>Ga0194053_10001930_pt1 | contig 12861 bp, 3 predicted proteins | sample SepL228m_MetaG_FD_161684 | JGI IMG/M metagenome (GOLD analysis project Ga0194053, IMG submission 161684) | Anoxic zone freshwater microbial communities from boreal shield lake in IISD Experimental Lakes Area, Ontario, Canada - Sep2016-L227-8m | ecosystem: Environmental > Aquatic > Freshwater >... | reverse complement strand
CTCGCCCCCGATGAGATGTGGGGGACGGATGCCACCGCGACCATGCTTCTCGATGGCCAGCAGGCCACGATCTTTGGCATCTACGACCACTGCACCTGCGAGTTGCTCGGCATCCATGCCGCCCTCAGGGCCGACCGATACGAGGCCATCGTGCCCCTCCACCAGGCCTGCCGGGCCAGCTTCGGCGGCGTGGGGAAGGCCATCGCAGACGGCCTCAAGCTGCGTCACGACAACGGCAGCCAGTTCATCTCCAGGGCCTTCCAGGCTGAACTGCGCTTCCTGGGCATGGACTCCAGCCCATCCTTCGTCCGCGCCCCGGAAGGTAACGGGTGCATCGAACGCTTCTGGCGCACCCTCAAGGAGCAGTTTCTCTGGCTCCACACCTTCGCCAACATCGAGGACCTCAACCAAGCCCTCCAGGAATTCCGTGATCTCTATAACCACCAGTGGCTCATCGAACGCCACAACCACAGGCCTCCCGCACTGGTCCGTCAGGACCTCCTTGGCACTGGAGCGGCTGCGTGAATACACTCAACCATCTGTCCAAGAAATACCGGGCGGTTCAGGAGGCCGTAGGCCGACTGGAGCTGCCCCTACCGGGCGCGGCGGGAAGGGACGGTTCAGTTCCCAGCGGAAGGCAGAGGCAGTGCTCCGGCTCCTGCGGGGCGAGGAACTCGATGCCCTCTCCCGGGAACTCGGGGTCATGGCGGCCACCTTGGCCGGCTGGAAAGAGGCCTTTCTGGCTGCGGGCCAAGCGGGGCTGAAGTCCAGGGAACCCGACCTCCGGGACGAGGAGAACGCGCGCCTCAAGCAACTCCTGGGTGACCGGGAGATGCGTCTGGAGATCCATCGGCAGGCAGCCAAGCTCCGGGGCTACGAACTGCCTTTCATCCCAGGGAAGCGGAAGTGATCCGCGAGGCTGTGGCCGCTTCCCTGGTCCGTCCCACGGCCCTCGTCTCTGTCTGCGACGAACTACGGATTCCTCGTTCCACGGTCTACGCCCAGCGGGACGGTGGTGGTTCTGAGCCGCTCCAGAAGCGTGGCCCCAAACCCCTGGTGCCCGACAGTGACTTGCTCACCGCCATCCGCGAAGTGCTCACCGATCCGCCCTTCATGGGGGAGGGCTACCGGAAAGTCCACGCCCGCCTGCGCTACCGGGGTATCCACGCCGATGTAGAACGGATCCGACTTCTGATGCGGGAGCACGACCTCCAGGCGCCTGGGAAGCCTCGGCGCATCCTCGGGCCTAGGACCCATGACGGCACGATCATCACTCTCGCCCCCGATGAGATGTGGGGGACGGATGCCACCGCGACCATGCTTCTCGATGGCCAGCAGGCCACGATCTTTGGCATCTACGACCACTGCACCTGCGAGTTGCTCGGCATCCATGCCGCCCTCAGGGCCGACCGGTACGAGGCCATCGTGCCCCTCCACCAGGCCTGCCGGGCCAGCTTCGGCGGCGTGGGGAAGGCCATCGCAGATGGCCTCAAGCTGCGTCACGACAGAGGCTCCGGCTCCAGGAGCGAAGCGAGTGGGAGGACGCGCATGCGTCCGATAGCTGGAGGAAGCCAGTTCATCTCCAGGGCCTTCCAGGCTGAACTGCGCTTCCTGGGCATGGACTCCAGTCCCTCCTTCGTCCGTGCCCCCGAAGGCAACGGCTGCATCGAGCGCTTCTGGCGCACCCTCAAAGAGCAGCTTCTCTGGCTCCACACCTTCGCCAACATCGAGGACCTCAACCAGGCCCTCCAGGAATTCCGCGATCTCTATAACCACCAGTGGCTGATCGAACGCCACAACCACCGGCCTCCCGCACTGGTCCGTCAGGACCTCCTTGGCACCGGAGCCGCCGCGTGAATACACTCAACCATCTGTCCAAGAAATACCGGGCGGTTCAGTCGGCGAGGTGCCGTTGGTGGCGCCCATGGGTTCCGGTCAGAAGGTGATGACCACCAGCCCGCTGCCGGAGCGCTGCCCGTTGCTCATGGCGGTGCCGCTGGTGGTGTAGGGGCTCACCCCGCCGGTGTAGCCTGACCCGCCGCCGCCGCCGGCTTCCTGGCCGAGGCCGCCGCCGTAGTAGCCGCCCCCACCGCCGGCGTAGCGGTCACTGACGCTGGCGATGAGGGCGGCGGTGGCCGAGCCCCCGAGGCCGAGGGCTCCCGTCAGGGCGCCGGCACCGCCGACGCTCTGGGTGCCCCCGGTGCCGGGGCCGTAACCGGTTCCTACGCCACTCCCGGTGGCTCCGGCGCTGCCGCCGCCGGCCCCGCCCGCCACATTGGCATAGTCGTCGCAGCTGCCGCCGCCGCCTGCCACCACGATGCGGTTGGCGAGCCCGCTTCCGCCCAGGCGGACATCTGAGGCCCCGCCGCCGCCGCCCATGGCATTGCCGGCGGCGCGGTTGGCTCCGGCCCCGCCCCCGTTGAAGGCGGTGGGTCCGGTGGTGTTGGTGGTGGCGCCGACGCCCTGGCCCTGCTGGCCCACATAGACATTGGCCGTATCGCCGGGCGTGACGGCCACCAGGGCCTTGGCATAGCCTCCCAGACCGCCGGCGGTGGCCCCGGACCATCCCTGGGCGCCCCAGCACTCCACCTGGAGCTGAGTCACGGCCGTGGGCACGGTCAGGGTTTGGGCGGCGCCGGTGTAGCCGTAGACCACGACCCCTTTCTGGGGCCCGTAGGCGGTGCCGGCGGTGTTGGTGGCGTAGGCCCGCACGTAGTACAGGGTGCCGGTGGTCAGCCCGGTGAGCGTGCTGGTGAAGGCGCCGGAAGCCGTGGCCCCCGTGGTCTTGCTGCTGGCGACCGTGGGATTCGGGGAGGTGCTCCAGCAGACGCCGCTGGCCGTGATCGTGGTTCCCCCGGGGGAGGTGATGGTGCCGCCCGAAGTGGCGCTCGTGCCAGTGGCCCCGGTGACCGCCGTGGTGGTGAGGGTGGGCAGCAGGGCGTTCAGGTCCATGTGGGCCCCCGCGATCACTTTCCAGGTGGTTCCGGTGGCGTTCCCGATGAAGACATAGCTCTGGTTCGCCGAGAGGGTGTAGCCAAGCAGGGCCGCGGAGGCACTGGCGAGCATGCTCTGGCCGCCGAGCTGGTTGTGGACGCCCACCCGCATCTCGATGACGTTCAGGCTCCCGAAGAACAGGCTCGGATTGAAAAGCGTCAGCTCCACGACGATGTTGGGGGAGCCCGCGGTGCCGCTGGTGGTGTTGGTGCCTTCGTAGCGCATCTTCAGGCTGCTGGCACTGGAGAGGCTGGAGACCCGCTGGTAGCTGTTGTCGGCGGCCCCGAACATCAGCTTGGCGTAGGCCGGGTTCGAGGCGCTGAGGCCGCCATAAGCGGTCGAACCCCCGCCGAAGGTAAGGTAGCTGTTGGAGCCCAGGTAGGTGGTGGTGTAGCCCGTGCCCGCCAGGTAGAACGTGAAGGGGATGGCGATGGCCAGGTTGGCGTCATCGGCGCTGCTGTTGAACAGCCCACTCCAGCCGCTGGGCGGATAGGTACCACCGCCCGTGCCATAGACCGGGGCCGCATAGCCCGGTGCGGACGGATAGGTGGACGCGAGGGCCCTCATCATCCCCGTTCGCTGGATCATGGTCTGGGCAGACGCCACAGACCCGCCCAGCAGGCTCAGGAGGCCGAGGGCGAAGACCGCAAGCTTCCGGACCAGTCGGTTCATCAGTTCATGTCCCCGAAGGCCATCCAGGTGTTCGACGCCACCACGATGAGGGTGACGCCGGAGCCCTGGGCGTTGAACTTCTTGTTGGAGGCGGTGGAGACGATGGTGGCGCCGGAAGCGGCGGCCAGGCCCACGGTGCCGGCCCCGAGCTGGGCCACGGTGCACTGGAAGCCCGTGGGCAGGCCCGTGGGCAGGGTCAGGGTGATGGCGCTGCTGTTGTTCAGGGTGATGAAGGCGTTGGCGTCGGTGGCTGCCAGGGTGTAGGTGGTGCCGGTCTGGGCGTTGACCGTCACAAGCAGGGGCGCGGTGTTGGTCCAGGTGGGAGCGCCGGTGCCGTTGGACTGCAGCACCTGGCCCGCGGTGCCCGCGGCACTGGAGGCGTAGGCGCTGGCGCTGCCCGCGTAGATGACCCCGCCCTGGGTGGGGGCGGTGGTGGTGCCGGTGCCGCCACTGCCCACCGGGAGGGTCCCCGAGACATGGGTGGTGAGGCCCACCTTGCCATAGGCTGGGGCAGTGCCGGCGCCGCCGGAGAGCAGGACATTGCCGGTAGTGGTATCCGCCAGGCTGGCGAGGGTGGTGGTGCCGGACGCGTAGACCAGGTCGCCGGTGGTGTAGCTGGCCAGCCCCGTGCCGCCCTTGGCCACGGGCAGGGTGCCGGTGACCTTGGTGGTGAGGTCGATGGTGCCCGCGGCCAGCATGGTGTTGGTGACGGTGCCGGTGTCGCCGGTGCCGATCAGGGTGCCGGTGGTGGTGGGCAGCGACAGCGTGGGCGTGCCGGCGGTGGCGGTGGCCTGGAGGGTGGCGGTCCCGCTGGTGGAGCCCGGGAAGGCCACGCTGCTGATGCCCGTGAGGGCCTGGCTGGCGGAGGCGCGGTTGAGGGCCAGCGCCGTGGTGCCGAGGTAGGCGGTGGAGTTGCCGAGCACCGCCGAGGGCAGCGTGCCCGCGAGGTTGCCCGCGGTCAGGGAGGTCAGGCTCGCCCCGCTGACGGCGCCGAAGGACCCGGACCAGGTGCCGGTGGTGACCGTGCCTGTGGTGGTGATGGTGTTCTGGCCGACATAGGCCGAGGAGATGTCCACGGTGGGGGCCGCGGCGGTCCCGCCGACGGTGATGCGATTGGTCGTGCCGGTCACACCCGTGACTGTGCCGCTGTTGATGGCCGTGCCATTCACCCGGAAGGTGCCGGTGATGTTCACGTCGCCGGCCACGTCGAGTTTGTAGGCCGGGGCCGCCGTCCCGAGGCCCAGCAGCCCGCCGCTGGTCAGGCGCATCTTCTCGGTGAAGGTCGAGCCGTCGGCCACGGCCACCGTGCCCCAGGAGAGGAACGTGCCGCTGGCGCTGGGCAGGAAGGTCCGCAGCTCGCTGGGCTGCATCCCGAAGCCGTAGCGGTGGTTGTTGCCGGTGCCCGTCGTCTCGTAGAGCAGGAGCGTCTGGGCGTTGGTGGCGGTCCCGAAGGACAGCGGGGCGGAAGGCGCCGTCGTGCCGAGGCCCAGGCGGTGGTTGGTGGCGTCGTAGAAGAAATAGGAATTGTCCTGGGCGTAGGTGCCGCTGGCCCCGGCGAAGAGCGCCGAGCCCTGGGTGAAGGCGGTGCTGGTGCCGGTGCCGCCGTCGGTTACGGGGATGGTGGTGACGGCGCTCAGGGCGGAGGTGCCGCTGCCCTTGGCATAGCCGGTCAGGGTGGCCACGCCCGTGCCGCCCTTGGCCACGGGCAGGGTGCCGGTGACCTTGGTGGTGAGGTCGATGGTGCCCGCGGCCAGCATGGTGTTGGTGACGGTGCCGGTGTCGCCGGTGCCGACCAGGGTGCCGGTGGTGGTGGGCAGCGACAGCGTGGGCGTGCCGGCGGTGGCGGTGGCCTGGAGGGTGGCGGTCCCGCTGGTGGAGCCCGGGAAGGCCACGCTGCTGATGCCCGTGAGGGCCTGATTGGCGGAGGCGCGGTTGAGGGCCAGCGCCGTGGTGCCGAGGTAGGCGGTGGAGTTGCCGAGCACAGCCGAGGGCAGCGTGCCCGCGAGGTTGCCCGCGGTCAGGGAGGTCAGGTTCGCCCCGCTAACGGCGCCGAAGGACCCGGACCAGGTGCCGGTGGTGACGGTGCCTGTGGTGGTGATGGTGTTCTGGCCGACATAGGCCGAGGCGATGTCCACGGTGGGGGCCGCGGCGGTCCCGCCGACGGTGATGCGATTGGTCGTGCCGGTCACGCTGGCGACGGTGCCCGTGCCGGCTCCGCTGGAGACCGAGGAGAGCTGCCCGTTGGAGTCGATAACCACTGTCTGGGGGCTGATGCCCGCCAGAGTCGCGCCCCGGATGCCGGCAATGTAGGTCGAGGTCTGGGTGCCGGAAGTGCCGAGGCGGATGATGCCAGCCTCCCCGGCAATGCCGACATGGCCGATGTCAATGTTGTTGCTGCCGGTGGTCAGGAGCGAACCCGCTCCCGCGCCGAGGGCCGTGTTGTTCGCCCCCGTGCTGTTGGCGCCCAGCGCGTTGTAGCCCACGGCGGTGTTGTTCGCGCCGGTGGTGTTGGCATCCATGGTGGTGGAGCCCACGGCGGTGTTCTGGGCCCCCGTGTTCAGGTACAGGGCCTGATAGCCCAGAGCCGCGTTGTCCGAGGCGGTGTTGTAGAACAAGGCCAGGGAGCCGACCGCCGCGTTCTGGGTGCCGGTGGCGTTGGTATAGAGTGCCTCATAGCCCAGCGCGACGTTGTGGGAGGCGGTGGTGTTGTTGTGGAGCACCCCGTAGCCCATGCCCGTGTTCTGCGCACCGGTGGTGTTGCTGACCAGCGCCACGTAGCCGAAGCCTGAGTTGTTATCCGCGGTGTTGCTGAGCAGGGCGGCATAGCCGAAGGCGGAGTTGGAGCTGTTCGTCGCGTTCGCGTTCAGGGCGTGATAGCCGAACGCCGAGTTGCTCGACCCGGTTGTGTTGCTGGGCAGGGCCAAGGCGCCGAAGGCGGTGTTGTAGGTGCCTGTGTTGTTGCCCAGGGCCCCGCCGCCGGCCCTGGTGCTGGATGAGCTGTCGGAGCTGAGGGTCGCGGCGCTGCCGGTGGTGCTCGACGTGATGCTCGCGGGAAGATCCGCGGCCACAAGGGCGCGGAAAGAGGGGGTCCCGGCGGAGCCGCTGGGGCTGGCGAGGACGGTGTTCGCGGACTGGCTGGCCAGGGCCCCGGTCAGGGTCCCGGTGCTGGTCACGGGTGAGTTGGTCACTGTGAACAGGGAGGGCAGTGACAGGCCCACGCTGGTGACGGTGCCGGAGGTGCTGGCGATGGAGCTCAGCTGCCCCTGGTCATCGATCACCACGGTCTGGGGGGAGCTGCCCCCCAGGGTCGCGCCGCGAATGCCGGCGATGAAGGCCTTGCTCTGGCCGGAGGCGGGCGACGCGGACCCGTTGTAGGCGTTCCCGATGCGGAGGGTGTTCGTCTCGGCGGTGAGGCCCGCGCTGCCGATGTGGATGTTGGAGTTCCCCGTGGTCAGGTTCGACCCGGCGTTGTAGCCGAGGGCGATGTTGCTGGTGCCGGTGGTGTTCTGCAGCAGGGCCTGGTAGCCGTGGGCCGTGTTGTAGGTCCCCGTGGTGTTCAGCATCAGGGTCTTGTAGCCAAACCCGGAGTTGTAGTTGCCGCCGCTGACGTTCGAATAGAGCGCCAGGTAGCCGAAGGCCGAGTTGTAGAGCCCGGCGGTGCTGGTCAGGGCGTAGCTGCCGGCCTTGGTGTTGTAGCTGCCATCGGAGCTGAGGGTCGCGGCGCTGCCTGTGGTGTTCTGGTTGAGGGTGGGCACATCAGCAGCCTGGAGGGCGCTCAGGCCGACATTGGTGCCGTTGCCCCGGAGGTATTGGCCGGAGGTCACGGCCCCGGCCAGGGCGTTGAGGGCGGCCTGCTGGGATGCGGCGCCCGTGCCGCCAGAGCCGATGGCCAGGGTGCCGCCCAGGGTGAGGGTGCCCGTGCTGGTGACGGGGCCGCCCGAGGCGGTGAGGCCGGTGCTGCCGCCCGAGAGGGCCACGCTGGTGACGGTGCCGGTGCCGGCGCTGCCCGCAGTGGCGGTGCCGAGCTGGCCCGTGCTGTCGATCACCACGGTCTTGATCGAGCTGCCAGAGGGGGTCACGCCGCTGATGCCGGCGATGGAGGCCGTGGTCTGGGTCCCGGTGGTGCCGATGCGGATGGCGCCCGTGTCCCCGGCGACGCCCAGGTGGCCGATGGCGATGTTGTTGCTGCCGGTGGTGAGGTAGTAGCCCGCCGCGTTGCCGAGGGCGATGTTGCCGACGCCCGTGGTGTTGGAGACCAGCGCGTTGTAGCCGACGGCGGTGTTGGAGTCGGCGGTGCTCACCTTCAGGGCCTGCATGCCGACGGCCACGTTGCTGCTGCCGGTGACATTGGTCTGGAGGGCGCCTAGGCCGATGGCGACGTTGTAGGTGCCGCCGGTGTTGGCTCCCAGGGCGCTGGTCCCCACGGCCGCATTGCCGATGCCGCCCACATTGGCGGCCAGCGCGTAGTAGCCGAAGGCCGCATTGTTGCCGCCGGTCGTGTTGCTGCCGAGGGCTGCCCAGCCGAAGGCATGGTTCTGGTTGCCTGTGGTGTTGGCGGCCAGGGCGCTGTAGCCGAAGGCCGTGTTCGAACTCCCGGTGGTGCTGGCCGGCAGGGCCGAGGTCCCGCCCCGGGTGTTGCCGGAGCCGAAGGAGGCCACGCCCGTGGCGGTCACGTTGGTCAGCAGGGAGCCCTCCACCGCCGGCAGCTTGGCGGTCGTGGCATCCAGGCGGACCAGATTTCCGGCGGCGGTGCCGGCATCGTAGATGGCCGCCGTGCCCAGCCCCAGGGCCGTGCGGGCGCCGCCCTGGGTGGTGGCGCCGGTGCCGCCCTGGCCGAGCGAGAGGGCCGTGGTGAGGCCCGTCAGGCTGGTGATGTCCCCGTTGGCGCCGCGCGCCGCGCCGCCCAGGTTGGCGAGGGCGGCGCTGGCCGAGGTGGCGTTGGTGCCGCCGCTGCCGATGGGCACGGTGCCCAGGGTCAGGTTGGGCGCGCTGCCGCCGCTGCTGGCCAGGGGCGAGCTGGCGGTGACGGCCGTGACTGTGCCGGCGGAGGTGGACAGGGGCCCCGACCAGGCCGAGCCGGTATAGGTCCAGAAGCCCGCGCTGCCGTCGGTCTGGTAGACGAGCAGGCCCGTGGCCGGGGTGGCGATGGCCGCCCGCTGGGTGGCGGTCATGCGCGGCGCCAGGAGGCCCGAAGTGGTGCTGGTCAGGTCCAGCAGGGCGCTGGGAGTGCTGGTGCCGATGCCGACCTTCCCGTTCAGCAGGGTGGAGCCCGTCCCGCTGGGCGTGAGGGTGACGTTCTGGTTGGTGCCCCCTGCAGCGAAGGTCAGGGCGTCGGTGCCCGTGATCGAGCCGGTGCTGGTGCCCGTGCCACCGCTGCCCACGGGCAGGGTGCCGGTGACCTCACTGGCGAGGTTCAGGCTGGCCCCGCTGACGGCCGAGGTGATGCGGCCCTGGGCGTCCACCGTGAGGCTCGCGCGGGTGTAGCTGCCCGCCGTGACCGCTGTGTTGGCCAGGGCGAGGGTGCCAGAGCCTGTGATGGTGCCCCCGGAGAGGCCGGTGCCGGCAGTAATGCTGCTTACCGTGCCACCCGCTGCATTGGCCGGCCCCCAGGTGGTGCCGTTCCAGGCCATGACTTGGTTGCTGGTGGCGCCCATCTGGTGGAGCTTGGCGGCGGTGACGGCGTGATCCACCAGGTTCGACGTGTCCACCCCGTTGCCGGCCAGGGTGATGGTGTTGGCGGTATTGGCCAGTCCGGCCCCGAAGGTGTAGGTGGCCCCACTGTTGAACTGGGTCCAGGCGGTCCCGTTGAAGACATAGCCGTTGGACAGCCCCGTGGCGAAAACCGCGTCCTTGCTGGTGGGGTTGGCAAAGGTCCAGGCGCTGCCAGTCCAGGTGGCGATGGCATTGGCTGAGTTGCTGGAGGTACCGTCTGTGCCTTGGAGCCAGTCGGCGGTGGCGATGTAGCGGGTGCCGGCAGAGCCAGGGCTGGAAGGCGCGGTGGCGGTGAGGTTGACCACGGAGTCCCGCCACACCAGGCCGCCGCTGAGGCTGTCAACATAGGCCTTGGTGGCGGCATCGGTGGGATCGGTGGGTGCGGAGAGGCTGAGGATCTTGTGGCTGCCGAGGTTGAGGCTCCCGGTGGCGGCCACGGTGCCGTCGGCCTTGAGGAAGCTGGTTCCCGCGAGGCTGGCCGCTGTGCTTGTGGCGGTGGCGAAGGCGCTGAAGTCCTCCTTGGCCAGGTAGCCGTCCTGGTTAGCGGAGGCCTGGTTGATGCCGAGGGTTCCGGTGCTCGTGATGGGACCGCCGGTGAGGGGTCCGGTGGTGGCGATGCTCTTTACCGTCCCCTTGCTGTTAAAGGTGGTCCAGTCCGTGCTGGAGAGGTAGCCCGCAGTGGTGCCGCTGGCCTGGGCGATGCTGAGCACGGGCGCCGTCGTGCCGGTTCCGGTGGCGACGCTGAGGGGGCTGCCGTCGGCCACGCTTACGCTGGTGACGGTGCCGCTGCCCTTGCTGTTGAAGGTGGTCCAGTCGGTGCCGGCGAGGTAGCCGTCCACCCCGCTGGCGGCCTTGGCCATGCTGATGACGGGGGTGGTGCCGCTGCTGGCGACCACCGGGGCCGTGGCGGTGACGCCGGTGACGGCAGTGCCCAGGCCCAGGTTGGTGCGGGCGGTGGCGGCACTGGTCAGCTCGCTCAGGTTGTTGGCGGCCAGCAGGCCGCCGCTGCCGCTCAGGCCCTTCCAGACCGCGGCGCCCTTGCTGGCATCCGTGCAGACAAATCCGATGCCGTTGGTCGTGTTCACCCAGAGGGACCCCACGCTGTAGCTGGAGTCGAGATCATCCGAGACACCAGGATCTGCGCTCGCGGCCAGGTTGTGCTTCAGGTTCGAGACCTTGCCCAGGCCCACCTGGGTGCCGGTCAGGCCCGTGAGCCGGGAGCCGTCCACGGCCGGCAGCTTGGCCGTCGACGCGTCGAGCTGCACCAGGTTGCCGGCCGAAGGGCCAGCGTCCAGGGCGGCGGCGGTGCCCAGGGTGGGGGTGCCACTCAGGCTGGCATAGCTGCCGGTGCTGGCCACGGCTGCGAGGCCCAGATTGGTCCGCGCATCCGAGGCGTTGCCCGCGCCGGTGCCGCCGGAGCTGACCGGCAGCAGGCCCGAGACGTCGCTGCCCAGGGCCACGGCGCCCTTGGTGGCCAGGGCGCCGAGGGGGGTGCCGTTCACCCGGATCGTTCCGGTGGCGTTGATGTCCCCGGTCACCTGCAGGGCGTAGCCGGTGCTGCTGATCCGCACCTTCTCGGTGAAGCTCGTGCCGTCGGCCACAGCGAGGCTGCCGAAGGACATGAAGGAGCCGGCGTCCGGGAAGAACGCGCGGAGCTCGTAGGGCTGGATGCCGAAGCCGTAGAAGTTCTTCGGGCCAGGGTCATCGAAGAGCAGGAGCTGCTTGGGCTGCACGCTGAGGCCGAAGGACAGCAGGGCGCTGGGCGTGGTGGTGCCAATGCCCACCGAGCCGCCAAGGGCCACCGCGCCGGTGCCGGCGGGGGTGATGGTGACATTGTTGTTCCCGCTGCCACCCGAACCGGCAGCGAAGGTCAGCGCGCCGGTGCCCGTGATGGAGCCGGTGGTGCTGCCGGTGCCACCGTTGCCCACGGCCACGACCCCGGTGACGTTCCCGGCCGTGCCGCTGACGCTGCCCTGGATGGTGCTGCTGAAGGTCTTGCTCCCGGCAATGGTCTGGTCGCCCACGGTGTAGACGCCGTTGGTGACGCTGCTGGCCGAGGCGGCATTGCCGGTGGTGTCCTGGTTCAGCGTCGGGAAGTCCGACGCGGCGGCAATGCTCGGAGTGCCCGCTCCCGTCGTGTTCTTGAGGAGGCCGGTGCCGAGACCGGCCAGCGAGACGCCGTTGAGCCGGCCCACCACCGTGGCGGACTGGGTGCCAGTCACATCGCCCGACAGGCTGCCCGTGAAGCTGGTGGCCGAGCTGGCGCTGGCCACGGAGCCCGTGGTGGGCGCGAGGGTCTGCCAGCCGGTGCCCATGGCGTCATAGACCAGCAGGGCCTTCAGGCCCGTGTCGTAGACCACGAGGCCGTTGGCAGGGCTGGCGATGGCGCTCCGCTGGGCCGAGGTCAGGCGGGGCGGCAGGAAGCCCTGGGTCTCGGAGCTGACTTCCAGGGCGGCGGTGGCCGCGGGGGCAGTTGTGCCCACACCCACGGAACTCCCCAGGGCCACGGCCCCGGTGCCGCTGGGCACCAGACTCACGCTGTGGTTGCCCGCCCCCGCGGCGAGGGTGAGGTCCCCGCTGCCGGTCACGTTGCCCGTGAGGCTGGCGCTCAGGGTGCCGCTGAAGCTCTTGGCCCCGGCGATGGTCTGGTCGCTGGTGAGGTCCACGAAGGTCTGGGTGCTGGAGCCCGTGCCGCCATTCGCCACGGCCACGACGCCGGTCACGTTGGTCGCCTTGCCATTGATATTGCCGCTCACGGCGGAGCCGGGGATCGTGGTGGCGGCCGTCATGGCGTTGCTGCCGTTGCCGTAGACGTACCCCGTCAGAGAGCTGGCCCCCGTGCCGCCGCTGGCGGCGTTCAGGGTGCCGCCCAGGGTGATGCTGCCGCTGGAGGTGATGGCGCTGCTGGCCGTGAGTCCGGTGGCGCTGGTGTCCAGGCCGACACTGGTCACACCACTGGTGAGGCTGCTGCCGGGGGTGACCCAGCTGCTGCCGTTGAACACCATCAGGTCCTTCTGGTCCGTGTCGTAGACCGTGAGGCCCAGGACTGGCGCGGGGCTGCCGCTGACACCCATGGCCTCACGAGTGCTCGTGGTCATGCGGGGGGGCAGGAAGCCCTTGGTGGTGGAGGCGATCTCCAGGGCGGCGGCAGAGCTGGGAGAGGTCGTGCCGATGCCTACCGAGCCGCCGAGGGCCACCGCGCCGGTGCCGGCGGGGGTGAGGGTGACATTGTTGTTCCCGCTGCCACCCGAACCGGCAGCGAAGGTCAGCGCGCCGGTGCCCGTGATGGAGCCGGTGGTGGTGCCAGTGCCGCCCACGGCCACCGCCAGGGTGCCGGAGGCGAGGTTGGAGGCGTTGGTGGTGTCCACATTGGCGACGCTGCCGAGGCCCACCATGCCCTTGGTGACGCCGCTCACGGTGCCGGTGAAGGTCGGACTGGCCAGGGGGGCCTTCAGGTCCAGGGCGGTCTGGGTGGCGGAGGAG
>Ga0194053_10001929_pt1 | contig 12873 bp, 9 predicted proteins | sample SepL228m_MetaG_FD_161684 | JGI IMG/M metagenome (GOLD analysis project Ga0194053, IMG submission 161684) | Anoxic zone freshwater microbial communities from boreal shield lake in IISD Experimental Lakes Area, Ontario, Canada - Sep2016-L227-8m | ecosystem: Environmental > Aquatic > Freshwater >... | reverse complement strand
GAGCACTTCACCTACGACAACGACGGCAACCTCACCAGCGATGGCCGCTGGAACTACGCCTGGGATGCGGAAAACCGGCTGGTCAATATGACGAACAACACGAGTTTTGGGCCGCAGCAGGGCCTCAAGTTCGAGTATGACGGGAGAGGCCGGCGCGTCCACAAGCAGGTGCGGTCGCAGGGGAGTGCCCCGACCAACAACGTGGCGTTTGTCTATGACGGCTGGAACCTTCTGGCCGAGTTGAACGCCACAAACAACGCCGTCGTCCGGTCGTTTCTCTGGGGCAGTGATTTGTCCGGCACGATGCAGGGTGCTGGTGGTGTCGGCGGACTGTTGGAGGTCAGTTACAACGGCACGCAGACGACGAACTGTTTCGTGGTGTTTGACGGGAATGGAAACGTGGCGGCTTTGGCAGACGCCGCGAGCACGAACATCCTGGCGCAGTACGAATACGGCCCCTTCGGAGAAGTCCTCCGCGCCACTGGGCCAATGGCCAAGACCAATCCCTTCCGGTTCTCAACCAAGTATCAGGATGATGAGACCGACCTGCTTTACTATGGCTTCCGGTATTACACAGCAAGTTCCGGCAGGTGGCCAAACAGAGACCCCATCGGGGAATTGGGCGGCAGGAATCTCTACGGGTTCAACTACAACAACCCAATCCAGTTCTATGATCCTGACGGGCGGAATCCGGCTGTCATCGTGATTGGCGGGGTTACCGTGACAGTTGGTCAGTGCGCTGTGCTGGCTGTAATGACCTGCCTGGCAATCCCACCTTGCCGAGACGCTCTAATCAAATTGGTGCAAGAGGGCGTCAGAGAAATAGGTGATTGCTGTAAACCAAAGAAGTGTCCCCCTTGCACGCCCTACGCGGCGGGCACGACCGGCCACCTCGGACCGCACGCAACAAGTCCTAGTGCGCCACCGGAAGCACCTAGACCTACCCACTACAATCTGTTTATCGTGAATCAGCAAGCGCCGCCGTTGTGTAAATGCTATTGGAATAGACTTCCTCCGCACTACTCTGCGATTCCTGGAACGGTTGATCTCAATAATGGATTTCCTGCTCTATCTCCATAGCAAAAACGGATGGTGTCATGAAGTATCAATCAGGAGAAATCATTTTTGTAGGCGACCGGGTGACATACAACGGCCAAGAGGGGTGCATTGCTCTGATCGGCTGCGAACTGGGATCTGGATGTTCTGGCGTGCAGCGGGCAGACTGGACTATGAATGACTCGCAAGTTCTCATCCTTTTTGACAACAATGCCCGGCTCATGCTTGATAACACTCCAGAGGATCATCTCTTGGTATTCCGTCGACGCGGTTAAAAATGACCAATCCTACCCGGCTGCCTCGCACAAACGGTGTAAGAAATCCCCTCACGCTGCAACCTGCCCGTGGCGTCGTCCTTCCCGTCACACGGGAGAGACGAAACGAATTAGTTTGAATGTCTCTCCCGTGCGCCGTGCCGTGCGTCGTCACCGGCAGAACAATTACGACCGCTCGCGCTGCCCGGAAACATCAGTTCGCTCCCGCTCAAAACTCCGGAACGAATGCGCGCCAATGACGACGTGCTCCGTGGGGAAGCCAGGGGCGTGCCGGTCACTCGGCCTGCTTGCGCGGAGTATATGCCGCACAATATCGTGATAGCTTGAGTTGCCGCTCCCCTGCCGCAGGCGCAACACAGGGGAGCGTCACCGTTGCGCGCGGCTGCGGCGAGCGTGTGGCCAAGCGTTCCGGCTACGGTGCTCAGGAGCGATTGAAATTTAGATGGGTGCTCCTTGCGCGCCTGTGCCTGCACGCATGGCCACACCCTCGCCTCCGCCGTGCTCACTACTCAGAGCCATCAGATATTGTGCGGCATATATCCGCTCCGCACGCCTCGCGCCCGTCACGCCCCCGGCTTTCCCCACTTCGCAGTTTGAAAAGATGGGCGCGGGAAAGGCGCGGCGAGCGTCGCGAATTTTTCGGGCGTCATCTTCCGCGTTCAACGTCGCGGGTGGTCCGGGGGCAAAGACGGCTTTTAGAGTGGCGGGTTTGAAATGGCGACGCTCGCGGTGAACTTGAACGGCTCAATTGCAATCGGGCGTCGCGGTCTTTGCTTTATAGGCGCTCTGGCTGCCGCGCCGGGCAGCAATGCGCTGGCGCGCGAAAGCCAATGTCAGGCTAACGCGAAGGTTGGAAACCTGGCGGACGTTCGACGTTCCTCGTGACGAACGCGCGCGCGTCGGAAACGCGCGTGTCGCTTCGCTCCACGGCGCGCCGCCACGCGCACGCGAGGTTTGGGTGGGCGAAAGTTTTTGGAGCGCGCGTGGCGGAAAGAAAACGGAAGCCGCTGACGCGGCCAGCGGCTAAAAGGAAAAGCTTCTCACGCCTTGGCCTGCTGCGCGTCACGCAGGAACGTGTCGAGCACCTGGAGGACGAGCTTCTGCTTCTCGCGGGGCAACTGGCGGACGGCCGCCAGGCGTTGCTCCAGCACGGACGGCGGGCCGGACTTGCGCTTGGTTTGAACGGCGTGGCCGAGCAGTTCGTCGGCGGAGACGTTGAAGAAGGTGGCGGCCTGCTTCACGAAGTCGGCGCTGGGATTGGTGGCGCGGCGTTCGTAGTAGATGAGCATGTCCAGCGACACGCCGAGTTCCCCGGCGAGTTGCGGTTGCGTCAGTCCGCGCAGCTTGCGCAGTTCGGCGAGCTTCGCGCCGAAGGGCGGCGCGGCTTTGGTTGCAGGTCGTCCAGCCATGCCGTCACTGTAAAGCCTGAGTTGGGAAATCATGGGGTGATTAAACATTAACTTGCGCCATACTGAACTTAACCTCAGAATAGCCGCCGTGGTTCACGAACGCAAGAAATCCCTCACTCCGGGCTTGACGCCCTCTGCGGAAACTTCGCCGCCCAAGCTCGACTTGAACGCCGTGCTCGATTGCACGTTCGGCCATTATCCCTGGGACGACTGGCATCGCCATGCGCTGGCGCGCGGCCTCGACGTGGAGCTTGCGGGCCTGGGACGATTGCTCATCCGCGAGGCGTTCAACCACGGCTGGGAATCCTGGCTGCAATCGCGCTGCGGCTGGAGCGATGACGGCCAGGCGTTACTCGCGTTCGCGCTTCGCGCTCCGATGAAAGCGCGGCGGCAGTGGGAAATCCTCATGCGCACGGACGGACTGCGCGGCGATTATCCTTCACCGACCGCGCACTGGACGTGGGGCTTTCTGCGCGCGGACGCGCGGCGGCTTCTCACTCAACTATCAACCCACAACTCTCAACCAACTCATGGCCTGGCGCATTCCTGAAACCGACATCGAGCGGGTGAAGCGCAGCACCGACCTGCGGGCGCTGGTCCAGAGCCGGGGCATCGAGTTGAAAAAGCACGGCTCGAAAGACTGGATCGGGCGCTGCCCGTTCCACCCGGACAACGAGACGCCCAACTTCATCGTCACGCCGGACAAGGGGCTGTGGCATTGCATGGCCTGCGGGCTGGCGGGCAACGCCATCCAGTTCGTCGAGCGACACGACGGCGTTTCGTTCCGTCATGCCTTTGAACTTCTCAACCAGGGCGGCACGGCTGCTTTCGCAGCGCAGCCATTGCAGAAGCAATCCACCGTGCCGCGCTTGCCGTGTCCGCTCGATGCGGCGGCGGAGGACGCGGCGTTGTTCAACCAGGTCACGGCTTACTATCACGAACGCTTGAAGCAATCCGCGTCGGCGCGGGCTTACCTGGCTTCGCGCGGGCTGGACAGCGACGAACTCATTGACCGTTTTCAACTCGGCTTCGCCGACCGCACGCTGGGCTTGCGCCTGCCGATGAAGAACCGCAACGAGGGCGAGACGTTGCGCACGCGCCTGGCGGCGCTGGGCCTGTGGCGCGAGAGCGGGCATGAACACTTCAACGGCTGCATCACCGTGCCGCTCCAGGACGAGAGCGGCCACGTCGTCAGCTTTTACGGGCGGCGCGTGTCGCGTCCGGCGGCGACGCGGGGCGAGTTCAAACACCTTTACCCGCCCGGGCCGCATCGCGGCTTGCTCAATCGCGAAGCGTTCACGTCTCCCGAAATCATCCTGTGCGAAGCGGTGTTCGACGCGCTGACGTTTTACGCGAGCGGCTTTCGCAACGTGACGTGTCTGTTTGGAACGGAGGGCTTCACCGATGAACTGTGGGAAGCGTTGCGCCAGGTGCGGCGGGTGAAGCTGGCTTACGATGCTGACGACGCCGGCGAGAGAGCAGCGGCGCGTGACGCGGAGCGGTTCAGAGCGCACGGCATCGAAGTCTTTCGCATCAAGTTCCCGCACGGCATGGACGCCAACGAATACGCGCAGAAGGTCAAGCCTCCCGACAAATCGCTGGCGCTCCTGCTCAACTCCGCGCAGTGGCTCGGTGGTGCTTGCGCACGGCCACCAATCGCACCGCCACCAGCGCCACCAGCGCCGCCGCCGCCAGAGCCACGAAAGCACGTTGCGATGGTCGTTGATGAACTGACGGGCGAGCCGCTGCCCATCGTGGACAAGGAGTCGCTGGAAACGGGCGTCGGCTGGTCGCCGTCGCCGTTCGTTCCCGCTCCGTATGCGGAAGTGGTCGCGCAGGCTTCTTCTTTAGTAGCTGCTTCTGTTAGCAGCTTACCGGAAACGGCGGCTAAAGAAGAAAAGCCACCAGCGCCAGCGCCGACGATGCCGACACTTGAGCAACGCGGCGACGCTTGGTTCATGGAACTGGAAGGCCGTGAGTATCGCGTCGCGGGTTTGGAAAAGACACTCGGCACGGACGTGCTCAAAGTCGCGTTGCGCTTGCGCGCCGGTGAACGCTTTCATCTCGACTCGGTGGATCTGTGCCGCGACGCGGAGCGCCGCCGCTTCATCGAACGCGCCGCCGAGGAAACCGGACTCACCACCGACTTGTTGAAGCGCGACGTTGCGCGCTTGCTGCTCGCGGTCGAGCAGGCGCAGGCGGAGTTGGCGAAACCAGCGGAGAACATCGCGGCAGCGGTGACACTCACGCCGGAGGAACGCGACGCGGCGTTGGCCTGGTTGCGCGAGCCGAATCTCATCACGCGTTTGCGCGAGGCGTTCCACCAGGCGGGCATCATCGGCGAGGAGAGCAACACGCTCGTTGCGTATCTCGCGGGCGTGAGCCGCAAACTTGAAAGGCCGCTGGCCATCATCATTCAGAGCGCGAGCGCGGCGGGCAAAACCACTTTGATGGACGCGGTGTTGTCGTTCTTCCCGGAGGAGGAGCGCGTCAAATACTCCGCGATGACCGGGCAATCGCTCTACTACCTGGGCGAGACGAGCCTGAAACACAAAATCCTCGCGGTCGTCGAGGAAGCGGGCGCGGAGAAAGCCAGCTACGCCTTGAAGCTGCTGCAGTCGGAAGGCGAGTTGACCATCGCCTCGACGGGCAAAGACCCCACGACCGGCAAGATGGTCACGCAGGAATATCACGTCGAAGGGCCGGTGATGATTTTCCTGACGACCACGGCCATTGACCTGGACGAGGAGTTGCAGAACCGCTGCCTGACGCTGGCGGTGGACGAGAGCGCGGCGCAGACCGAGCGCATTCATCGCGTGCAGCGCGAGCGCCGCACGCTCGCGGGCCTGCTCGCGCACGAGCAGCGCAAAGACCTGCTCACGCAACTGCGCAACGCGCAGCGGCTCTTGTCGCCGCTGGCCGTCGTCAATCCGTTCGCGCCCGCGCTCACGTTCGCCACCACGCGCACGCGCAACCGCCGCGACCACGAGAAGTATCTGACGCTCATTGACGCCATCGCCTTGCTTCACCAGCACCAGCGGCAACGCGGGGTGCTTGCGCACGGCCACCAGGTCAACGGCCGTTCAGTTGAGTTCATCGAGGTGACGCTCGATGACATTGCGCTGGCGAACGAGCTCGCGCCCGAAGTGCTGGGCCGTTCCCTCGATGAGTTGCCGCCGCAGACGCGCCGCTTGCTCGGCTTCATCCGCGAACTGATGAAGGCGAAGCGCCAGCCACGCGGCGCGAAGGCCGCTTCCACTTTTAGCCGCAAGGAACTGCGCGACCTCTGCGGCTGGAGTTTGACGCAAGTGAGCGTGCATCTCGAAAGGCTCGTCGCGCTCGAATACCTCGCGCTGCGTCACGGGCGACTCGGCAGCGCGTTCGTTTATGAAATCCTCTTTGACCTCGACGCGCCCGAAGCCGTCGCCCACGTCGGCTTGATGGAAGTCGCGTGCTTGCGCACGGCCACCGCGCGCCACGACTACACCGCGAAGCTCACGGCTTTTTCGCCGGGGGTGTCGGGGGGAAACGGCCAGGTGTCGGGGGGTGTCGAAACGAGGCCGTCACCCGTCGCGCCGCTGGCAGCCAATGCTTTGGCGGCGAGGTAACGGGGTGACGGAATCACGCATCAGGAACACGCCCGGAAACACTGCATCGTAATCATGGCCGCCCCCAAAGGAATCAAAGCCGTCGAGTGGTTGAGCCGACGCGCGAAAGCGCAACGCGGCGGCAACGACGCGAAGCCGGACGGCTTCGACCGCTCCGCGCCCGACGCGCTCGCGCTCTGGCGCGACGCCTACCTCGACCAGTTGCGCGCCCGCAACTACGCCGAAGGCACGCTCGAAGGCCGACGCGATGCGTTGAAAGTTTTTCTCGCCTGGGCGGGCGAGCGCGACTTGAAACACGCCGCGCACATCACGCGCCCCATCCTTGAAGCGTATCAACGTTGGCTGTGGCGTTGCACCAAAGCCAACGGCCAGCGTCTCGGCTGGAGCACGCAACGCACGCGCCTGGGCGTGCTCAAAGACTTCTTCCGCTGGCTCACGAAACAGAATGTCATCATGCACAATCCCGCGAGCGAGCTTGAACTTCCCCGCATGGAAAAGCGCCTGCCCACGGCGGCGCTCACAATCACGCAAGTCGAGGCGTTGCTCGCCGTGCCCAACGTCGCCGACCCGCTCGGCGTGCGCGATCGCGCCATGCTCGAACTCTTTTACTCCTGCGGCTTGCGCCGCGCCGAACTCTGCCGCCTCGAACTCACCGACCTGCACACCGAACGCCGCACGCTCACCATCCGTCGCGGCAAAGGGAACAAAGACCGCGTCGTGCCCGTCGGCGCGCGCGCCGTCGCCTGGCTCGAACGCTACTTGAAGGAAGTGCGTCCGCGTCTCAGTCTCGACACGCGCACGCCGGCGTTGTTCCTCACCGGCTACGGCGACGCCTTCAACCCCGACGTCCTCAGCCGCATGACCGCCGACTGGATGAAAGCGGCGGGCTTGAAAGGCAGTTGCCATCTGCTCCGCCACACCTGCGCCACGCACATGCTCGAAGGCGGCGCGGACATCCGTTACATCCAGCAGTTGCTCGGACACGAGAAGCTGGAGACGACGGCGATTTACACCGAAGTCACCATCCGCCAGTTGCAGGAAGTCCACGCGCGTTGTCATCCGTCCGCCCGACCGTCCGAACCTGAAAAATCGCTTTCGCAATCCACGCCCAAAGCGTAATCTTTGCGCCGTGGTTCAAAGCTGCTTTCCATCTTTAGCTGCCTGGCCGTTGTCAGCGGCTTCACGCGGCGCGCTCGCGGTGCTGGCGCACGGCCACCATGCGTGGACGACCTCCCCCTTGAAAACTCGCGTCGGGGTCTCGCGCTCCCGCGCATCGGGTCGCCTGTCACGGCGAGCGCATCGCCGCTCAATGTTCACGCCCGGTTCGCGGCCCTGTGCCTACAGAACCGCATCGGGTCGGGGTAAATGGCACAATCCTGACCCGCTTTGCAATCGACCGATTGTTCCCCTAAAGGATGTGGTTTTCCGCGAACTGAGATACGTCTTTCCTCGAAATGATGGCGTCGGGTGGATTGACCCCCTTGGCCTCTGGGAGGGGACGTTCGTAGTCAGCCATTACAATGTTCCTTTGCATGGTGGAGACGCTCGCACCCGCAGCATTCCGGATGGAGGGACCGTGCCTGGGTTCAGCGTTAAGTACGTCCCGGAAAAGAAAACGTGCTCCTGCCCCAAGGATAAGATCGTCATTGTTCAGGTTATCTCGCACAACTCCAACGCAGTGCCGGGGAAGGACCCTCAGGTCGATTCATCCTACAGCGGGCCTTTGCCAGGAGCCTACTCCGGGTCAAGAAATGGCAACCTTCAAATCTTTGATGCGCCGTGGAACAACTGGATATTTGAAACTACCTATACCATTGAGGACTGCGCTTTGTGCCGAAATGGACAACATCCCGAGACCATTCTTGGCTGTGTGAAGTTCACGTGGACTAAGGACGGCCACGAGTTGGATCCACAAAGGGCAATAAGCGCGGGAGGCCCAAGCCAGATGTGGAATGACGGAGTGGCACGGTGGACAGCAACCCATCCTGGGGGCAACTGATGCATCGCACCGCAAGTGTTATAATTACGAGCGCGTTCGCAGTGGCGTGCGTAGGGCTGTGGTTACTGGTTACGATTACTGCTCGGACGTATCCTCCGACTTTGTACAACGGTGAGTATCCTGTGGCGACAAAGTGGATACTTAAAAGCAGGCCATTGCTTTTGATCGCACCAGGCGCGGCGATCATTTTGTGTACATACTCGTTTAAGCGCGCCAGTGCTGATACGAATGTCTTGTTGGGTGCCGTGTTCGCGCTTGTCTTAGCTGTTTTCTTCACAGCCATCGTGTTCACGATCTTGCTGCCGTGGATTCCGCACTCATAAGACGGTGGCCAGCTTCTTCTTTTAGCTGTTGCCCCGACCACCAAGAGCGACGGCCAGGTCTCTCCGCTTTCTGCCGGTCAGGCCGCTCCCGAAGCACTCTCCGAAAAACATCCTGCTGCGAAAAAAGGCCGTATTGGCCCGTAAGGACGCCACTTTCTGCGAAGTCGCGGACTACCAACTTAGGCCCCTTCGGTGAAGTCATTCGAGCAACAGGGCCAATGGCACGGGTGAATCCCTTCCGCTGGAGCACTCAATACACCGATGACGAAACGGACTTGGTTTGCTACCTGCATCGCTCCTACAACCCCTCGACGGGCAGGTGGCTAAACAGAGACCCGTTGGGCGAACTTGGGTTTACTTTGTTGAAAGACAAGCAGCAGGTCTTTATCAGAAAAACCGTAACTTTTCAGGAGTTCGCGGAGCAGTTAAACGTGTTGATTGCAGAACCTGGCGGGGCGAACCGCTATGCCTTTGTGGGCAACGATCCGATTCGTTTTTACGACTTATTGGGTCTCAAGAAAGCCTATTCGTGTGACAATGGTATCCATACATTTCTGAAGTTCGATGACGGGACGTCGTATGGGTTTTGGCCGGAGAAATTCACAGGGCGAAATATGTGCTGTGGCAAAGGTGTTCTCAAAAGTCCAGACCCTGATGATGGTCCTGACGCAAAATGCACACTGCTGGTGGATGCAAAAACACCTAAGATGGAAGCTTATTATGACTGCCTTAAAAAGACAGCCGAGGATGACTTCAAGAATCAAGGGATGTGGTATTCGGTTTTTGGTCGCAATTGCCAAACATGGTCATTTAGCGTCCGCAATAAATGTATGCGCGAGACTTTGATGACTCCCTAACGCACCAGTTGCAAGCCCATGTTAAAAGCAATCCTCGTTGTCGCGGCGGTCGTGGTTCTTGGCGTCTTGGTTGCTCTATTCTGCATCAACCAGCAATACGCAGAGATTCGCCTCATTGCGCCTTGCACAAACAGCGTGATGCAGCTGAAACTTACTTTTCCCAAAGCCCGAAACTACCATTTTGTTCTTCGGAAGGAATCGAACAAAGATGCAACCCAAAACGCGGATGTTTCCGGAAAGATAACGCTGACAGCTTCAGATGGAGCAACTCATGTTTGTGCTTTCAGCGGAGCGACTCTCAAGCAATGCAATTGGCTGGATAACGGAACGAATCGGGTTGAAGCATACGTGATGTATCTTACGCAACCCACAGGGACAAACGAGGTCTGGTTAAAGGACTTTGTTCAGCCTGGGAACGAGTATCGTGTCGGGGTTGAATTTGCGGATTTGCCTTCAACGAACTGCTCTATCTGGTTGCACTGGGTTACGAGCGTTTACACGCGTTTGCGATAAGGCTAGACCGCCGACTGTCCCGCACAACGGCAAGAAAGAATCTAGCGCGCCGCAGCCCGCGGCGAAGGGTCGGCCACCCGCGCCTGCCGCACAGCGTAGTTCCCCCGTCGCCAAGACTGCCGGCTTTCACTTCCCCTTGAAAGAGCTACGCCGTGAAACACGGCAGACTTGGCTCCCCCGCTGGTGTTCCCTCGCTGAGCTTTCCCCCGCCGTCACTTCACTGCGCTTTTTGGACTGACCGCTGATCCGCGGCCCCGTTCCCATGACGCGGGCGGACTGTCCAAACGCTCCGCTCCGTTCCCGTCGTGGCAAACTCACGAGCGAACCGGAGGCAAATTTAGCTCGCGTATCCGCTCGAAAGTGAGGGGCCAGGGTTCGCCCCGGTCGGGCGGGCCTCGCCCTGTCCTTGTCGTTCTGTCGTTGTTTTCAGGTCGTTTTGTTCTGCCGCTTCGGTCCGTTCTCTCGCCCTCACTGGCTTCGCTTGCGCATGGGCTTTTCGGGTCCCCTCTGAAGACCACTCCCCGAGCCGCATGCTCCGCTCGCCTTTTGGTGAAGGGCGAAAAGACCAGACCGAGCAGCAGAGCACCAAAAAAAAAGACCATGAAAACCAGAACGACAAAATCAGACAACGGACAAGGGCTCCAGAGCCATCCCGAGCAGGTGTTCAGGGCACAGGCCGGGGAGTTTAACAAATACATCGTTCTGCGGTTCAACCGCAGGGAGCAAGTCACGGTGTTTCCGTTCTCGCTGAGGCACGCCGAAGTGTTCCGCCACATGAAGCGGGAATGCCCGGAGCTTGAAGCCATCAGCGCCGGATTTTTCATCATCGAAGGCGGGGAGGTTTGGACCACTGGCAACAGCGAATCGTTGAACCTCACGACACGCCCCGAGGACCGGCAGGCCATCGAGTCATTTTTGGAAAGCCCCGACCGTCAGCTTTGGGATCTCGTTCGACTCTCCGAGGAAGCGCGGGAAGCCGCCCGCCACGAGATGGCCGAAGCCGGCTGGTGCTAACCCCCGAAACAATCACAACAACAGCTAAGAAAGGAAAATCAGTATGTTCAGTTCCATCATCAATCGCAGTTCTCGCACGCTGGCCCGCATCGAGTTGAGCGACGAGCAAATCAGGGCCAAGGCACCGAGCGTGTTTGCCGCCGCTCCGCAGGCCGGGGTGTCGGAGCGGTATCTGTTCCTGCCGACCTCGACCATCATCAGCCGCATGAGGCAGGAAGGCTGGGCACCGGTGGAAGTGCAACAGCAGTGTGTCCGGTTGGAAGGCCGCATGGGTTTTCAAAAGCACCTGCTACGTTTTCAGCGCCGGGACCAGCTTGCCAGGCCAGGAGAATACACAGCCGAAATCGCGCTGGTGAACAGCCACGACCGTTCAAGCGCGTATCAAATCCACACGGCGCTTTACCGGTTTGTTTGCTCGAATGGCCTCATGGTGAGTGATAGCACTATCGAGCCGGTGAGCATCCGGCACTCTGGCCGGGAGACCGAGGAAGTCATTAGCGCCAGCTTTGCGATGCTGGCCCAGCTTCCCCGGTTGACGGAGAAGGTGGAAGCGTTCCGCTCGCGCCAACTGACCCCGAGCGAGCAACACCTGTTCGCCGAGCAGGCCCTCAAGTTGCGCTGGGAAGACTTGCGGTTCTCGCCGGTAGGCGTGGAGAAAATCCTCTGGCCACGGCGAAGCGAGGACACCGGGACCGATTTATGGACCGTTTACAATCGCGTTGAAGAGAACCTCATCAAAGGTGGACAACGCGACTGGCACCAACGCCGGGAGAACGGCAAGCGGATTGGAAGGAGCCGCCCGGTAACCGGGCTGGATGAAAGCATCCGCGTGAACAAAGAACTTTGGAGCCTGGCCGAGGCATTGCGCACCGGCAAGCTCGCCGCGAACTGAATCACACGGGCGGGATCGAACAGGCCCCGCCCTCTTTTACCATGATGACACGTGAACGAATCGAACGGGCCTTTGAGCTTTTCGGGACAATCATCCCGGCTTCCAGCCAGGACACCGAGCGCCGACGCACCGCTTACTTTTACAGGCGCGAGGCGATTAGCTGGGCACGCATGGCCCGACAATGGTGGCCGGCAGGGATGCAGGCGACCTGCCGAAGGCTGGCCAAGAGCTATCTGGCCAGTTACCGCAAAATGAAATCAGGAAAGTGAGGACTGTATGGGAAACTTTTGGCGAGACTTGTTTTATGCCACCGCCACGGGCGCGATTATCGGAACCATCATTCGCCAGCGACGGGAGCGGCGCGAGGAGCTGGCCCGTGCGGCAATGCGAGTGCCACCGGTGATTACACCGGCCCGCCGCTGGCGACGCCGGCCACGGCGCTACCCGGCCCGTCCGAGAAAGCGAAACGGGCAGGACTAAGAAGCCCCGCCCGTTTTTTCTTTAGCTGTTGGCCAGAGGGTTGGCACCCTCTGGACTCCCTTGACCGCTCGCGCTGGCCGTGACGCTGGACGCGCCCTTTCCGGGAGCCGGAAAGGAGTCAGTTGGTGCCGTTGCCGCCTTTGGTGAGCCGGTCCAGAATCGCCTTTTGTTGCTCGGCGCTCTCGACCAACTCAGCCACCGCCAGGCCCTCGCGGCGGAAGCAGCGGTGCTCGTTTTTGACCAGGTCCATGCCGCGCCAGTGACTGGCATCGGCGCGGACGATGAAGACCAGCCGTTCGGACAGCTTGCCGTCCTTGGCTAGATAGAGCCTGTCCCAATGGAGGAAATGGCCGAGGATTCGGAAGCGGTACCGATGCCGGCGCGGGATCAAAGCGGTTTGGATTCGGGGTTTTTGCCAAAAAGACGGGGTTATGATGGGTTGTTGGC
>Ga0194053_10001927_pt1 | contig 12887 bp, 12 predicted proteins | sample SepL228m_MetaG_FD_161684 | JGI IMG/M metagenome (GOLD analysis project Ga0194053, IMG submission 161684) | Anoxic zone freshwater microbial communities from boreal shield lake in IISD Experimental Lakes Area, Ontario, Canada - Sep2016-L227-8m | ecosystem: Environmental > Aquatic > Freshwater >... | reverse complement strand
CCGCTGGGCGCCCTGGCGGGGTACCCCGGGGGCTGGTCTGCGCTGCCAGCGCCCGCTGGCTGCGGGCATCGGGCCGTGAGACCATGGCATGCAAGGTCCCGCAGGCTGCGGGTCCGGAAAAGGGCTTGCCATGCTGACCTTGCCTCTGCCGCGCGCGCTGACTTTCGATGACGTCCTGCTGGTGCCGGGCTACTCGGAGGTCCATCCCAACCTGGTGGATCTGAGCACCCGCCTGGCCCGGGACCTCGGCATGCGCATCCCCCTGGTCTCGGCGGCCATGGACACGGTCACCGAGAGCCGCATGGCCATCGCCCTGGCCCAGATGGGGGGCATCGGCATCGTCCACAAGAACCTCAGCCTCGAGCGCCAGGCCGAAGAGGTGGACAAGGTGAAGCGCTCCGAGTCCGGCATGATCACGGACCCCATCACCATCGAGCCCACGGCCCCGATCCGGGAGGCCGAGGCCCTCATGGCGAAGTTCCGCATCAGCGGCGTGCCCGTGGTCGAAGGCCACAAGCTCGTGGGCATCCTCACCAACCGCGACCTGCGCTTCGAGACCCGCTGGGACATCCCGGTCTCCGAGGCCATGACCAAGGACAATCTGGTCACGGTGCCCGTGGGGACCACCCTGCAGGAGGCCCGGGCCATCCTGCAGAAGCACCGCATCGAGAAGCTGCTGGTGGTGGACGGCGACGGCCAGCTGAAGGGCCTCATCACGGTCAAGGACATCGAGAAGTCCACGGAGTATCCCAACGCCTGCAAGGACGGCATGGGCCGCCTGCGCGTGGGCGCCGCCGTCGGTGTGGGCAAGGAGCTGCTGGAGCGTGCCGCGGCCCTGGCCGAGGCCAAGGTGGACGTGCTCTGCCTCGACAGCTCCCACGGCCATAGCCAGGGCGTGGTGGAGGCGGTCAAGCGCCTGAAGCAGGCCCACCCGTACCTGCCCCTTATCGCCGGCAATGTCGCCACCTACCAGGGCGCCAAGGACCTGGCGAACGCCGGCGCGGACGCCGTGAAGGTGGGCATCGGCCCGGGCTCCATCTGCACCACCCGCATCGTCACCGGCGCGGGCATGCCCCAGATCACCGCCGTGGCCGAGGCCAGCCGCGCCTGCCGCGAAGCCGGCATCGTCTGCATCGCCGATGGCGGCATCAAGTTCAGCGGCGACGTGGCCAAGGCCATCGCCGCCGGCGCCGACTGCGTGATGATCGGCAGCCTCTTCGCGGGCACGGACGAAGCGCCGGGTGAGACCATCTTCTACGGCGGCCGCACCTTCAAGTCCTACCGGGGCATGGGCAGCCTGGGCGCCATGAAGCAGGGCAGCAAGGACCGCTACTTCCAGGAAGGCAAGGACGACACCAAGCTGGTGCCCGAAGGCATCGAGGGCCAGGTGCCCTACAAGGGCCGCATGGCCGACCTGGTCACCCAGCTCATGGGCGGACTGCGGGCCGGCATGGGCCTCAGCGGCGGCACCTCCATCGCCGACTTCCAGCAGAAGGCCACCTTCGTGGAGATCAGCGGCTCCGGCCTCCGCGAGAGCCACGCCCACGACGTCATGATCACCAAAGAAGCGCCGAACTACCGGATGGAGTAGGGAAAAGCATTCACCACCAAGGCACCAAGACACCAAGAAAGGCATGCCTTGCCGTGGCAGTCCTTGGTGTCTTGGTGTCTTGGTGGTTAGATTTTTCTTGGCTGAGCGCTTACCCCCCGGAGTCCCCATGTCCCTCCTCGTGAAGAATGTCCGCCTGATCGATCCCGCGCAGGGTCTCGATGGGCCGGGCTCACTCCTGGTGGCGGACGGAGCGGTGGCGGCCATCGGTGCCGGGGCTGCGACCCACCCACGGGCCGAGGGCGCGGAGGTCATCGATGGCGGCGGGGCAGTGCTTACGCCGGGCTTCATCGATCTGCACGTGCACTTCCGGGAGCCCGGTCAGACCCGCAAGGAGTGCATCGAGACGGGCAGTCGGGCTGCGGTGGCCGGCGGGTTCAGCTCGGTGTGCGCCATGGCCAACACCAAGCCCGTGAACGACACCGTCGCCATCACGGAGCTGATGCTGGACCGTGCCGCCAAGGCCGGTCTCTGCCGCTACTTCCCCATCGGGACCGTGAGCCGCGAGATGAAGGGTGAAGAGCTGGCGGACATGGGCACCCTCAAGGCCGCGGGCTGCGTGGCCTTCTCGGATGATGGCCTGCCCATCTCCAACGCGTCCCTCATGCGCCGGGCCCTGGAATACACCCGCTGGCTCGAGGTGCCCGTGGTGGCCCACGAGGAGGACCGGGATCTGGCCGGCAAGGGCTACATGCACGAAGGCGCCGTGAGCGCCTCCCTGGGGTGCCTGGGCATCCCGGCCGCGGCCGAGGAGGCCATGGTGGCCCGGGACATCGTGCTGGCGGAGCACACGGGCGGGCACCTGCACCTGGCGCATCTCAGCACCCGGGGCTCGCTGCGCATGGTGCGTGAAGCCAAGGCCCGGGGCCTGAACGTCACCTGCGAGGTCACGCCCCACCACTTCGCGCTGTCGGACAAGGAGCTCATGAAGTTCGATGCCGACTTCAAGATGAACCCACCCCTGCGCACCGAGAGCGACATCCAGGCGATCCTGGAGGCCCTGGCGGACGGCACGGTGGATGCCATCGCCACCGACCACGCCCCCCACGGCTGGGACGACAAGGAAGTGGAGCTGCCCGTGGCCGCCTTCGGTGTGATCGGCCTGGAGACCGCCCTGCCCCTGGCCATCGAGGTCCTGGTGAACCGCGGCGTCCTCTCCCTGTCCCGGGCCATCGCCCTGCTCACCAGCGGGCCCGCCAATGCCTTCCACCTGGACCGCAAGGGGCTCGGCAGCCTCAAGCCCGGCGCCCCGGCGGACTTTGTCCTCTTCGATCCCGAAGGTCGGATCCAGGTGGACCGCGCCTTCATCCAGTCCCGCTCCTACAACACCCCCTTCAAGGGCTGGAGCCTGCCGGGCAAGGTGCTGAGCACCTGGGTCGGGGGCCGGAAAGTCTGGGGCTGAGGCATGGTCACGAAAGAAGCACTGGCCACCTTCCTGGCCGCCGAGTTCCCCCAGAACAAGTGCACCATCGAGGCGGTGGGTCAGAACTCGGCCACGGTCCGGCACCCCGTCGGCGTCGCGGAGCTGCGCCCGGGCGGCACCGTCTCCGGGCCGGTCATGGTGTTTGTGGCGGATGTTGCGCTGTATGTGGCGATCCTCGGGCGCATCGGCATCGTGCCGCTGGCGGTGACCACCAGCCTGACCATCAACTTCCTCCGGAAGCCCTCGGCGGATGCGGACATCCTGGGCGTCTGCACCCTCCTGAAGGTGGGCCGGACCCTGGCCATCGGCGAAGTGTCGATCTTCTCCGAGGGCAATCCCGACCCCGTGGCCCACGCCGTGGGCACCTACGCGATTCCCCCTGGCAGCCGGAACTGAGGTTTCCTAGAGCGTCTTCATGTCCAGCACGAAGCGGTAGCGGACGTCGTTCTTCATCATCCGCTCGTAGGCCTCGTTGACCTGCTGGACGGGGATCAGCTCGATCTCCGAGACGATGTTGTGCTCGGCGCAGAAGTCGAGCATCTCCTGGGTCTCGGCGATGCCCCCGATGAGGGAGCCCGTCAGCACCTTGTGGCCGAAGATCAGCGAGCCCGCCGCCACGGGGGCGGGCTCCGGGGGCACACCCAGCAGCACCATGGCGCCCTCGAGGCGGAGCAGGCCCAGGTACTTGTTGTAGTCGTGGGGCGCGGAGATGGTGTCGATGATCAGATCAAACTGGCCCGCCAGGGCCTTGAAGGTGGCCGGATCGGAGGTCAGCCCGAAGTGCTGGGCCCCTAGCTTGCGGGCATCCGCTTCCTTGGACCGGGAGGTGCTCAGCATGGTCACCTCGGCGCCCATGGCGGCGGCGAGCTTGACGGCCATGTGGCCCAGGCCGCCCAGGCCCACCACACCCACCTTGTCGCCCGCCTTGGTCTTGAAGCGGCGCAGGGGTGCGTAGGTGGTGATGCCCGCACAGAGCAGCGGTGCCACGGCGGCGAGGTCCAGCTTGGGCGACACCTTCAGGCTGAAGGCTTCGTCCACCACGACACTCGACGAGTAGCCGCCGTAGGTGGGCGTCTTCCGGTCCATCTCGGTGCCGTTGTAGGTGAAGGCAGAGCCCTTTTCGCAGAACTGCTCCAGCTGGCGCTGGCAGCTGGGACAGGTGCGGCAGGAGTCCACCATGCAGCCCACGCCCGCCAGATCCCCGATCTGGAACTTCTGCACGTGCGCGCCCACGGCGGTGACGCGGCCTACGATCTCGTGGCCGGGCACCATGGGGTATTTGGCGCCGCCCCACTCGTCGCGGACCTGGTGGATGTCCGAGTGGCAGATGCCGCAGAAAGCGATCTCGATCTGGACGTCATGGGCGCCCACGGCGCGGCGCTCGATCTGGAAAGGCGCCAGGGCGGCAGTGGGAGAGGCAACGGCATAGGCTTTGGCGAGGGTCACGGGTGCTCCTTGGGGCGACTGATTCTCAGTTTAGACCCAGCGCCGCCGGGGGAGGTATAGGCACTTTCCCGTGCGTGGCGGCTTGGCACCCTCGGTCATCAGGCCGCCTCCGCCTAAAAACCAAACTGCAGAGGCGATGAACGCAGCGCGCCGAGGCCGTAGGCGACACAAAAAACCGATTAACCACCGATTAAAAGCTGATAAAGGAAAAGATGAAAACGGATGTTGGCAGTTATTTTTATCATGTCTTTATCGGCGTTTATCGGTGTTCATCGGTGGCTGATTTGTCCTTTGCTTGAGCACCTGCTGAGGAGCGTGGCGGACAACCCCGTTGCCCTTTACTCCCGTTCCCGGCGACCCTGGAGGGATGCTGCCCCTAACCACCGAGCGCCTCGTCATCCGTCCCTTCCAACTGGAGGACGCCCCGTTCATCCTCCGCCTGCTCAACGAGCCGTCCTTCATCGAGCACATCGCTGACAAGGGGGTGCGCACGCTGGAGCAGGCCGCGGCCTACCTGGAGAGCGGCCCCCTGGCCAGCTACGCGGCCCACGGCCACGGGCTCTGGCTGGTCGCTCACGGGCAGACCGGCGTGGCCATGGGCATGTGCGGCCTCCTCAAGCGGGACACGCTGCCCGAGGTGGATCTGGGCTACGCCTTCCTGCCGGAGTTCTGGGGCCTGGGCTATGCGCTGGAAGCCGCCGAAGCCTGCGTGGCCTATGGGGCCAGCCTGGGGCTCCAGGGCCTCCTGGCCATCGTCTCGCCAGGCAACAGCGCCTCCATCCGCCTGCTGGAGAAGGCGGGGTTCCAGGCCACCGGCCGCCAGGAACTGACCCCGGGGGATCCGGTAGAGGTCTTCCGCAAGGACCTCAGCCAGCCCTGAGGAACCCTGTGCGCGCGGCGGCCGAGCCGTCATCATGGCCCATGGCCACCCCGGATTCCCCCGCGAGCGCAACCGAGCCCCAGGCTGCCGCCCCCACCTGGGCCCGCGCCCTGCATCGGCTGGCGACCCACCTGAGCCAGGACCTGGGCGGCGGACCGCGGCCCTGGAAGCTGGCCACCCTGATCAACCTGCAGAAGGGTGGCACAGGGCCCTTCGTCCTGGGCCTCATGGTCGTCTGCGACAACTGGAGCGTGGGTGCCTGGACCTATCTGGCCCTGCACGGCACCTACGGCCTCTGCTGGCTGCTGAAGCACCTCGCCTTCCGCGATGCCCGCTGGGAGGTGCGCGTCACCTGGGGCGGCGGCCTCCTCACCTGGCTGGCGGTGCTGGGCCCCTACTGGATCGCGCCGGTGCTGGTGGTGACCCCGCTGCTGGGCCCCCGGCCCGGACCCGCCCCCTGGCTGCTGGCCCTGGCCATCGCGATCCATACCCTCGGGCTGGCCCTCATGCTGGCGGCGGACGCCCAGAAGCACGCAGCCCTGGCGCGCGGTCCAGGCCTCATCACCGACGGCCTCTTCCGCCGCATGCGGCACCCGAACTACCTGGGCGAGATGCTGCTCTACGCCGCCTACGCCCTGCTGGCGCGCCACTGGCTGCCCTGGCTGGTGCTGGCCTTCGTGTGGGGCCTGGTCTTCCTGCCCAACCTCCTCCTGATCGAAGCCAGCCTCTCCCGCCATCCCGGCTGGGCCGCCTATAAGGCCCGCACCGGCTTCCTTCTCCCCAGGTTGTGGAGAAGTGGAACAACTCTCGCAGAGAACGCAGAGGGGGCTGAGGTTCGCAGAGGGCCGCGGTGACACCTTCCGGGCCAAGGCCTCTATGCCCTGCCGGGGGCTTGCCCGAGTCCCTCAGCGCCCCTCCGTTCCCTCGTCTTTTCTCTGCGAGAGTGGTTGCTCTGGTCCTTGCCTAATTCTGCTTCACAGTATGCTGGGCACCTTGCCCTGGAGTCCCCATGCCCCGTCCCGCCACGCTGCCTGTGATCGACTGGAAGGCTGTCTTCGAGTCCGGGCTGGATTACGCTGCCTGGCTGGGCGTCGCCGAGGCGCCGGAGCTGCGGGACAAGATGGAGGCCCTGCGCCAGGCCCTGGTGCTGGAGCCGCAGGTGGCGGGCTTCCTGGGCGCCCTGCCCCGGCCGGTGCATGTGGTGGCCATCGCCGAGGACTGGTGCGGGGACGTCGTCCGCCACGTGCCGGTGCTGCAGCGGCTGGCCGAGGCCGCGCCGGCCTTGGCCGTGCGCTACCTCAGCCGGGAGCAGCATCCGGAGGTGTTCGTGCGGTTCCTCACCAACGGTGGCGAGGCCATCCCCAAGTTCATCTTCCTCAGCGACCGCTTCGTGGAGTGCGGCAGCTGGGGCCCCATGCCCGAGGCCTGCCGGGAGCTCATCAGCCGGGGCAAGGCCTGCGGCGATGTGGGCGCCGCCCGCAAGAAAGTCGCCGCCCTCTACGAGGCTGACGGCAACCGGCGCGAAGTGGTCTGCGAGCTGATCCGCATCATCGACATCGCCGCCAGCCGCGAGCCCTGACTCGCCTGCCCCGCCGGGGACCGCAGTGACGAGGCTTCAGGGATCCTCTTCCTGCAGGATCCGGATGAGGTCCGCCGTGCTGCGGGCTTCCAGCTTCTCCAGGCACCGCTGCCGGTAGAGCTTCACCGTGCGCAGGGCGAGTCCCAGTTCTTCGCCGATCACCCGGTTGAGCTTGCCGCGGGCGACCCGGACCGCGACGTCGTGCTCCCGCGGGGTCAGGGCCGCGAGCCTTCGGGACTGGTCCTGGGTCCGCGCCCTCGTGGCCTGGCGCGCTCGGCTCACCGCGAGGGCCTTCTCCACGGCCTCCAGCAAGGTCTCGGCCTCGATGGGCTTGATCAGGAAGTCGAGGGCACCGGCGCGGAAGGCCGTGACCGCCTCCTGGACGCCACTGGCTCCGCTCATGAGCAGCAGCGGCGTGTCATCGAGGCCGGCCAGGCGCCGCTGGGCCTCCAGGCCATCTAGATCCGGCATCATCACGTCGAGCAGGACGCAGCAGGGCCCCGGGGGACAGCGCCGGGGGGCCCCGAGCTGCCCGAGGTAGTCCAGGGCGGAGGAGAAGGCCTCGCAGGCATACCCTTCCAGCTCCAGCAGCGAGGTGAACGCGGCCAGGATCTCGTCATCATCATCGACGAGGATGATGCGGCCCCGATGGCAGCGCTCGACCAGCTCCGCGGAGGACCATACCTCTGGCACCCCCTTGGTGCGAAGGATCGCAGACACCGGCCTCATGCCAGCGCCTCCCCGGCCGCCAGGAGCGGCAACCGGATGTCCACGCGGGCCCCGCCTCCCTCGGCATTGCGGAGGATCAGGCTCCCCTGGTGCTGGCTCAGAATGGCGGTGGAGATCGACAGCCCCAGCCCCAGGCCCTGGTCCTTGGTGGTGAAGTAGGGTGTCCCCGCGCGGAGGGCCACCTCGGGGTCCAGGCCCGGCCCTGAGTCGTGGATGCCGAGGACTGCCACCCCCCCGGATCGCGAGAGCTGGATCTGGATGGAGCGACCCTCGACCAGCTGGACCGCCTCGATGGCGTTCCGGAGGACATTCAGCACCACTTGGGACAGCTGGATCGCGTCCCCCTGCACCAGGACTGGTTCCCCCCCGGCCGGGAAGGCCACCTGGATGCCATGGCGTTGCAGGTCCAGCTCCACCAGTTCGAGCATCTCGCGGGTAGTCTTCTCCAGGTCCACGGGTTCCGGGTGCGGCTCACTGGGCCGGATGAAGGTGCGGATGCGTCCCGTGATGCTGGAGATGCGACGGGCGTTGAGGATGATCTTGTCCAGCAGGTCGAGGCTCTGGGCCGGATCCAGACGCTTCGCCGCAGTGCCCCGTCGGGCCGCCTGGGCACCGGCCAGGATGGCCGTGAGGGGCTGGTTCAGCTCGTGGGCCAGGGATGCCGCCACCAGGCCAAAGCCCCGCTGGCGATCCAGATGGGCCAGCTGGTTCCCGAGGATCTGGCGCTCCTCCAGGCGAGCCTCTCCGGCAGCCGCTTCCTGCCACTGGTGTAGGGAACGCTCAAGGGCTAGGCCGATAAAGCCCACGTCCCCCGCAAGGGCGGCCAGCAGCCCCAGCATGTCCATCAGGCCAGAGCTCTGCCGTGTGCAGGCCAGGGCGCCACTCCGGGGCAGGAGCAGGTTCGCCAGGATGTAGACCATGTTGCCCGCCAGCAGCAGGTGGGCTCCGGCGATGGCCAGGGCACCCACGCTCTGCTGCCGACGGGCGATCAGCCAGGCCCACCCCACCACCTGCAGCAGGAGGATGAGGGCCACGAAGGGGACCAAGGCCATGCGGAGGGTGAGATAGCCTTGGGCCTGGCGCGTGAACTCGTAGAGCAACAGGTAGCCCAGGGAGGCCACAGCCAGCCAGCGGAACCGCCAGGGCACCTTCTGGTCCAGGCGCAGCGCCTGGATGATGCAGAGCATGCTCATGAAGTCCATGAGGTTGCTCGCTGAATCAAAGATCCGGCCCGGAAGGACCCCAGGGCGCCCGACCAGGAAGAGGCTCCCGGCACCCAGCAGGCTGCCCAGGCACCAGAGCGCCACGACCCGCGAGCGCAGCCGCGCCAAAACCACCCATATGAGGAGGGGCAGGAGCAGGTTGATCAGCCCCAGGCTCAGGTAGGATATTCCGCTCTCCTGCCCGGTCACCTCGCACCCCCGATCGCCGCACCACCGAAGCCCATCCGCTCGACGGAGGTTCCGGTGCCGGCCCTGGGCCGCACTACTTGAAGAACTGCACCGTTGGCCGTGGAGGCAGCGCAGGTCATGAGCCACCTCCAGCCAGGAGCGGCAGGCGGATGTCCAGGCAGGCCCCGCCTCCTTCGGCGTTGCGGAGGCTCAGGCTTCCCTGGTGGTGGCGCAGGATCGCGATGGAGATGGACAGGCCCAGCCCCAAGCCCTGCTCCTTGGTGGTGAAGTAGGGGGTCCCGACCTGATCGGCCAGCGTGGGGTCCAGGCCCGGCCCCGAATCACGGAGGCACAAGACGGCCTCAGTGGCCGACCGGGCGATCTCAATCTGGAGGGACCGGTCCGGGACCAGCTGCACGGCCTCGATGGCGTTCCGGAGGGCATTCAGCACCACCTGGGACAGCTGGATGGCGTCCCCCTGGACCAGGACCGGTTCCCCGCCCGCCGGGAAGGTCACCCGAACCCCATGGCGTCGCAGGTCGGGTTGCATCAGTTCGAGCATCTCCCGAGTGATCACCTCCAGGTCCACGGGCGCCGAGTCCAGCCCGCTCGGCCGGATGAAGCCGCGGATGCGCTCCGTGATCCCGGAGATGCGGCGGGTGTTGAAGACAATCTTGTCCACCAGCTCGAGGCTCTGGGCTGAGTCCAGGCGCCCCGAGGCGGCGCCCCGCCGGACCGCCTGGGCACTGGCCAGGATCGCCGTGAGCGGCTGGTTCAGCTCATGGGCCAGGGAACCCGCCATCAAGCCCAGGCTCCGCTGACGCTCCAGCTGGGCCACCTGGTTGCCGAGGCGCAGGCTCGCCTCCAGGCGGGCCTCACTGGCGGCGGCCTTCTCCCAGCTGCGGACCGAGCGCTCGAGGGCGAGGCCGAGGAATCCCACATCGCCGGCGAGGTCGGCCAGTACCCCCACCGAGTTGATCCGTATGGCCAATTCCCCAAGGCGGGGCGGGAGACCGCCCCCGGCCAGTACCAACTCCAGCAGGAGGAGGACCACCCCGGCCGCCAATAGCAGATAGGCTACGGCGATGGCCAGGGCGCCCCTGCTCTGCTGGCGGCGGGCGATGCGCCAGGCCCACCCCGCCACCTGCACCATGAGGACCAGGTTGGTGAGGGCGACGAAGCCCAGGCGTAGCGGGGCATGGCCCAGCCCCTGTCGGAGGAGCTCATGGACCAGCAGGTAGCCCAGGCAGGCCGCCGCCAGCCAGCGGAGCCGCCAGGGCACACGCCGATCCAGACGCAGCGCCTGAACTGTGAGCAACAGGCCCGAGAAGGCCAGGAGGTTGGACACCGGAAAGCTGACCCAGTCCGGGAGGCTTCCCCCGATGCCGTCCAGGAGGAGACTCCCGGCACCCAGCAGGCTCCCCAGGCACCAGAGCGCCACGACCGGCGAGCGCAGCCGCCCCAGGACCACCCAGATCAGGACGGGCAGGAGCAGGTTGATCAACCCCGGGGTCAGATGGGACAGGGTGCCCTCCTGACCCGTCATTGCCCGCCTCCGGTCGATTCGGCAAGGACGACCAGCGGTGCCAGGGCGTTTTCAGCGGGGACCCGGGGCTGCCTGCTTCCAGGGGCCAGGAGCGGCAGCTGGATGACCGCGCAGGCCCCGCCCCCCTCGGCATTGCGGAGGGTAAGGTTTCCCTGGTGCTGCTGCAGGATGGCGGTGGAGATGGACAGTCCCATGCCCAGGCCCTGGTCCTTGGTGGTGAAGTAGGGCATCCCAACCTGATCGGCCAGCCCTGAGTCCAGACCCGGCCCCGTGTCGCGGATGCTCAGGAGGGCCTCACTGCCGGACCGCATGATCTGGATCTGGAGGAATCGGTCCGGGACCAGCTGGACCGCGTCGATGGCATTCCGGAGGACATTCAACACCACCTGAGACAGCTGGATGGCGTCCCCCTGCACCAGGACTGGTGCCCCGCCCTGCGGGAAGGTCACCCGGACGCCGTGGCGTCGCAGGTCGGACGCCAGCAGCTCCAGCATCTCCAGGGTGACCTGCTCCAGGTCCACGGGACCAGGGTCTAGCGGGGACGGTCGGATGAAGCTGCGGATGCGGTTGGTGATTTCGGAGATACGCCGGGTGTTGGCAATCACCTTGTCCAGCAGTTCGAGGCTCTGGGCTGGCTCCAGGCGCTCGGCGGCAGTGCCCCGCCGGGCCGCCTGGGCACTGGCCAGGATGGCCGTGAGAGGCTGGTTCAGCTCGTGGGCCAGGGAGGCCGCCATCAAGCCCAGGCTCCGCTGGCGATCCAGCTGGGCCAGCTGGTTGCCAAGGAGCTGCCGCTCCTCCACGCGAGCGTGGCTGGCGGCGGCTTCCAGGCGCTCACGGACCGACCTTTCGAGGACGATGCCGATGAACCCCACGTCGCTCACGAGGACGGTCAGCACACCCACAGAGCCCAGGAAACCGATGTGCAGCAGATGGAGCGTCGAGGCCTCGCCCCTGCCAGCGTCCCGGATCAGTTCCACCAGGTGGATGAACAGGCCGCCCGCCAGCAGCAGCTGGGATGCGGCGATGGCCATGGCCCCCTTGCTCCTCCTTTGGCGGGCGATGCGCCAGGCCCACCGCGCCACCTGGAGCACGAGGAGGAGCCACACGAGGGTGACGAATCCCGCGCGGAGGGTGGCATGGCCAAGCTCCTGCCGGAGGAACTCGTAGGCCAGCAGGAAGCCCAGGCTGGTCAGAGCCATTCCCAGGGGTCGCCAGGGGGCCCCCTGGTCCAGGCGCAGGGCCTGAACTCCGCTTAACAGGCCGCCGAGGGCGATGAGGTTGGCCAAGGGCAGGCCGGTCCACCCCGGGGTGCCTTGTCCGTGCCAGTCCAGGAGCAGCCCCCCGGCGAAGAGCAGGTTGCCCAGGCACCAGTAGGCTGCGGCATGGGAGCGCTGGTGCGCCAGCACCACCCAGGTGATGGCGGACATGATCAGGCAGATCAGGCCCAGGATCAGGTAGACCGGAGTGCCCTCCGACCCGATCATCGCCCGCCTCCGGGTGCAGGCACCCCGAAAACCGCGGATTCTTTGGAGGTGCCTGGGGTCATCGTGGGGGAGCTCATGAGGACGTTCCCGTGTATCGTCACACCCCCTTTAGCGGACGCCCTTCCCCGAAAATCTAGACAAATCCCCGGTCCTCCGCGGAAACACTTAGCCTCCATGCAGCGTCTGCCCAGCACGCGGCGCGCCCCCGCCTTTGCGACAGTCGAGGGCGGGGCGTACGGAACCTAGAAGCCCAGGAATTCAGGCCATCGTCACGACCTTGAGCCGGTTTGCGGTTCACCTACCGGGAGCCCAGACCTCGGCCAGACTCCATCGGCGACTAAGCAATCAGCAGCACCCCGGACAGGCGGGAACCAGCCGGAGCCCGGGGACGGGCCTTCAGGCGGCCGATGATTTTTGCGCCCTGGCCGTTAACTTGGGGGCTTTGCGCGCACCAGCAAGCCCGCAGTCCGCTTCACGCAGGTCCAGGCTGAAGGCCTCATCGTCGAACTCCACAAAGGAATCCAGGATCTGCTGCAGGACGAACGGCATCGGGACGTTGCCATCCCGCAGCTGCGCGGGCAAGGGCATCGAATCCATAACTGCATCCCAGGTCTGCCAGGGATTCACAGGCGCTTCCACCATGTCTCGAGTTCCGGCCATGTCGTCCCCCATGCAGGCAGCCTGGCTGCCTATGCAATTAAGGGTAGCGACCGGAAGGACCTCCACAATTGCACCAAGGGGCATCATTTTGGTGTAGGGACAGTTTCCCAGGCCTCAGCCCCCGACCATGCGGAACATCA
>Ga0194053_10001924_pt1 | contig 12901 bp, 10 predicted proteins | sample SepL228m_MetaG_FD_161684 | JGI IMG/M metagenome (GOLD analysis project Ga0194053, IMG submission 161684) | Anoxic zone freshwater microbial communities from boreal shield lake in IISD Experimental Lakes Area, Ontario, Canada - Sep2016-L227-8m | ecosystem: Environmental > Aquatic > Freshwater >... | reverse complement strand
TCTATGAAGACGCCAAATTCCTGGCTTTCTTGGATATCAATCCCCGCTCGCCCGGCCACACTCAGGTAATTCCCAAGGACCATTATCGCTGGGTCTGGGACATACCAAATGCCGGCGAATATTTCGAGGTAGCAAAAAAGATTGCCCTGGCTCAAAAGAAAGCTTTTAATACCGAGTCCGTCTGGAGTCGGATCAATGGCGAAGAAATACCGCACGCCCATATTTGGATTTTCCCGGCCGATGGCACGCCCGGCGACAAAAAAGATTTTGCAGAAAATCTGGCCAAAATCAAAACCGCCCTGGACTAGGGGCGGTTTTTCGATACAGAGGGAAATCAAAAATTTCTTCTCTTGGAGATAAAAAGGCTACAGGCTATCTACCGACCTTAACAATTGTGAAAACTTATCGGTCTGACGGCTTTCGTGGCCGACCAGAAGACCTTGAATTTCTCCGCCTCTCACGATATCGACGGCATTATTTTTGCTGACTGAGCCACCGTAAAGAATCGGAATGTCGATGATGGCTTTGTGGGTGTAGACCTCGCTCAACACCTTTTTAATAAAGATGGTGGTCGTATGGACATCTTCCGGCTTCATCGCCTCATCATCGCTCTTGCCAATCGCCCAGACCGGTTCGTAAGCGACGACTAGCTTTGCCAGATATCTTTTTTGCAATTTGCCCAAGGAATTTACTATCTGGGCCCGCAAAAAGTGCAGATACTCACCATGGTCATCGCGGGATTTTTCCCCGACACACAAGACAACCCGCAAACCGGCTTTCAAGGCCGTGCTGATTTTCTTGGCGACCATCTCGTCCGTTTCGCCAAGCTCACGCCTCTCCGAATGGCCGATGATTACATAGCCTTCGCCTTCTTTCTTAAGCATGGTCGGACTGATTTCACCAGTAAAAGATCCGCTCTTCTCCCAGAAGACGTCCTGGGCGCCCAAGATTACTCCGCCGTTGCTGATTTTTTCCAAATCAGACAAGTAGACGAACGGCGGACAAATCACAACATTGGTATTTTTTAAGTCTTTGGCGGTTTTTTGCGTGTCACGAAAAATTTCTTTGGCTTTTTCAACCGTTTCGGGGTTCATCTTCCAGTTGGCGACAATTAACTTCTTGTTCTTTTTCATCCGACAATTATATCACAGCTGCAGGAGTTTTTTCCATCACCGCAAAAAACCGGACGTGAAAATTTAGATTACTCCGTTTCCTTGTATTTAGTCACCGTATAACCACCAGCGGGACCGGTGACGAAATTAGGATTAATCAAACCAGTATCATAATCTATTACCGTCGAGCCAGGCATGATTATTTTATTTGCCGTCGCCTCCTTGGCGTGAGCGCTGCCACTAAAATATAATGTGCCTTTTTGCGCATTCAGAACGACTGCTCCGACTGAACCACTGATCTTGATCGCATACTCACCACCACAAGCTGTTCCATCACAAGTGCTGTTCGTCGCCATTAAGATGAAGCTGCCGGCACTGCCAGTTCCTTGGACGGAAGCGCTGCCACCAATCTCCACTCGACCGTCAGACACAATAATGCCGGCATTAGATCCGTAAGTGGAACTTAATTTTATTTTAGCTGAACCATCAACAATAATTTTTCCTTTAACATACAAAGTACCAGTCATGGTCAGCTCTCCGCTGCCACCCACATTCAAGTCGCCGGTAATCACTTTTGGACCAAGCGATACTTTGTCATTTCCGCCAACGCTGTAATTACCGGTGTAGGTACCGCCAAGCAAGGCATCGGCCTTCCAGTCAGCGATCTTATCATCAGGAACCGGCATATCTACCAAAGCTGGATCAGCGCTAGAAATACAACTTTTATTATTATAAGTACCAGACTGACATTTTATCAGACCAGCCGCATTGGTATAATTTACGGTATGGGCCCAAGCATCTCCCACCCCGCCAGTTCCGACCGTAAAACGATTCCATTGGCCCTCTCCAGTTATAAGACCGCTTGGTCCGGCCGAGATGGCCGTTCCGGTAATAACACAGCTACTGCATCCGTTGATTGATCCGCTAGAATAAACACTGCCATTGACTCGGGAACTGCCAGTCATCACAAAACCGCCATTTCCCACCTGGATGCCATAACTGAAAGACACTCCTTCACCAGCGGTCACTTTCGTCTCCAAATTCCTAAAATAATTGGAATTGTTCCCGATCGAAGTGATGATTTTTCCGCCCAAATCATCCAAAATAGTAGTAGTCGCAAACAAATTATCCAAAGACACCAAATTCGTGCCGCCAAAACGGAGATTATTTTTTACGCGGTAAACCGAATCACCAAGAGCCGAGTCGGACAGATAAAAAGACCGCTTGGAATTAAACAAATCTGAAGAATTTTTTATATTCCTAACAGTCGGACCGATCAGGCCGGAAATGATCAAGGCCGATACCGCAACAAACAGAACCAGAGTGATAATCATCACCTGGCCACGATTATTTGTTTTTTTTCTCAAGGAATTCATTTTTTACTTAATTATTCAGACGCAAAGTTATCGAATCATAAAATTTTTCGGCTTTCTGGTAAGTGCTTGTCCCGGCCATCAAATCCAATTCCATTTTAATCAAAGTAGAGGTGGAAGTCGTCGCGATATTGAAAATCAAAGCGGTCGAGGTGGCACTATTGGTCATCAGCGGGCCAAAATACAGGCCATCAATATCCATTTTGACCTGGCCGGAATTCTGATAAAACTTGGTCACGTGAGGCACATCAGAAACATCGACGGTATTCAACTGCAAGACTCCACTCGAGGTGGCAAAGGTGCTGCTCGCAACATTTACGCTAATCGCTTCTCGTGTCTCCTTGGTAATCCTTTCAAAAACGGAAACGGCATTTGTCGACAAGCCACTCAAGACGGCAACATTTCGATTCGTTTTTTGTATCGCAAACAGCAGGTCGATAATGCCGGCACTAATCAAGATGAAAATCGCCAAATAAATGAGAGTTTCGATCAGAGTAAATCCGGAGTTTGTTTTTTTGTTCAGCTTGATCATGGTTTTGTTATATAAGCGGAGATCGACTTCGTGGTGGTGCTGCCAGCGTCTGACCAGGTTACCAAAACGGAAACCTTTTTGGTGTTTTGATCGAGCGAACCGCCAGTCGAAACGATGTTGTCGTTGCCATCCCGATTGACGCTGCTCACCACAAAAGCCCGCTGATAAGCATTGTCAATCAAAGCGCTTGTCGTCGTTGCCTGCCAGGTGGTACCCGTCCATCGGAAATAATACGAAGTGGCGCCGGCCGCGGGGAAATTAGTCCAATCAGAATTCTTTAAGAAAATTACTGCTTCCTGGCCTTCTTCCAAGAGATAGGTGGCTTTCACGCTCTTGAGGCTGGCAGCGGCTGTCTTGTAATAAATCGAATTGGCACTGATCAAAATGACAAAAACCAAAAGGACGACTGCCGAAGCAACAATGACTTCCGCCAGACTCATCCCTCTTTTGTCAGATTTTAAATATTTCATACGATTAATATTGGATCACGCCCGTCTGAAAGACCGTCAGGGATTTTAGGCTTGAAGTGCTGGAAACCAAGACTAGTGAGACGGTCCCGGTCGCGCTGGCATAGCCAGTAATTTTATTAAAGACGATATTGGACGTTCCCCCAGTCAGAGAAATGCCGGAAATTTTTGTTCGCGCGTTCAAATAATAAGTTTCCAGCGAGGAAGTGGCCGAGTAGCTTGGCCCGCTGAATAGGGTGGCGGAAGTCGAGGCAAAATGAACGCCAAAACTGCTGTCGTTCTTTGAATTCATCGACATGGACCGGGAACGTTCCGTGAGAGCGACGACCGATGAAAAGTCTTTGCTCAAGCTTTGGCTGGATAGGAGATTATAAAAAGCAAAGATCACCAGTGAAGCCATAACAATGCTAATGGCGATAATGACCAGCAATTCAATCAGAGTAAAACCAGAAAGTGATTTTTGACTAGTGAGACTTTTTTTCATTTATCTTATTATACAAAAAAACCCAGAACTAAGCGAGGGCAAGAGTAGCTTCTTAGCTGGTAGCTTGTAGGAAGATAATTTTAATACATTATGAGTCTGTTCATTTTGCGTGTTAACGGAGCCGGCTTAGAAAATTAAAGAGGTTTTTAATAAAACAAAGCATTAGATACACCGTTCTCAATTAAGCGAGTATTTGGGTTTTTGCGAGTTAGCGTAGTGATAGTTAAAAATCAAGATAATTTTTAGAAAAATTCATCTGTCTGACGAGTCTGCGAGGAGTTATGAATTTTTTGTAAAGAAAATTATCTATGATTTTTCTATCACGAAGCGCTTTAGCAAAAACCCAAATACGAGCTATATCTTATCCATCACCGAATAAATCGGCGAGATCATTGAGATAGCAAAGAAACCAACAGCCGCACCGATTAGTACCATGAGAACCGGTTCGATGATTGTCGACATATCTTTAGTCCGCTGATCGACATCGGCCTCATAGAAAATCGCTACCTCTGACAGCATGCTTGCCATTTTACCGGTTTCCTCACCAACGCTCATCATTTCGCCGACAAACGGCGGATAGAGATCCGGACTCTTCATAAAAATCGTCGAGATATTCTCGCCTTTTTCCACAACCGATTTCGCTTCAATCAAGACTTTCTTGTAATAATAATTACCCATCACTTCGGCCGTGATCTCAATTGCCTGGGCAAAAGGCACTCCAGCCTCGAGCAAGGAAGACAAGGTTCGGGCGACGCGCGCCGTATTGGTTTCGCGCACCAGTTCTCCAATCAAAGGAGCCTTGATTGCGATAAGATTCATCGTCCGACTGCCTTGAGGAGTCTTTGCCCAGACATAAATTACAGAAATGGTCGTCAACAAAATAATGATCGCATACAGCCAATGGGCCGACAAAAAGTCGCTCAGCATGATGATAAATTGCGTACTGGCCGGCAAATCCGTACCGGCATCCCGGAAAGTACCAACGAGACCGGGTACAACGTAAATAAACATGAGGACTCCGACGACAAGCATCACGGAAATTATGACGGCCGGATAGATCATCGCCCCTTTCACTTTCTTTTGGATTTTATAGGTCTTGTCCATTTGTTCGGCGATATTATTCAAAGACTTGGACAAGCTGCCCCCCTCCTCTCCCGCTCGGACCATCGAGACAAACAGTCCGGAAAATACTGAGGGTTGAGTCTTCATCGCTTCGCTGAAAGTTTTTCCCTTCTTTATTTCCAGGTTCAGGGCGGCCATCACCTTGGAAAATCTCGCGTTTTTTATCTGGCGCTCCAACACCGACAAAGCCCGAGTGAGGGACAGTCCGGCATCGAGCATCAAGCCGAGGTTTTTGGCAAAGGCGATTTTCTGGGCGACAGAAACCCTGCCAATGATGGAATTGACAATAGACATGAGATCAAAACTGTTCTTCTTGACCTCCTCGGCCGAAATAAGCATCGCTTCTTCGGACTTGATGTCGTTGTACAAGTCCAAACGGTTTTGGGCTTCTTTGATTCCCTCAACCCTTTCCCCGTTATTTTTTATCGCCTTATACTTGAATTTCATATGACTTTTATTCGGTTATGACGCGCATCACTTCTTCGATCGTTGTGAGGCCTTGGGCCGCTTTGAAAATTCCATCTTCAAACATCGTCATCATCCCTTCTTTCTTGGCCTGTTCAGCAATGACGCCGTCTGGCTCGCCCTTCAAGACCAGCTCTTTGATCGTCGAGCTCATTTTCAAGACTTCATTGATACAAATTCGGCCGCTAAAACCGTCCTTGGATTCAGGATTTTCTTTTGGTTTATAGAAAGGAATTTTGTCCCACGTCGCATCCTTGAAAATATTTTCCTGCTTCAGCGCCAGCAGAATTTTATCCAGGTCGACAGTCTTGCCCAGAGCCTCTATTTCCGTTTTGGACAGGTAATACTTTTCCTTGATATTGCATAACTTGCGGATAAGTCGCTGACCGATCACCACGTTCACCGTTGAGACGATCAGGAAAGGTTCGATCTTCATATCAATGAGTCGAGGCATCGCGCCGGCGGCCGAGTTGGTGTGCAAAGTAGAAAGCACCAAGTGACCAGTGAGCGAAGCGTTGACAGCGAGGGAAGCCGTCTCCGTGTCGCGGATTTCTCCCACCATCACAATGTCGGGGTCTTGTCGCACTAGCGAGCGGAGGCCATTGGCAAAAGTAAAACCGATTTCCGGCTTGACTTGGGTTTGGTTGACCCGGTTCATCTGGTATTCGATCGGGTCCTCAATCGTGGAAATATTCACGTTGGGCGTATTTAAAATATCGAGCAAGGTATAAAGAGTGGTGGTTTTACCGGAACCGGTCGGACCGGTAGTCAGGATCATGCCGGTCGTCTGTTTGATCGCTTCGTGCAGTTTCTCCAAGCCTTCCCCGTGGAAACCCATCGCTTCCAAAGTAAAACCGGAGACGCTTTCGCGCAAGAGACGCATGACGGCCTTCTCACCAAAATAAGTCGGCAGCAAAGACACGCGGAAAGAAACTTTTTCGTCATTGACTTCCATTTTGAAGCGGCCGTCTTGCGGCAAACGCTTTTCATCCAACTTTAAATTCGCCAAGACTTTGATGCGGGCAATGACGCTGGTCGCAATATCCTTGGGCAGCACCATCGCGTCATGTAAGATGCCGTCGATTCGATAACGGACCAACAATTGATTCTCCAGCACTTCCACGTGAATATCGGAAGCATTTTGCGTGATGGCGTGCTTGAGCAAGGTCTCCAAAATACGCACCACCGGCAAATCTTCAGCCATTTTTTTCAAATCCGCTTCGCTGTTGTCGCTGTTTTTGCCACTCATCATTACCTTGAGGGCATTGGCGTCTTTTTGAATAATATCGCCAAATTCCGCCCGAAGGCTTTTTTGATACTGCAAAAGAACGGCCTTGATCGAGTCGCTGTCGGTAAGGCGCGAGACAATGCGCAGACCGACTTTCTTCTTAATAAAATCAATCGCCGTCAGATCTTTTGGATCAAGCAGCGCCACCTCGAGCGCATCATCGGTCTTTTTAAAGGCGACAATGTTATTTTTTCGGGCAATCGGCTCGGGAATCAGAGACAGGACATTCGGATCGACTTTCTGGGTTTTCAAGCTGACAAAAGGAATTCCGAAGACGTACGCCTCGGCACGACGGAAATCGTTTTCACTTATTTTACCTAGATTGATCAAGATGTGACCTGGACTTTGTTTGTCTTTGCTTTTCGCCGACTCGGCTTCGGCTTCATCATAATCGACTTCGGTGACCAGACCGGAATCGATCAAAAATTCTTTTAGTTGTTTGTCTTGGGTGGACATATGGAAATATCAAAAAAAATTAAATATCAAAATGTAAAGATGAAAAACAAAATTACTAACAATATTATATCGCAGAAAGACACTAGCGCCAAGTACAGAAAGCCGGCGGTTTGTTCTGAACAAACCGCCGGCTTTATTAATTCTTTTCTTCTGTCTACTTTATCTACTAACTACTGCCACAATCTACGTATTACTGCTCCTGGATTCCCCCCGAATAAATGACGGTGGATGAAGTAGCGGTACAGTTGGCGGTGTATTGCGAATTGTATACCGACAGACCGAGAGTCTTCAAACCCAAGGTTGTAAATATCTTATTCAATGGATTCGTATTGATTCCGTAAATATAGCTAATGTTACCAGTCAGCGAGTCAGTCACCGTCCATTTTTTCGCATAAGTGCTCAAGTTGGTTGCTGGTGAAGTAGTAGCGGTCCATTGCGTACTGCTATTTACGTAGCTTCTGACTGGAGGAATGATTTTACAAGTAAACGGAGTTGAACAGGTGGTACTGTTGGACAGTTTGATTGAGGCTGACTCTCTTGATGAAACTATGCCGTCCGAACTTGTAGCTGTTAGCCTGTATTTATACCATTTATTGAGAGGTAAACCGGTATCGATCCAAGCACCATCATTGTCTGGGTTCACCTGAACCCAACTATTCCAACTTGGACAATTTGCATCTCCATCGGAAACGTTCTGTATGCACTGCGCTCTATCTAATCGATACGTCTGGCTATCATATGTCCACGACAGGTCTATACGACCCCCACAGAGAGCCGTAGCGGATATGCTGGTGACGGGTGCGGGGCAGGATCCTGAGGAAGTTATATTCATTGGCGTTGTTGTCGAAAAGACTGACGACAAGGCTCCATCGACATTCTGGGATTTCATCTTGTAGCCATGGCTGGATGCGACTGCTGACACGATAGTTACATAAGTAGAACTGGTTGAAGCGACTTCCGTCGTACCATTGCTTTCATAAATCCTGTACTTAACTGCTCCAGGAACCGCATCCCAATACAATGATGTCTTTCCTCCACAATATCCAGGTTGACCACTCATATAGACACCCCCAGAACTGCCCCCACCAGTATATATTATAACCGGGGTCGGTGGAGCAACTATTGGGGCACAATCAGCAGAAGATGTAACGGCTACAGGACTCGAGGTGGCGGAGCTACCATAGTCACTAACTCCTTTGATTGAATATTGATAATTAGTACTGGTGGCTAAACCTATGTCAGTAAAAGATAAGCTAGTCGTTGATGTTAACAAGACATTATTTCGATAAAGATTATAACTTGTAGCGTCTGTGGCATTATTCCAGGATAAATTAACTTTTCCGCCACAAGCACCAGTTATAGCGGTAAGAACAGGGACAGCCGGAATAGGGCGAGCCACCACCGTATAACCCTGATAACCTCTCCACTCGCCATACCAACTATAATTACGGTCAATACCTTGCTGAATTATAGCCTTAAGATAAATGTTTTTGCTTCCAAGAGTAGACGGAGCATAATACGGCCCAAACGCCCACTGATAATATCTCTCATCACCACAATGATTAGTGCAACTGCCACCATAATTTGTACCTATATACCTATTAGCTCCACCATAATTTGTACCATCAGTACTAATATAAAAATCTATAGTTTGTGGTTCATTATCACAACTTACAGCCTGTGCCGCCCCAGTAAAATAAAATGATTGATTAGGATAATAATTACCACTTGGAGAACTACCGGTTAAACTAGTAAAATGGGCCCACTGATCATTTTTGGTATAAGATATTGTCAGAGCATCAGTCTTAAAAGCAAAAAATACTAACAAGAACAAGAAAGCCAAAACAAATGCAACAACAGCAAACCTAATTCTTTTTCTTATTGCTAAAATAATGGTACCAATCATAAATAGTACGGTTAGTAACAAACTGAATAGCTTCAAATAATTTAGGACACTTATCGGTTCATTTTTTTGAATTGTTGTCGGAAAATTTATTTTGTATTCAGAGAGAATTTTATTACCATTTTTAACCACAACCTCAGCCCTTAATGATTTTGCCGCAACTAATGATTTCACGCTAAAATCTTTAATTAAACCCGAATTAAAATCAAAATTATCATTTAAATCAGCGACTAATTCATTCTTTTCTGAAAACATTTTTATATTAAGAGCATAAATAGCGGCTTTAATATCAGTCGAAGTTGCTTGGATGTCAAAAGTGTTTCCGGTATATGAAAGTGATAGTTTTATATCTTCATCCTTACTAACCGAATTTTTATCAATCGTCAGACCCTTAATAGTAGCGATATCACCGCCAATTATATATCTAAATTCAACCGGTGAAGTCCTCATTAATTCACCATTATCAAATATTTCCATTTTACCAACATAAACCCCGGGTTCATTATTAAATTTTGGTAAATCATAATTAATAACACCAGTCTTTCCAGCAAGAACGTCCAGCTTATTTAATTTTTCCTCTTTCAATAAAGCACCAGTAACAGAACGTTGCCAAATTTTTACGGTTGGATACAGAGAAACATCTGTTGTTAGATTATTTTTTAAATCAACTTGTAAAAATACTTTCTTATCAGGATAAACCGTTGGTCCAGCTTGTAATCTAAATCTTTTATCACCAATTCCAACAAAAGCGTTGGTTTTATCTATATACTTGCTTTCCCCAACAATCTTTATCATTGAATCCCTCCATCCCATCATAAGCCCCGTCCCCAATCTCGCCCTAATTTGTATACCCAAACCCTCGCCAGCCATCATTTTAGGTAGAGAATAGGAAAAATTTATCTTTTTTACTTCACCACTTTCTAGATAAAAAGGGCCAAACATTTTACTATCATAAAACCTATTAGCCAGTGTATTTTCCTGATAATCTCCTGCCAATAAGACTTCATAATAAACATCAGATACCGCAACTTTTGAGGCATTTCTGAATTCAAAAGATCCGTTTACTGTCTCACCAGTATTAAAGATATTCTTATCAAGGAGAATATTTTGTATATACACATCAGCAAGCTGAACTATACCGGTATTGCCAACACTAGTAGTATTGTTATTTTGTGCCAAAACACTTTCCACTCCAGAAAATATTACTAGTGACAAAACAATAAACGAGACTTTTTTAAATAATGGAAACATAATAAAAATAGATAAAAGAGCTAATAAAGTTTTTACCTTTAAATTATAACACACTCAGTCCAAAGATAAAGTATTTCCGGGGATAAAATCGAATAAATGGTTCGCCTATTGACACCTATTCCCCATCTGCTATAATAGCAGGGTCGTAATCGTAGTTCGCCCACCAGGCGGACTTAGTTTTTTATTAAAATAATGAACGGAGTGAATATATTTTAATTACCCGGTCAAATAATTTTGCGAGAGCAAAATTACCGCGAAGCGGTATTTGACGGGGTGTTGATTTTTATTAGCGACGTAAGGTGAGTGAAATTAATAACTTTTGTTTATTAATTTCCGAACCGAGGACGCTAATATTTAATAATATAATCGCTTCGCTCCTTAAAAATCAAACATGATAGATCTAAAAGTCGTAAATTCAGTCTTGGAACAGCTCGAGCAAGAGCGTGGTATTCCGAGAGAAAAAATGATCGAGGCCATTGAAATGGCGCTCGCTACTGCCTACAAAAAAGAGTATGGCAAAAAAGGCCAGATTATCAGGGCCAAATTTGACTTGAACACCGGCAAGACCGACTTCGAACAAGTTAAAATCGTCGTTGATAAGGACAAAGTGATAATGCGCGAAGAATCTTCGGAAGAAGAGGTAAAAAATGAAAAAGATACCCGCGAACCGGAAATTCAGCCGATTGGCGAAGAAAAAGTCTATTTCAATCCGGAGCATCATATGCTTTTGGAAGATGCCAAGAAAATCAAGAAAGGTTCCCAAATCGATGAGGAAATCGTCTTTCCTTTGGAAGCCAAGGATGATTTCGGCCGAATTGCGGCACAAACAGCCAAACAAGTCATAATTCAGAAACTCCGCGAAGCCGAGAAAATCTCCGTTTTGGGCGAATATGGCAAAAAAGAAGGCGAAATTGTCACCGGAACCGTCCAAAGAATGGAGCGGGGTAACGTTTTCATCGATATGGGCCGGGCGACCGCTATTTTGGGTTATGAGGAACAAATTCCGGGCGAACAATACAAGCAAGGCGAGCGAGTTCGCGCTTATTTGTACCGAGTAGAGGAGTCGCCAAAAGGTATCTTCCTAAAGCTTTCCCGTTCGCATCCTAAATTCTTGGAAGAATTATTCAAAACTGAGGCGCCAGAAGTGCAAAATGGTACCGTTCAGATCAAAGCCATCGCTCGTGAAGCAGGCTCCCGATCAAAAATCGCCGTTTTCTCATCTGACGAACATATTGACCCAGTCGGTTCACTCGTCGGACAGAGAGGGGTTCGCGTCACGACTGTTATGAGCGAGCTCGGCGGGGAAAAAATCGATATTATTGAATGGTCAGACGACATCAAGCGCTTCATTGAAGATGCTTTGTCACCAGCCAAAGTTATAAATGTCGTCATTGATGACATGGCCAAGAAAGCTACCGTTGAAGTCGCCGAAGATCAGCAATCACTGGCTATCGGCAAGGGCGGACAAAATGTCCGACTGGCGGCCAAATTGACCGGCTGGAAAATCGATATTCACTCTATCGCTGCCCCAGAAATGTCTGAAAAAGTTGACGAAAGCGAAGAAAAATAATACTAAAAAAGCAATAATCCGGCCGGCGATATCAGATATCGCCGGCCGGATTTGTATTTAAAAAGGCGGGTCGTGCTCATAGCACTCCCCGCCCAAATTACCGCAAATCATCAAGACGGCCAGCTACTCCACCGCAAGTAGTAGTCTTGAACTTCTTCCGACCTTCATACTCCCATTTGATAATTTTTTCAAGAGTTTCCCTTGGTGTTTCGCCACTCTCACGAACCAGGGCCTTGAGGATGGCGAAAGTTTTTTTACTAATGCTAACTTTCATAGAACTCCTTCCTATGTTTTTTACTACAACATTTTGTGCAAATTCAACTGTTTCATATTCTACACCTATTTATTCTAAAAGTCAAGGCTATATTTTCCTAATATTTTAAGCTATATTACATTTTGTCGTTAATTTATAAATTTATTAGTAATTTTTAATAATTTAATCAATAAAAAATGAACGCATCTATATTATTTGCACTCATTGCTTCGATCTTAGCGATTGCTTATGGTCTCGTCTTAGCCAGCTCAATTCTCAAAAAGAGCGCTGGTAATGACAAGATGCAAGCGATTGCCAAGGCGATTCAGGACGGTGCTTCCGCTTATTTGAACAAACAATACAAAACAATTGCGATTATCGCCGCTGTTTTGTTCTTGATCGTCGGTTTTATCCAAATGCTTGGCTGGACTATGGCGATCGGCTTCTTAGTCGGAGCTATTTTCTCAGCTTTGGCGGGTTACATCGGCATGAATGTCTCTGTTCGCGCCAATGTCCGAACCACGGAAGCGGCCAAAAGCGGACTTAAGGCCGCTCTCGATGTCGCCTTCAAAGGCGGAACCGTCACCGGTCTTCTGGTGGTCGGTCTCGCTCTTTTGGGAGTGAC
>Ga0194053_10001923_pt1 | contig 12902 bp, 5 predicted proteins | sample SepL228m_MetaG_FD_161684 | JGI IMG/M metagenome (GOLD analysis project Ga0194053, IMG submission 161684) | Anoxic zone freshwater microbial communities from boreal shield lake in IISD Experimental Lakes Area, Ontario, Canada - Sep2016-L227-8m | ecosystem: Environmental > Aquatic > Freshwater >... | reverse complement strand
CCTGACGCCGACGAAGGCTCAGGCACCGCCGCCAGCAGCGCCATTCCAAAAACGAGGACAGTTGTTTTCATTTCAGTTCAATAGTAATAGTATTGGACGCCAGCATTGTTAAGCTTTTGTGTGGAAACCGCAGGAGAATTGTCAAGGAAGTGTAAGTACCGATGCAAGCAATTGCCCAACACACTCCCGGCGGCTGTTTTCTTTGGCTTTGCCCCTCATGGCACCCGCACGCCGATGCGATGGAAGCGTAGTGTGCCGTTGGGCGATGGGTCCGTGAGCACATCGAGGGCGCCGCTGCCAAGAATGTCGGTTTGCGAGGGGACATTCATCCACGCGCCTGAAGTCAGATTAGTTCGGCAATACAAGGTATATTTCCGACTCGCAGAGGATGGGTAGAACACGGCGAAGCTTGTCGCGTTGGAGACGCTTTGGATGTGGAAGTAAGACAGGCCGTTGGTCGGGTTCGTGTCCGCGATGTATTCATGGTGGTTGTCCACGCCGTCGTGGTCGGGATCGGCGGCAGCGCAGGAGTTGGCATTGGTCGTGGAGCTGGTGCCGCCGAAGTATTGCACACGCCACCAGTCCGGTATGCCGTCGCCGATGCTGTCAACCGAAGTGGCAACTACCAGGTTTGCTTGGAGGTTCGTACTGCTGCCAGACGGTCCACTGACGATCAGGCGGACCGTATTGGTGCCGGGAGCATTGTATGTGTGGGTCACGTTCGTGCCGGTGGTGGTGAAGCTCGTGCCATCGCCAAAGTTCCAACTCCGGGTCGTGATTGTGTCGGTCGAGGTGTCGGCAAAAGTCACAGTCAACGGTGCGCCGCCGCTTGTCGGTGCGGCGCTGAAGCTGGCGACGGGCGCTGTACCGGCGTTGCGGACGAGGCGGACATAGTTGACGTACCGCGACTCACCCCCGGGTGCCCCTATGACCTTCGCGTCGAAACGAATGGCCCCCGCTCCGTGAAGGTCTTTTCCATCGGGGCCCACGGCCCGCCCGAAGGCGACGTACCACGCGGTGTCGTACGTCGTGGCGCCAGGAAGGCCCGGGTTCGTCGTGCTCGTCCAGTACCATGGATAGTCGGCGTCTCCAGCTTCGTTGGTAATCCCTGTGCAGTCAAAGAGTGGGTCGATGGCCGGCCCCACATTGGCTGGATCTGTTGCTCCGGGTGACCGTGTGTAATCCACGAGGCTCTGGAGTTCCTTGGAGCTCGGCAGCCGCCAGTCTCTGTGGCCCAGGTAATTCGCGGCATTCTGGGTCTGGGCATAGGCCAGCGCGTGTTCCCAATCCATGCCCGAGCCGCTATCGGTTCGAGCCCATATCGAGCCCGTGGCCTGATCCGTGACGGTGCCGTCGCCATGGTCCAGGAAGCTGTTGATCCCGTAGCTTGCACCGCGAACACAACGGACGAGGTGCCTCGGCCCTGATGCGATGGAATAGGCCTTGATGTGCCCCGTGCCGAAATTGACGCCGAACGCCATTTCTGCGCCGACGTTCCCGTCCACCGTGCTCTCGAGAAGCCCCGAATACTTGCTGCTGCTCCAGAAGATTGCATGACTTAGATCCTCCTCACTTGCGTAGCTGATGGTGAAATAGCTCGTGTCGATAAACGGCCAGCCTGTGTTGCCGTTCCAGAGGGAGTACAGCTCCTTGATGGTCGGGAGTCGCCAGTCGCTGTAGCCACCGTAATTCGTCGCGTTCATTACCGTAGCGACAGCCTGAGCTTCCTCCCAGTAGACCTGGCCGGTGTAGTGGCTCTGCTGCCAGGTCAGGCCGGTTACATTGTCTTTCACAGTGAGACCGTCGCCACTCTTTGTGTAACTGGGCTGGGTGCCGGAGAACTGGGCATCTTGACCGTAGAAGGGCTGACCGGTGGTCGGGGCGGTGATCAGGTTGGTATTGTCATAACAACTGGTCTGGCCGGTATCGACGACGGGCGAGCGAAGCGCGTCCCTCACGAGGCGCACGTAGTTGTAAATGCGGATGGCATCGCCCTGAGGGCCGTGCCCTTGGGGATAATCAGCCGGATTGCCAACCTTGGGATCACTGCGTTGTGCACCAGCCCCGTGAACGTCCAGCCATGCACCGATAGTTGGATCGTTCGGCATGGTCATGTACCCCATGGCTCGCCCGAAGGCGACGTAGACGGCATAGCCGCCTCCGATGGCGCTTGCGTCAGGCCCACCGCCTTGAGACATGTGAGTGGTGCTGGTCCAGTAGAAGGGAAAGTCCGCGTTCCCCGCTTCATTGGTGATGCCGCTGCAGGTGAAGAGCGGGCTGATCGCTGCGGAGGAGGTCGTATCCGGCGAGCGTGTGTAGTCGACAATGTTTTGCAATTCCTTGGCATTGGGCAGACGCCAGTCGCTGTGTCCCAGATAGTTCTCCGCGTTCTGCGTTTGGGCCCAGGCCAGCGCCTCTTGCCAATTTAACCCCTTGGCACTGTCACCCTTGCTCCACATCAGTTTTGTGGCGCGATCAGTAATGGTTGAATCACCGTTATCCACAAAATCGTTCGCACCATAGACGACGCCTCGGACGAGTCGTACGGGAAACTTGGAGTCTCCCGTTCCTGACCAGGACATATCCAGTGAATAGCCTTTGATTCGCCCGTCAGCGAAGTTTACACCAAACATTGCAGGACTGCTCAGCATGGTATGGTAAACATACAGGGTGCTGCTGGCGTACTGCATATCAATAATCCGCTCGCCACGAGCGGTATCGCCGTAGCCAAAATCAAAGTATGTACGGTCTATGAAGGGGGTCAAACCGGACGTATCGGTACCGGATACCCCGCTGGGATCGATCCCCGCAAAGGTAATCAGGGAGTAGAGTTCCTTGATAGTTGGCAATCGCCAATCGTTGTAGCCTCCGTAGTTGGCCGCGTTCAGGGCCGTTATATGAGTCTGGGCTTGCGCCAATGTCATCTTGTCCAGAGAATCAATGACTCCGTCGCCATTGGTGTCCGGGCTCATCTGCCAGGTCAGACCGGTGACGTTGTCTTTCACTGTGAGTCCGTCGCTGCTCTTGGTGTAGCTGGGCTGGGTGCCGGAGAACTGGGCATCCTGACCATAGAAGGGCTGACCGGTGGTCGGGGCGGTGATCAGGTTTATATTGTCAAAACAATTGGTCTGGCCGGTATCGACAATGCTATAGCCTCCGGGAGTTGGTGTGCCGCTCACGGTGACATAACCGGTGCGAGCGAGTGTGTTCGAACCGGCGGTGGCGAACACCGCCAGGCTTACGGTGTAACTGCCAGTGTTGGTGTAGGTGTGGGATGGATTGTTCGCCGTGCTGGTGGCTCCGTCGCCGAAGTTCCACAGGTGGTTTGTGATCGTGCCGGTGGAAGAGTCGGTGAAGCTCACCGTCAACGGGGCCTTTCCGCTCGTCGGCGTGCCGGTGAAGCTGGCGGCCACGCCCGATCCGGCGGTAACTTGGAACGTCGCTGTTTTGCTGTAGGTCAGCGTGCCACCTTCCGGCAGGGTGAAGACAACCGCCGCGTCTTTCCACCCGACAGGTTCCAAGGCAGGGATGGCGAACTGGGCGGTGACGATGTATTGGCTGTCGTGCGTCACCAAGCTGCCGGTGATCGTGCCAAGGGTCACACTCGAAGGGGGTGCGCCGCCTGGCGGGACTGGGGTCGCGCCGGCAGCCAGCGTGAAGGTCACGAGCACATTGGCCGTGCCCTGGGCCGCGGAAGTTGGGCTGACGGTGGTGATGGACTGGCCAAAGGTTGACGCCGCCACCAACAGGAGCGCGAGGAAACCAACCGTTCGCGAGAGAACAGATGGGGTCTGTTTCATAATGTTGTGTGCTCTTTTCATGATGTGTTTCGTGTTTATTGTCATTTTTGTATTTACTGTCATGCGAGCACTTTACTTGAATGCAGATTAACGCCTGATGAATGGAAGCCTCCTGCCGTCTTTTATTTGCAAAATCTTTTTGCGCGCCATTCATCTCCCATTCATCTGCCCTCTGCAATTATTGCCAACGGTTCGGCCTCAAATAGGCTGACAATGCCCGGACGAAACGCTAGAAACCTTGAGTAAAACGATGAGACTCCTCGTAGTGGAAGATGAACCGGACCTGCTGGCCGGCCTCGCCCGGGCGCTGCGCAAGCAGGGCTACGCCGTGGATACCGCCGCCGACGGCGAGGAGGGCCTCTACAAAGCCAAGGCCAACGACTACGACGCCATCGTGCTGGATGTGATGCTTCCATGCCTCGACGGCTGGGAGGTGCTCACCCGCCTGCGCGCCGCCAAGGCCACGCCGGTGCTCATGCTCACCGCCCGCGACCGCAGTGCTGACCGCGTGCGCGGACTCGACACCGGCGCGGACGATTACCTCGTCAAGCCTTTCGACACGCCCGAACTGTTCGCCCGCCTGCGCGCTCTCATCCGTCGCGGCGCCGGCCAGCCGCGCGCGACACTGGACATCGGTGAGGTGCATATCGACACCGCCGCGCGCGCCGTCACCCGCGCCGGCCAACCGGTCACGCTGACCGCCCACCAATACGCGCTGCTCGAATATCTCGCGTTGCATTGCGGCGAAGCCGTCACCCGCGCCGCGCTTTACGAGCACCTGGGCGACGAAAATGAAGACACTCTTTCCAACGTCCTGGATGTCCAGGTCATGCGCCTTCGCAAGAAACTTGGCCAGGACTTTATCGTCACTCGGCGTGGGCACGGCTATTGCATCGAATGAAGTTCTTCCACTCCATCCGCTGGCGGCTGCAGCTCTGGCACGGGCTACTCCTGGCGCTGGTGCTGGCCGGTTTTGGCTTCACCGCCTGGCGGCTTCGGCGGACGGATGAGCTGCGCCGCATCGAGCAGGAATTGGAGCTGCGCATTGGAGCCGTAGTCGGTGCGACACGACCTGGCGGGGGAAATCCGGGCCACCCTCCGCCGGAGGCTTTTCCGCCGCCGTACCCGACGGAAGTCCTTTTGCAGGAACGAGATGTGAGGCTATTCGAAGGCGCTTCCGACCGCACCTTCTATTACATCGTGTGGCTTCCCGGTGGCCGGGAACTCTCTCGCTCCACCTCGGCGCCACCGCACCTGCCGTGTCCAGACCGTATCGCCAAGCCCCACAATGCACGTTTGCGCGGGAGCCTTCGGGAGTGCTTTCACTTCTCGCCGCAGGGCGTGTGCATTCTGGTGGGCCAGGACATCCATCAGGAACTTGCGGACATGCGCCGCTTCGGGTGGCTGCTCGCCGGGGCAGGCGGATTGGTGCTCTTGCTCGGCCTTACCGGCGGCTGGTGGGTTTCTGCGCGCACCCTCCGCCCCATCGAGGACATTAGCGCCACTGCCGCCAGGATCTCCTCCGGAGACCTCACCCAGCGCATCAGCACGGCGGAGTTCGAAAGCGAACTCGGTCAACTCGCTGGCGTGTTGAACTGCACTTTCGCCCGCCTCGACGCCGCCTTTGCCGAGCAGGCCCGCTTCACCGCCGACGCCGCACACGAACTCCGGACGCCCGTCACCGTCATGCTCACCCACGCGCAAAACGGCCTCGACAGTCCGTGCGCCAACGAGGAACACCGCGAAGCCTTCGAAGCCAGCAAGCGCGCGGCCCAACGCATGCGCCACCTCATCGAGTCGCTGCTGACGCTGGCTCGGCTTGACTCCGGGGAAGCTGCCGCCCTGCGCGCACCTTGCGACTTGGACCGCATCGCAAACGAAGCCGTCGAACTCTTGCGTCCCCTTGCCCAGAAGCAAACGCTGACCCTCGAAATCGAATCCACTCCCATCCGCTGCGGAGGCAACGCGGAACAACTCGGGCAACTCGTCACCAACCTCGTCAGCAACGCCATTTACTTCAACCGCCCCGGCGGCAGTGTGCAGGTGAAAGTGACCGCCGAACCCGGAGCCGCCATTCTCATTGTGCGCGACACGGGCCAGGGCATCGCGGCCGAAGACCTCCCGCACATTCTTGAGCGTTTCTACCGCGGTGACAAAGTCCGCTCCAGCGCGGCGGGCCGCACCGGTCTTGGGCTGGCCATTGCCAAAGCCATCGTCGAAGCCCACGGCGGCACCATCGAAGTGGCGACTGAGTGGGGCAGAGGCAGCACCTTCACTGTGCGGCTGCCGGGCCTGTCACATTCACCAAAACCTTGAGGGCAGCGATGATCATCTCACGCAGTTTACCGTGAAGCTTCAGACCGCTCTCTGCAAGACTTTGGAGATAATTGCAGCGGCCTCCTGGATGTCCTCGGCGGAGACCATTAAGTTCGTCACTGCCCGAATTGTGTCGGGTCCGAGGGCCAGCACGAGGACACCCTGTGCCTTCAACCGTTCAACCAACTCTTGGGCCGGGATGGGGCGGACTCGGATTCGCACCATGTTGGTTTCCACTTCGGCGGGATTTGTTTCCAGTCCCTCCACACCTGCCAGTCCGAAGGCGAGCGCTTTAGCGTTGGCGTGATCCTCGGCCAATCGGGCACGATGGTTGCGCAAGGCGAACAACGCGCCAGCCGCAATAATCCCCGCTTGCCGCATTCCGCCACCGAACATCTTTCGAAATCGCCGAACGCCTTGGATGAAACTCTTGGGGCCCGCCAGGGCGGAACCAACGGGGGCTCCGAGGCCCTTGGAAAAGCAGACGCTGACAGTAGGCCCACCTCGGCTCGCGCCATTGCCTCCCTCATGGCCAAGGTTGGCTTGGTAACAGTGTCGCTGCGCAGATCGATCAAATTGGTGTTTTCTTGCGTCATACAGGCATCTTGGACGAACGCGAAATAAACAAAAAGGGTGAAAAATGAGGCGCCGAAGAAAAACCTCTCGTCGATGAACCCAGAACCTGCCAAGCGGCCTCCAGTTGCCCGCAAACCAAGCCTGCAAATAACCCTTGCCGCCAATCCAAACATTAGTTATGAGGTACTTCAATTGCGAAATTACTAACCGTCTGAAATGCTTATGAAAACAAGCCCGTCCATCAAACTGCTCCGGCATACGGTCCTGGCCGCCCTGCTCACCGCGGGTTTCGGGCTAACCGCCCAAACTCTAACCAATAACCTCATCTTCTACGCCCCGTTTACCGGTGGCTCGATCAACGATGTCGCCGGCGGGTTGCCCGGGCACTTGCTGAGCACTGCAACAACTCCCGCCTCCGGCGGAGTTGGAGGCGGAGGCTATTTGCAGTTGCAGAATGACAGCGCCAACCCCAAACAAGCTGTTTGGTACAGCGACCCGACCCCCGCCACGAACGACTTTTCTTTCCAGATTTGGGAACGCGCCGCCGACATTGCCACGGCTCAGAATGGTCAGCCGCAGAGTGATCTTGCCCTCGCCGCCAACAAGGATTGGGACAGCGGCGCGAACGTTGGCTGGGTTCTGGCCAAGAACTCCGCGTCGGGCAATCCCAACGGTCTCTGGTGGAACCTCGACGCCACGCCAGGCGGCACGCGTGTGGACTTCCGGCCTGATTACTATACCAACATCACCCTCTTCGAAGGCGTCTGGCATCAATGGGTCGTGACCTGCCAGCGGAGCGGCAACGCCACCTTCTACCGGGACGGCGTGCTGGTGGGCAGCACCAGCATCTCAGCCAATAACGGCAAGAGCATCCGGCCAGCCCTGGGCACATGGATCACCAACAACATTCTCGCTTTGGGTGAGGATGCCACGCTCACTTATGACCATGGTATCAGCGGCGGGACCGCCTTTAACGGCGACCTCGACGAGTCGGCCATCTGGGGCCGCGTGCTCACCGCGGAAGAAGTCGCGGCGGCCTATGTCAAGGGCACCAGCGGCCTCAGTGTTAACGGGTCGTTGACACCTGTTTTCTCCCGGCAACCTCAAGGCGGCAGACGCTATGCGGGAGACAGTTTCTTGCTCACCTGTCTGCTGGCGGATGACCGTGGGCCGGTGACGTATCAATGGTACACAAACGGCAGCATCCTGTCAGGCGCGACCGGCCGCAGCTTCCTCCTCAGCAACCTCACGACCAACCGCACGGCCAGCTACACCGTGGTGGCCAACGACGGCATTGGCAGCATCACCAGCGCCCCGGCGGCCCTGACGGTTCTTTCGGCAGCCCAGATCACTGCCGGCATGGCCGTCTATTTGAACTTCGATAACAATATCGTCGCGCAGGCCGGCACAACCAACAGCGGCACCGCCATCGGCAATGACCCAACCGAGAAGTATATCCCCGGCCAAATCGGCAGCGGCGCAACCTTTAACAACGACGGCAGTTCTCCCGCTGGTTGGTCAAGCGATTGGGCGGTCTCGCTGGGTGACATCGAGTGGATCTACACGAACAATTGGAGCTTCTCGCTCTGGGTCAATCTCACCAATAACCTGGATGGCGGTCTGCTCGGCAATAAGGATTGGACTTCCGGCGCGAATGTTGGCTGGGTCTTCGCGCCCTACAACAGTGTTGAACTCAATTACTGTGCCCCTCCCGGCTCGCGCCAAGACATCGGCGGCTCCAATGTCCGAGTCGGCCAGTGGCGCCATCTGGTCTGCGTTTTTAATCGCGATGCCAATACAACCTATGTGTATGTCGATGGTAATCCAACCTCCTCCGCCACTCTAGCCCTGACGGGCTGGGAATCGCTGACGCCCACCACCTTTACCCCCAACGCGACACTGGTCGGCAGCAGCGGCAACCAGGCCTATAGCGGGGCTGGCGCCATCGATGACCTCGGAATCTGGGCAAGATCGCTCACGGCGGATGAAGTTCTCGCCATTTATGCGCAGGGCTTGAACGGCCAACCGCTGACTACCGCCGTCGCCGGCACAGCGGTGCGCCCCTTAATCACCGCGTCGCCGCAAGGCATGACCGTGTTTGAAGGCCAGAAGGCGGGCATGTCCGTGGCCGCGACCGGTTCCACGCCCATTTCTTACCAGTGGCGCCGGAATGGCACGGCGCTCGCCGGAGCCACCAGCAATAGCTTGCTCTATTATCCGGCGTCCACGAACAATGCCGGCAATTATACCGTGGTGATTACCAACCGTTACGGTTCGGTCACCAGCAGCCCGCCCGCGATTCTGACCGTTACTCCGATTACTGGGATTAGCAGCGGCTTGGCCGTCTATCTGAACTTCGACAGCAATATCGCCGCCCAGGGCGGCACGACCAATGGTGGCGCCCCCGTGGGTAATGTGGGTGTCCCCACCTACACCAACGGTATCATCGGTTCCGCCGCCAGTTTCAACAACGATCCCTATGCCTCCGCGCCCCCGAGTGATTGGGCGGTCTCGCTCGGCGACATTGAGTGGCTCTACAACACGAGCTTTAGCTTCGCCATCTGGGTGAACACCACCGATACCTATGGCAGCGTGTTGGGCAACAAGGATTGGAATTCTGGCGGTAATATCGGCTGGGTGATCAGCCAATACCGGCCCAATTGGCTCAACTATACCGCCGTGGGCGCGGCTCGCCACGACATCGGAAACTACCCCTGGGCCGATGGCGCCTGGCACCATGTCGCCGCCACCTTCGACCGCGATGCCAACCGGGTCGTGACTTATGTGGATGGCGTCGCAACCAGCACCACCAATACCTTGGGCACCACCGGCTTGGAATCCTTGACGCCCACCGCCATCATGACGACGTTGGTCGGCAGCAGCGGCAACGGCAGCGAAAGTGCCTACGGCGCGGTGGATGACATCGGGATGTGGCAGCGGCCTTTGAGCGCCCAGGAAATCCTCGCCATTTTTGTGCAGGGACAAAATCATCGGCCATTGACGACCGCCATCACCGGGGGGATTAAGCCCTCGATACTCAACCCGCCTGTGGCCGAAACCCGCGCGGAAGGCTTGTTCACCAGTTTCTCCGTCAACGCCCTTGGAACAGCCCCGCTCGCCTATCAATGGCGTCGGAATGGGACGGATCTCGTCGGACAAACCAACGCAACCCTGGTAATACCTGCAGCAATCGGCGATGCCGGCTCGGGGTTCACCGTCGTCATCACCAATCTCTACGGGGCCATTACCAGCAGCCCGCCGGCTATCCTGGCCGTGACGCCGGGGGCGACTGCCATCACGAACAACCTGGTGGTGTATTTGAACTTCGAGTCGAATATTGTGGCGCAGGCCGGCACCACCACCAGTGGCACGGCGATTGGTAACGACCCGACCGAGAAATACACCGCTGGCATCGTCGGCAACTACGCGGCCAGTTTCAACAATAACGACAGCGATTCCGCCATCGTGAGCGATTGGGCAGTTTCCCTCGGCGACATCGAATGGATCTACACCAACAACTGGAGCTTCTCGATCTGGGTCAAGACGACGGATACCTACGGGGCGCTGCTGGGCAATAAAAACTGGTACTCCGGCGCAAATTACGGCTGGTGTATCAGCGAGTATTACACCGACTGGCTGAACTACCGCGCCGTCGGCGCTGCGCGCAATGACATCGGCAACTTTAACTGGGCGGATGACACGTGGCACCATCTGGTGGCCGTCTTCTACCGCAACGCCAACGTGGTTTACTGCTATGTTGACGGAGCAATGACCGCAGTGGCGGCGCTGGGCAACACGGGGCAGGAGTCGTTGACCCCAACAGACATTATGACCACGCTCATTGGCAGCAGCGGCCCCGGCAACGAGAGCGCCTTCGGTGCGGTGGATGACCTGGCGATGTGGGTGCGGCCGCTCAGCCAGGCGGAAGTGGTCGGGATTTACCAGGGCGGCCTGGCCCACAAGGGCATCCCGCAGGCGGCCTTTGGCGCGCCGACGCTCTCGGCAGCGCCCGCCGGAAGCCATCTGACGCTGACCTACCCCGGTTGGGCTTACGGCTACGCTCTCCAATCCAGTACCAACCTGTCGTCCGGGGCGTGGACACCCGTTGGCGCCAACGCGAGCGTGATTGGCGGAAACACGGTGGTGACGGTTCCCGTCGGAACAGGAACTCAGTTCTTCCGCCTGCGGCATTAATCCTGAATGAATCGCGCGCTAGCTTGCCTGGCGGCTCTTGTCTGCTGGGGCTGGGCCCTGGCCTCCGGTGCTGCCAGTGGCACATGGACCAACCGCAGCGGTGGCAGTTGGACCAATGCCGGCAATTGGAATGCGGGCGTCATCGCCGACGGCTCGGGCAGCACTGCCAATTTCACTGCGCTCAATCTGTCCGCGGACCTCACCGTGACGCTCGACGCGCCCCGCACGATTGGCAATCTTGGTTTCGACGACCAGAACGCCACCAAACATAATTGGTCCGTCAATGCCGGCAACACCGGCACCCTCACCCTGGCCGGCGCCAACCCGACCATCACCGTGCTCAGCGCGACCACCACCGTCAACACATCGATCGCCGGCACCTCCGGGTTGACCAAGTCCGGCCAAGGCAAGCTGGTGCTCGGCGGCGCCAATACCTACACGGGCACAACGACAGCCAGCGCGGGCACGCTTGGATTTGGACCAGTGACGTTCTCGGCCGCCAGTCCCCTCAACATCTCAAGCTCCAGCGTGACAGTCGAGTCAGCCGGGACGCTGAACCTCGCCGTGAATACGTCAGCGACGGCCATCGACGTGTCGGGTGTCGGAACCTTGCGCCTCACCGCAACCACCAACAGCAGCACCTCCCCGGACCTCTGCTTCGGCCCGAACCATAGCGGCAACGCCTGCTGGGGCGCGCGCCTGGCAGCGAGCCTGGACCTTGGCAGTGCCCAGCGCTACGTCTTCGGAAACACCGGCCATAACGGGGTGGGCAAATACGGCCTGACCAGCGCCGACTGCCAGTTTGCAGGTTGCATCTCCGGAGCGGGCGGCCTTACTTTCATCGCGCAGAACAACTGGACAGGCTCCGACCCGATGGAAGTGCCGTTCGCGCTCAACGCAAGCAACAGCTTCACCGGACCGATCGAAATCCAGCGCGGCTCCGTGTACCTCGGCAACGGAAACGCCTTAACCCGCAGCAACGTCCTGACCTTCAGCGCCGCGCCCGGCATCAACTCCCGCCTTTTCCTTTACGGCAACAATGCTTGCGTCTCGGACCTCTCATCGCCGGGCGCCGGGAACGCGCTGATCGCCAATGGCAACCTGCAAAGCGGCGCAAGTCTCTCCCTCGGGCCGGTTACCTTGACGGTCATCCAGAACAATGACAAGACCTTCAGTGGCACCCTCACCGATGCTTGCGCCGAGTATCCGGGCTCGGGCAGCGGCGCCACCGGGCCGTTGAATCTTCTCAAGACCGGCCCCGCCCTCCTGCGCCTCTCGGGTGTCAGCTCCTACTCAGGAACCACCTTGGTTTCGGGAGGCACACTCCAGGTGGATGGCCGGCTGAACACCGGCGCCGTCACGGTGCAGAACGGCGCGACACTGACGGGTGCGGGCGAGCTCGACGGCGCGGTTACGGTTCTGAACGGCGGCAGGCTGGCGCCGGGCGCAAGCGGCGCAGGTGTATTGACGATAAATAACTCATTGAGCCTGGCCGGTGCCACTGTGATGGAACTGAGCAGGACAGGCGTCATTTTGTCGAACGACCAGGTGGCGGGCCTCACCACCCTCAGTTACGGCGGGTCGCTCCTGGCGACGAACCTTGGCGCTGGCTCCCTCGCGGCAGGCGACAGTTTTACCTTGTTCGCAGCCAACAGCTACAGCGGCGCATTCACCAACCTGGCCCTGCCGCCACTATCGGGCAGCCTTGACTGGGACACCTCGAATCTTGTCGTGAACGGCTCGATTACCGTTGTTTCCACGACCAGCCCTCCCGTGATTGTGAGCCAGCCGCAGGGCCTGATCGTCAACCAGGGCGATGCGGCCCGGTTTAGCGTGGTCGCCGCTGGCCTCAGGCCGCTGGCTTATCAGTGGCGAAGAAACGGCGTCAACCTCGCCGACGCGACTGCTGCTTGCTACGCCATTGCGACGGCGACCACCAACGACACGGCTCAATACAGCGTGGTGGTGACGAATACCTGCGGGGCCACCACGAGCGCAGTGGCGGCACTCACGGTG
>Ga0194053_10001922_pt1 | contig 12908 bp, 8 predicted proteins | sample SepL228m_MetaG_FD_161684 | JGI IMG/M metagenome (GOLD analysis project Ga0194053, IMG submission 161684) | Anoxic zone freshwater microbial communities from boreal shield lake in IISD Experimental Lakes Area, Ontario, Canada - Sep2016-L227-8m | ecosystem: Environmental > Aquatic > Freshwater >... | reverse complement strand
AGCCTCACGTATTAACGCGGCTGAAGTTGAAAAACTGACTGGCGGTCGGGTAAAAGGTAAAACCGGTTCATTGACGGCATTGCCAATTATTGAAACCCAAGGTGGTGACGTATCTGCTTTCGTACCGACTAACGTAATTTCTATTACCGATGGTCAGATCTTTCTTGAAAGCAACTTGTTTAACTCAGGTATCCGTCCCGCTGTAAACGCTGGTTTGTCGGTATCGCGAGTCGGTGGCGCAGCACAGACAAAAATCATCAAGAAATTAGGTGGTGGTACTCGTCTTGATTTGGCGCAATACCGCGAGTTAGCGGCTTTTGCCCAGTTCGCTTCGGATTTGGATGAAAGCACCCGCAAGCAAATTGAACGTGGCCAACGGGTTACGGAATTAATGAAGCAAAATCAATATTCGCCGATGTCAGTCGCGCAAATGGCGGTTTCATTGTTTGCTGCTAATGAAGGTTTCCTTGATAGCATAGAAGTAAACAAGGTACTGGACTTTGAAGCTGCTTTACAGTTGTACATGAAATCAGAGCAATCTGAGTTAATGAGCAACATTAATGCAACTGGCGATTTTAGTAATGAAATTAGCAGTGGAATAAGAACTGCTATTGAAACTTTCATTAATACTCATAGTTGGTAAAAGGGTCTTCAAATGGCTGTTGGTAAAGAAATACGCACAAAGATCGCGAGTATCAAGAATACTCAAAAGATCACTCGGGCAATGGAGATGGTTGCTGCGAGTAAAATGCGTAAAACAAAAGACAGAATGCAGGCAACAAGGCCCTATTCTATAAAAATTGGCAAGATTATCAAACACTTGGCTCAGGCCAATCCAGAGTATAAACACCCTTACCTGATTGCACGCGATGTTAAGCGGGTAGGGATTATTTTGGTGAGTTCCGATAGAGGCTTGTGTGGTGGGCTGAATTCTAACCTGTTCAGAAAGACGCTAACTCAGTTAGTACAATGGAACAACGCAAATATTGAAGTCGATGTTTGTACCATTGGCACAAAAGCTTCAGGGTTTTTTAGCAACCTGAAAGTTAATGTAGTCGGTCAGGTTTCTAAATTGGGTGACGCTCCTCATCTGAATGACATAGTCGGCGTCATTAAAATAATGCTGGATGCCTATGAAGAAGGCAGAATCGATGAATTGTATGTCGTTAGCAATGAATTTGTGAACACCATGACTCAGCGACCTACTGTTGAACAGTTACTTCCTGTCGTCGCCTGTGAACTTGACGAAAAACTGAATGGTCATTGGGATTATATTTATGAGCCTGATGCTAAAGAAGTTTTGGATCATCTATTGACTCGTTTTATCGAATCCAAAGTTTACCAGGGGCTGGTTGAAAATAATGCCTGTGAGCAGGCAGCCAGAATGGTGGCTATGAAGAGTGCTTCGGATAACGCAGGCAATCTTATTGGTGAGTTGCAATTGATTTACAACAAAGCCAGACAAGCCGCGATCACTCAGGAAATTTCAGAAATTGTTGCCGGTGCCTCTGCTGTTTAAGGCTCTCTTGAGCTTAATCGAAGGCCCCAAGCAAAATGACACAACACTTAGAGGACAACTCAATGAGTTCGGGTAAAATCGTTCAAATTATCGGCGCGGTCGTTGACGTGGAATTTTCACGCGCAGACCTGCCAAAAGTATATGATGCCTTAAATGTAGAAGGCAAAAATCTGGTATTGGAAGTACAACAGCAATTAGGTGACGGCGTAGTCAGAACCATTGCCATGGGTAGTACCGATGGCTTAAGTCGCGGTTTACAGGTTACCAATACTAATGCACCTATTTCTGTGCCCGTGGGTAAAGAAACTTTAGGTCGTATTATGAACGTCTTGGGCGAACCCATCGACGAAAAAGGTCCTATCGGCGAACAAGTTAAATGGGGCATCCATCGTGAAGCACCCAGTTATGCAGAACAAGCGGCTGCCAACGAATTGTTGGAAACCGGCATTAAAGTTATTGATTTGGTCTGCCCCTTTACCAAAGGTGGTAAAGTCGGATTATTCGGTGGCGCGGGTGTTGGTAAAACCGTTAACATGATGGAGTTGATTCGTAACATCGCTATTGAGCACAGTGGTTATTCTGTGTTTGCGGGTGTTGGCGAACGTACTCGTGAAGGTAATGACTTCTATCACGAAATGACGGATTCAAACGTAATCGACAAAGTATCGCTGGTTTACGGACAAATGAACGAGCCACCGGGAAACAGACTGCGCGTTGCGCTGACTGGTTTAACCATGGCGGAATATTTCCGTGATGAAGGTCGTGACGTTCTGTTTTTCGTTGATAACATCTATCGTTATACACTGGCAGGAACTGAAGTATCAGCACTGTTGGGTCGTATGCCTTCAGCCGTGGGTTACCAGCCTACACTGGCCGAAGAAATGGGTGTTTTACAAGAGCGTATTACCTCAACCAAAACCGGTTCTATCACGTCTATTCAGGCGGTTTATGTACCTGCGGATGATTTGACTGATCCATCACCTGCAACTACTTTTGCCCATTTGGATGCGACTGTTGTATTGTCACGCCAAATTGCCGAGTTAGGTATTTATCCTGCTATTGATCCACTGGACTCAACCAGTCGTCAGCTTGATCCTTTGGTTATCGGACAAGAGCATTATGATGTCGCACGTAGCGTTCAGGGTATTTTGCAACGCTACAAAGAATTGCGCGATATTATTGCCATTCTGGGTATGGATGAATTATCGGAAGAAGATAAATTGACCGTATCAAGAGCCCGTAAAATGCAACGATTCTTGTCTCAACCTTTCTTTGTTGCTGAAGTATTTACCGGCTCTCCTGGTAAATACGTATCTTTGAAAGATACCATTGCCGGTTTTAAAGGTATTATTGCCGGCGAGTACGATACTATTCCTGAGCAGGCTTTTTATATGGTTGGTACCATAGATGAAGTGCTTGAGAAAGCACGGGCAATGCAAGGATAATAGTCCGGTCTGCCAGTTTAATCGCTGCAATCGGATTGAAATCTTGAGAAAGCAAAGACATTAAAAAGCTAATAAATGTTTCTCCCCGCCTTGCAGTGGGGGGAATATTGAAACAGGTAAAAAAATGACCATGACCGTACATGTAGACATCGTAAGCGCAGAAAAGGAGATATTTTCCGGATTGGCGGAAATGGTATTTGCTCCGGCTGAACTTGGCGAAGTGGGTATTTCACCTCGACATGCTCCCTTAATAACAAAGCTTAATGCGGGTGAAGTTCGGGTGAAAGTGAGCGATACCGAAAGTTATCCTTTCTTTATATCCGGTGGACTTTTAGAGGTACAGCCTCATTTAGTCACCATTTTGGCTGACACCGCGATTAGGGCAAAAGATATTGATGAAGCGGCGGCACTGGATGCCAAGGCGAAAGCAGAAGAAGCGCTGACCGATAAGTCCGGTAAAATTGATTACGCAACAGCTCAGTCAGAATTGGCACAAGCTGTTATGCAATTAAGAACCTTGGACAGGTTTAGAAAGCGTGGTGGATAGCAGTAAAGTCGCGTGTTTGTTGCAAGCTGGATAAAACGTGCTCTAAAAATTTTAAAGAAGCCCGATAACGTAAACTACGCTATCGGGCTTTTTTTGTATAACAGGATCTGAAATGAAAATTACGACTATTATTCTTGCCGCAGGTAAAGGTACGCGAATGCGTTCCGAGCTTCCCAAAATTTTACATAAAATTGCAAATAAATCATTACTTCAACATGTTTATGATATGAGTTGCCAGCTGGATAACAATACCATTAAGATTGTTTATGGTCATGGCGCAGAGTTGGTCAGAGACACTCTAAAGGATTTAGATGCGAGCTGGATTGAACAAAAACAGCAATTAGGTACGGGTCATGCGGTGCAACAAGTTAGCGATCAAATTGCCGATACCGATACCGTTTTAATTTTATATGGTGATGTTCCTTTATTAAAACTGACCACAGTAAAGCAATTAATAGCAAACGTTAATGACCAGTCTCTGGCATTACTGACCGTTAACCTCGATAATCCAACCGGTTATGGCAGAATAGTAAGAGATGCATCTGGACAAGTGACCAAAATTGTCGAAGAAAAAGATGCTTCAGTTACTGAAAAACAGATTAACGAAGGTAATACCGGCATCATGGCGGTGCAGGGCAAAGCATTAAAAAAATGGTTGAACCAGTTAAATAATAATAACGCCCAAGGCGAATATTATTTAACCGATGTTATTGAAATGGCCGTTACCGATAGTATTGCTGTGGTAACCAATCAGCCTGAATCAGTTGATGAAGTCTTGGGCGTTAATAATCGTATCCAGCTTAGTCATCTGGAACGTGTCTATCAGCAAGAACAGGCGAATCGATTAATGGAGCTGGGCGTTACTTTGTTCGATCCAGCCCGATTTGATCTCAGGGGTTCATTTGAAAAGCTGGGGATTGATATACAAGTTGATGTTAATGTTATTATCGAAGGCAAAAACAGTATCGGTAATAACGTCAAAATAGGTGCCAATACCCATATAAAAGATTCCATTATTGGTGATAACGTGGAAATTTTGGCTAACTGCGTCATAGATAATGTAGTCATAGGGCAGGGTAGTAAAATTGGGCCTTTTGCCAGACTGCGTCCGGAGACGGTTTTAGCTGAAAATGTACATATTGGTAATTTTGTAGAAATAAAAAAATCATCAGTAGCGGCATCCAGTAAAATAAACCATTTAAGTTATATTGGTGATGCTACAGTAGGTAGCCGAGTTAATATCGGTGCCGGAACCATCACCTGCAATTATGATGGGGTCAACAAATTTAGAACCGTTATTGAAGATGGCGCTTTTATTGGCTCCGATACCCAGTTAGTAGCCCCGGTAACCATAGGCAAAAATGCCACCATAGGTGCAGGCTCAACAATCACTAAAGACAGTCCAGAGAATCAGTTGACTTTAAGCAGAGTAAAACAGGTCTCTCTTGCCGACTGGCAACGACCTATTAAAAGGGAAAAATAATATGTGTGGAATTGTAGGTGGAATAGCGCAGCGAAATATAGTACCCATATTACTGGAGGGTTTAAAAAGACTGGAATATCGTGGCTATGATTCAGCGGGATTAGCGGTTATCGACAACCAAATAATCTACCGAAAAAGAGAACTGGGGAAAGTCAAAGGGCTTGAGGCATTATTACAGGCCGACCCTGTTTCGGGTACTATCGGTATAGCCCATACCCGATGGGCAACTCATGGCAAGCCCAGCACAGCCAATGCGCATCCGCATGTGTGCAAAGATAAAGTGGCTGTCGTGCATAACGGTATTATTGAAAATCATGAGCACCTGCGAGGCTCATTGATAGCAAATGGCTACGAATTTACTTCAGAAACGGATACTGAAGTGATCGTGCATCAGATTTATGAGGCCATGAAAACTACGGATGGCTTTTTATCTGCGGTCAAGCTTACGGTAAAAAAACTTGAAGGTGCGTATGCCCTGGGGATAGTGAGCACAGAGGAACCCGATGTATTGATAGCCTGCAGAAAAGGCAGTCCATTAGTCATTGGCGTGGGTATTGGTGAGTATTTTATCGCTTCAGATGTCGCTGCATTACTCCCTGTTACGCGTCGTTTTATCTTTTTGGAAGAGGGCGATATAGCCTCAATAAGCATCAATAAACTGGTTATCTATGATATCAATGACCAGGTTGTCAGTCGCCCCAGTAAAGAAAGCCAGTTAACCGCTGATTCAGTTGATAAAGGCGATTATCGCCACTACATGCTGAAAGAAATTTATGAACAGCCTTTTGCCATTTCGCAAACGTTGGAAGGGAGATTTGTTAATAATCGCTTGCAAGAAAATTCATTTGGGCACAATGCCAGTGAAATATTCGATAACATAAAATCAGTACAAATTTTAGCGTGTGGTACCAGTTATCATGCCGGCCTGGTTGCAAGCTACTGGTTTGAAAAACTGGCCCGCGTTCCCTGCAATATTGAAGTGGCCAGTGAATTCCGTTACAGAAGCCCCGTATTGGCAGCCGATACCTTAATTGTCACCATCTCTCAATCGGGCGAAACAGCAGATACCTTGGCGGCACTGCAAGAAGCTAAAAAGCTGGGTGCCAAATATTCCTTGGCAATCTGTAATGTTCCGGAAAGCTCTCTGGTTAGGGAATCCGATCTGGTATTGATGACCCGAGCCGGCCCTGAAATTGGTGTCGCATCAACTAAAGCATTTACCACACAATTGACAACATTGATGCTGTTGGTGATTGCTATCGGTCGGCGCTTTCAAATGTCTGAAAAATTGGAGCAAAAAATTACCTCGGAATTATTCAGTTTACCCGGAAAAGTTGAAGCCGCATTAAAGCTGGATGAAGAAATCAAGCAATTAGCCGAGCAATTTGCCGAAAAACAACATGCCTTGTTTTTGGGAAGGGGAACGCATTACCCGATTGCAATGGAAGGTGCGTTAAAGTTGAAAGAAATTTCCTATATCCATGCAGAGGCTTATCCCGCAGGCGAGCTAAAACACGGCCCCTTGGCCTTAATAGATGCAGATATGCCGGTTATTACCGTTGCACCCAACAACAGTCTGCTGGAAAAGTTAAAATCCAATATCCAGGAAGTAAGTGCCAGAGGCGGGCAATTAATTGTTTTTATGGATGAAACCCTGGTTTCTTCTTCATCGGATGATAATGTACAAATTATAAAAGTACCGCAAGTTGAAAACGAGATTTCACCCATCGTTTATACTATTCCGTTACAGCTATTATCCTACCATGTCGCTGTCTTAAAAGGCACGGATGTAGACCAGCCCAGAAATCTTGCCAAGTCCGTTACGGTCGAGTAGAGCTATACCGGCTACGATCAGCGCGGTCATGTTTGCGGAAAACCGTCAATGTGGCCGCGCGGCGTGTAACAATCAGTTTGCAGTTTTTTGTCCAAAAACGGTTGATTATGGACAAAATAGTTTCGCTTGAGGCAGAATATTATATGAAAGTTTTTGGAGGATAAATGCGACTTTTACTGGTTGAAGATGATGAAATACTGGGCGATGGCCTAGTTGCCGGATTAAAAATGGAAGGTTATGCGGTTGATTGGCTAACCAATGGCAAACTCGCTGATGAGGCTTTAAAGCTCAATACTTATGAGCTGATTGTATTGGATCTTAATTTGCCCGATATGGATGGCATGGCTATTTTAAAAGCATTAAGAAGTCGTAAAGACGAAACGCCTGTGATGGTGTTAACGGCTAAAGACACGATTTCTGATAGAGTGTTGGGTTTGGATAGTGGTGCGGATGATTTTGTTATTAAACCGTTTGAGCTGGATGAAGTTTGCGCCCGGTTAAGGGCGTTGGCAAGAAGGAGCGAGGGCAGAAGTGCGCCAACTATTGAGTATAAAGGTATTGTCTTGGATCCCGCTTCTCATTTGGTTACTTTTAACAATGAGAAGGTAGAGTTGTCTCAAAAAGAATTTGAGATACTGAGTTTTCTGATGAGCAACATCGGCAAGGTGGTTTCCCGTTCCAGGCTTGAAGAAAGTCTTTACTCATGGGAATCTGATATAGAAAGTAATACGGTTGAGGTTCACATCCATTATCTTAGAAAAAAGCTGGATCCTGCGCTTATTCGCACCGTCAGGGGCGTAGGTTATATCATTGATAATGAAGACGAGTTATGAATTATTCTCTTCGGCAATTATTGCTGATCAGTTTGCTTTCTGCGTCGATGCTTATTTGGGGAATTGCCGCTTATGTCAGTTATAAAGTAACGCGTGATGAAGTGGCCAATCTGTTTGATGCGGAATTGGCACAATCGGCTAAAGTGCTTAATGCCTTTGTCGAAAGTCTGCTACGGGAAGGTTCGTTGTCCGGACACTGGAGCCAGGAGCAGGCAAAAGCCGACGAGATTTTGCACACTTACGCTTTAAAACGTAAGTTTAAAAGTAAAAGCGCTTTTCAGCTGTGGTCAGAGGATGATGGTTTGTTGCTGCGTTCAACAAACGAATCCGCGTTTTCAGTGCATGGCTTTAATCAAACCAATATTGATGATCAACTATGGCCCATTTTTGATGATCTGCTACAGGCTAATGCCTTGGGTCATAAATACGAAAGAAAAATTGCATTTCAGTTATGGTCCAAAAAAGACGGCTTAATGTTACGCTCTGATAGTGCGCCCCTGTTTGCTTTTGCTTCGTCAGATCATGGTTTTAGTGAAACCAAGATTGATGATTATGTGTGGCACGTATTCAGCATTACCAATTCAACCGGTGAGTATATTATCCATGTCGGTCAGAAAGAAGAGATTCGCGCAGAATTAACGGATGAAATAACCTCACAATTGGTTACCCAGTTTCTGATTGGCCTGCCCTTTTTAGGGTTGGTTATCTGGTTTATTGTCGGCCTGTCGTTAAAACCTATCAATAGATTGGAAAAAGCGGTCGCCAAGCGTGAAGCCAGTTATCTTAAGCCGTTATCAATCAAAAGGCTGCCGAACGAAATTGTGCCGGTGGTTAATGAAATCAATAATCTTTTTGTCCAGCTTGAACAGGCTTTTGAACATGAGCGCCGCTTTACCGCTGATGCCTCTCATGAATTAAGAACACCTTTAGCCGGTTTGTTGACACAAGCGCATGTTGCCTTAAGAACAACCGATGAGGAAGTCCGTAAACAGGCGCTTTCCCGTATTAAACAAGGCGTTAACAGAATGACTTACATGGTCCAGCAATTGCTGACCTTTTCGCGCATTGAATCCAATACGGAGTTTTTAACCAAACAAAATACGATGGTAAGTCGTGAAGTGGTTCATGTGATCGCCGAACTGGAACCTGAAGCGCATAAGAAACAGATTTTGATGGAGTTTGTTGAGGATAATCCTGTACCCGTTATTGTTAACGGGCCGTTGGTTTCAATTTTGATTCGGAATATTATTGATAACGCGATCAAATATACGCCCGCCAAAGGCAATGTATTAATAACGGTGACCGGTCAGGAGAAATATTTACAAATTTGTGTTGAAGATTCCGGGCCGGGCATAGCGCCTGATCAATATGAAAAGTCTTTGGAGCGTTTTCATCGCTGTGTTGAAACGGCTAATACGGCAAAGGGTACGGGGTTGGGATTTTCCATCGTGCAACGTATTGCTGCCATACATAATGCCGACCTGATTTTAGGTGTGTCTCAATTTGGCGGACTTAAAGTGACGGTATTATTTCCATTGCCCATCAGACCGGAAGATAAATCGTGGCAGAAGAAATTAAGTTTTTTTAGTATCAGAAAAAGCGGTTGAGTTTTGGAGGTTACGCTACCAAAATAGTCTGCGAAAAATGTCTTAAGGCAATTCGCATAATGGCCGACAGCATAACGGTCAGTTTCTGTTATTCGCTAATGGTTATAATCAGCGAAATGAAGGTCAGCAATACACCGCCTGCCGATGATCCCTAAAGCATTAGGATCAATACATTCCGGTCACATTGGATCTCGGTAAGTAGCTGTCACGCGTCAACCACTACTGATTGCTGTCAGTTGGCAATTTCGCAGATCTGTTCTGGGTGGGTGATGCCTGTGGTTCACCGCCAGGGTGCGCTGGCTTCGACAAGTTCGGCAATCTGGCGACCCAGAGCCTCAAGTCGCACATCCAGCCCCATCTCTCCTTTATCAATGGCCTGCTCCAGCACCCTGGCCGACTCCATAATGTCCAACGCACAGATAAAGCCGGCATTGCTGATTAGGGTATGCATTCGCCGGGTGGCCATATCCCTATCGTCAGAGGCTAGATCGCGGCGCGTCTGTTCTACTGCATCAATGTTGTCACCGAAGAACATCTCCAGTAGACTGATAAACATAGCCCGATCACCGTCCAGCCGCTGCGCGACCCGGCCTCGGTCGATTCCGGCGATATCAGGGAAGTCTTTGGCAGTATCAATGCCAGTTAATGTCTGTGCAGTTGGGGCTGAGGCCTGTCGGGGCTTTATCCATTTTGACAGCATGGCCGCCATCTGTTCCAGATCCATCGGCTTGGCCAGCACGTCGTTCGCACCGGCTGCGCGGGCTGCCGTTTGTTGTTCGTCACGTATCCCGGCGGTGAAAGCAATGATTGGCAGATCGGCCAAGCCCGGTTCCTTACGGATCAGTCGGATTGCAGTCAAGCCATCCATCACGGGCATCTGTACATCCATCAGCACGGCATCGAAAGCCTCTGGCCGGGTTATGAGAAGTTGCACGGCCTGCTGGCCATCGGCGGCCAGAGAGGCGGCCGCGCCTTCCAGCGTCAGCACCCGCTCCATCAGATCCCGGTTCATAGCACTGTCGTCCACCACGAGTATGTGCGTTCCCGTCAGGCGGGGGCCCGACGAGGGCGGTGGTGGTATGGCGGCCAACTTGTCCTTATCGCCTTCGCCTCCCCTTTGAAAGGGTAACTCGAACCAAAAGGTGCTGCCTTGGCCGAGTTGACTCTCGACGCCAATCTCTCCGCCCATCAGCTCTACCAAGCGCTTGCAGATGGACAAGCCGAGACCGGTGCCACCAAAACGGCGGCTGATGCTCGCATCGGCTTGGGTGAAGGGCGCGAACAGTTGGGCCAGCGCCTCGGGTGCAATGCCTATGCCGTTGTCGCACACCTCGAAGCGCAGCCGCACGGCTGTTTCGCCGATCTCGCGCACTTGGACAAATACCGCTACCTCTCCTCGTTCGGTGAACTTGATGGCGTTTCCGGTCAGGTTGAACAACACCTGTTCCAAGCGCAGCCCATCGCCGAGCAATGGCCCCAGTAGCGTAGCCGGAGGTTCCAGGCGCAGCGTCAGTCCCTTGGCTCCTGCGGCCTGACCCATCAGGCTATCGAGATTAGCCAACAGGCTCCCTAGGTCGAAGGGGCGGGGTTCGATGCGCAGTTGCCCCGCTTCAATTTTGGATAAGTCTAGCACGTCGTCGAGAATAGCTAGCAGGGATTGGCCGGCAGTCCGGATGCGCTCGACCATTTCACGCTGCTTTCCTATGAGCGGTTCGCGTTCCAGCACTTGGGCCAAGCCGAGCACCGCGTTCATCGGGGTGCGGATCTCATGGCTCATGTGAGCGAGGAATTCGCTCTTGGCCGCGTTGGCTGCCTCTGCGGCATCGTAAGCTTGCCGCAGCTCATGCTCGTAACGCTTTCGCTCGCTGATGTCTCGGGACACGCCGAGAATTTCCACAAAGGTGCCGTCGGTACTGAGAATGGGGCTTGCCGTGACATCAGTCCAGACGGTGGAGCCGTCTTTGCACTGCTGTTCAAGCTCTCCCCGGAAGTTTTCCAAGGGAAGTCCGGTCTCTACGTTGGCACGCAATTTTTCGAAATACGCTTGGGCGATGGTCAGTGAGTCGGGAGTAAGTACCTCTTCCAGTGATTGCGGCTTGACTTCATCTGCTGTGAAGCCGCGCAACTTTTTAACGGATGGACTTACGTAGGAAAACCTGCCGTCAAGATTCATCGTCTGAATGATGTCGATGGCATTGTCGGCCAGCAGGCGATGTCGCTCTTCACTGATCCGCAGCATTTCTTTCATCTGCTTGCGTGCCGTGATGTCCTCGATGATGAACAGGTGACGGGGTGGGCCGTCGGCATCGACTTGCACCGGTGCACAGGTCACGCTGGCCCAGACCACTGAGCCGTCCGGATGAAGATAGCGTTTGTTTAGTCGGTAGCTGCTGATCTCGCCGGCGTTAAGCCGCCTCGTGTGATCGAGACTTTGCTGAATGTCGTCTGGGTGCGTGAAGCGACGCTTGGGGTTAATTCCTATCAATTGATCGAGCGTTTGACCGACGATCTTGCCAAGGCGCACGTTGGCTTCCAGAACCTGTCCTGTGTTCGAGTCGACCAGTGCGAAGCCCAGTGGTGCCTGTTCGAAGATGACACGAAAACGTGCCTCGGCCGCCCACCGGGCTTTCAGCGAGGTTAACTCTTGACGCTGCTGCCCCCTGCGCCACAGTAAATAGCCTGCGGAATAGACCAGAAGTAGGCCAAAACCCACGACTAGGGCCGTGGCCCAAGCCAAGTTGCGGATGCCGGCATAGGCCTCGATTTCGTCGATCTCGGCGATCATCAACCAGGGCGTCCCGGCAACGGCGGAGGCGTAGGCCAGCACGGGAATCCCGCGATAATCTCTGCTTCCCTCAAGAATGCCGCGCTCTCCGAGTGCCGCTCTGGCTGCGGGCATCTCGGGCGTGCTCAAGGGAAGGGTCATCGAGAGTGCTGCATCACGCTTAAAGCGCAGGGGTGTCAAAAAGCGGACCCCTGTGCCGTCGCGCCGAACCAGGTAGGTCTCCGCCGTCTGGGTTGGCACCGGCCAAGACTCGACCAACGGGTTCAGGGCCTGATCCGCACGCCAGGTTACGTAGGCCACACCCAGCGGTGCCATGTCTGGCGACCCGATCGGCACCAGCACGCCGTATTGAATCTCTCCCTTGGCGTTACTGTGCAGATCGACGAGTTCAACACGCGGCCGATGCAAGATGTCCCTGATCAAGTCCTTATAGGCTCTGACGTCGGCTTCGCCGATGGCTAAGGCCGGACGCCCCTCGACATCCACCACAGCAAGGCCGGCCCAGCCTCGAGCTTGCGCCATCTGAGTCATCAGCTCCTGCATCAGTTTCAGACTCGCCACATCCTTCCGTTTACCACTCTGCCATTGGCTAAAAAGTATCTCAAGCTGCGAGTGGCCATAAAATGCCAAGTCGGTATCAATCCGAGCCTCGGTCAGCCAGGCCTCGATTTGTTGCCGTTTCTGCTCGGCAATCACGGCTAGGGTGCGGTCGTTTTCGCGGCGTATTTCGGCACCCTTCATTTTCCAGTTTACAGTTTAAAAAAAGCCTCTTAAGTGTTGTGATATGCATTTAGAAAATTCACACCTAAGGAGAGGACCATTAAATTTACCCGCCGCCCCGATCTCGATACTCAA
>Ga0194053_10001920_pt1 | contig 12920 bp, 9 predicted proteins | sample SepL228m_MetaG_FD_161684 | JGI IMG/M metagenome (GOLD analysis project Ga0194053, IMG submission 161684) | Anoxic zone freshwater microbial communities from boreal shield lake in IISD Experimental Lakes Area, Ontario, Canada - Sep2016-L227-8m | ecosystem: Environmental > Aquatic > Freshwater >... | reverse complement strand
ACCTTGAGGGAAGCAGCAAGCGCGGCTTCGCCCCTCGCCTCTTCGAGCTGGCTCGCAAGAAGTTTTTCGTTATCGCGAAGTTTGAGCAGAGCCGCGCTTTGCGCCGCAATTTCGGCGCGGAGAGATTCCACAACCCCGGCATCCCGGCGGGCGGCTTCGAGTTCGGCAGCGAGCGCTTTTTCCTTCTGGCGGAGCGCCTCCAAATCCATCCGGCGCCCGGCGATATCCTGGCGCAGCGCCTCGGCATCCCCGCCTTGCGCGCGGGCATTATCGAGTTCGGAGACCAGGGCTTTTTCACGTTCCTGAAGCACCTGCAGGGCCGTGCGCTGTTCGAGCAGGTCCTGGTTCAACTTCTCCACACGGCCACCCTCGTTCCTGGCGGCCTCGAGTTCGCGCACCAGTTCCGCCTCGCGCGCCCGCAGCCCGGCCAGCGCCAGCTTCTGCTCGGAAAGCTCGTGCTGGAGCGCCTCGGCATCCCGTCCCTGCGAGCGGGCGTTTTCGAGTTCGGAGACCAGAGATTTCTCACGATCCTGAAGAACCTGCAGGGCCGTGCGCTGCTCGAGCAGGTCCTGGTTTAACTTCTCCACACGGCCGCCCTCGTCGTTCCGGGCAGCCTCGAGTTCCCGCATCAATTCCGCCTCGCGCCCCCGGAGTCCGGCCAGCGCCAGCTTCTGCTCGGAAAGCTCGTGCTGGAGTTGATCCACCAATCCCAGTCGGGCCTGCGCCACGTTCAGTTCCCGCTGAAGCGCCTGCTCCCGCGATCTCGAAGCCTCCGCCTCGGCGCGGACCGCGACCAGCTCGTCCCGCAGCTTCCGGGTTTCCACCCCTTCGGCTTTCGCCTGCTCGAGTTCCGCGACGAGCGAAGCCTCGCGTTCGCGGAATGACTCCATCTCCACGAGCTGGGAGGCGATTTGGTCGCGGAGGTTCTCGGATAGAACTGCTTGATTACGGGCGGCCTCGAGCTCGGAAAGCAGTTCCTTTTCCCGTCCGCTCCCTGCGGCAATGGATGCCTGTTGCTGCTCGAGCTGTTTCTGAAGGCTCTCCGCGCGGGTCGCGCGGGCATTCGCCGCTTCCAGTTCGGCAACCAGAGCGCTCTCGCGCTGGCGCAGGGCCTCGACAGCCGTCCGCTGCGCCACGAGCTCCGCGCGAAGTTTCTCCGATTGCGCGGCAAGCACGCGCGCATTTTCAAGTTCAAAAACCAGATGATGTTCGCGCTCGCGCAGGGCGTCCATCGACTCCCGGTAGCCGGCCATCTGTTCCAGGAGTTTCTCCGATTGGCCGGTTTCCCGCGAAGCGGCGAGCTCGGCGGAGAGCGACTCCTCCCTCGCATGCATCTCTTCGATCTCCGACCTCTGGGAGATCAGCTCACCCTGCAGCGACTCGACCAGCTTGAATTGGTATTCTGCGGACTCCAGCCGGCCCGAAAGCGTTTTCTCGCGCTCCTTGGATACGAGAAGTTCGGAATGCTGCTGCTCCAGTTCCTCCTGAAGTTTCCGGGCCCAGACCCGCGAGGAATGCCCCCACTTCAATTCGGCCCGCTGCCTGGCCAGCCTGCCTTCCAGCGCGCGCGACAGATCTTCAAATTTCTTCGACGCCGCAAGCTGCTCCTGCAGGGCCTGCTCCCGTTTCTTGGATTCTTGAAGCCGCGCTTGATGCTCCTTGGCCTCCGCCTGATAGGATTGCGCGAGCGCGGTCTCCACATGCGCTTCCTCCAAATGATGCGCCAGCTCCTCCTTCTGCTTCAAGAGAGCCTCCAGCGCGGCTTTTTGCGCGTCCAACTGCTTGGTCAACGCCTCGGCCCGCGCGGCTTCTTTCCTCGCCTCCTCCAACTCCGCCATCAACGACTTTTCCCGGCTGTGGAACGTCTCCAGCGTCTCCTCCTGCTGCTGCGCCAACTCCACTTGAAACGCGAACGCCTGCCCCGCCTTGTTCCGCGTCTCCTCAATCTGCATCCGCAAAAAATCCTCGCGCGATTTCGCGCGGTCCAGTTCCGCCTGCAAAACTGCAAGCCGCTGCTCGGATGTCAGCGCCTGCTTCGCGCGTGGAGTTCCCGGGGAGCCACCCGATGCCTCGAGATCCGACGACGAAAAGTATTCTGGATCTTTTTCGGAATTCATGAGATTCATTGCGGGGTGATACGCAGACTTTGCGAATTTTATAACCGATTGCAAGCCAATAATGCAACTGGATTAGAAATATCCGATTCTGGGTTTTTCACACATCCATCCGACATGAATTCACCATCCATATTAAGCCGGGAGATTGCCTATGTTCCAGCATCGTGAGCTCGGGCTGATCCAGACTTACCAGATCGGCGTCACGCTGGTGATGAGCGCGCTGTTCTGGGGATATTTTCTGGTGTTGGACACGATGATCCCGGGGTTTTCGCTCACGGGATTTTCGACATATTTCGAGTATTTTCTGGCGATCACCCTAGGCTTCCAGTTGTCGTTCCTGAGTTCGAAGCAGCACGACATATTTTCCGTGACGTCAGGGATCATGGAGAGCCATCGCTTCATCTGGCCGCACATGGTCTTCGCGACGGCGATCACGTTCATGTTCGCGTTTATGAAGCGGGACGACGCCATCTCCCGCCTGTTTCTTTTCACGTATATTCCGCTGACGTATGTCGTGCTGGTCGTGATCAACCGCTATTTTGCTTTGAATTTTTTGCGGAGGGTTTTGCACCACCAAAGCCAGAAGCTTCTGGTGATCGGATGGCCGGAGGAGCTGCCGAGAATCGAGTCCCTGCTTTCCAAGGCGAAGCTGTTCGGGATGGAAACAGCCGGCATTTTGACAGAGGCCGAGCAGGGAGACATCCCGTATGGGATCAAGAAGCTGGGGGGGCCGGCCGATTTGGAGCGGGCTCTCGACACCAACGACATCGGAAACATATTTATCGTGGGCAGCCCGCAGGACCGGCGGATGCTGCCCGGCTGGCTGCGGCTTGCCGAAGCCCGCGGATGCCGGGTTTCGTTGGTCAATGACCTCGACATCTTTCTTCAGAGAAGGCTGTCGTATTTCCGCTGCGACGGCATCGATCTGATCGAGCTACGCGAGGAACCGCTCCAGAATGTGATCAACCGGATGGTCAAGCGGATATTGGATGTTTGCGCGAGCCTGCCGGTGGTGGTGTTTTTTCTGCCGCTGTTGATTGTCCTGGTCTGGATCCTCCAGAAGCTTCAGGCGCCCGGACCGCTGTTTTTCAAGCAGCGGAGATCGGGGATCGACAACCGGCCATTCACGATTTTGAAATTCCGGACGATGTATGCCGACCGGTGCGACTCGGCGCAGCAGGTGACATCCAACGACAGCAGGATCTTCCCCGCAGGCCGGTGGCTGCGGAAATACAGCCTCGACGAATTCCCCCAGTTTCTGAATGTGCTTTCCGGCCAGATGAGCGTTGTCGGCCCGCGTCCGCACATGCCCGAGCACGACGAGATTTTCAAGGAAAGCATGTCCTCCTACCGCGTTCGCGGGTTCGTCAAACCCGGGCTGAGCGGCCTGGCGCAGATCCGCGGCCTGCGGGGCGAAACCATCTCGAAAGCCCAGATCATCCACCGCGTCGAGTGCGACATCGAATACATCGAAACGTGGTCCCTGCCGCTGGACATCCGGGTGATCTGGAGGACGATGCTCCAGATCCTCCGTCCGCCGAAATCCGCCTACTGAAAACTGAATTGAAAAGTCAGCATTCCCAATTCAATGTTTCCGATGCCGTGTGGTGTAGAATTGGTGGGCTTGAACATGACCTTCGCGCGACACAAGCGGGAGTGCCCTCCGGTTTTGACGACTTTGAAGGATACCCTTCAAGGCGCGGTCCACGTAGAGGTTTGTATCCGGGGCTCCCCCCGACCGCGCTCTGATCGCCGCAGGCAACCATGAGAGTGAACTCGGACGCTTCACCTGTGAGCGGTTCCTTTCCGTCGTGCGCTAGGAGTTCGAGAAACTACAGGGATGTCGGCTCGATCTCCAGCGATCCGGATGGAGCAGGCGTTTCAACGGAAGGAGATGCGGCGAGGGCATATCCGACCATGCCGGCGGCGATGAGGAGAAGTGAGTCACTACTCCACGCTCAATTCCCGCGCGAACATCAGCCGATGGGCGCATTTCCGGGTGACAATCCTCGACGCAGTCGACGCCTTCCGGTTTTTCACAGTGCCCCATGTCATCCCAAAAAAAGCAGCGGCATGAATCCCAGGCGGTATCGCACCGAGCTGCTCCAGGGAATGTGGCGGGGCTGACCCGAAACGCGGCAAAGGTATCAGTTCTTCCCTGTTGAGATATTGAGTAAAATGGATGCGGAACATTCCACTGTCTTGCGCGGGAGAGCGAAAGGTTTCCGCTTGAGCGGTGCGTGCGGGGAATGGCGACCCGCCATTCACACGAAGTCCCGGCAGCATGATTCACCACGAAGAGCAGAAGTCCACGAAGGCATGAAAGGACGAGGCTTCCGGGCAATTTTTGCGAGGCAGACATGCTCACATGCCCATGTCAACGCTCACACGTCTCGAATTCGTTTTGCGCTGCTGGGCGGAAGATAATTTTCTCCCGTGATGACACGTTTCCCGGTTTTGGCTTCCAGTTCGAGGCGAGCCCTTTTCGCGATCTTCCCGCCGGTTTTTGCAGCGGTCTGGTTTTCGGCCATGCCGGTGGCGTCGGTGGTCTCGGCATTGGCCACGTCGGTGAGGCGTTGCTTGCCGTCCTCCGCCGCTAATTTGAACCGGTGACAATTTGTCACCAGTTGACTGCCTTCCTTGGCAAGCCGCTCTTTCAGCTTGTTCCAGTATTTTCTGGCTGTCTGAAAATCCGGCTGCTGGGTGAGGACTTGGATGATGTCCACGACGGAAAAGAACCACGTTTCGGTCTTTTCATCGAAGATGCGCCGGATTCCGTGTCCCTCGAAGATGACCAGATCGTTTTTCATGGTGTCGAGGTGAACCTGCCACAGCCGCCTTTTCAGGTCGAGTCCAACCGAAGGTTTAAGTGGATTCTGGAAGGATCGGCGGCGTATGGCCATTGTTCCTCAGGTGATGATGAGCAAAGGTGTCAAAAGAACGCCCGATCAAGGTCGAAGTAGTCGAACCCCTCCTCCCCCGCGTCAAATCTGATCCCCGCCGAGTAGCCTGCACATCTTTTCGAGAAACGCCTCTTTCGAAAAATTCAAGGCATGCGAGCGGATGGCCGTCTTGTCCCAGGAAATGCTTTCGCACCGGGCCACCGCGTCGAGGAATTCCTCCTCTTCGGGTTCCGCGAAGAACACCCCGGTGAGACCGTCCACGACGGTTTCCAGCGCCCCTCCTTTTCCGAGCGCCACGACCGGTTTTCCGCAGGCCATGGCCTCGACGGGAGCGATGCCGAAATCCTCCTCGCCCGGAAGGATCAGCGCCCGGCACTTCGAGTAGTGCTCGTGGATTATCCGGTCGTCCACATGCCCGCAAAATTTGATCGAAGGTCCGGCGATCGCCTTGAGCCGCGCGTCATACGGCCCCTCCCCAACGATCACGAGCCGCTGTCCGGTCCGCGTGAACGCCCGGACCGGAAGCTCGATGTTTTTGTAGCCGAGGAGCCGGGAGACCACGAGGTAATATCCTTCCTCCTCCGCCGATGTATGGAACCGCGAGGTTTCGACCGGGGGGTTCACCACCAGAGAGTCCAGGCCGTAGCACCGCCCGATCCGCGCCTGCACGTTCCGGGAGTTGGCCACGAGAACCTTCATCCTCGATGCGGCTTCGCGGTCCCATTCGCGCATCTTCGGAAGGGCGAATCGCACCAGCCGGTTCAGCGGGCGGGAGCCGACCTCGTAATCCAGATAATCCTCCGTCTGCCACAGAAACCGCGTCGTGTTGTGCAAGTAGCAGACGGTCCGTGTCCTCGGCGAAAACCGCATGTGCTTCGCAAACGTGCTGCAACTGATCCATGCGACGTCGGCGTCGATTTCGCCGAATGACCGGAATGCTGCCGGAAACAGCGCAAAATACTTTTTGAAGTGGCCGTGATGTTGGACGAACGGCAGGCGCTGCATCCACGAAGTGCGGATGTCCGCGTTGTCGTATTCCGGCCCGAGCGCCCCGAAAATGGCGGCACTCGTGTAGATGGGGGCGTCCGGAAACCTTTCGTGCATGGCCGCGACGACCCTTTCCGCTCCCCCCATCTGGATCAGGTAGTCATGGGCCAAGACGAGATTCATAGGGAAGATAAACCGGACAGCACGCGGTCTGTTTGCTCGAGGACCGTGGACAGGGAGTATTGTTTGCGGGCCGCTTCCGATGCAAGCAATCCTGTCGCCCTCCCGCTGTCCGCCATGGAGAGGACGCGCCGGAGGGTCGATTCCAACTCCCCGGCATCGCCGGGCGAATACAACCATCCGGTCTCGTCGTGCCTAATCATCTCCGCCGGACCACCGGCACGGCTCGCGATCACCGGTCTTCCGGAAAGCATCCCCTCGGCCACGACCCGCCCGAATGGCTCGGGGGCAACCGATGTGTGCACGATGACATCCGCGGCTTGCATGAGCCGCGGGATGTCGTCCCGCTGGCCAAGGAATTCGATCCTCCCGGCCAGTGCGGGCGAGGTGGCCATCGCCTTGAGTTCGTCGGCGTAGCGATGGTCGTCGCCCGTAAAAAACGCTTCACCGACGATCCAGACCCTGAGATCCGGAATGGCCGAGGCGGCGCGCAGGAGAACGTCCTGTCCTTTCCATCGGGCGATGCGCCCGAAGACGGCGGCGACTGGTGCGGAGCCGGCGCGGAATTCGTCGCGCGCCGCGAGCACCGCTTCTTGCGGAAGCGGAGCGAAGCGCGAAGCGTCGAACCCGTTCGGGATGACATGCACGGGGACGTTTCCGCCCGCCTCCTGAAAGGCCCGCGCCGTGGCCTGCGAATTCGCGATGACTCCGCGCGTCCGGTTGGCCGCTTGGACGATCAGCCGGATATTCAACCGGCTGAAGTGCTCGCGGGTCAGCAGATCATGGAGGTGGAAAACGGAGGGCACCCGCAAGCCCATGCCCGCAACAACTCCGTAAAGAAGGGCCTTCGCCGTGTTGAGATAGACCAGGTCGGCCGCCCGGATTTCTTTTCTCAGTGCGGCCAGAAACCCCACCAGTTCCGGCAGGGCCGGGATGAAGTCGCCAAGCCCGGCCTCTTTCCCGATTTTCGTGAGGCGACGCGAAGCCTCGATCACGGAGACGTCCACTCCTCTGCCGCGGAGCAACTCCTCGAACGGCCCGCGCGAAAATAGGATCACGCGCGATTGCTCCCGAAAATGCGCGGCCGTGTCGGCGAGGCAGAGCTCCGCGCCGCCCGGCTGCCCGCTCTGGTCGAGGAAGAGAATCCGCCCGTTCATCCGGAAGCCTCCTGATCATAGATATCCGCAGACAACCGGGCCATCTCACGGATCGAATAGTTTTTTTCTGCAAATGCCCGGCATTCTGCGGCCGATGGCAGATAACCAGGCGCTACGAACGATTGCGTCAGGCCGCGCGCAATCGCGCCGGAACCCGTTCCTTCCAGAATGAGGTTATTGCGAAATCCCGCGACAACCTCCGGAAGCCCGCCCACCGGAGTGACGAGCACGGGGACGCCGCAGGCCAGGGCCTCGACGGCCGCGAGCCCGAAGCCCTCGAGTTTCTGCGATGGCAAAATCGAGAGATCCGATGCCGCGTAGTGGCCCGGAAGATCGTCCTCGGGAATGAATCCACAAAAGACAATTCTCTGCTCGAGACCCAGCCGTAGCGCCTGCGCGCGAAGTTCGTTTTCCAGCCCGCCGCGACCGCCGATGTGCAGGTCCACATCCGGCAACCGCGCGGCGATTTCCGCGAAACTTTCGATCAGCTCGGCGATGCCCATTCGCGCGACGAGCCGCCTCACGCAAAAAATGATCCGCCGGTCCAGCGGCCATCCCAGCCGCCGGCGGAGCGCATCCCGATCACCGGAAGGGCGGAACTTTTCCAGGTCCACGGAGCCGGGGATCACGGAGATTTTTTCCGGGCGGACCCCGAAATCTTCGATGAGCAGAATCCGGAACGCCCGGGACAACGTGATCAGGCGGTCGGCCCGGGAGTAAACCGTGCGCTCGATCCGGCGCTTGAGAAAGACCGCCAGTTTCCCCCCGTCCGTCGCAGCGGACTCGTCCGCCCATGGCCCGTGGAAGTGGACCACATGTCTGGTTCCTTCAAGAGACGGAAGAAGGAAGAACGCGTAGAACGAAAAGTGCGAGGCCAGAACTTTGGGCGGCGGCGCGGAGGAAATTTCCGCTCCAAACCTGCGTAGGGCGGCTCTCCGTTTCCAGATCGGGCTGCCCGATGGACCGAGCGAAATCCGCCGGAAGTTTCCATCGTCCGCCGGCTCCCCGTCAAATGCCGCAGCGGTGAATGCCCGCCCGTTGGCTTCCAGCCCCTTCAAGAGATCATCGAAGCAGCGGTCGGCTCCCCCGCCCGAAGGATCGAAATGCATGCCGAGCTGCCAGAGGGAGGGAGTCTTCATCGGGACCTCGCGGCCTCCTCCATGGCTCCGGCCATTTTCCGGGCAACGACTTCGAGCGTGGCCGATTCGCCGACCCACTTCCTCCCGCTCTCCGCCATCTGCAGGCGCATCCCGGGCTGCTCGATCAGTCTGCGGATGCAGTCGGAGAGGGCGTCCGCATCGCGTTCGGGAAAAACAATCCCGCCGCCGCTCGCGCGGATCAGCACGGGGATTTCCCCGGAATCCGAGCCCACGACGGGAGTCCCGCAGGCCATCGCTTCGACGATCACGCGGCCGAACTGCTCTTTCCAATTTGTCTGGGTCTCGGAGGGAACCACCAGCAGATCAAAGGCGCTCAGGTATTCCGGGGTCTGAAGGTGCGGGGTGAACCCGTGAAAAGTCACACGGCCTGCAATCCCCGCGTCCGCCAGCAACCGCTCGAAGGTCGCGCGATAATCTCCGGTGCCGATCACATGAAAATGCCACGCGAGGTCCTGTAGTTTTTCCAATGCCTTCGCCAGTGTGGCCAGGCCTTTTGGCTCGACCAGCCTGCCTACGTAGCCGATGGCGGCTTGCCCCGGCTCGCGCGCAATCGGCGAAGCGCCGGCCTCCCTCGGATAATAGACCGATGGATCAACAGGCAGCGGACAGATGCTGCGGGGCGCCCGGGTTTTCCTGGCGTCGAGCACGTCGGCCACCGTGCCGCTCACGGGAAAACAAAACCGGCTCGACCGGTGGACGAGACGCTCGATCCACGAAAATGGCGGCGGGTAGGATTTGGAAATGTTTTGCGCCGAGTAAAACCCGAACGCCGCGGGAGCTTGCTGCCGCGAATTCGCGAGGCAGACCTGCCCGGTGGCGAGGGCATACGGCTCGTGGTGCATGTAAATCACGTCGAAGGCCTCCCGCGTCAAATACGCGCCCCAAGCCATGCGGTAGAAGTGGAGGATGATGTTGCCGTTAAAAACCACAGGGACTTTCAACACCCTCCCCTCCAATCCCGGCCATTCTTTCTGGTCCAGCACGTTGCCGAATTCATCTCTCCAATTTGACGGGATCACGAGCCGCACATCCCATCCGGTCACCCGGCGGATCTCCGCAAAGACCGCCTGGTTGGCCGCAGTCGCACACGGATGGCTCACGATCAGGACTTTCATAGCGCGAGCCGGTAAGCCTCCTCCGTCAGCGTCGCCACGCGCTCCCACGTGTAATTTTTTTCGACGAGCGCCCTCGCGTTGCGGCCCATCTGCGCGCGCCTGTCCGGGTTTTGAAACAACCCGGCGAGCCGTTCCGCGATATCCCGGGGATCGTGGGTGACAAAGCACCCTGTGACATCGGGCTCGATGAAGTCCTCCGTGCCGTTGATCCGCGTGGCGACAACCGGCAGCCCGCAGGCGGCCGCCTCGATGGTTGCAAGGCTGAAGGCCTCGTAGTAGCTCGGAAATAGAAAGACGTCGCTCGCCGCAAGGGCCGTCTGAACGTCTTTGCGAAATCCTCCGAAACAGATGCGATCGCCCGCCCCGCACGAGCGGGCGAGTTCCTGGAAACGGGACCGGTCGGGGTCGTCGCCCGCGATAAATAGTTTTGCTCCCGGCACGAGCGAGATCGCCCGGATCGCCGGCTCCAGCCCCTTGCGGCTCCATTCCCCTCCGCTGAAAATCGCCAGCGGATCGTCCGCCTGGAACCCGTTCTCCAAGCGCCAGCTCAGCCGTTCCCCGGCGCTGATCGGCCGGAAAATCCGCGTGTCCGCAGCATTCGGAACAATCCGGACCTCGGCCGGGCCGATCTCGTAATTCTCCCGCAGCTCCCGCTCCACACCGCGCGAGACAGGCAGAAAAACCGGCGGCCTTTTTCCTTCGCGCCACGTATAAAGTTTTTTCTCCGCGCGGCATGTGACGTCGAGGTAGAGCCGGCGGGTCAGGCGGCGGGCGAACGAAACCTTCTCGCCCGACCCGCTCTGCTCGAGCACCCGCATTTTCACCGGCTGGATATTCTGGATGGTGACGACGTTCGCCCGGAGCGTGTTGCATCCGATCGAATGCACGATGTCGTAATCGTGGTTCGAGAGGAGGCGGTTGACGGCAAAATGATACGAGGAAAAGTCCGCGACCTCCGGCCAGCCCGGCCCCGGCACGCGGTGCCACCGGACGGCTTCGAGGTCCAGGTCCTCGGCCTTGCGGGCATACAGGTGGACGTCGTGGCCGCGCGCGGCCAGGATCTCCGCAACCTCGTTGACGGCCCGAGCGCTCCCGTCGCGCCGGTTGCAGTTGATCATGGCAAACGCGATTCGCATGTCTTCAGGCAATCGCAGGGCGCACCCGGAGAGCGGTCGCCTGCTTCATTCGATCGATTGCCATTTTCGGGTTGGCCGCAAATCCCGTGAAAATAAAAAAGACCGCCGAGCTGGGTCCGGCGAGCCAGTCTCCGGCCATCAGCACCACCGCTCCGGTGATGAAAAGGGCCTTGAACATCATCAGCGACTCGTTCCTCAGCCCGCCCTTCTCCATCACCCTCACCCGCGCCCAGACCAGGTAAAACGCGTAAAAAAAACAATACGACCCGATCCAGCCGAACGAGAAAATAATCGAAAAATACCCGTTGTCGCCGATCTCGGCAGCGGAATCCATTGTTCCGGTGTTGACGCGGCCGCCCAGCCCGGACGACCCGAGCCCGGTCCCGATCGGGTTTCTCATTGTCGCCGCCAGCCCTCGCTGCGCGATGATGACCCGGCCTTTATACGACCCGTCCTCGGATATGTTGCTGAATGTCTGGAGCCGCTTGTTGACCCGTTCGGAAGAAAGCTTCCCGAGAAAGTAGTTGGCCCCGACGGCCCCCACGCAGATCAACACGACCATCCGCATCGTGTTTTTCCCGTGGTTCAGAAGCGGGTAAAGCACGCAAGCCAATATGATGGTGATGAGCGATGTCCTCACGAATGTGAGCAGGACGGTCGCCAGGATCAATGCGACGGATCCCCATCCCGTCACGTTGCGCCACCGGGCCGATATCAGCATCGGGATAACAGCGAACGAAAGAAACCCGGCGAAGGGCCCGCGCTCGGCCATCGTGGAAAACACCACCATCTCCGTGGACCTCAGCTTCCCGAGATACCCCTCGAACCCCACCGCCCGCACCCAGAAAGCATCCCAGGGAGGGATCGTGTAGTATTGATACCATCCGTAAATGCAGGCGAAGACCGCCGCCCAGCCGATGGATTTGACCCACCGGTCCAGGATTTTTTCGTTGCCCCCCGCCAAGGCGGCCACGCACATGATCGAGATCGGGGCGACATACTCGGCCAGAGCATAAACCGCGGCGAGCTTATTGCGCACGAGCCCGACGGCAAACGCGATCGCGAGCGCCCACGCGAACAGGCGCATGATCTTTTGGAACGAGGGCGGGAACTTCCTGTAGTTGTGGACCACCATCAGAAACACGAGCCCCGAGACAACCAGCGGGGTCAGGCTGATCGGAGATAACGGGTTGAACTCCCCCTGCAACCAGTCCACGTATCGCCGGATTCCCCGGTTGAAAACCGTGACCCAGACAACGTAATCGATGATCCAGGTCGAGTGCTTCAAATACAGCACAAACGCCGGAGCCACGATCAGGAATGCGACTATCCAGTCCATGATGTGGGCTGCACCAAAACGCGGACGTCCAATACGGGCGCATGAACAAATGGGGCCTGAATTCTGGTCATTGGATGATTTCGGGATACCCTTTCCGGCAACCGGGTGCAATAGTTACGGTTCGCATGGCGCAATCCGGGAAAACACTCGTGCTGTTCACCAGCCTTCCGAAGGTGGGCGGACACTCGGCTCTGACGCTCGGGTTGTGCCGGATGCTCAAACCGTATTTTTCCGCCATCGACGTCTGGTGCAAGGTGATGCCGGAACACGGGCACTCGGCGGCTCTCCAACAAAAGTTGGAGGACCTCGGATGCCGGGTCCACCTGCTCTCGGACGAGTCCGGGCGGCTCCTCTTGCCGGCACTCGGCCGCCTGCTCTGGAGCTTTCTCTCAGCCCCTCCGGATGTCTTTTACACGCTCGCGATGCGCCACCTCTCGCCGCTCCTCGCATTCTTTTCGCGCGCCCGGGTCCGGGTTTATTACCAGATCACCCACGACATGAAACCGGCGACCATCCGGATGATCCGGACCTACGCGCAGTTCTTTTCGAAAATCGTTTTTATCTGCCCGGCAACGTTCGAGGATTGCCCGGACGCCGCCGCCCGTCCGGAAAAATATTCCTGGATCCCGCAATCCTCGGAGATTCCGGTGGCGGACAGGGACCGGCTCCCGTCCGAGCGCGCCGCCGCGGATGATGGCGCGACGATCCGGTTCGGTCTCATCGGGCGGCTGACGGCCGAAAAAGGCGCGGGGATCATCCGCGATTTTGCCGTCACCGCCGGGGTGCGCTGCGAGATCCATGTCGCCGGGAGCGGCCCGTTTGAATC
>Ga0194053_10001914_pt1 | contig 12949 bp, 14 predicted proteins | sample SepL228m_MetaG_FD_161684 | JGI IMG/M metagenome (GOLD analysis project Ga0194053, IMG submission 161684) | Anoxic zone freshwater microbial communities from boreal shield lake in IISD Experimental Lakes Area, Ontario, Canada - Sep2016-L227-8m | ecosystem: Environmental > Aquatic > Freshwater >... | reverse complement strand
CACGTGTTAATATTTTCCTGAGCGAAAGAGCAGATGGCCGCAGCCCTGGCAGATGCCGTCCTTCACCAGCATCTTTGGGCCGTTTCTGGCCATCTCACTAAATTACCATTCATAACGTTCAAATATGACTCGATATTACCCTATTGCCATCCTTGCAAGGAGGGAATTGGATTGAAGAGACTACTAATTTTGGCGGTACTGGCTATTGCGTTAATCGGCATGGCGGGTGCAGCCAACTACATGTACGAAAAGGCATCCGTTAAGGGTGTCGGTTACAAAAACGTAGAGATGATCATTTCCACCCAGACAGGCTTTAACGGCCAGAAGCTGGTAGAGAAAGAGTCTGGCTCTGGTAACGTCATTACTGAGAGGACTGAGCTTGAGGCCGAGAGGCAACTTGAAAGATTTAGAGACGTAGGCGTCGATAAGCAAACCGAGAAAGGTAACGGTAACGGTCCACTCATTGGCGCTTGGGTTCCAATTGGATATCCGTACCGGGGTGGTTTGGATGGAGGATGTGCATTCCCAACCGGAACTGCATGCCCGATGGATTACATCAACTTCACCAAGGAGGCTGAATTCGAGTACATGCCTGTTTCTTACCAGACCGGTACTTACGATCAGAAGTGGGTTGAGAAGCTGTGTGTACAGAACTACAGGATCGGCGCTGTGCTGACTGAGATGTACACCCATGCTGAGCACCTTCAGAAGACCACCGAAGTCAAGACCAGGGGATACGGTTCAGTTAGGACTATACTCAACGAGAACCCGCTTGACGGTAATGATGGAAGCTGCCCAGCTTGCTGTACAGGAGTTCTCGAAGCTAACCTGAACAGCAATGTCATCGGCGTAGCCCACATAGGTTGGATCTCACGCGACCCCAATGCTGACAACCAGCTTAAGGGCCGTCATGCCGAGTATGGCAGATCTGTCGAGGACCTGACTGGCGTCTTCTCCATCGAGAAGTTCATCCAGCTCTGGGGCAACTCCACATGCGGCGCAATCAGCGTTGACTGGCTACCGTGCGTTTAGTCTTAGGTATTCCCATCTCTTTTTTTGTATCCTTTTAGCAGGATATACGAAAACGAGACAGATAAAAATCATAGGCAAAGAGATGTCTTCACCTCATCTTCTTTGCCTTTAATACACCTTATACTCTCACGATGCCATCAAAGACCATATTTTTGTTGCAGATAGGATATGTCACCATCGCCCAGATTATGCTGTGGCCCGTCGTAGGAGTTCATTATCTGTTGCCAGTCGTTATATGCTCTACTGCTCTTATCCAGCAGATAAAGGTCGCCGAGGCCGGCGGTATGACCAAGTTCGTGAAGGGCTATGCTCTGCAGGTCAACCTCGGGATAAGTAGAGCCCCATGTCGTAGTCCATCCTAAACGCGTGTTATAGCAGACATCCGATTCTCTAACAATATTTGATGAATCTCGGTATGTCCTCGCATAGGCTATGGCGCCACCAGAAATTGGCTTGAAAGCATGTACGCTCTTGCCATCTCCTCTATCAGCGCTGACAGATGAACTTATAATAATGTTGTTTTGGAATAGATCTTTGGTAGTGTAGAAATCCCATGTTTCTGCGGCAGTAATTATCGCTTGGCCTGCCTGATTTGCGGTCAATCCTTCCCCTGCCAGATTTGAATCGCTCCTGAGATAGAGCTGTACCGGATCGCCTATCTTCCAGACAGTGGGTGCATAAGAATCTGCATAACCGCCATTCGATGTTATCTCAGGATGGGCTCCGTCAGATGCCAGCCACGCTGAATCGATAGTAACGGGCGGGCTTGGAGGTTGTGGCGCAGGCTTGCCTTTTAAGTTCGATACCTGAAAATTGATTTTACCTATCGCATCGTCTCTTGTAACATAAAGCCCTTCTAAGCTCATTATCCCTTCAGTTGAAGCCAGCTGTTGAGACAAATCCTCGTCCAGAATATTGACTCCCGCAGATTCAATGGTGCCACCGACGTAAGCGTTTTCTCCCGAAAAAGCCTCGATGTTCTCGCTTAATGATCCCTCGCCATCGAATATGCCATCTACGATGTATTTATTATTCGGAGACGATGATATTATGCTAATTTGTCCGCTATCTCCCTCCAAATTGGCCGCATGGCTAGTTGAAACTCCAAATTTTCCACCAACCGATGTAGATGATAAGCTCATGGAACCAGAGCTAGCTGCTGTATTTTCAACGGTATTCTTCTTTGTCGAAACTGATTCTTTTAGTTCATTGTATCCTTCGCCTTTAATGCTCGTATCCCTATAAACTGTATCTAAACTTGGATTTAGTAAGATCGTGCTTGCGAGTGCAGTGGAACCGTCCAATTGATAATTTCCCGTAGCCGTAATTCCATTAGCATTGCCTGTTATCGTTATGGCAGAGGCATTGCCTACAAATGCGATTATCATTAAAGCCACTAAACTGAAATACATTCTTGGGTGCATGTTTTTCAACCCCCTTTTAGTTTTCTGCATGAATATATAGTTAAACGTTTTGGTTTTTAGTTCAACGACGTTATTGTCTTTATCAGGAAGTAATTCAATGCACGAGAATAAGAACAAGATCGGGAAAGGCCCATCGGTCGCCAGCGTAGCCGTAGGCTGTGGCGTCAGTTCGCTTCCTAGGTCCAGTCTCCGGCAGCGGGATTTAGCGGTCATCCAGATAATCGGCCTTCTCAAGGGCGGATGCAATCTCGAAGAGGGAGCAGAGCTGGGTGGAGAGCAATGGGCTCTGGCTCATGAGATAGGCGGTCTGCTTTTCAGCCGGGGTCATCTCGTAGCTGGCCCGCAGCATCTCTTCACGGGTCAGGGTGATCGTAATCACATGCTACTGGGTCTGGGGGTCATCCCTGCGCTCGATCTTCAGGCTTTCACTTCCAGGGTCTTGACGGATCTGGCATGAAGCTTCTCTTTTCCCGGCGTGACCTCTTCCAGGAAGCAGCCGCCGGCCTGCAAGGACCGGATGTGATGCACACCGGAACAGGGGTTCGGATCGTCTCCTCTCGGCCCTCTCCGGCAGTAGAGGCAGGGGACGTAAGCGCTAAGTGGTTTGGGCATTTTCATCCTGCAATCTGTTTTTCTTGCGATCTTAAGGCGTTAACTGATGGAGTTATTCCTTCGTTGCTTCAGTCTGCTGGGCTTCAAGCTCTTTTACTCTCTCCTGGAGCCTTTCGTAGTCTAAAAGAAGGTCGTTGAGGGCGTCGCCTTGAGATGCATAGCCTCCCTTCTCTTGAAAATCAGTTAAGACATTCTTGGCCGTCGTAAGAACGGTTACATTGAGTCGCTCAATTATTTTATCTCTCTTTGTAGGCGTAGGCATAAGCGTAAGCGTTAGCGTAGCTTACATTTAAAGCTTTTGCAGCTTTACTGGACTGTTAGGAGGAGGGCCTGGATGGCCCTCTCCGGGGCCAGTTGGGGCCTCTCCTCCTTACTGCTACTTCTTGGGCTTCTTCTTCTGGGGTGCCGCGCGCGATAAAACGCGCGGGAAGGGGGGGGCTCCCTCAACGCCGGGAAGGCTTGGATTCGGGGACGTTTCCGGGCGGGAGCTTTTTGCTCCGTAATCCAGGGGGCACAGGGTCTCTGTCAGGAATCAGGGGGCATGAGCTATTCCTGTACGATTTGCCTTCCAGGTTGACCTGGGCATGCGAGTAGGCACGCTCCTGCGCGCGGACCCTAACCAGTAGAGGGCCTTGCTGGAGTTAACATAGATTCCTTTCATCATGCTCGTTATTGACTAAAACCAATCCAAGCCAGCCTTCATGAATGGGATATGTTGTCGAAAGTTATCCCTCTTAGACATAAAATTTTTCTTATTCGTATGCCGAATGTCTGTCGCTTTTATATACCATAAATCCGTTTCGCCATGGCTCTCAAATCTCTCTGCCCATAGATATCGATGTCATAATCTGTCTATAAGACGACATGCACATTTTGAGCCATGTAGCCAGAGGATCTTCTGAGCCTGGACGAGTGGCACACCCACTGTTTGAGGGCGGCCGCCTGATGAGTTTGCTAGATTACTAAAGGCTGCAAAAGACGACCGAGAAAAGTGCCTCTTGCTCCTCCTGGCCGGTGCTGGCTTGCGGGTAGGCGAAATGGTTGCTGTGAGGGCTGAGGACATTGACTTTAGGAAAGCCTATCTGCACATTCGATCAGCCAATGCCAAATTCAAAAAAGCCCGCACTGTAGTGCTCTTACCGCCAGTGATCAAGGCTGCTTGGAATAGAAGCTGACCATCTGCTTCCAGGCTTATACCAGGAAGCGGTTCCTGAAATACTCTTCCCATCTGGCGAAATTGTTCCTATGTAATATCCGTTGTTGGTTTGACGGTGAAGAACTATATTGTTTCCTTGAATGGATGTTATGTTGATAACATCAGTAATGGCTCCTTTATTCCAGGATGCATCAAATGTGTTGGTTCCTGGGCGTCGTGTCCATGTTCCATCAAATCGAGCCGTAGGACTAAGTTCTTTCACGGTCCAGGCAGGCTCAAGAAGTATAGGTGTTGGATTTTCTACGCACTGATCCCCAAGACAATGCGATCCAACTGGACAACAGTGGTTGCCGCAAGAAAATGTACCCTGCGGACATGGATTGTTGACGATGACTTTGAAATAAGAATTCTCATCGACGGAAACGTTGGCTGCCTCAATCGGATCGACTCCATATCCACTGTTACCTTCAAATCCGACAACTGGTACAATTATAACAAACATAGCGAACAGCAATGTGCAACACTTGGTATGCATATTATCTTTCATTAAAAATATCCTAAGAATAGTTGAGGATACTATTAGCATTAGCATCCTCATAGTGACAAAATTTCCATAACACTTCATATATACGCCTCGCAGACTCACCAATTAATATTAGTCTATAATTTATGTTTAATAAGGATAACGATCGATTTATACTTTCTTTCTAGAGTGATAAACTTAGTCAACTCTCAAAGCATGTCGCCGCTAATTTCATATTTTTGCAGCCCACCATTTAGGCGATCTACAGAGAGGCCCTTTGAGATTCGCGGCTAGGGCTTAAATGGAAGCTATTGCTAAAGTCATGAATTTGATATATCACGACATCGAGTGCTATAGGCATGCATTCTGAGGATTTGAAGGTTGAGACTCTGGATGCTACAACTATGGCTCTGATTCCCTGGTCATGATGGGCCGGATATTTTTCTGAAATAGCTTCTGGCCTATCATGTGCTGTCGCCATCCTTATGCTAGCAGTTCCTTGCCCATGGCGCGCCTATAATTGGATCTGTCTGATCTGTCCTTGTAGCATAGAATTAACTGGACTGTTAGGAGGAGGGCCTGGACCGGCCCTTCCGGAGAGGGCCGAATGGGGCCTCTCCACCTAACTGCTGCTGCTTGAGCTTCTTCTTCTGGGTTGCCGCGCGCGGTAAAACGCGCGGGAAGGGGCTGGGCTCCCTCAACGCCGGGAAGGCTTGGATTCGGTGACGTTTCCGGGCGGGAGCTTTTCGCTCCGCAATCCAGGGGGCACAGGGCCTCTGTCAGGAATCAGGGGGCATGAGCTTTCCTGTACGATTTGCCTTCCAGGTTGACCAGGGCATGCGAATAGGCACGCTCCTGCGCGCGGACCCCAACCAGTGGGGGTCCGTGCTCGTCGCTGTGGGAATTAACGTAAACCCCAGGCCAAGCCGTGGGGTTTACTGACGGAGACGGACGGGCGAGATGGCCGGGCGGGGTCGGCCCTTGGGTCGAATTAGTTCTATGTTATTTTGTGGAATATTTCTTAAAATGCCATAGAACTTTTTTGAGGGTGCCCCTCTTCGAGCGTGCCATTCTGCCTCGTCGCCGCTCGGCGCTCCCGTTCCGCTTGTAGTGTCTATTGCTATCGATTTCTGTGTTTCATTCGTCGCGCAGAGTTGCTGCTTTGTCGTCTTCCAGGCCGAAAAAGGGCCGGTTCTCTGCCTTTTGTAAGCGTAAGCGTAGGCGTAAGCGTAACGCTTTTAAGTTCGAAGGTCGTGTATCTATTAAGAACTTTGGGAGGTTCGAAAAATGGCAACTGAAACAAAAGCAACACCAGCAAGCTGGATGGTTGAGGATATGCTTGCCGAGCAGCAGAGAATGAGGCAGGTAGCAGACCAGGCAAAGGTCATTGTCCAGGCCGAAGCCCAGAGGATAAAGGCAAAGATGCCACTGCCGCCCGCTGCAAGTGAAGGAATGTTTGAGGTTAGGTTTGTGCAGGCTCTCGTTGAAATCATGACCGGCCGGGCCACAGTGGCCAAGCCCGATATGGTAAAGATGCCTGAGACCCCTTACGAGTCCATTGCCCTGGTGCTCTCCTCTACAGGCCAGTTCTATTATCGTGTCACGCCGCAGGGATGCACCTGCAAGGGCTTTGTCTACCGTGGAAAGTGCAGGCACTTTAAAGCCGCTTTCCCGGAACTCGTCGCCCCGCGAGAAAATGGGATCGGCTCAGAAAGCCGCCTGACGGGTCGCCAGGTGAAGGCCCCTTCTCAACAGTCCAAAGCCAGCCGGAAAAAGCCTGGAAATCTCCCGGCCCTGGCCAACTCCAAGAGGGTCAAAGATTACGAAGAATACCTGGAGAACGATTACGCCGCCCACCGGGTGCATGAATTCCACCCCATGAGCTACAAAGCTTTCTGCAAGTCGGCCCGCAGGCTGGAAGTGATACAGGCCCGGCTTAAAGCCCTGGGAGATGCCGGCCAGTGTGACTGTAAGGAATACAAGGACCTTGAGCGGGAAGAGCACCGCTACTGCGTCAGCCTGGGGTATTGAAAATGCAGAGTTTGAGCCCTGCCGAGATCCTTGAGGAGGCCCTCAAGCTTCCTCTTTCCGAACAGGAGGATATAGCCAACAGGCTAACCTATTCCATCTTGGGCAATCTGCAGGACCTGGGATATGACGAGTCCGGGAGGTCGGTGAGATGAAGGACATCTTCGAGGTCGTGACCGACCAAATGATAAAGCAGCTGGAGGAAGGCATCATCCCCTGGCGCCGGCCCTGGCAGGCCTGCTGGCCTACATCCTACGCCACTAACAAAGAATACCAGGGAATCAATACCCTCCTCTTGCAGTCGAATTACGAGAGCCCCTACTGGGTCACCTTCCGCCAGGCTCAGAAGATGGGAGGCTCCATCCGGGCCGGTGAGAAGGGCCGGCCAATTATCTTTGCTGACCGCGTCGTAAAAGAGGAGCTGAACGAAAAGAGCGAGGTCTCCGTTAGAATTCTGAACTTCCTCAAGTACTATACCGTCTTCAACTGGTGCCAGACAAAGGGCTTGCCGGAAAAGGCGCCGGTGGATAGGGATAATCAGCAGATCGTCAGCGCTGAGGAGTTACTGCGGCGAAGAAGCCCCCGCATAGAAACCGACATCCAGCAGGCTTATTATTGCTCGCAGAGCGATGTGATTTATCTGCCTACTCTCGACCAGTTCGACAGCAGTGAAGATTATTATGCGGCGGCTTTCCACGAGTTGGCCCACTGGACGGGAGGAACTGGCAGGCTCTGCCGGGATACCCTCAGGGACTACCACATGGGAACGGATTTGAGGAGTCAGGAGGAGCTCACCGCCGAGATGGGCGCCGCTTTCCTCTGCCAGATTGCCGCCCTTGACACATCGAGGACTCTGCAAAACTCCACGGCCTATATTGGCTCCTGGCTGAAGGCTTTGCAGAATAATCCTAAATGGGTCTTGAAGGCCAGCAAGCAGGCTCGTGAGGCGGTGGAGTATGTCACGATCGGCAAGCTTCCGGAGGGGAAAGGGCGTGCAACTGCTACAGCTTAGGGGGAGTTGAAATGAACTACAAGCAGCCAGAACATGACGAGTTTGCGTGCCTCCCTCGCAGAGATAGGGAGGCAGCCTTCCAGCTCGCTCGAAAAAAGGTAGGCGCGCAGGGAAAGGTCACAGTGAGCCTGATGCTACATATTCACAAATCTATTCAGAAGGAAAATTAAAATGCCATCAGAAAACGAACTGGTTGAAAAGATAGTAACTACCCACACGTCGCCCAGCATTGCAGAACTGGTTGATATGAAATTTTTGTCTCTTTGGATTCAAGACATCGCAGACCAAATGGAGTTGGCAAAAAGGACCTTTGCAGCCCTTCGCAGGCAAGATATCATCGATGCTTGGGCAGATTGGGAGAACGACTGCGAAAGGGATAGAAAAGGCTGCGACTACGATCCTATCTATTGACCTTTTTTTCTTTGTTCCTTTTCTATTCACTTGACGGACCGGCAGGTCTTGGGCGTATTCCGGGAGGCTGAGAGGATGCGGTGGGAGTACTGCGGGAGGAGGTTTTAGAGGATCCTCTATATTGCCTGCGGTGCCTGGTGGCCACCTATTTTTATATAAATGGCGGAATCCGAGGCGTCAGGATGCCCAGGAGGCGAGTATCTTGGCTTTCTACCGTGCCCTGGGTGTGGGGGGTGGAGAGGAGGCCGCCCGGGGGCTTTGGAGAGGGCTTTTGGGTTGTGTCGCTGGGGTCGAAAATATTTCGCTGCGTTAATAATCTAATTTAGTTCTATCAAACTTAATATATAATTTATAAAAATGCCACAGAACTTCTCTGGAGATGGATGCTAACTAAAAGTTATCCATTTGTCTTGTGCAACCTTCTCAAATCTGCCTAAATCCGCTTCTGCCTACCTGGCCATTCCAGCATACTATGGAATGATTTTACGACAATTGCCCGATGCCGACTAATAGTTATCTGTGAACTTAGAAAACCACCCTATAATTCGCCGCGCACTATAATGGAGTTGAGCAAGGAAAGATATCTTATAATAATATCCTGTGGTTTCAAGCATACCGAAAAGAGATGAGATATGTTACAGGTTACACATACTTCTCGAAGGGATTAGCCCTACTCCACTCTCCCGAATAAAAGAAGCCGAAGAGGAACCGTCGGAGGTAATGCTACCTCTTGGAGGAGATTGCTTTTTGCTCAAACAGGGATAGATTGAAATGTTATTGAATAGATGAAGCAACCTTGTGTATGGAGGGAAGCGTTCTTGCGAAAGATTTTTTTAGCTATGCTTAGTCTGACCATGCTTATTGGGCTGGCGATGTCGGCAGATCCACTCGAAGTGAAAAACAAGGGTGTACTATTCAAATACGAGGATAGCATTAGCGGCGATGGTAACTTTGGTTCATACAACAAAATAGTCGCACAGGGACCACACTCTGACCACCGCATACCGAAAAGATTGGCTGACGTGTCTCTCCAGAAAATGAATCATGGTAGTGGATCGATTGAAAAAGAGACGATAATGAGTTCTAATGAATCAAGTATAAACCAGATTGATCCAGATATGATTTATGCTTATGCCATGATTGCAGTCTTGGAAAATAATAATATGGTCTATAAACCACAAAACATGTCTATTGGCAATGGTTATTATCTCTCTCATCCCGTGATTTTTAACTCTCTTTTAGGCGATAAGATTCAGATCAAGAATTATGCTTCAGAGACATCGATGGTCCAAGAAACGAAGCATGCAAATGTCATCAACATGGATCTAATGGCAAGTGTAGAGGATGATTACTCTGGTTGGGACTCATCCAAAAGCTTGGCAAGGACTCTCCTGAATCTAAATAAGAGTGTCATTAGCGGTTCTGCTCACATAGGGATGCTGCAGGGCGGTACGTTGGACTTCGGCAAAAGTGCTTGGTACAAGCCAAACATCACTATAGATGAGGTCTATACAGGAACCTTCGTCTTTGCGACCAAAATGAACTTGACATTGCCTGTGACCAAGATTGTGAGCGAAGATTCGTGGCTGCCCTGCTGTTCTGGCGGGTGGGAGGACTTGATGTATTCGGACAAGAAGGACTTTGGAACAGATGCAAAAGGAATCTTTGATTGCACCTGCCCCAAATGGCTAACAAAGGGGGGATAACGAAATATGGTCATAAAAATACGGTCATTGGCACTAGTGTTATTACTGATAATGCTATTTTCAGGAACTATAAGTGGCAACGAAGGCGACACACTCACGTGGATAACCATTAAGCACAATGATGTTAGTCTAAGCGGATTGACAGTGGGCCATTATTGGATTGAGATGTTGGATGAAAAAGGAAATGTAGAAAGTTATGGATGGTATCCCGGTACAGACAACGTTGTGAAACTTGTTGCAGGAGCACCAGGAATCTTATTGTCGCCAGATCAACACGAGGGAGAAGGCGCAACTGAAGAATTTCACCCCATATTAACTGCCGATTTAACCCCCGATCAGATCCGGAAAGGGATCCGTGATTTTGCAAATAGCTATCGTGGTAAAAATTGGGCTCTATTTACACAAAATTGTCACACGTTCGTGGATGAATTGATGAAAGAAGTGGGAATTAAAATAATAGATCCAACTCCAATTCCTGAGTGGCTTGTTCATACAGCCTATGCACCTGATGAGGAAATAGGCGCACCTCTGTTACCACCACCAACGTCGGATACGTCATCGAATGAGGATTCTAGTTATTCAGGAACCTCAGGTGTTTCACAAACAGGAACTCCCCAGAATGATAATTATATCCTCAAACACATACCACCATGTGATTGTGCATGGCCTATGGGGGAACCTCCGAAAGGCTGGGATTGGATGTATAATGAGAACGATGGAAAATATTATACAATATATGGGGGTTCTTACTGGTTATATGATCCAAATGCTACTTACGATCCAGAAGAAACCGACACCGGAGGCTATTCAAATTCTAAAAATCCGTTTCCGGGTTCACCTCCCACGTATACCACTACCTCGGTTGCTGGCGTTGGGCCGCTCTTCTAGGGATGATGCACCCTAAGTAAGAATGCCTGGCGAGATAAGAACGAGGCTCGCACCCTCCTTTTCTTTATTTTGGACAAAGATATGATAAGGAGATACACTTTCCGGAGATCTGCTCGGGCCGAGAATACTGCCCTTTATTGTGCCAGGCTGCTGCATGTATTCGCCGACTCAATTTTGACCCTCTTCTATAAGGAAAAGCCTCCCCTCTCGCGCCCCATGAGGCGTTGGTGTTATTACCGGTAGTCAATCGCCATCATTGGATAATGGAGTGAACCCCCCCATTTTACCTATAAACACACTACAGCTTTCAGTGGTTGGGTAGGTCTAGATATATACACAACACATACCCCGGCCCGCAGCATTTTCGTACATGATTCCCTCGCGGGGCATAGGACCAGGCGAAGATGCCTTGCCTGGGGGTCAGGCCGGGCAGTGCAAGCGCCTTACTGTTCTTGCGGCTTCCTGGCCTGCGCCCCCTCAGGATTACTGGCGGCATAAGCTCCCGCCGCCGGGTGTCAGGATCTTGCGGGAGGGCTGCCCCTGGTTACGAAAGTCGCGCAGTAGAAGGTAGCTGGGAGACCTGATTGATATTCTGCCTTTTTACTCCTCTTTGCGTCCTAACATCGACTGGTGAATACGGCCTCAATTTCTTTTTCAGTGGCTGTAGCAAGCCTTCTTTCGATAAATCGGCATCATTGAACTTAGAAAGCCACCCCTAATCCGCCGCTCACCATCAGAAGGTTTGAGTTCGAAAGTATCCTTATAATAATGCGTATCGAAAAAAAATATGGTGCGGGTTACAGGTTATACACACTCTTAGATTAGGCGGCACTCAGGGAACCGATCATCTTGCTTATGTCTCCTGCAAACTCATCATAGCGGTCGTCGGGAGCATTATAAGTGAAGGCATAAGCATTTTCTTCACGCAAGGTCCAAGCTTTTAAGACTCTGAAGGTCACATCCTGGCTTGCCAGGTTATACACGATGGCATGACCCGGCTGCCCGCCTATTGAGATGTCGCTTTCGGTCAAGATCTTGAGGTCAGGCGCGGCTACTTTGAGATTTCTTTGCACCGCCTGGCCGTACTGCTCCAGAGTTATTTTTTGGCCGGAGGGCAGCTTCTCGATCTGGACAAGCAAATAGGTGGCAGGACTATTCACGTCTTCTCCGGGGGCCAGGAAACCTACGACTATTCCCTGATCATTGGCATCAGGCTCCTGAACAATCCAATTTATTGGATGAGACATTCCGAAACCATATTGAACATTCTCATAAAGCTGCATCTCGTTCATATCGGACAAGCGAAGAGCGCCGGACGTATTCAAAGTCTCGTTTTGGGGTGATTGGGCCTTGTCCGAGTTTACAGAAGGCACAGGATCGGGATGAGACTGGGACTCCATGGCTTTGGTGTCATTGAGCTCGCCGAGAGCCTCTGCAGCATATGTCCGGACATTTTCGTCTTCGTCATTTAATGCTGACTTTAATGGCTCTACCGCTCTGGTATCCTTGAGCTTGCCGAGAGCCCATGCAGTCGCTTCTCGGACATCCGAGTCCTCATCAGTGAGCGCCTGAATCAATGGTCCTACAGCTCTGGTATCTTTGAGCTTGCCGAGAGCCACTGCAGCCGTTTCTCGGACATCCGAGTCCCCATCCTTGAGTGCCAGGATTAATGGCTCTATGGCTCTGGTGTCGTTAAGTTCCTTAAGAGCCAATGCAGCCGTTTCTCGGGCATCCGAGTCCTCATCCTTGAGTGCCAGGATTAAAGGCTCAACGGCTCTGGTGTCATTGAGCTCACCGAGAGCCCAAGCAGCTCCCTCTCTGACACTGCTGTTCTCGTCCTTGAGGGCCAGTATCAGCGGTTCTACCGCTCTGGTATCCTTGAGCTTGCCAAGAGCCCTTGCAGCACGATCTCGGACACTATGACTCTCATCATCTTTGAGCGCCAGGATCAGTGGCTCTACAGCTCTGGTGTCGCCACGATTACCGAGGTCGTCTGCAGACGGCTCTCTGACAAACTGATTCGTATCATTAAGATTCTGAATCCACGTGTCCACATCGTCGGCAACGGCTGGCATTGCGAATACTGCCAGCAGCATGATCAGGGTAGCCCACTTCATCTTCATGATCCATCCTTTAGAATAGTTCAAGGAGATACAC
>Ga0194053_10001910_pt1 | contig 12970 bp, 11 predicted proteins | sample SepL228m_MetaG_FD_161684 | JGI IMG/M metagenome (GOLD analysis project Ga0194053, IMG submission 161684) | Anoxic zone freshwater microbial communities from boreal shield lake in IISD Experimental Lakes Area, Ontario, Canada - Sep2016-L227-8m | ecosystem: Environmental > Aquatic > Freshwater >... | reverse complement strand
TGTCCGTCCTCCGCCCTCCGTCCTCCGTCCTCCGTCTTCCGTCCTCCGTCCTCCGTCTTCCGTCCTCCGTCCTCCGTCTTCCGTCCTCCGTCCTCATCTCAGCCCCAACACATCCTGCATATCATAGAGGCCGGGTTGCTGCTTTACGACCCACTGCGCGGCGCGCAAGGCGCCGTTGGCGAAGGTCTCGCGGCTGGAAGCTTTGTGTGTGAGTTCGATCCGCTCGCCGGTGCCGGCAAAAATTACGGTGTGGTCCCCCACGACATCTCCGCCACGAACAGAGTGCATGCCAATCTCCTCCGTCGCGCGTTCTCCCACGATGCCCGTGCGGCCATAGCGCAGGACTTTATCGAGCTGTTGCTTGCGGACACCAGCCAGGATTTCGGCCAGGGTCTTTGCCGTGCCGCTGGGCGCGTCACGTTTCAACCGATGATGCATCTCGACGATCTCCAAATCAAACCCCGGCCCCAGGATCTCCGCCGCCTTGCGCGTCAGCCAAAACAGCGTGTTCACGCCCGTGGAAAAGTTCGAGGAGAGCACCATGGGGATTTGGCCGCTGAATTGGGTGATTTGCAAACGGTCATCGCTGGTATGGCCGGTGGTGCCGATAACTATCGATTTCTGGTGTTCGGCACAGAGCGAGGCGATGCCCGCCGTGGCGCTATGCGAGCTGAAATCAATGACGACTTGCCCCTGCCTGATCAACGGGAGGAGGTCGTCCCCCTGGTCGATCTGTCCGACGATTTGCAGGTCGGGATGCTGGGCCGCGCAGGAAACGAGCGCCCGGCCCATGCGGCCTTTGGAGCCGGTGATGATGATTTTGGTCATGCCTCCCGCTCCAAAACTCCGACCGCCTTCATCGTGGACCGCAGAACTTCCCGGTTTTTCGCGCTCATCGGGACCAGGGGCAGGCGATATTCTTCTTCAATCTGGCCCATCATCGCGAGCGCGGCTTTTACGGGAACGGGGTTTGTTTCGATGAACAGGTCTTTGAAGAGTGGGTAATATTGAGCGTGAAGTTTTAATGCCGCCCGCTGTTTGCCTGCGGCATAAGCCTTAACCATCTGCGCGACCGGTCGGGGAATGACATTGGACGCGACGCTGATGACGCCCTGGGCGCCGACCGCCATGAAAGGCAGGGTGAGCGCGTCGTCGCCGCTCAGGATTTCAAAGCGCGCTCCAAGCGCCGCGCGCAGTTGGCTCACGCGGTCGGGATTGCCGCCGGCTTCCTTGATGCCGACGATGCTTTTGCATTCCTGCGCCAACCGTTTGACTGTGTCCACGCCGATTTCAACGCCGCAGCGGCCGGGAATACTGTAGAGCACAATGGGCAAGCGGGTGTGACGCGCGATCTCGCGGAAGTGCTGAAACAGGCCTTCTTGGGTGGGCTTATTGTAGTACGGCGCCACCTGGAGCGAGCCGTCGGCCCCGACCTTTTCGGCGTGCTCGGTGAGGTAGTTTGCCTCACTGGTCGAGTTGCCGCCGGTGCCGGCCAGGACTTTCATTCTGCCGCCGGCAAATTTCACGGCGAGCGCGATGATGTGGATGTGCTCCTCGTAATCAACCGTCGGTGATTCGCCGGTGGTGCCAACAGGCACGATGCCGTCCACTCCAGCGCGGAGTTGCGCTTTAATGAGGCGCTCCAGCGCTGGCTCGTCGAGCTTGCCGTTCTTAAACGGGGTGACAATAGCAGTATAAGTTCCAGTAAACATGTTAGATTTCGATTCTTCCTTCAAACACAAACTCCGCCGGGCCGGTGAGGCGCACGTCGGTAAACTGACCGTTGGTTTCCTTGAAACTGACTTCGAGTTCGTCGCCGCCTTCAACGTGGACTCTAACCGGTGATATCAACTTGTGAACGCGGGAACTGACCAGGGCGGCAGCGGTCACGCCGGTGCCGCAGGCAAGGGTTTCGCCTTCAACACCACGCTCAAAGGTGCGAACCCGAATGCGGTTTGATCCGAGCAACTGGACAAAATTGACGTTGGTGCCTCTGAGACCGAAGTGCGGGTGGCGGCGGATCTCGGAGCCAAGCTGCTGCACCAACGCTTTGCCGGCGTCGGGCACGAACAGCACCGCGTGCGGCACTCCCGTGTTCAGCGAATGAATGGTAATGGTCTGCGTGCCGGCGGAGAGCGGCACCTGCTCGTCGAGCCGCAAATCCACCGGTTCGGTGAGGTTGACCGTGACGGAGTCGCCGTGAAAACTGGCAGCAATGATGCCGGCCTCAGTTTCAAAGGAAAAATCCCCGGCGCTGCCGGTGCGGCTCTGCACAAAACGGGCGAAGCAGCGCGCGCCGTTGCCGCACATTTCTCCGCTGCTGCCGTCGCTATTAAAGAATTCCCAGCCCCAATCGGCCTTGCCCGAGACCGAAGGGATGAGCATCAAAAGGCCATCCGCGCCGACACCCCGGTGCCGATCGCACAGACGCGCAATCTGGTCGCGGACGAATTTGATCGTTTGTGCCCGATTGTCGATGAGCACAAAGTCGTTGCCCGCGCCGTTCATCTTGGTGAATTCCAAAACCACGGACCCAACCTATCCTACCGAGTGCCGGATGACAAGTATTGTTGCCGGTTTGGGTTTGACGTGGCAGCGCCCGCGGATACGCTGGCGGCCATGATGATGGATCGCAGAGATTTTCTGAAGCTTGGCACGGCGGCGTCGATTGGAACCCTGGTGGCAGACGGACCGGTCCGTGGAGCAGAGTCGGCCACGCCTGGGGCGCCGGCACAAAATGCCAAACAGCAGTTGATATGGGGCAATCTGCTCCATCTGAGCGTGAATATGTGGTGCGATTGGGATGCGCCGCAACTGAAGGGAGAGGACATCATCTACCGGCCAGACCTCCGGTTCGATCGGAGCCTGTGGGACGACGTGCTCAAAAAGATGCAGCAAGCCGGAATGAACATGGTGGTCATTGATCTGGGTGACGGGGTGAAGTACAAGAGCCACCCCGAAATTGCGGTGAAAGGCGCCTGGAGCACCTCCGAACTGCGCAGCGAATTGAAGCGAATCCGGTCATTGGGCCTGGAGCCGATCCCGAAGCTTAATTTCTCGACCACGCACGACGCGTGGATGGGCAAGTACGCGCGCTGTGTCTCGACCGACATGTATTATGGGGTCTGCCGCGAGCTGATCGCCGAGGTGATGCAACTGTTCGACCGACCCCGGTTTTTCCACCTGGGAATGGACGAGGAAGATTACGGGAACCAGAAGTATTATGAACACGTTGTCATCCGCCAGTACGATGCCTGGTGGCGCGACTTTCTGTTCCTGGTCAAGGAAGTCGAGAAGGGCCGCTCGCGTGCGTGGATTTGGTCGGACTATGTCTGGCACCACCCGGAATTGTTTTACCAAAAAATGCCCAAATCCGTGGTCCAGAGCAACTGGTACTATGATGCGAAGTTCGAGCCGCAAAACGATCGGGCCAAGGCGTTTCGAGAGCTCGACCAGCATGGATATGACCAGATTCCGACCGGCAGCAACTATTACAACTCGACGAATTTCGTGGCGCTCGCCGCGGACTGCCGGCGTAACCTGAACACCGGACGGCTGCTCGGGTTCCTGCAGACGCCCTGGAAAGCGACACTCGAAAAGCACCGCCAGCGGCACATGGAAGCCGTTGAGCAGGTCGCGCAGGCGATGCAGGCAGCGAAAAGCGGCGGGTGAAATGCCCTGTCAATCCCCGCCCGGGGGCGGGGCCAACAATTCTCACTTTCGGGAGCAGCCTGGGGCAGACCTCCTGGTCGGGGGCCTCTGCCCCTAACGATCTTGCTCTTAATCTTGCTCTTGCTCTTGCTCTTGCTCTTGCTCTTAATCTTGCTCCTCGGTCGTCCAAAGCCGGCTTAAGCCGGCGCTCCCTTCCTTCTGGGTCCGACAAATAGCAGTATTGAAGATCCGAATCGCGCTGCCCCCACCCAGCAATTCTTTGGGGAACAGCGTGAGGCAGACCTCCTGGTCCAATGCCGCTAGGATTTGACCCAATGCCCTTCGGATATTCTGTGCGAGGCCATTGCCGTGCCGAACGGCGGAAAGACGGGTGGTTCTGCAATCCCAAAGAGATTGTGTCCTCCAGCCCAGCAACCGAGTCCGCGAGGCTACCCAGAGTTGGCGTCCGTGCGATTTTTAACCCCAACGTTGTGTCCCCACTCCGCCATCGGGCCACAACCCCGTTGGGCTTGGCCGACACCACCCGCTTTTCCCAGGGTAGCGCGCCGCGCGCTGGGCTAAGTGATACAATCCCTTCGGGATTGGCAGGCGCAACGCTGGGCCGAGTCATGCCATCCTTTCGGGATGGAGCGCCGCGGAAAATGGCCAAACTCCAACGCCATAATTGACTCCTCCTGCCATCTACCTTCGGGTTTTGGCATTCGGCATTCGGATTCCGGCATTCGGATTTCCGCCGCCCCAGGTGGCGGAGGCGGCGGCGGTGGGTCATAAGCTCCGATTCGTCGAAAGATTAGCGTTTTCAGCAAACGCTGCTTTTGTTTTATTAGCATCGAAGCGCAGCGAGTGGCACGCCTCAATGACGGACGGAACATCAACTAAATGAACAACAAGAGCATGACAACCAAATCACGAACAATGAACATCGGCCGCCTGTGCGCTTTGGCGCTCGGGGCCGGCATGGCGGCGCAGGGGGCGGCGCCAGTAATCTCCGACACCGCGCTGGTGCCAAGGTTTACCATTCAGAGCGATCTGGGGGTTCCCAACCAAATTCAGTACTGCACCAACCTGGGCCAGGCCAACTGGGTGGTGTTGACGAACCTGGTGGTGACGCAAAGCCCGTACTGGTTTGTGGACGTGGATGCGCCGCCAGCGCCGCGGCGGTTCTATCGTGTAGTGGTGCTCGTGCCGTCCGGCATGACGCTCATCCCCGCCGGCAGTTTCACGATGGGCAACTGCATGGATTCAGGCGAAGGACTGTTCGATGAACTGCCGCTGCACACGGCGTATGAGTGGTGTTGGGATTGGTATGGGGGGTATTCGAGTGGCTCGCAGACCGACCCACGTGGTCCCGCATCGGGCTCGTACCGTGTGTTTCGGGGCGGCGGTTGGAACGGCTACGCGTTCTACTGCCGGTCGGCGGTTCGCTTCGGCTACGGCCCGGCGACCATCTACGACTACATCGGGTTCCGCCCTGTCTTGCCTCTAGGTCAGTGAGTGGAGCGAGCGACGCCTCGCCTGCGGAGCGGGTACGAAAATGGCCGAGCGTGTGGCTTCGAAAAAGAGAAGCCCGCGCACCGGTCGAGATTATTGGCGGAGCGCGGACATTTTTGTCCGCAACCGTGCGCGCGCCGGCGTGGGAAGCGCACATTCTTGTCCAAAGCCGCCAGGATTTGACCTTCCTCATCCCGGAGGGATGGCCGACAATAGTCGTCTCTCCGGGACCGGCAGGCCGGAGACCTGCCCCACTACCGGTTAAAAGGAGTTTCCTGGCTGGCCAGTCCCCGCCGACATCTTGCGCCACCGACCCTGCCCAGGAGGTTGGCCCGCGTCGGATTCCTGTTTTTGTTGATCACCAGCATGGCATTGCCTACAATAAAGTTATTGTTATCGACACCACCCATGTCAGCACCGGCAGCTTCAATGTCACCACTGGCGCATGCAATTTTAACCAGACACTCGATAGAATGAAACATCACATCCATCAAACAGGCCATGAGCTGCTGCCAAGCAGTCGAATCACCAATTCATACCCAACTGTTGACGCCGTAACCGCGGCCGTTTCCCGGCGCCAGTTCCTTGGCCGGACCGTGTTGGCCAGCGCCGGTCTGATGGCCGGGGCGCTGGGTTGTTCGCCATTGAAAAGCCGGCCGGGCAGTTCTGCCCGAGTGGCTTTCGTCACCGCGAATTTGGTGGCGCGGGTTTCGGACTACCGGTTCGAGATGGCGCACTGGGGCGACCAACACAAGAAAACCGTCGCCGCCACGGATGCGGCCGCCTGGGGAGTTATCTGCCGGGAAATTGCCGCCACTGGCTTCCATGCAGTCGAGATTTGGGAAGCGCACGCCGCGCCGGAAGTGATGAACCGTGAGCGCGGCGCGACATGGAAAGCCATTCTGGATGAGCACGGTCTGAAGGCCATCGGCTATGGAGGCAGCTTGAGCCGCAAGACCCTTGAAATCTGCCAGTGGCTCGGCATCCCTCAAATCAACGGTTCGATCGGGGACAACACTCCCGGGCAAGCTGCGGCTATGTGCCGAGAAATGGGCGTTCGGTTCAATGTGGAAAACCATCCCCAGAAGAACGCCATCGAGCTGCTCAAGGTCGTGGACGGTGGCAACGACTGGTTGGGGGTGTGCATTGATACCGGCTGGCTGGGCACCCAGGGCGCCTCGGGGCCGGAGGTCATCCGCGCCTGCGGCCCATTGGTCCGTCACGCTCACATCAAGGATGTCAAAGCCGCCGGCGCTCACGAAACCTGCATGCTGGACGAAGGCGTGGCCCAGGTGGCGGCCTGTATCGCCACGTTGAAGGCAATCGGATATTCCGGCTGGTATTCTTGGGAAGATGAGCCGGAGGATCGCAACCCGTTTGACTCAGCCGTTCGCAATCGCCATTGGCTCGAAAAGCAACTGGCTTAGGTGCGCCCGTCAGCGATGACCGTATCCCGGCAGAAACTCGTGGAGCAGGCGATCGGGTTTGGGCGGCCTGAACGTGTTCCCATGGTCTTCTGGAACCGCGACCAGCAACAGGGCGACATCATGCTCTATCACCTGGCGCTCGGTGCCCCCGGCGACGGAACCCCGAACGCCTGGAACTGGTCGGAGAACGAGTGGGGCTATCGGCTGGAATCGCTCGGTGACGGCACTATGGGCCATCCCGTGGCGCCGTTCTATTCTGAATTACCCGAGCCCGAAGCGATCCGTGTCCCAGCTCTGCGCGAGCCTGAGCGGTTGTCTGCCATGCCGGCGTTTCTCGAATCCTGCGGCGACCGCTACCGTCTGGCCAGCCTCGATCTAAGCGGGTTCACCGTCTATACGCTGCTGCGCGGCTTCGAGAATGCCATGGGCGATTTTCTCAAAAACCCGCAGGGTTTTGCGGCGCTGATGGACCGGATATGCGCTTTTGAATGCGAACTGATGACGTTGGCCGCACGGCACGGATTCCACGGCATCCATTTTGCCGACGATTGGGGCACACAGACCGGCTTGATGATTTCGCCGGAATTGTGGCGGCGATTGTTCAAACCCAGGTATGCCCGGCAGTTTGCCTTTGCCCACGAACTGGGTTTGCACACCTGGTACCACTGCTGCGGCAACTTCAATTTGATCATGGACGATTTCCACGAGATCGGCGCGGATGTCATCAACATCTCGCAGCCGAACGTGGTGGATGTGGCGGAGGTGGGTCGCCGGTTGCGGGGGCGCCAATGTTTCATGTTGCCGATCAGCTACCAGACCGTCTCGATCCGTGGCACACCAGAGGAAATCTACGCGGAAGCCCGGCGGCTCTACGAACTGCTGGGAACACCCTTGGGCGGTTTTGTCGGCTATGTGGAAGAATATAGCGTGATGGGAATGTCCGCAGAAAACTACCGCGCTTGCGCCGAAGCATTCCGCCGGCTCGGTGCCGATCCGGGCAGCGGCTTGCTTCCGTCGTCCCCAGACCGGTCATGACCAGCGCCAGCATGACCGGACGTGATCGAGTCCTGGCCGCTTTGCGGCACGAGCAGCCGGATCGGACGCCCCGTGATTTTTGGGCGGAACCTGCCTCGTGGAACCGGTTGTTCAGCCACATCGGCCACTCGGATAAAGACCGGTTGCTCGACTGGCTTGACGTGGATGTGCGTCATCTGGAAGCAGGCACGCCCTCGGAGAGGGCAATCGGGCCGGGCATTTTTCAGAACTTCTGGGGCGAACGGTTCGTTTACAACCAGACACCCTGGGGACCGATGCGCGAGGATGTGAAAGGCGCGCTGGCGGGCGCGCACAGCCTGGCGGAACTGGAAACCTTTGACTGGCCGACACCCGATTGTCTCGACCGGTCACAACTCGAGACACAGTGCCGCCGCTACGAACAGCACGCGCTGCTGTATGGTTTTGCCGACGTCTGGCAGCGGCCCGCTCTGGTGCGGGGGTGGGAAGAAATGTTCCTGGACATGGCCGAACGGCCAGACTGGGTCCATTTCCTTTGCCAGAAGTTCACTGACTTCTACTTGGAAGACTATACCCGGGCGGCGGAAATTACTCGTGGCCGGATCGATCTCTACCTGGTGATCAGCGATCTCGGCTCTCAGCGAGGGCCGCTCATTTCGCACAAAATGTTCCACGACTTTGTGGCGCCGCATTTGAAGCAGATGACCGATCTCATCCACAGCCTGGGCGGGCGGGCGATGTACCACAGTTGCGGCCTGATCGAGCCATTCATTCCCGACCTGATGGCGTTGGGCGTGGACGTGCTGGATCCCATTCAGCCGGTCGGCCCGGCCATGCAGCCGGAGTATCTCAAACGCAAGTTCGGCGCCCGGCTAAGCTTTCACGGCGGCATTGACATGCAGAACCTGCTGCCGCACGGCACGCCCGCCCAGGTCGAGGCTGAAGCCAGACGCTATTGCGAAGTGTTGGGCGCCCGCGGCGGCTACATCCTCGGCCCGGCGCATCTGTTCCAGCCCGACGTGCCGCCAGAAAACATTGTCGCTATGTATCGCGGTGCAAAAAGGTCGAGGGCCTGATAGTCTGCCGACAACGTGCTTGTGCTTCCCTCTCATCTTAGTCGCGTGGACGACAACTTGCCGAGCGTGACGGTGCTCATTGCTGCCCGGCTGGGGCAGGTGGAGGTGAAAGCCATCGCCGCCAGCCGCGCTTTGGATTATCCAGCCGGCAAGGTGGCAATCATTTTGGCGCGCGGGCGACAACCCTCGGTCCAGCGTAACGCCGGGTTGAAAGCGGCTCGGGGAGAGCTGATCTATTTCCTTGATGACGATTCAATGCCCGAAGCAGGAAGCCTGCGCCGGGCGGTCGCTCGTTTTACCGATCCAGAGGTTAAGATGGTTGGCGGGCCGAATGTTTGCCCCGCGGACGCTCCTCCGCTCGAACAGGTTTTTGCCATGGTTCTCGCGAGCTGGCTGGCGTTCGGACCCAGCCGCGCCCGGTATGCCGCGGTGGGTGGGGTGCGGAAAACAAGCGAAAAGGAACTCATCTTGTGCAATCTTGTCGCGCGGCGGGACGCGATGCTCGAATTGGGCGGATTCAATGAAGCGCTTTACCCGAACGAAGAAAACGCCCTGATGGACGAGCTGCAAAAACGGGGCGGAAAGCTGATTTACGATCCCGAAGTGCTCGTTTATCGGCGGCCAAGGTCCAGCCTGAAAGGGTTTGCAAAAATGCTCCTGACATACGGGCGGGGCAGGGCGGAGCAGTTTCGCCTGCACCCAACCCTCGGCTCGGCGCCTAATTTTGTGCCGCCGGCGTTCTGTGTGTATTTGCTCGGGGCGCTCCTGGTGCCGGCACTGTCATCGATTGGGAAGCTCTATCTGGCGCCACTGGCCTTTTACGGCCTTGCGGTGCTGGCGCAGGCGGTGGTGCTCGCAACCAGTGGTCGGATTTGGTTTAGCCTCGGAGCGGTGCCATTGATCGTGCTGACGCATATCCTTTATGGAGTGGGCTTCTGGCGCGGGCTCTTTACGAGGCTCAAACCTCCAGCAGATCGCCCTGGTCCGCCAGTGGAATTGGAGATCGCGTCTCGATAACACGAAAGACTGAGCATGAAGAATCCGGTTTGGACCAATGCCATCAAAGCCTGCGCCGATCCCCAGAGGGCCGGCCACTTCCTTGACCTGCTGATTGCTGCCGGCGTCGGGGCAACCTTGGATAACAGTTCCACCGAGCAAGCTCGGATTCTTACTGTCTTGTTCGGCGGCTCGCAAGCGTTGGGCAACCTGCTGGTGTCTCGACCGGAATGGCTCGCATCGCTCACTCCAGAAGGGCTGAGGTTTCCGCGGCGCAAGCAAGGTCTGCGCAACGAGGTGAATGGGTGGCTGAACCCGCTCCTGGAGACGGGCGATTATGGGGCTGCGCTGAGGGGAGTGCGCGATTTTCACCGGCGAGAGATGCTGCGCATCGCCGCGCGCGATCTCGCCCGGCTCAGCCAGGTCGCTGAAATCACCCACGAGATTTCTGACGTGGCGGATATGTGCCTGGAGAGCGTATGGCAGATTTGCCAGCAGCAACTCATTCGGCGTCTCGGCCAACCTTACCACCAGGACGCGGCAGAGCGCTGGCAACTTACGGCGGGGTGCATTTTGGGTATGGGCAAGCTTGGGGGACAGGAGCTGAACTACAGCTCAGATGTCGATTTGCTGGTTGTCTATAGCGAAGAGGGGAGTGTTTTTCACGAGCTTCCGCGGAAAAACAAAATGCCACGTCCGACCCTCACGAATCATCAGTTCTTCAATCGTCTGACGGAAGCGTTCATCGCGGAGCTGACCCGCATGACACCGGAGGGGACACTGTATCGGATTGATTTGCGGTTGCGGCCCGAGGGCGATGCCGGGCCGCTCAGCCGCTCACTGGCGGGGTACGAGAATTACTACGCTCAGTGGGGCCAGACCTGGGAACGGATGATGCTGATCAAAGCCCGGGGAGTGGCAGGCGATGAGGCGCTGGCCGCGGAATTTCTGGAGATGGTCCAACCGTTTCGTTATCCACGGTCGATCAACGAGAGCGTGTTCCGGGAGGTCGCGACGATGAAGGACCGTATTGAGAACGAAGTGGTCAAGGCCGGCGAATTGGAGCGTAATGTGAAGCTGGGGCGCGGCGGCATACGCGAGGTCGAATTCATTGTCCAAACGCTGCAACTGCTCCGAGCCGGCCGGCAGCCCTTCCTGCAAGGGGGCCAAACCTTGCCGTGCCTTGCGAAGCTCTCACAGTATGAACTTCTGTCGGTTCAGGAATCATGTTTGCTGGCTGATGCCTACTGTTTCCTGCGCAATGTTGAGCATCGCTTGCAGATGGAAGACAACCTGCAGACGCATACTATTCCAACGGACCGCCGCGCCCTGGGACGCCTGGCGATTTTGATGGGTTTTCCGTCACCGAAGGAGTTCGAAATAGCACGTCAGATTCACACCAATAACGTCCGCAGGATTTTCGACCGATTGCTTAAAGCGGAAGCGCCTGAAGATAAGACTGGGCCGCTGTTTCCACGGGAATTTGAAGGGGCCGAAGTCCAATGGAAGAAATGGCTCGAGGATCATTGTTTCAGAGACTTGGATAAAGCGTTGCGGATGCTGCGCGAGTTTGTTGAAGGTCCCGGGTATGTGCATGTTTCGCCTCGTACGCGGGATCTGGCCTGCCAGCTCTTGCCGAGGCTATTCGCGCTTTGCCCTCGGAGGACGCCCGAACTCGGGAATCCGAAACCAGTGCGAGGTCCAAAGGCCAGAATCCGGGTTGCGAACGTGGCATCGGAAAGTTGCGCCGTGCCCGGCAAGGCAGCCGGCGACAAACTGCCCGGAACGACCAGCAGGCAGGACGGAACACAGGCGCCACTTTCGGATCCGGATCGGGTAGTGACGCGACTGGATAGCTTTATCAGCGCCTACGGGGCACGGGCGACGTTGTTCGAGTTGTGGAACAGCAACCCGGCCATTTTTGAGCTGCTAGTCCTATTGTTTGATCGCTCGGAATTTCTGGCAGAAATGGCGATTCGGACGCCGGACCTGGTGGATGAATTGGTAACCAGCGGCCGGCTGCGACAGCGGAAGCCGGCGGAGGAGACCTTGCGGGATTTGCGGCACGGTCTGGAGGACGAAGACCAGCACGTGTGGTTACGGCGTTATCACCAGGCCGAACTGATGCGTATCGGCCTGCGGGACATCCTGGGTCTGGCAGACTTCGAACAATATCTTACTGAGCTTTCCGGACTGGCCGACGCTTGCCTGCAGTACGCACTGGAAGTCGTCATGCGCAAACACAAGCTCAAATCCCCGCCTTTTGTGATTATCGGCCTCGGCAAGCTTGGCGGAGCGGAAATTGACTACGGCTCCGACCTCGACATCATTTTTGTTACAGGTTCCAAGTCGAAAAACCTGCTGCGGCTGGCGGGTCTGGCCCTGGAAGTGATGGATTTGGTCGCCAGCCGAACGGAGCAGGGCCTGGTCTTCCACGCGGACGCGCGGCTGCGACCTGACGGCGAAAAGGGGATGCTGGTTAATACGTTGAGGGCTTACGAGGAATACTACCGGCAGCGCAGTCAGCTCTGGGAGATTCAATCCCTCAGCCGCACGCGGCCAGTCGCGGGGGACCTAAGGCTGGGCGCTGAATTCCAAAGCCTGGCGGCGAGGCTGACGAACTTCAAACACCCGAGCCTGCCGCTTGTGGCGTACGCTCCGGACTGGAAAGGGAGGATTCACCAGATGCGGATGCGCATCGAAAGGGAACGGACCCCGCCGGGAAAGGATGACCTGGCTATCAAGACCGGCGCCGGCGGTTTGATGGACGCGGAGTTCATCGCCCAAATCTTATGCCTGCAAAATGGGTGGCAGGAGGCGAACACGCTGCGGGCGCTGGAGCGCGCAGCCCCGGCTGGAGAATTACCCGACGCGGGTAAACTGATCGAGAACTACCGCCATCTTCGGCGTGTGGAAAGCATCTTGCGGCGATGGAGTTACGAAGGCGAAATCGTTCTGCCTGACGATCCAGCGCCGTATTATCGCGTCTCGGTTCGGTGCGGGTTTGCCACGGCCGAGGCGTTTCGCGAAGCAATGGCGGGTTGGCGTCGCGCGATTCGGGAGGTCTATTTGAAGGTGTTTAATCACCAGGCGGCCATAAGCAGAGTTGCGCCGCCCGAAAGCAGCGGGCGAGGCGCTCGCGCTAGATCGTCCCGCGCTGGCGGTTGACTTCGTAGAGGAACACCGCCGCCGCGCTGCCGACGTTTAACGAGTCCACGGCTGGCGGCATCGGAATCGCTGCAGCGTCGTCGCACGCCGCAAGTACCGCCGCGGAAATGCCGTAGCCTTCGCTGC
>Ga0194053_10001906_pt1 | contig 12987 bp, 18 predicted proteins | sample SepL228m_MetaG_FD_161684 | JGI IMG/M metagenome (GOLD analysis project Ga0194053, IMG submission 161684) | Anoxic zone freshwater microbial communities from boreal shield lake in IISD Experimental Lakes Area, Ontario, Canada - Sep2016-L227-8m | ecosystem: Environmental > Aquatic > Freshwater >... | reverse complement strand
GCCTTGTAGTTTGCACCTCTCGAGTACATATCGATAAGGCAATCTTCGGTTTTTTTGATCCACTCCTCTGCTTTTTCAGGTATATTTGCTCTAAGATAAGAATTGATAAGATTGATACGATCGTATACTCCCACCTCGCCTAGCTTTGGCTCGACGGCTGCCTCGACTTTGGTCCAATATTCCTTGGCCAGGTCTTCGCGACCTTGCTCGTGGCATATTTCTGCCATCGACAGATTTGAGCCTTCTGCCCAATATCCTGCTTTTTCAAATTTGTCGTGTTGATCTTCAATAATTTTTCTCGCCTCATCTATCCTATCGTTTTTCACCATATATTCTGCGAGCATAATCTGAACTGGGGCTTCTTGGTAATCTCGAACGGGATGTCTCTCGACGTAGTCCATAGCTTCGACAGCAAAGCCATTTTTCATATAGGTTTCAACGACTTCGAACCTGTCATCACTTTTGACGGCTCGCATAGCAGCCTCATCGATAATTTTTTTCTTTTCAGTTTCATCTTTTGCCCCAGCTACCTTCTCGCGAAGTTCGTCTCGATCAAAGTGATTCATCGGCTCTTCAGTTTCGGTATCAAATGTCATTCCTCTCCTTACCTTATTGAATTATTAATACAAAGTTGAATATATTTAACATATTTAAATTATTGTATCACTTTCTTTATTATTACAAAAAATTTTCAAGCAAAAAGCACCTCATCTGAGGTGCTTTTTGTCTCTATTTTGGGGGAGACTATTTCTTGCTTGTGAGAGGTCCAAGACCCTTAACCTTTTTGTTTTGCTTCGGTTTCTTGATTGCTTTTTTTGCGCCTTTATCTTTTGCCATTTTTATCCTTTTTCTTCTAATTTTTATATGAATTTAGTATATCACTATAATACTTATAGCACAAAAGCAGCTATTGTGCTAGATAAAATTTAATCAATTTGATAAAAAAAATGCCGCTCAACATTTCTGTAAAGCGGCATCTGCGATTATTCTCGGCCGTTTGGGTAGTCTTCGGGCAGCATGTCTGCAAAAGTATTTTTGCACCAATCTAATAAGCAGGTTGCAGCTGTGATGGCATGAAGATTGAGATGGGCATTTTTGAATACGTTTTTGATCATGATCAGCTCATTGATTCTGTTTAACGGAATCTTGGCTGAAATACATAAGCATACTGCTTGTTCAATAATCTCCTCAGCTATCGGGCCGCCTTCATAAGGTTTTCTAAATGAAACTGAAGGAATGTTGACGGTTTCTGCGGCAAATTTGCTCAAGCCAGAGCTGATTGCAAAGATCTTAAGCGCCCAGATCGGTGTATCTGGCTCGCCCAGTTTTTGTGCAATTGCACTGCACCACATAGCGGATGCTATCCCAAGCTCTTCATAATCATAGGTTTCTTTGGGAGAAGGCATGAGATCGATCCCCAGTTCTTTTGCTAATTCGTTTACAGTATTAGCAGTTTCCGTGGTATCAATGCCCAGCTTCATAGCCATGTGCATGCCATAGATACCCATACCAAGTCTGGCAACAATGGTCTTTTTCATGGAACACCCTCACTTTTTGGCCATCATGGCCAAATTTCGCATCCATTTGCAGCGTTAATATAACACATTATTTGTTTTTGTGCAATGCAAAGCTTTAAATTAGCTATCAAAAAGTTTGGTGCTGAGGTATTTTTCTCCTCTATCTGGAAAAATGGTCACAATTCGACCCTTTTTGCACTTCTTTGCAATCTCAAGCGCTGCATTGAGTGCTGCGCCAGAGGACATGCCGACAAATATTCCCTCTTTTCGTGCAATTTCTCTTGCCATTTCATACGCAGCTTCAGTTTCGACCATGATCGTCTCATCAATCTTTGTTGGATCATAAATCGCAGGGACAATCGCTTCCTTCATGTTCTTCAGTCCTTGGATGTAGTGACCAGCTACTGGATGGGCACTGACGATCTTGATTTTCGGATTTTTCTCTTTCAGATATTTCCCCACTCCCATGAGTGTGCCAGAGGTGCCAAGAGCAGAAACAAAGTAGTCAATTTTTGCTTCGCTTTGTTCCCAGATTTCTTTTGCAGTCGATTCATAGTGAGCGAGCTTGTTCGCCTCGTTTGAGAATTGATCAGGCATGAAGTATCTATCTGGACTTTCCTTGACTAATTCACGTGCTTTTAGAATCGCACCATCGGTCCCAAGTTTTGGATCGGTCAGTGTGATCTTGGCACCAAAAGCCGCGATCATTTTGCGGCGTTCGATCGAGACCGCTTCGCTCATCACGATCTCGACTCTGTACCCGCGAATCGCTCCAATCATCGCTAGTGCGATACCTGTGTTGCCTGATGTAGGCTCGATAATTGTTTTGTTTTTTGTCAGTGTCCCTTCATCTTCAGCTTTTTTCAGCATTTTTAGTGCAATTCTGTCCTTGATACTACCCCCAGGATTTGCACCTTCGATTTTCGCAAAAATCTCAACTTCGGGGTAAATATTTAGTCTGTTTATTCGCACAAGTGGCGTATTGCCTATCGTTTCTAATATATTTTCATAATTCTTTTTCATTGTTTTCCTTTATTATATAAAAAATAGCCCGCCTGGCGGACTAAATGTACTTATTTAATTGATTTTGTATACTAAAAGCCGCCAGGCAAAATACATTGCTGGCAACACATTCTTAGGTTATTAGACTTATCTTTCATAGCATTCTTATAACATTATTGATGCGAATTCGCAACCTTTAGCCAGATATGTTTATTTTATTAGCCTTATATCCTTAACAATTTCTGGAAATTCTGCGAGCTTGAAGTGGCCATAGTTTTCGAAGACGCGAAGCGTTGCTTCTGGGAGTAGTTTCTTGTACTCCTGGCAATCTTCGAAAGGAACGATCTCATCGTTCTTACTCTGATAGATAAATATGTGCTTAGTCTGTTTCTCAATATTAGAAAGATCTTCATCGGTTACAAAATCACAAAGATCGCCCTCAGGATCAGTATTATATGGTGCAGCAACGAGAAAAAGCGCTTTTAGTTTTTTGCTGAAAGTGTTTTCGGCAAGGTATTTTGCCAAGAATATGCCGCCAAGTGAGGTACCGATCAGGATTATCTCATCTTCTAGAAGATCAGCAATCTTGTTGAACCAGATCTCCCACTCTTTGTATCGAGCATTGAACCTATTTGGCATTTGCGGTGTGATCACCTGATATTCCTCACCTAAAATATTTCCTAGGCCTGTTTTCCAGTCTTTTTTATCAAAGAAAGATAGGCTGAGCTTTGTGTCCTCCAAATCCTTTATATAATCTTCATATTTACGAAAAGCGTTTCCGCCAGGAATTAGTACGATTTGTTGTTTCATAGTTGGTCCTTATTATTTTAGCTATAACTAATATATCAAAATTACGAAGTATTTGTAGTGTCTACATCGTGCTGCTTGAACATTTTATATCTGAGAGCTATTCTTTATATATAATATTTAGCAAAGCTTGGAGATAAGATGGAAAGATACCAGCCAAACGAACATTTTGAAATAACTGACGAGGGTAGCGAAGCAGCGCTTTCGGAGCTTTGGCAATCGGTTGAAAATAAAGCAGAGCTTACTTTTGTTCAAGATATTCTGAGCCATTTCCCTGGTAGCAGAGTCGCACTCGTCGGCGGCATCGTACGAGATGGCTTGCTTGGACTCCCTTGCAAAGACTACGATTTGGTTGTCGAAGGTATTCCTGCCGAAGGAGATAAAGCACCGATCACAGTACTCTCGGACTTCCTTATTTCTTCTGGTCTTGGTCGGGCAAATCAGGTGGAATCTCGTGCTTATGGCGTAATCAAATTTACACCAAATGATTCTAGCGAGCAGATAGATATTGCCCTACCTCGAACCGAGAAATACGAGCCGGGGATGATGGCGAAGCATGCAGAAGTTGAGACCGAGGGCATCACCCTCGAGCAAGATTTTTCTCGTCGCGACTATACGATAAACGCGCTTGGGATGGATATGGAAAATGGTGAACTGATCGATCCGTACGGCGGCGTCGATGATCTGAAAAATGGTGTGGTTCGCGCAGTCGGAGACCCGACAGAGAGATTTAGCGAAGATCCATCCCGAATATTGCGCGGCGTCAGATTCGCTGCCAAGTTTGGCTTTGAGATAGATCCTGCGACTGAGCAAGCGATGAAAGAACAATCTGGACAAATTCTTGAAACTTTTGAGGTAAATGGTGAGACGAAGACGCGAGTAGCCTATGAAACTATTGGCAAAGAGTTCGCAAATTCGATGAAGCAGGATCCAACGAAGACTATTGAGCTCTATGACCGCATCGGACTTCTGGAAAAAATACTTCCAGAAGTGGCGAAGCTAAAGGGCTGTGAGCAATCTCCTTCTTATCACTCTGAGGGAGACGCTTATGTTCATACTATGTTTGTAATGAAGAATTTAGAGAAATTGTCACTCGAGTCTGAAATTGAAGAAATTTTGCCGACTATTCCCCTCTCGGTGAAGCTGGCCGCCTGTTTTCATGATCTCGGCAAGCCTGACACAGTCTTTCGTGATGAGCATGGATTGCATTTCTATGATCATGAAAGTCTATCAACGACGATCACACAGCAGATTTGTTTTCGTTTGAAGCTACATATGGAGAAGGATCTTTCTGAGACAATTAGCTGGCTAGTGCAAAACCATATGCGCATGCATAAGTTTGGCGAGATGAGGCCAGAGAAGCAGAAGCAACTTGCTCGCGATCCTAGATTTCCTTCGCTTCTTCTTCTTTCTTACGCTGATGCTTCATCTAGTTTGCGGCCAGATGGCAGTGTAGATGTCGACTATGTCGAAGGCGCGCTTGCGAAGATTCACGAGGTCAAGGAAGAAGCTGCTGAGGGCAAACCCACAGTTATTATTGCTGGAAACGAGATAATAAATATTATCAAAAATATTTCGACGTCTTTTGACAGTAAGAGACAGGGCCGACTAATCGGAAAAATCAAGAATGAGATAAATGATCTCTATGATTCTGGCGAAATATCGACAAAAGAAGAAGCAATCGCTCTCGCAAGGAAATTGGTAGAAAAAGAACTCTAGACTCAAGAATTTTTATATAAATGTCTTGAAACACCGCCAGCAAGATCGACTTGTTGAAATCTTTCTTGTCGAAACCATTTTTAGTCGTACATTATAGTGCGACTTCCTTCTTTTCCTTTTTCAAACCCTCCTGGTACACCCCAGTTTCTGGGATTCTTTCAAGAATTTTGAAGGCAATTTGTCTTTCAGGTAGTGCTGAAATAAAAGTTTTCAGAAAAGTGTATTGCAGCTTGTTATCATCCTCTGGCAAACCTGCTTCTTTGATCAGACCTTTGATAAATGGTTTTGTTTGTAAAATGAGTTCGTACATTCGGTCGCACTTCTTGGCATTCTCCGGATCGCTATACAGTTTTTTATATTCACGGAGTTTCTCTTGAATTACAGGCACTGACAAAAGGTTATAAGGGTTAGACTCTGCTTTTACATCTAGATTCAAATAGGCAGAAATCTCAGTTTTTAAGCTTTTCAATATGTCGTCCTTTGTTTGCGTCGGTGCTTTCAAATCTGGCGAATCTTTAACAATATTAAGGTCGATAGAATGCTGGTATTCGTGTTTTAGTGTATATTCGAGTACGGTGGGTTCATTCTTTATATTTTCTGGTGCATAGACAAATGCAGAATAAGGAGAGCAATAAGCCATAGCCTTTATATCATCACCTCTGTGTAGGTTCATTTTTTCCCATGCATCGTCTTTTACAAATATTACTAATGTGGTTGCAAACTGCATGATAGATTCTACATCATCGCGATTAAAATTTCCTGAAAAAGCCGGGTCTCTTCCGACCATTGATAAAGCCGTTTCTTCGTCTTTTACTCCCATTCCTTTTGTAATATTTAGCTTTTGACATAGTTCACGCAATGACTGGCCACCCTCTGCTCCAAATCCTCTTCGATGATAGCCGTCTAAGTTTGCCGAGTAGTCTTTGACGCCAGGATTTTTGCTCTTCTCGTAAACATTGATAATGTCGATCGGTTCTTCATCGAGTGGACGAGGTTTGTAGAAATCTTCTCCAGCGAGAGATTCGAGGAACAATCGTTCTAACGAACCATACACCGTAGTATCACAAATACTACTCAGAAATTTTAGATCAGTAGGATCTTTTTCATATTCTTCATTTATTTGATTGTAGAGCGCTTCGTTTTTCATATTTCTCATCCAACCTTCTTCATATGGATGAAACGGCAAAAGTGTCCCCTTTTCTTTCTCTTTGTTGAGAAAGTTCCCGTTTTCGTCAACATCTGGTCCAGCTGGTGTTCGTAATTCTCCACTCATAATTTTGTTGCCCTATCTGATTAAAATTTATAGAAATAAATAGTACTTGGCTCGGAACGGTCGTTCGTCGTCTCGGATAGTTTTTTCCAGCCCATTTTCTCATATAGACCATGGGCAGTTTCGGTATGAAGATATATGATTTTCAGTCCAAGTGCCTTTGCTTTTTTCATCGCAGCTTCAACTAAAAGCTTGGCGATGCCATGACCTCGATACTCTTTGTCGATATAGACTGAAGCAATCCACGGCGTGAGATCTGGTCTTTTTTCTAGATCGTCCTCGACTATGGCCACAGTGCCGATGCACTTGTCAGCGCTAAAGGGGATGAAAATCAGTGGAACTTTGTCAGTGTTCAATCTACCTAGTATTCGATCTTTTGTTTTCTTGATTCCCTGCTCACTTTTGTCACTGCCCCACTCAAGACACCAAAACTGCGCAACTGTATCAACAAATTGCTTGTGATTTGCTAGAAAATCAATTTGAATATTATTTTTCATTGTTTAGTGTGTTTGTATGAGTAGCAATTTTGTAAACCTCATCAAGCATTTGCTTGCCAGCCTGTATATTGAATTCGTTTGGGACGAATTTGCCATTTTCGATTTGTTTGAAAACAAATGGTAGATTTACGGCTTCATAGGCTGGAAACATTTTTAGTGTTGTCAAAATATGCTTCGTTTGCTCGATGGATCTTGTTCCGCCAGAGATGCCACCATAGCTAACAAAGCCAACTGGCTTATAATTCCACTCTTTGTACAAGTAGTCGAGGGCGTTTATGAGCGGTGCAGGTGGAGAAAAATTGTATTCAGGGGTTACGATGACAAACGCTTCGGACTCGTCGACCAGTTTGCTCCATTTTTTAGTATGATCATGTATGTAGTTTTGTTTGATCGGCATATCTGGCTCATCGAGAAATGGTAGGTTGATCTCGAGCAAATCCGCAACTTTTACCTCAAATCGGTCGTCTTTTCTCGCTAAGGCTGTAATCCATTCACCAATCGTCGGGCCTATTCTGCCCGGTCTCGTACTCGCAATAATTATGGTTAACTTCATATTATTCCTTTCGGATATTATTTTTCATTTAGTTAATGAGATTAGCAGTATTGTTTACCTCTACCACTGGGACGTTTATGAATGTTGCTACGCTATCGGCAATTTCTTTGTTTTTGCCGTAGAGTGCAGTAAATATATTTTGTTGGTAAGACATTTTCTGGCCGCCCTGAATGTCAATTTCTTTGCCTGCTTTGGTGACTAGGAAAAATTGATATCCGTAAGAGAAGTTGGACGTCCCTAGCGAAACGCCATTTCTATAGTTAGAAGTGCTTGTGGCTGTCCGAAATGTTCTCATCTCTAAGCGATCAATATCAGCGAATTTGTACACATCTTATGACTTTTTTACTATTGATTTGCTCGAAACTGTGATTGTACTAGTACTTTTGTCGATTGTGATATTTACTGATTTGACGAACAATATTACTAAAATCCCGATCAGAAAGATGTATCCGACCCAAGTTGGCACTCCGGCGAAGCTTGAGACTTTCATAAGAATCAAAATTCCTACAATCGTGAAAACGATGCCGAGGATTATCCCTAGCGCTGAAGAATTCTTAATAGTCATCATACTCTCTGTTTTTGCAATTTTCATATTTCTCCATATTTATTTTAATAGATAATATTATAATACTGATTATTCTAAATAAAATCTATTAATTGAATCTAGTCACCTTGAACAAAATACTGCTTTGTGGTATAAATATCCCACAGCAGCGCTGTAAAAATACGGTGTAGGAGGTGTATTATGCCGGAAACAATTTACGATCTGATTTGGGGTTTCTACCGAGCCATCATTGGCCATTTCATGGATGTCGATACTGGCCATTGCGGTGACGAGCAAGCACGAGTCAAATGGGCGACGAAGATCAACGCGGATAGAGAGCTGATCGAAGAGTCTATGGTTCATCTTATGGCGATGATTTCTTCTCTCTCTGCTTTCAAGGGTGACAGAACCATGGTTGAAGGAGTTGTCTCTATTCACAATCTTTTGCCGGGCTATATGCCTGCAGGAGTGGTGAAAACTTGTGTTTGGTGGCTTGGCTATAGCACTGACATAGAAGGCAGGGATATCGGTACCGAAGCACTGCTGGATATGCTCAACGAGCATGGACCAGCGTGCCCGTGGAGCAGAGTTGAGGTCAAGGACAGTTTTTTTCCTGCTCTTACCATTGATAGCGTTAGTAACTCTCGAAATGCAAAATTAGCCGAGGTTCAGCCAATCCCGTATGGTTTTCCTGAGACCGAAGAAGATTGGGATTAATCAAAATTTTACTACAAAATTCAGCCGCCGCCCCAAAATTTGGAGCGACGGCATTTTTTTATAGTTTTTACATCTCTCGACTATCGTAAGCCCAGTGCAGCAGTGCTTGGCGCTGCTTTTTGCGGCAGCTGAGATCTCCTTTGCGGCAGTTCAGGACGATTTGCGCAATATGTCTTTTCATTGCCTTCCAGCGCTTGATCTGTCTTTTATCTTCCTCTGGTATTCGCCGCCCCATATAGTATCGGCAATACCACTGAAACCAGCCACGGGGATCGTCGTAGGATATCCAGCCTTTGGCTCGCCAGACTGAGAGCGGCTGACTGGCGTTTATACCAAAGAAGTTTAGCGTGGCATCGTGAAAGTGAAAATTTAGCTTGGCTTTTTCAAACCAATCTTTTGGGAATTCGTCGGCGCAATCAGTCATGTATTTACCGCCAAAAACACCAAGCTCGAGCATTTCTTTGGGTGTTATCTCTGGCTTGAACTTAGGATCGAAGTTTTCGCCCATTGGCTCACTGAGCTCGTAGCTATAGTCCTTTTGCATTTTGTCGTTTACGCGTATTGTGGTCATTTTTATAAATTAGTAATTCTGCTTGAGAACTTCTATCGCCGCGCGGAAGGCCTTGCCTCTATGATTTATCTCGATCAGCTCGTTCGCGTCAAATTCGGCATTTGTTTTTTCATAATTTGCATTTTTGGAGAGAAAAATTGGTGCGTAGCCAAAGCTCTTCGTTCCTCTTGGCTCGAGTGCGACTCTCCCCTGCCATTGCCCTTCGGTCGTTTCGACAAATTTGGTAGATGGATCGTATATGGCGACGACGCAGCTATAGTGGCAACCTCTTTCGTCCATCGGTACTCCTGCCATTTCGGAGAGCAGCTTTTGGTTGTTTGCCTCATCTGTTTTCTCCTCCGAATATCTGGCCGAGTATACGCCTGGTCTTCCACCGAGTGCATCTACACAGATTCCGCTATCATCGGCAAGCGTGATCATCTGCAAGTGGTCGCCGACGATTATAGCCTTGATTAGCGCATTGCCCTCGAAGCTTTTTGCATTTTCCTGAATATTCAAATCGGCAATTTGCTCTTCAAAATCATAAAGAAATTTCAAATCAAAATCAGTATCCTTGAAGATCTCTTTTATCTCATGAGCCTTGCCCTTGTTGGCAGTGGCAATCAAAATTTCTTTTTTCATAATATTCTCTATTAATATATTCTGTTTGTCATTCCGGACTCGATCCGGAATCCAGGAATTATGCTCATTTTTTCTTCCGATTTAAGATTGTTACGCCAAATTGTAGATAGGTAGCAAATGTCACCCAGAGGAGATATGGGATTTGTAGATACACGACCCAGTGGGAAAAAGGCCAGCTCAGCGTCATAGTAAGTATGATCGTGGCTAGGACGACGATGATATCCAAAGATGCTAGCAGATTATTATTTAGCTTGAATTGGAAATAGGTGAAGAGACCGTTGGCCAGCAAGTTTATGATAAATGGGATAGTGAGCGCCCAAGCAACATCGCCTTTGAATGCTGCTGAGAAGATGAAGCCGTATGAGATGAAGATCATGATATAGAGAATCGGCCAGACCACGCCAAAAGCCCACTCTGGCGGTGAGAGCGGCGGTCTCTTGTATGATTTGTAGGTATCTTGATAGTCCATAAGCTCCTTGTTTTGATATTAATCTTCGAAAAGTTTTCTGTAAACATGGCAATATGGTGTTTGCCCATTTTTCTCATAATAATCTTGATGATAGTCCTCAGCGGTGAAAAATTCTGTCGCTGGCTCTAGCTTTGTCTGGATCTTCATACCTTTTTGTATTAAATATTTGATCAAGTCTTCGGCAATCTGCTTTTCATCTTCGCTCAAATAAAAAATTTTGGAAACATACTGAGTGCCGATATCTGGACCTTGACCACCAACCTGTGTCGGATCATGAGTTTCGAAAAAAGTTTTGACGAGAGATTTGTAATCGACTTTTTCTGGATCGTACTCGACTTTGACCGCTTCCACATGGCCAGTCGTGCCGGTCGAGACCTCTTCGTAGCTCGGATTCTCTACCTCCCCGCCCATATAGCCGACGACGGTATTTGTGACTCCGTTTATTTTGTCCAGATAGTATTGCGTCCCCCAGAAGCAGCCAGATGCAAAATATGCAGTTTTCATTGTGATTTCCTTTCTTCGGCTTTGGCACCTTTTTCAAATTTTAGCGAGAGTGAATTTACACAAAATCTGACGTTCTTCGCGGTCAGCTGTTCGCCCTTGAAAACATGACCCAAGTGAGCGCCGCATTGAGCACAGAGAATCTCTGTTCGTGAGCCATCGGCATCTGCCACATGTTTCACAGCACCTGGATATTCATCATCAAAGGCAGGCCAGCCGCAGCCAGAACGAAATTTCGCGGCGGAGCTAAAAAGCGGATTATCGCAACGAGCGCAAACGTATTGCCCATCGTCAAAGAAATCATTATATTCACCGCTAAAAGGCGCTTCCGTTTTCTTGTTCTCTATCACTTCTTTGGCTTCAGTCGACAATTCGTTATTTGGCATGTCATCCTTCAAGCTTAATTAGATATATGATTTCGAAAATACTTCTATACCCGATAAATCTCTTTATTGTACTGACCGACACCGACAAACTCGGCTTCGCCAGTGAGAATCTTCTCCATCGCTTCGCAAGCATAGCAGCCAGAGCGCTCACAGGCAAAGTTGTTCGTGGCACGCGCTTCCTTGATTTTCATAGCAACTTCCATAACTCGCTTCTCTGATTCTTCTGCAGAAGGGAGTTCAGAATCGACAAATTCTTGCTTATCCAAGTACCAGTAGCTTGCCTTCTTGATCTCGCGTTTCTGACAGTTTTCTAGCAGTAGCTTGATCGCCTTTTCGAGTATTGGTCCGGGCTTTTGCTCTACGTTTGTCAGCATCGTCAGCGCTCTATCCTTGAACTGCATTTCTTCTATATCATTTTTGAAGCCACCAATCTTCCCATGCACTTTCGCCCACTTCACGTTTAGGAGCACTTTTAGCGGGATGTCGAAACGTTTCTCGACTGGCAGCTCGGAGAGTGATTCGAGTACATCATGGACTACTTGGCCGAGGGACAAGTGTGGATTGGTCAGCGAAACCTTGCGCCCAGTATCAGGATTTTTGTAAACATTATTCAGAAAATACAGCCGCGGGCAGCGGAGGAAGTCGTTTATCGATGAGTGTGAAACCCAAACAGCACTAAATTTATCTGATGGCATAGGGTTATTATAATGTAAAAATTAAATTATCGCGAATTTTGCTATAATGCATCGCCTTCTCGTATTCTGAACTTGGTTCAGGATGACAAGACATGGCTGGTAGACATAGTTCCTTATAAATAAAAATGATCCACTATTTTGCGATACCGGATAAAGAAAGCCCCGCGTGGTAAATCCAAGCGAGGCATAGGTATGTACGAACAGCAGCTGTGTGGCGGGTCGCGAAAGTAATTTGTAGTGACTGTCATTCTGATATGAATGGTGCCGGTGAATCATGGCTCGATGCATGATTGGTATAAGCAGAAAACGAATGAGCTAAATGGAGCCTCCGATAGGATATTCTGGAATCATGTCGCAATTATCATCTGAATCATCGACACACTTTTGCCAAAATTTGTCATATATCTTGGAATCAAATTCTTCGACATGTTCGAAGTAGCCGTGATGAAGCTTGCAGATGACTAGTCTGCCAGTTTGCTCGTTCCAGAAGCCCATCGAACCATCTTTTGTAAAAATGATTTCTTTGTTTGGCGCAGCAGAGCGCTCTGTCCAGCCTTCCGAAATCAAATCTTCTTTGGTGTAGGCTGGCGACACTTGGTCGCCAGCAAAGTTTGAATCCATAGTTATTCCCCCTTCTTCGAGTATCTAGCCGATACCAGAGCTTCTACCATAGACCGAAACGAATTTCCCCCTGAACACACCAAGCAAAATCGATCTTTTGCTTTTGAGAGTCCCAAATGATCTCGATGTATCCGTCTTTGCCCCGTACCCATAGCTGGACAACACTGTCTTGAGGATATTTCTCGTTTATCACTCTGTGAAACTTAGCTCCGAGAAGCCCTTTCTCAGAAATTTTTTGTCCCATTTCAAATTTCGGTTTGAATCTTTTTCCCATGATTAGCCTCTTTGGCTTCGGCAGATAGAATTTTCCCTTTTGTAACATAAAAGAAACAAAAAAGACCCTGCCGGGCCGCTTTTACTTTCTGAGAAATTTAGAACAATTTAGAAAACAAAAAGTAGCCCGATTGGATCACGAGTTACTCTACGACGTAAATTTGTAAATATTTCTGTTTTCATTGTAAATCAAGAATAGCATATCATAACAATATTTGTCAATG
>Ga0194053_10001904_pt1 | contig 12993 bp, 10 predicted proteins | sample SepL228m_MetaG_FD_161684 | JGI IMG/M metagenome (GOLD analysis project Ga0194053, IMG submission 161684) | Anoxic zone freshwater microbial communities from boreal shield lake in IISD Experimental Lakes Area, Ontario, Canada - Sep2016-L227-8m | ecosystem: Environmental > Aquatic > Freshwater >... | reverse complement strand
GCCTCAGGATTGTCTGCGACACACAACTTTGGCGGCATCCGACCGGGAAAAATAACGATGAAAAGCTTTCCACGCAGCGGAATCACTAGAGCGATCGCGGCGGCGTTGCTCTTCGGAGCCAGCACGCCTTTGGCCAAACTTGCCATTTCGGCAGCGGACCCCGTGCTGGTTGCGGGCCTTTTGTATCTTGGTTCCGGATTCGGGCTTGCGGCCCTGCGAGCGATCCGGTTCTTGTGGGGAATTAGGCAAAAAGAAACGCCCGTTTCGCGGAGTGACGCGCCTTGGCTGGCTGGAGCCATCCTTACCGGCGGTGTGGCGGGTCCGATTTTTCTTCTGCTTGGGCTGATGACGACACCGGCAAGCGCGGCATCCCTGCTGCTGAACCTCGAAGCCGTAGCGACAGCCGTCATTGCGTGGATTGTATTCCGGGAAAACGTGGATAAGCGGATCCTTTTCGGATTCTTGCTGATCCTGATTGGCGGCATCCTACTTTCGCTTCCCAGCCACCAGGAATTTGCTGTTTCTCCCGGAGCGATCCTGATTGCTGCCGCCTGCCTCTGCTGGGGTATCGACAACAATCTCACACGGAAGATTTCCGGCAGCGATCCCTCGCAAATTGCGATGTGGAAGGGCCTTGTTGCCGGCATGGTGAATACCGGCATAGCGCTTGCACTGGGTGGAAAGCTTCCCGCCGCCAGCGTCGTTTTTGGCGCAACAGCCATCGGCTTTTTTGGCTACGGCCTGAGCCTTGTTCTCTTTGTCCGGGCACTGAGGGATCTTGGCGCCGCCCGGACCGGCGCCTATTTTTCCATCGCTCCGTTTGCCGGGGCCGCGCTGGCATTTGCCGTCGGGCAGGGGCAATTCGATTGGAGATTTTGCGCGGCGGGCATTCTCATGCTTGCCGGTGTTTGGCTCCATGTGACCGAACGTCACGAGCATATCCATGTTCATGAAGCGACGGAGCACGAACATCTCCACGTTCACGCTGAGCATCACCGGCACAGCCATTCAGCGGACGATCCGCCGGGCGAACCGCATGCGCATGTCCACAGGCACCAGCGCGTCGCTCATTCCCATCCGCATTATCCCGACATCCATCATCGGCATGAGCACTGAACACAAAGCTCATGGCTGTTGCTGCGGCACCTCCCCGAAACGGCCACCATCCGCTGGCAGGACTGAGTGGTGTCCTGGCGGATCTTGAAAAACGGGCGGCCCGTGAGATCTTTGACGCGAATAACCGCCATGCATGACAAAATGCTGCTGATCATTTGCTCCGCCATGTTGACTTGCAGCATGGGCATGTCTGCGGCGCAGCCATTGGCTTCCGCAAACTCCCCTGCCACATGGAGCCATGGCCCGCCTCATGACACGGGTTATTTCCCGATTGCCGTCTGGCTGCAATCCCCGGGCAATGCAAAGCGGTATCGGGACGCTGGATTTAATACCTATGTCGGACTTTGGAACGGGCCGACGGAGGAGCAACTTGCCGGATTAAAGAGCGCGGGAATCCGGGTTTTCTGCGAACAGAACGAGACGGCTCTGAAGCACCTCGACGATCCCACAATCGTGGGCTGGTTGCACGGAGACGAGCCGGACAACGCGCAATCTCTCACGCCGCGCCCCGGCTACGGCCCGCCGATTTCACCAGGCAAAATCATCGCCGATTACAAGAAAACCCGGGCGCTCGATCCGTCGCGCCCGATCATGCTGAACCTCGGGCAGGGGGTCGCATGGGGCGGCTACATCGGCCGAGGGGTGCGGTGCAACCACCCGGAGGACTACGCGGAATACGTCCGGGGTTGCGACATCGCCTCGTTCGATATTTACCCGGCCGTCCATGAATCGCCCGAGATCGCGGGAAAACTCTGGTTCGTGGCAAATGGCGTCGACCGGCTGGTCAACTGGGCAGGGCCCGGTCGCGCGGTCTGGAATTGCATCGAATGCACCCGCATTGCGAACCCTGCCAAAAAAGCGACGCCGCTCCAGGTTCGCTGCGAGGTCTGGATGTCGCTGGTCCACGGATCGCGCGGGCTGATCTACTTCGTCCACGAATGGAAACCGCGCTTCAACGAATCCGCCTTGCTGGACGATCCGGAAATGTTGGCCGCTATCACCGCGATCAACCGCCAGATCGCCAGGCTGGCCCCAGTGCTGAACAGCCCGACACTAAAAGACGCCGTGTCTGTCGCGTGTGAGTCGGAAGAAAATCCGGTGGATGTTCTGGCGAAACAAAAGGGCGGCGCGCTTTATCTCTTTGCCGTCGGGATGCGCGGAGAAAATGCCAAGGCGACATTTCATTTGGGAAAAGTTTCCGGCGAGCGGCGCGTCGAAGTTCTCGACGAAAACCGGACGCTTGTCGCCAAGGATGGCGTATTCACCGATCAATTCGCCCCATGGGAAGTGCATCTTTACCGCATCGCGAAATAGGACCGGCCTTCACCGGTCGATCCCGCGGCCACCACCTGCATTTTCCTCAATGATCTGTTCCTCCGCCTCGACAGACTTTTCCATGTCGGAAATTTTTGCGGTGCCGGGTGAACTCGACCTGTAGAGGAGGTAGATGACGCCTCCGATGAGGCTCCAGAACACAACCATCAGAAATCCGGAAAGTGAAATGACGGTGGCGATGGCCTTCGAGGTTCCGTACATGGTCCCGAGAATTTCCTGGAAGAGCCCCTCGCGGAGACCCGCGCCCCCGAGGCTGATCGGCAGGGCGGTGACCGTCGAAACAATCGGCATGACACAGCAGATGCTCAGCAGGCCAAGATCGGAGTTGAATGCCCGGGCGCCGAAGTAAAAGGTTGAAAAAATCAGGAGGTGCGCCGGAATGGATAGGAGGAAGGCGACGCCCACCGAGCGTCCCGCTTTGCCGTATTGGGAAAATGCGGCCGCGGCCTCGGTGATTTTTGCATGCATCGGGAGCCAGTGGGGCAATTTGGAGGTGAGGTTCAAACGATCCACGACCCATGCCATCAGGATGAAAGCGAGGGAGCCGCCCAGAATCACGGCCACGGTCAGGATCCCCGCCCTGGTTTTGTCATGGCTCCAGAGCGCCGGAAAACGCGGCAGAATGACCGCCACGGAAACCGTGGCCAGAGCCAGAACGCCAACGACACGGTCGATAAAAACGCTCAGAAGTGCTCCCGCCTTTTTGTCCGGAGCTTCGCGCATGATGAAGAACATTTTGATGACATCGCCGCCCGTGGATCCAAAAAGGAAGAGATTAAAAAACATCCCCGCCAGCATGATACGCAGCGCACGCCACCGGGTAACCGCAATGTCCTGGACCCGGAGGAGAACGATCCAGCGCTGGGTTTGCAGAAGGATGGCCACGCCGAGCGCCACGATCCCGGGCAGGAACCACCAGAGGTTGGCCGTGTGCAGAGCCACGAGAATCTGCCGGTTCTGTTCAGGGTTCCGGAAAATCCACCACAGCAAACCGGCCGTGATGAGGACTTGGATGACGGGCAGAAGAGTTTTTTTCATCGGGCAAATGTTTTGGTCCATTTTTCCAGGGCGGAGCGGATCTCCTCCACCGGCGTGCGCGGAGAGAGTTCAAATACCATGACGCAGGATTTTGGGAAGAGAGGAAGAAGGTTTGCGAAGCCAATCTCCCCGGTGAATGGCGCGCAGTGGTCGCGAAACGGCCATTTGACGTCGTGGACATGGCAGCCGAGTGCGAGCGGCGCGGCGGCTTCCAGCCATTGCCGATGGTCGATCAGCCCGAGGTTGTGTTTGATCTGGGCGTGGCCGAAATCATGCCAGTAACCGGCGTGCACGGAATCCAGTCGGCGTAGAAACGTGACCAGTTCGCGCTCGGTCGGGACCGCCTCGTAGTATTCGCGGTTTTCGATTCCGATCCGGATCCCTTTCGTGCCCGCGTAATCGACAACCTCGGTCAGGCATTCCAGGACCCGCTGCAGATAGACCTCCGCGATGCGCTCGCGCTTTTGCACGGCCGCGAGCTTTCGGCGAACGTATTCCCGGCTCAGAAAACTTCCCTCTGTCACCAGCTCGCGGAGCCCGGCTGTGACATCCAGCGAGCGGATCCGCCCGCAGTGGACGACCACGAAGGGGGCGTTCAGCTTTTCCGCCCAGTCAATCGTCGTGCGGGTCAGGCGGATGGCGCGCTCGCGGTCGGCGGGTCGGTGTGAGGTGAACTCGTAGCAGTCGGGATCGTCGGCGCGGATCTCCACCGGCGAAGGCAGGAAGTTGTGGACGCTACCGATGGAAAACCGGTGTTTTTTTCGCGCCTCCAGAACCCCCTCGAACAACGTGGCAGGCATCCCGTGGCCGAGTTCGACACGATCGAAGCCGAGGGCGAGGATTTCCTCGACCATGGCTACCCCGTTTTTGTGACGGTGGGAATTCCAGCACGTGGAGAGGGCGGGAGTCATCTCGCCCACGTGATCAAACGCAGTTCGTGGTCCTGCGTGAGGTGCGGGTGAGTCGGGATCACCCGTATGTTCAGCCCGTAGCTCCCGCTTTCGCTCGCCGGGATATGGCCCGAGAACAGGTATTTCCCTCCGTCGAGTTTCTTTTCCATCGAGAGGTCGGTAAACGATGCGTCCGTGATCCGGTTTTTTTCCACCAGTCCGTAGTAGGCCTGGACGTGGACGTTTCCCGGGTTCACTGGGCCGAGGTGGACGTGCGCGTTCACGGTCATCTGCTCTCCGACATAAAAGATTTCCCTCGCCGTCTTGCCATCCGGGATTTCATAGGCGACCTCGTAATCGAGGACGCGGACCTGGGGCCATTGAGCCCGGATTTCCGTCTTCCAATTGCTGAGGGCGACGGCGTTGGCGCAATGGTTCGCGCTGAGAGCGGCAAAGGCGGCCGCCGAGGGCTCGTAGAGGCGCTCGTTGTATTCCGACACCATGCGGTGGGTGTTGAAGACCGGGACGATCGTCCGCAGGGATTCCCGCATGAGCTGGATCCATGCGAGAGGAAGGAGGCCGTCCGGCTTGGCGTAGTAGAGCGGGATGATCTGGTTTTCGAGCACGTGAAACAGGCTCTGGATATCCACCTGATCCTGGAGCGCCTCGGAGCCAGCCGTGATATCCGGACCGATCGCCCAGCCATTTTTGCCGTTCCAGCTTTCCAGCCACCACCCGTCGAGCACGCTGAAATTGAGGCCGCCATTGGGGGGGAGTTTCATCCCGCTGGTGCCGCTGGCCTCGAGCGGACGGAGCGGGTTGTTCAGCCACAAATCCACCCCTTGGCAGAGGCGCCTTCCGACATTCGTGTCGTAGTCCTCGACAAAAACGATCCGGTCCTGGAAACGGGGATCGCGCGAATGCTGGTAAACCTCTTGGATCAGTTTCTTGCCGCCGTCGTCGGCCGGGTGTGATTTACCGGCGAAAACAAATTGGACCGGACGTTCGTGGTTCGTGACCAATTTGATCAGGCGGTCCAGATCGCGGAACAGGAGGGTTCCCCGTTTGTAGGTGGCGAACCGCCTTGCGAAGCCGATGGTCAGGACCTCGCTGTTCAACAGCCTGTTGGCGTGCCGGACCTGTTCCGGTGGTTCGCCGTTGCGGAGCCGCTGGGCGTGGATCCGCTCTCGTAAAAAGTCGATGGTGCGCTGTTTCAGGAGCTGGTGGAGGTTCCAGAGGACATCGTCGGGAATGTCGATGACCCCGCGCCAGAAATCCACATTGGTCAACTGGTCCTCCCAGTCTTTTCCCAGATATTTATCGTAGAGGTCGTGGAATTCCCCGGCAGCCCAGGTTTTGATATGGACCCCGTTCGTGATGCTCGTGACCGGAACCTCTTTTTCGGGCACGTCTTTCCAGACATCTTTCCAGAGGCCGCGGCTGACTTCTCCGTGCAGCTTGCTCACGCCGTTTGCAAACCGGCTGGTCCGCAGGGCGAGGACCGTCATGCTGAATGTGTTCTCGGGGTTGACGGTCGCCTGGCCGAGCGAAAAAAGGCGGTCGAACGTGATCCCAACCTGCTGCGGGTAATTCGCGAAGTATTTTGCCATGAGGGCGTGGGAGAACGCGTCGTTCCCCGCGGGAACTGGCGTGTGGGTGGTGAAGATGCTCGATGCCGCGACGACCTGAAGAGCAGAGCTGAAATCGAGGCTCTCGTTCCGGACGTATTCGCGCATGCGTTCCAGGACGAGAAAAGCCGAGTGCCCCTCGTTCATATGGAAAACCTGGGGCTGGATCCCCATGGCGCGAAGGGCGCGGCAGCCGCCCATGCCCAGGACGATTTCCTGCCTGATGCGGAACTCGTGATCGCCGCCATAGAGCTGCGCGGTGATGAGCTGGTCTTCGGGAGCGTTCTCCGGAAGCATCGTGTCCAAGAGGTAGAGATTGATCCTGCCGACCGCGAGCCGCCACACTTTCGCGCGCACTTCCCGGTCGGGGAAGGAAACCGAGACCTTAAGGGGAATCCCGTCGACCTTGACCTCCTGGACCGGAAGATGGTGGAAGTTCTGATTCAAGCTCACGGCTTCCTGCCATCCATCTTTGTTGATCTGCTGTTTGAAATACCCGTCGCGGTAGAGGAGGCCGACCGCTACGAAATTCAGGTCGAGATCGGAAGCAGATTTGCAGTGATCCCCGGAGAGAATCCCGAGCCCTCCCGAGTAATTTGGAAACGACTCGTGGAACCCGTATTCCGCGGAAAAGTAGGCCACGGGATGTTGGAGCGGAGTTGTCTCGCAGCGCAGCTTCCCGTAGGTGTCCTTCCTCGCCATATAGGCTTGGAACCTGGCATAGACCGAGTGGAGGTCCTTGAGAAAATGCTCGTCATCGGCCACCTCGGTCAGCCGGGCCTGACGGCATGTCTGGAGCATTCTCAGCGGGTTGTGGTTCGTGGCATCCCAGAGCGGAATATCCAGAAACCGGAACAGGCGCCTCGCCGAGGGCTCCCATGTCCACCAGAGGTTATAGACCATTTCCCGGAGAGGCTCGAGCTCGGTCGGGAGTTTGGGAATGACGTTGAAGGTTAGGATCGGTTCCATAATCGAAACTATCTACCATCGGCCCGGGAATTGGGCGAGAAAGGATTGCGGGCGCGGGATACCCTCCGCGGCAACCGCCACCCGGCACGAAATGCTGGTCGGGGGGAGGGGATTACGTGTAAACTGCGACCTGATGACTGCACCCGAGGTCCGAGAAGGAAAAACTCCAAGGAGCCACGGTAAGGCCAAACGAACTTCCCGCGTCAAACGGTTTGCGCGCTTTGTCATGCGCGGAGGCCGCCGCCGGCCTGCGGCCGCCGGCCGCCTGACCTCACGGCCCAAGCTTCTCCTTTTCGATTTCGACGGCACCGTTGCGGACACCTTCCAAAGCGGGCTGGAGATCCTCAACCTCATGGCTCCGGAGTTCCGGTTCCGCCGCCTCGAGGATGCCGATGTGCCCCGCGCCCGCGACATGCGGACTCGCGAGATCATGAAGTTCCTGGGGATCCCGGCCACCCGCCTTCCGAAGATTTCACAGCGAGGGAAGGAAGAACTCAACAAGCGGATGCATCAAATCCAGCCGTTTGCGGGAATGGCGGGTATTGTCCGGGACCTGCACGCCGACAGGTTCCAGCTCGGGATCCTGACCTCGAACTCGGAGGAAAATGTTGCCGTATTTTTGAAGAAATTCGACATCGATCTTTTTGACTTCGTCCACACGTCGTCCAAGCTTACGGGAAAAGCGCGGGTGATCCGGCGGATTCTCAAGGAGCACAAATTAAAACCTCGCCAGGTGCTGCTGGTCGGAGACGAGGTCCGCGATATCGAGGCGGCCCAGGAGACCGGAATTCACGTCGCTGCCGTCACGTGGGGATACAACAGCCGGAAAGCGATCTGCGCTTTGAACCCGGATCACCTGATCGAGTCGCCGGAGGAACTCAGGGAGCTGGTTTGCGGTCTTCCGGCCTGAAATCCTGGGCTTCGAAAAGGATGTGAGGGATCACGCCGCGATCCGGCGAATTCCACGGAAATATTTTTGCAACCGATCCGCGATTAGCGGGTTGAATTGTCGCCATGAGTATTTTGCAAAAGGCTGCTTTTCGTTCTCTGATGCCAGCGGTTTTTCTCCTGCTAGCGCTCCCAGCCCGTGCGGAGGACGGGCACGGGAAAAAAGAGAAGTCGGCCCCACCTTCCAAACCGAACATCATCCTGATTTATTCGGACGATGTCGGGATCGGCGCGGTGGGCTGCACGGGCGGCCCGTTCAAAACGCCCAACATCGATTCCCTGGCCAAGGGCGGCATGCTTTTTCAAAACTGTTATTCGACTCCGCTGTGCGGGCCGTCGCGCTGCCAGACGCTGACCGGGCGGTATCCGTTTCGCACCGGGCTGATCAGCAATCAAAGCGCCAGCGCCATCCAGCCCGATCGGGAGGTGATGATCCCGACCGTGCTGAAAATGGCTGGCTATGCGACCGCGTGTTCCGGCAAGTGGGGGCAGATGTCGCTGGGCCCGATCGAGTGGGGGTTCGACGAATCGATGATTTTTAGCAACGGCCGCGGCGGGCGCTACTGGCTCGACAAGGCGAACGGAACCTACCTGCTCAACGGCAAGCCAACCGCCGCTCCCGGCAAGTATTTTCCAGACCTCTCGCACGATTTTGTCGTCGATTTCATCGAGAGGCACAAGGACGGTCCGTTCTTTGTTTACTACCCGATGTCGCACGCACATGCCCCGATCCTGCCCACTCCCGACAGCAAGCCGGGCGCCGACAAGACCCGACTTTACGCCGACAATATCGAATACATGGACAAACTCGTCGGGCGGCTCATGGACGAGTTGGACCGGCTGCATCTGCGGGAGAAGACGCTGGTGATTTTCACCGGCGACAACGGCACGGCACGCATGGGAATCGATGCCGGGTCAACGGTCAACGGCCGTCCGATCAGCGGGCAGAAAGGCACGATGCTCGAAGGGGGTAGCCGGGTCCCGCTGGTGGCCAACTGGCCGGGCACCACTCCGGCCGGAACGGTCAACCGCGATCTCGTGGATTTCAGCGACTTTTTTGCCACGTTCGCCGCGCTGGCGGGGGCGCCGCTTCCCGAGGGAGTCGTGCTGGACAGCCACAGCTTCGCCCCGCAGATCGAGGGCGAAAAGGGTCAGTCGCGCGATTGGGTCTATGTCGAGCTCAACGGGAAGTCCTACGTGCGCGACGCCCGGTTCAAACTGACCAACAAAGGAGAGATGTTCGACCTCTCCGAGGCACCGTTTGTCGAGAAGCCGGTCGGCTTGGATACCACCGACGAGGCGGCCATCTCATCGCGCACACGGCTTCAAAAAATCCTCGTCGAGCACCCGGCGGCATCTGGCAAGGACAAAAAGGACAAAAAGGACAAAAAGAAAAAGCGTTTGAAGCAGGCGGCCCCATAGAAAATCGCTTGCGTTGAGGGAGCGAGAGAGATCAGATGGCGAAAAGGAAACGTGAAAATGCGCGAGCTTTTTTCAGTCGTTCTGGCGGGGTTCGTCTTCACTGCGGCTGTCTCGGCCCAGACTCCGGTGAGCCTGCTCGATGGCAAACTCACATTTGTCCTGCCTGCAAACTTCAAAAAGACGTCGGTCAGCGGACCGGTGCTTGCAGCATACGGAGCCGCGGACGGAGATGAATGGATGCAGGTTTCCCTGGCTGGCAAACCGCTTCCCGACGGCGGCCTAGAGGCATGGATGGACAGAAAGAAAGCCGCCTATACTAAAGGCATGTCGCCGGAAATCCGCCCGCACATGCGCTGGCTCGATCATAAAATCCTGACGCGGGATGGCGTGAAATGGGCTGACCTTCGGTTCGACTGTGTTCCGGACGGGCCGGATGGAAAAAGCCGCGCCATTCTTTACACGCGATTTCTCGCGACCACCCTGGATGGCAAGCTTTTGGAATTTGTGTTCAGCAGCAATCTCACCGCCAACGCCAAACGCAAGGCCGCGCTCGATCAGATTGCGGATTCCGTGAAGCTGTCGGCAGGAAATTGATTTCCTTCGGGATGGAAACAACCTGGCAGATCAAGTCGAGTTCGCAAAAGGGGTTCATCGTGGCGGTGGGCTCGCTGCTGGTGGGGTTGCTGTTCCTCTGGCTGACGTGGCGCGTCCCCGCGCAGGATTCCAACACCACGGCCGCCATGTGGTTGGGCGTCCTTCTGGTCGGAGTCGGGCTGTCCGCGATCATTTTGGACGAGGAGATTGTGACCACAGTCGATCCGGGGCAGCGGTGTCTGCGGATGGATTGCCGGCGGCGCTGGGGGAGCGTGAGCGTGACAGTGCCGTTCGAGGAAGTGGAGTCGGTGAGCGTCGCGCGGGTGGGCTCTCGCCGCGATGGTAACCCGTCCTTCTGGTTGCAGATCCATCGCCAGGGCGGGAAGGTTTTTTCCACGGGATGGTGGTCCATGAGCGAAGCGGAGACCCTTCGGCTTGCCGAAAGACTGTCGAACGAGATCGGTTGCGAGCGCCGGGGCGGAATACCGTTGAGTCCGGCGTCGGCAGGACGTATTGCCGCTGCGGCGATCGGGGCAGTGGTCCTCTATGCCGCGTGGTTCCGCTTCAGCATCGGCCCGTGGTGTCCGGGCATGTGGTTCGGCACCGCTCCGCCATTTTTTATTTTGACGGGGTTTGCGCTGCTGCTCGGGTTGTTTCGCCGGTTTTGGGTTTGACCCGAAAGAGCATGAACGCTGCCAAAAAAATGTGGCGGCATGAAACCGCGTCTGCTGATATTTCCTCTTCACTACGACCATGCTCGCCAAGAATCGCTTCCCCGATTTTGTTGCCCGGCGATTCGCCGTCGTCTTTGTCCCGCTCTGCTTTGTTCTGCTGGCAGGAGAAGGGGTGGTCGTCGGAGCCGACGATTCCCGCCGCCCTTGGGATGGCCAGCCTGGATTCTGCCGTATTTCCGGAACGACTTCCCCGGAAGGGCGCTACGTTTTTATCTGGGAACCTGCGGGGCTTTCACCGGAAATCCGCGCCACGCTCACGGAATGGGCGCCGGACCTGGATATCAACTGCGAGAAAACCAGTTTTGAGGATTTCCTATACGACAACACCCGCAGGCGTGTGGTCGCCGACTTGTCGCAGTTCGACTACTTCGAGGGGCAGGGCTGGCGGAAGAACCGCGGGGAGCTTTATGTGGCATGGACGGATGACAGCCGCAAGGTTCTGGCGGTTTTTCAGGAACGTTGGGACGACCAGGGCATCGTATGGATCGATCCTGCGACCGGCCGCATCACCGATCTGAAGGATGTGATGGAAGAGGCGTATCTGCGTGGCTTGCGGCAGCGGGGAAAAGAGACTGGCGGCGAGATGATCCAATTCAGCGAGCCGGCCATCCTGCCCGGCAATATCCTGGTGGTTGACGGCAACTCGGGCCACATGAAGGAGGGCCCTTATTTGCGCTACCGCCTCACTCTCCGGCTGACGTTCACCGGAGACCGTCCGCATCTTGAACTCCTCAAGGTGCGGAAATGCGAGGACCGCTCCACCATGGACTACGACCCGGATCTCAATGCCTTCTACAAGCGCCTGAGAGCCCGATTGGACGAAAATGGCCGTGCCGCGCTCAAGAAGGAAGAGGAGGAATGGATCCGGTTCCGCGATTCGCAGCCTGCAAATGCCCGCGACCAGCTCACCCAGCGCCGCGCGGTGGAACTGAGAGCCAGAGTGGAAAATTAGAGCGGAGCCAAGTCAGCTGGCAGGCTCGCTGACGGGTTTGGCCGTGGATGCGTCTACGGCGAAGGCCAGCTTTTCGCCATCGCGTTTGACGGTGACGGAATCGCCGGGCTTGATGTGGCCGCGGAGGATCTCCTCTGCCATCGGGTCTTCGAGATACTTCTCGACCGCACGGCGCATCGGGCGGGCTCCATAGGTCGGATCGTAGCCTTTTTCGATGAGGAATTCCGTGGCCGTCGTATCGAGCGTGAGATGGACGTCCTTCAGGCGGATCCGCTCGATGACCTTGGACATTTCGAGGCTCACGATCTTGACGAGGTCCGGCTTGTTGAGCGTGTGGAAGACGATGATGTCGTCGAGACGGTTGAGAAACTCGGGTTTGAAGACGCGCTTGGTTTCCTCGAGGATTTTCCCGCGCATCGCGTCGTGGTTGTCATCGAGATTCGGGGCGCCGAATCCCAGCGTGGTCTGCTTCCGGATCAACTCGGCCCCGACGTTCGAGGTCATGATGATGATCGTGTTGCGGAAATCGATTTTGCGGCCCAGCGAGTCGGTGATTTTGCCTTCCTCCAGAATCTGAAGGAGGAGATGCATCACGTCCGGGTGGGCCTTTTCGATCTCGTCAAAGAGCACGACAGAATACGGCCGGCGGCGCACCGCTTCGCTGAGCTGGCCTCCTTCTTCGTATCCGATGTATCCGGGAGGCGAGCCGATCAGGCGCGAGGCGGTGAACTTCTCCATGTATTCGCTCATGTCGATCTGGATGAGCGAATCCGCGTCGCCGAACATGAACTCCGCCAGGGTGCGGGCGAGGAACGTTTTTCCGACGCCGGTGGGGCCGAGGAAAATGAACGAGCCGATCGGGCGACGGGGGTCCTTGAGGTCGGCGCGCGAGCGGCGCAGGGCCTTGCTGATCGCGGTGACCGCCTCGTTTTGGCCGATCACCTTGCCCTGCATCTCGGATTCCATGGCGAGCAATTTCGCCGTCTCCTGCTGCTCCATGCGAGAGAGCGGAACCCCGGTCCACTTCGAGATGATGTGCATGATGTCGTCCTCGGTGACGACGACTTCCTTCTCGTCCTTGTTCGCCCTCCAGTCGGCGAGGATGGCGTCGAGATTTTCCTTGGCCTGCTTCTCGCTGTCGCGCAGGGCGGCGGCATTTTCAAAGTCCTGCGATTTGATCGCGGCTTCTTTTTCCACGCGGATGCGTTCGATTCCCGCCTCGACGTCCTTCACGTTCGGAGGGCGGGACATGGCGGCGATGCGCGCCCGCGAGCCGGCCTCGTCCATCACGTCGATCGCCTTGTCCGGCAGGAAGCGGCCGGTCAGGTAGCGGTCCGTGAGCTTCGCTGCCGCCTCGAGGGCGACAT
>Ga0194053_10001902_pt1 | contig 12994 bp, 9 predicted proteins | sample SepL228m_MetaG_FD_161684 | JGI IMG/M metagenome (GOLD analysis project Ga0194053, IMG submission 161684) | Anoxic zone freshwater microbial communities from boreal shield lake in IISD Experimental Lakes Area, Ontario, Canada - Sep2016-L227-8m | ecosystem: Environmental > Aquatic > Freshwater >... | reverse complement strand
GTCCGAAGGGTCCGGGAGGAGGGGCGGGGATGCTGTCGGCTGGGGGTCATGGTTGGCTCCTGTTGGGGGATTCAGGGCGCTGCCCTGTGGGGGCGGGAGAGCAGAGAACTTGGGACCATGGTTCGGCCCAAACGGTAGAAAATCGGCGGGAGGTTAGATCGAAAAGTCTAGGAATAGAAGCGGGTGAAGCGAATGGGGAGTTCTACTACTTCTCGCCGCCAGAAACCCTGCTCCTGCCCTCGGAAAGGGTGAATTCAAAGAATATAAATAAAGTTCTTTGATCCGGTTGGGCGCGACCCGAGGGCTCGCGGGGACGGCCCTGCCAAGCGGGAGCGGGCCTCTGCTGACGGGAGGCCCCGTGGGAGGCACAATGGAGGGTCGGGCTGGAGCCCGGCCTTCCCCCTCATCTCCCTGCCGGAGTCCCGATGCCCCTCGTCCCGTCTGTGTCCCACGGCTGCTCAGCCGCTGAGGGCTTGGGACCAGCCGGCGGGCGAGCCCGGGGTAGGCGCGCATGAGCAGCGCTCCCCAGCCAGTCCGCGTCCTTCGCGCCCACACCCGGGACGCCCAGGTCCGCCTCTCGGCCCTGGATGCGAGTCCGCTCTGGGACGGCGTGCGGCGCAGCCACCCCCATCTGGATCCAGGGGCCTGCGCCTGCCTCACGGAGCTGCTCTGCGCCACGGCGCTGCTCCAGAGCCGCAGCCTCTTCTCCGAGCGGCTGCAGATGCTCATCAAGGGGGCGGGCAAGGCCCGCGCAGTGGTGGCTGACAGCTGGCCCGACGGCACCATCCGGGGCGTGCTGGATCCCGGTGTGCCGGAGGCCGTGGACTGGATCCTGGCGCCAGGCCTGCTGCAGGTGATGCGTTCCAATGCCACGGGCGAGCCCTACATCGGCAACTTGCCCCTGGTGGAAGGCGGCATCCAGATGCAGACGGAGCACTACCTCCAGAACTCGGAGCAGGTCCAGGCCAGTGTCACCCTCTGGTGCGATTCGGGCACGGGCGAGGCCGGTGGCCTGCTGGTGGAGCCCCTGCCGGACTGCCCTCCGGCCCGCCTGACCCGGCTCATCCAGGCCATCGATGGCCTGGAGGTCGTGCCCTTCTGGGAGCGCACCCCCGAGTTCCTTGCCGCCTGGATCGCCCAGGGCCAGGGCTCCGACGAGGTGGCGGTGAGGGAGGTCTTCTACCGCTGCCGCTGCTCTCGGGCCACCCTGCTGGACACCCTGAGTGGTTTCTCAGAAGAGCAGAAGGCAGGCCTGTTCGTAGAGCCCGGCCCGGTGGAGGTCCGCTGCGACTACTGCGGGCAGCGCTATCCCATCGCGCTCGAGGACCTGCAGAGGGGGGACGCCTGATGGCCGGCGTGGACATCGCCGTTCGCGGCCGACCCCTGGGCTCGCCGCTGTCTGTGTGGCTGAGCTACCGCCTGGTGCCCTTCCTCGTGGCGGGCCTGTCGAAGCTCTGGGCCCACACCTTGCGGGTGCGGCGCGAAGGCTTCGAGGCGGTGGAGGCCCTTGCCGCCCGGGACGAGCGCTTCATCCTTGCCTTCTGGCACCGGCGCCTCTTCATGATGCCCCTGGCCTATCCCTTCAGGCGCCGCAACGCCCAGGGCGAGGATCGGGGTGTGGCCATCCTCTCCAGCGACAGCAAGGACGGGGAGCGCAGCGCCGCCACCTGGCGCTGGTTCGGCATCCACGCCGTGCGCGGCACCGCCAGCGAGGACGGGGCCAAGGCGCTGGTGCGCATGATCCAGGCCGTGCGCAAGGGCTGGGACTTCGGCATCACGCCGGACGGTCCCCGGGGCCCGGTCCTGGTCATGAAGCCCGGCACTGTGGCCCTGGCCCGCAAGACCGGTGCCTGGATCGTGCCCGTGAGCCTGGCCTTTGACCGCTGCTTCGAGCTGAAAACCTGGGACCGCATGGTGATCCCCGTCCCCTTCGCCACCTGCATCGTGCGGTTCGGCCAACCCTATCAGGTCGGTCCCAAGGCCGATGACAGTGCCGAGAACCTCCGCCTCCAGCAGGAGATGGACACCCTCGAAACCTGGGCCCAGGCGGTGGGCCGTGACTGATCCGTCATGGCTTGTCCACGAACAAAATTGGGAACCGCAGATGACGCAGATGGCGCAGATGCAACAGGACCCGGGGACTGCGGCAGCGGCCAGGTCCACTTCATCTGCTGCTTGGCCTTGCCAGCAACTCGACAGCGTCGGCATTCCTCTGCGCAATCTGCGTCATCTGCGGTTTCAATAATCCTTTCAAGGTGCTCTCATGGCGACCAAGCGCTCTCCCAAGGCCTCTCTTCCGAATCCGCTGCCGGCCTTCGTGGTGACGCGGCCCACGGGCCATCTCGACACGTTCACGAGCCCCCGGCCCGGGCGGCCCTTCACGGTCACCTTCGAGTCTGACGAGTTCACCTGCCTCTGTCCGCTCACGGGCCAGCCGGACTTCGCCAAGCTGCGGATCACCTATCAGCCCGACCAGCTCTGCGTGGAGTCCAAGTCCCTGAAGCTCTACCTGTGGACCTTCCGGGATCGGGGCGCCTTCCATGAGGACGTCACCAACCAGATCCTCGATGACCTGGTGAAGGCGCTCAGCCCCCGCTGGATCCGCATCGAGGGGGACTTCCTCATCCGCGGTGGCATCCGCACCCTCGTGGCCGCGGAACACGGAAACAAGAAATGAAACCGCAGATGACGCCGATGACACAGATGGGATTCGCCGGATCTTATCCGCGTCCATCTGCGGCATCTGCGGTGAAAAAGTGAAGGCCGTCATCGCCCTCGGCTCGAACCTCGGCGACCGCCGGGCGCACCTGGCTGCCGGGCTGGCAGCCCTGCGGACCCTGGGCACGGTGGCGCCTTCGCCGCTGGTGCTGGAGACCCCGGACGAGTCGGGCACCGGTCCCGCCTACCTCAACACCGTAGCCATCCTGGAAACGATGGAGAGCGATTCCAAGCGCCTGCTGGAGGCGCTGCTGCGCCTGGAACTGCGGGCGGGCCGGGACCGCGGCACCGGGAAGAACGCGCCCCGCACCCTGGACCTGGACCTCATCACCACGGACGGCACACCCGGCACTTGGACCTGGGAAACGCCCGAGGACCTGCGAAGCCTGGGCCCCGAGCTGACCCTCGAGTTGCCCCACCCCCGCGCCTTCCGCCGCCCCTTCGTCCTCGAACCCTGGCGCGCCCTCTCCGACCCCGGCGAGTGCGGTGGGATTATCCCCCGCAGCGACTCAGGCATAGACTAGAGAATGCTGTTTAACCGCAGATTGCGCAGATAAACGCAGATATAAAACAATTTTGCATGGCTATCGGCGCCATCTGTGTCATCTGCGGTTAATTCATTTTTTTTCAGGGCTGCGTCCAGCGCTCGCACCAGTCGAGGACGGTCTCGTACCAGAGCCGGCTGTTCTGGGGCTTGGCGACGAAGTGGGTCTCGTCGGGGAAGTAGAGCAGCTGACTGGGCACACCCCGCACCTGCAGCACGTTGTAGAGCTGGAATGCCTCGGTGACGGGCACGCGGTAGTCCAACTCGCCGTGGATGACGAGGTGGGGCTTCTTGAGGTTGGCGGCGCCGCTGCTGGGGCTCTGGTCTCGCCAGCGGGCCAGGTTCCCCGCGCTCTCCCAGGGCCAGCCCTTGAACTCCCAGCGGGGGAACCACAGCTCCTCGCTGCCGAGCTGCATGCTCTCCGTGTTGTAGATGCTGGCGTGGCTCACGAAGGCGGCGAAGCGGTCTGCGTGGTGGCCGGCGATCCAGTTCACGGCATAGCCACCGTAGCTGCCGCCCGCGGCGATCACCCGCTTGGGGTCTGCGTTTGGGAAGGCCTTGAGCACCCCGTCCAGGGTGGTCATGAGGTCCTGCATGACCGCGCCGTTCCAATCGCCGCTGATGGCGTCGGTGTAGGCCTGGCCGAAGCCCGTGGAGCCCCGGGGGTTGGGCAGCACCGTGAGGAAGCCGCGCCCGGCCCAGGCCTGGGCGTTCCACCGGGGATGCCAGGCATCGGCCCAGGCGCCCTGGGGGCCGCCGTGGATAACGAAGGCAACGGGGTATTTCTTCAGGGGGTCGTAGCCCACGGGCTTGACGATGAAGGCGTGGGTCTTGGCGGGCTTGCCCTCCAGGGGGACCGTGTCCAGCCATAGGTCCTCACCCTTGTTGAGCCCCCACTCCCGGGCCTGGGCCTCGTTGTGGGAGGTGGCCCGGATGTCCTGGCCCGTTGTCAGGTCCACGGCGTAGAGATCCGGGGGCGTCGTGAGGCTGGAGGACACCACCACAGCATAGGCCTTCCCAAGGGTGAAGCCCTCCACGTGGAGGCCCGTGCTGAGGCGCTTCACGAGCTGGCCCTCCCAGCGGTAGAGCTCCGTGTGTCCCTGCCGCTCGCTGGTGGCGAGGAGGTCGTCCCCCCTCCACTGGAAGGCGCCGAAGCTATTGTCCGTGGCCTCGGTGGTGCGCACGACCTTGCCGGTGGCACGGTCCATGACCCACAGCTCCCACTTGTCAGCCTCGAAGCCCGGGCGGCGCTGGGCGCGCCACGCCAGGTACTTGCCATCCGGCGAGTAGCGCGGGGTGTTGTCCATGGCGGGGTTGTCGGAGACTTTCTTCGGGGCGCCGCCCTTCAGGCTCACCTCGTAAATCTCGCCATTGGTGCTGGTGGCCTTGGTCTGGTCGGGATGGGAGTCGAAGGCGAGGCTCTGGCTGTCCGGGGCCCAGTCGTAACCATCCCCGGCGGAGACATCGGCAAAGTTGGGCACGTCTGTGGTGAGGCCGGCAGTGAGGTCCCGCGGCGAGGCGCTGCCGTCGGCGGGCACCACAAAGAGGTGGCTCACCTGCTGGGCGTCCTTCCAGGCGTTCCAGTGCCGGAACATGAGCTTGGTATAGAGCCGCCCGGAGACCTTGGACTCCTTCCGGCTCTTGAGGTAGGCGACGTTCTCGGCCTCGGTACCGCTGGGCACGGTGGTGGAGAGGAAGGCGAGCCACTTGCCATCCGGGCTCCAGCTCTGGCCTTCGGCGCCGCCGCTCAGGTGGGTGAGCTGCCGCGTGGTTCGGGTGGCCAGGTCCACGATCCAGACCTGACCCTGGGCCTGGTAGGCGAGGCGCTTGCTGTCGGGGCTGAACCGGGGCCGGGACTGGCTGCCGCCGCCCAGGTCCAGCTCCCGGGCCGCGCTTCCCGCGGGCTTGAACCAGATGCGGGTCTCGGTGCGGTTGGCCTGGAAGTCCACGGTGCCGACCTGGTAGGCCAGATCCCCCGTGAGGGACAGCTGGGGATCGGCGACCCGCTTCACCCGGAAGAGGTCTTCCAGTTGCAGCGGGCGCGCGGCGAACAGGGCCACGGAGGCCGCGAAGAGAAGGGCGATGCGCATGGGAACTCCGGGGGGCGCGCTCAGCGGGCGGCGGCGAGGGCCGAGGGGGCCTTGCGGGGCAGCAGCAGCTTCTTCTTGAGCAGGGTGTCAGCCTCGGCCATCACGTCGAGGGCCTTGAGGATCACGGGGTCCTTCTCGCAGCGCACCTTGAAGCCCGCCTCGATGCCGAAGGCCACGTTCTGCATCTCGATGGACAGCTGCTCTTGGATGGTGGTGGCGTTGGCTTCCCAGTCCTTGTCGGTGAGGGTCAGCTTCTGCTCCAGGGCCCAGGCGCGGAACCGGGCGAGGATCGCCTCGTCGGCGTGCTGGCCGGGCTTGATGCCGAAGTGCTCTTTCTCGTGGACCGCGAAGCGGAAGAGGGCGGTCTGCCGGTACTGCAGGTTGGCCATGAAGTCGCTGAGCCTTGGCACCGACACGGTGTAGTCGGGGTTGATGCCGCCGCCGCCGAACACTGTCCGGCCCAGGTCGGTCTTGAAGGGGGGACCCTGGGGCTTGGCGTCCTTCTCGTCCTCGGGGTTGTAGTAGTCGTCAAGGCCGTGGGTGTAGTCACGCTGGATGCTGCGGCCCGAGGGGGTGTAGTAGCGGGCCGTGGTCAGGGCCAGGCCCCGGGACCGGTTTATCGTGAGGACGCTCTGGACGAGGCCCTTGCCCCAGCTGGTCTGGCCCACGACGAGGCCGCGGTCGTGGTCCTGCACGGCCCCGGTGACGATCTCGCTGGCGCTGGCGGAGCCACGGTTGATGAGGACAACCAGGGGGAAGGGATCCAGCTGGGTGCCCTTGTTGGTGCGGGTCTGGTTCTCTTCGCGGCCGTCCCGGCCCTTCTGGCTGACGATGAGCTGGTCCGGTCCCAGCAACTGGCGGCAGATGCCGATGGCCGCGTCCAGGACGCCACCGCCGTTGCCGCGCAGGTCCAGGAGGAGCTGCTGCATGCCCTGCTTCTTGAGACTGGCCACGGCCTTCTCGAACTCTTCGGAGGTGGTCTCGCCGAAGTCCTTGATGAGGATCAACCCCGTGGTGGGGTTCAGCATGAAGCTGTAGTAGACGCTGTTAGTAGGCACCTCGGCCCGGGCGATGGAGAAGCGCAGCAGCTCGGTCAGGCCGGCCCGCTGGATGGCCAGCTCGACCAGGGTGCCCTTCTCGCCGCGCAGCTTCTGCAGGGCGCTGTTGCTGGTCATGCCATCCGTGCTGGTGCCGTCGATCTCCTTGATGATGTCGCCGGAGCGTACGCCCAGGCGCTCAGCGGGACCGCCCTTCATGGGGCTGATGATGGCGATGCCCTGGTCGTGCTGCTGGATGATGGCGCCGATGCCGAAGAAGGAGCCTTTCTGCTCCTCGCGCATCAGGCGGAACTCGCTCTCATCCATGTAGTTCGAGTGGGGGTCGAGGGTGTGCAGCATGCCCTGGATGGTGGCGTGGGTGAGCTGTCGGGGCATGGGGGGTTCTGGGGTCTGCTTCTGGACCAGGTCCATGACTTCGGTCAGGGTGTCCAGGCTGCGCTGGCGGCCGCCATCGCCAGCCCGGGCCAGCAGGGGACCCGCCACTGCCACCGTGGCCAGCAGCACCATCCACATCCAGTTGCGATTCACGAAACGGGCCATGAGACTCCTCGAGTCCTACAAGGATACGCCGGGGGTGCCCCCGGGGCGAGGCGCCTCCTTGTTAAAAGCCCTCGAGGATGCTCCGGGCGGCGGGCGCCATGCGCTCCTGGGTGGCCCGGGTGGTGAGGATGATGGCCTCGAACTGGTGGTAGGCGCTCTCCAGATCATCATTCATGACGAGGTAGTCGTAGGCCGGGTAGCACTCCATCTCATGGCGGGCGTGCTCCATGCGGATGCGGATCTGCTCGTCCGAGTCCTTGCCGCGGCTGCGGAGGCGGTTCTCCAGAGAGGCCGCCGAAGGGGGCAGGATGAAGATCATGCGGGCGTCAGGGATGGCCTGCCGCAGGTTCCGGGCGCCAGTGGTCTCGATGTCGAGCAGCACGTCCCGACCCGTGGCCAGCACGCCGTTCAGCCAGTCCTTGCCGGTGCCGTAGCGGTGCCCATAGACCTGCACCCACTCCACGAAGCCGCCCTCCTGGATCATGGCGTCGAACTGGGCGTCGTCGATGTAGAAGTAGTCCCGCCCATCCAGCTCGCCGGGGCGGGGCTTCCGGGTGGTGAAGGAGATGGAGAAGATCAGGTCCGGCACGGTCCGCACCAGCCGCTGGGTGAGGGTGGACTTGCCGGCCCCCGAAGGCGCCGAGACAACGAACACATTGCCTGGATGGTCGATCAAGGTGCCTCCCTCTCCCACTTTAACGGAAGCCCCTAGGGGCCGGGCCGTTCTGCAGAGTCGGCGGTCTACTGAAACTCCTCCGGCTCCGGCGGCGGCGGGGGGGGCGTCTCCTTGAAGATGGCCGAGGCGCTGCGCCGGCCGTCCATGACAATGTGGACCGGCGCCTCAACACGGGTGTGCACCAGGCTGCCCGAGCGCCAGACCTCGGGCTGTTGCCGGAGCCAGTCCCAGTCCAGGCGGGCGGTGCCCCGGGGGTAGGGCACGGTGAAGTAGCCGATGTTCAGCGACGTCACGTTGTGGAAGAAGTGCGACCCCAGCGAGGCATCGGCCTGGAAGTTCTCCATGGCGTATTCCACGATCACCTGGGCGCAGGAGATCATGGACCAGGCGATGGGGATGCCCAGGTGCCGGTCGGTGCTGCCCCAGCGGCCAGGCCCCAGCAGCACGTACTTGCCACCGCCGGTGCGGAAGGTGTCGTTGAGCTTTTCCAGCTCCGCGGCGAGGGCCGTGGTCTCGAACTTGTCGAAGGCGTCGGGGTCCACCCAGACGATGTCCCGCAGCCCTTCCACCACGCCGTTGCCCACACAGCGCTCGGAGAAGAGGAAGAGGTTCGCGGGGTCGAGGTCCTCGGGCGTGAGGTTCACCTCGACGTTGTCGATGAGCTGATGCTTGATCTGCAGCAGGTTGAAGGTGGGCTTGCCGTTCTCGGGATCCTTGTCGAGATTGACGGCGAACTCAATCTCCACCGGGGTCTCCATGGCCTCGCGGATGAGCTCGAGCAGGTGCTGGAGCACCTTCGCCAGGGGGAACTGGTCGTACTTGAGGATGTTGCGGAAGTTCACGATGCGCGGCCCCAAGTGGTCCAGGCCATCGCGGATGCGGTCGTCATTGGCGTCCCACACCGAGGCGCAGTGCCAGAGGGCGCCGTCCTTCTCGGCCCGGGCGATGTCCAGGCTCACCAGGGTAGTGTCCTCGCCGGCGTAGAGGTCCACGGCGGAGTGACTCATGTCCAGGGCGTAGAACTGCTTCTGGGTGGTGCGCAGCTGCTCCTTGGGCGTGAGGATGTCCATCTCGGGGTAGGGCGGCGCGAAGCGGAAGGCCTTGCCGCCCTCCACCACGTACTTCCCGAGGCCCACGGCGATGTTCGCGATGCCGTCCTGGGGCTGGGTGTAGGCCACGGGATAGTAGTTGAAGGACTGGGCCACGCCCGAGAGATGGGGGTAGAAGTGGTCGCCGAAGCGCCGGCCTGAGACATCCTGGATGAGGATGGCCATCTGCTCTTCCTCGATCTTGTAGTCGATGGCCTGGAAGTAGGCGCGGGAGGCCTTGGAGTACACCGACGCGTAGACCAGCTTGATGGCCTCCGTGAGCTGGGCCTCGCGCACGCCGGGATCGGGATCGTTGTTGGGCAGGAAGAAGGTGCTGTAGAGCCCCGCGAAGGGATGGGAGAGGGCGTCTTCCAGCAGGCCCGAGGAGCGTACGGCCAGCGGCACCTTCGCGTGCTTGGCCAGGAAGAGGCGCAGCTTCGCGGTCAGCTCCGGCGACAGCGAGCCCATGAGGAAGCGCCGCTTGATGGCGTCGTCGTCCACGTCGTTCTGGAGCATCGCCCGTAGACCGTGGCGGGTGATGAAAGAGTTGAACTCCTCCGTGCCGATGATCGCGGAGCGGGGGATGCGAATGTTCGCCTCGGGCACCAGGTTCTCCAGGTCCATGCGGGAGAGCAGGGAGTGGATGAAGGCGACGCCGCGCCCCTTGCCGCCCATGGAGCCCGGGGCCAGGCGCAGGATGTTGGGCTCGTCCCGGGGGGTGGACTCGGTGAGGGGCAGCACCTTGCCCAGGGTCTTCATGCGCTGCACGTACTCGCCCACGTCGATCAGGAACGTGCGCAGCTCCTCGGGATCCTGGTAGTCCGTGATGCGGAACTTGGACAGCACCTTGGCCACCTGGACCTCGCCGCGGGCCATGATCCAGGCGGAGAAGTGGTTGCGGGAGGCGTGGTAGACCAGCGACTCGGCGGGGACTGTCCGGAGCTTGGCCTGGAGGTCCACCATGTTGGAGGCGCGGTCGATCTCCATGCCCGCCTCGTCCCGGAAGATGAAGTCACCGAAGCCCAGGTTCACGTGGAAGAAGTTCGAGAGCTCCGCACCCAGGGTGTAGGAGTTCTTGTTCAGGAAGCCGCTCTGGATGGCCGTGGCCCAGGACTCCTTGAAGGGATCCGAGGACTGCAGCAGGGTAGGCAGGTAGGGGTTGCGGTCCTTCACCGCCTTGATGAGCTTGATGCCCGCCTCCCGGTCCATGGCGCCGTCCTTCGGGAACTTGCGGTCCGAGATGACGCAGAGCAGGAAGTCCTGGTAGCGGTCGCTGAAGGCGATGGCCTCCTCGTACGTGGTGGCGAGGATCACTTTGGGCCGGACCCGCATGGAGAGGGTGCGCGTCATGCCGTCCAGGCTCTGTTCCTTGGCCTGCCGCGTGGTCTGCTTCAGGATCTCGGCGTAGAGGATGGGCAGGTACCGCGAGTAGTAGCGGATGCTGTCCTCCACCAGCAGGATCACCCGGGTGAGGCCCACGGCCGTGTCGTTCTCGACATTGGCTCGGTCCTCCATGAACTTGACCATGGCCATGAAGATCTCGGGGTTGCCGTTCCAGACGAAGATCTGGTCGTAGTGGCGCAGCAGCTCCATCCGGCGCCGGTCCATGGCGCCCACCTCCACGTTGTCATTAAGCAGCAGGTAGATGGGCACCTGGGGCCCGGACCTCCGCAGGGCCTTGGAGAGCTCCACGTGGCCCCCCTGGCCCAGGCGGCTCATGACGATGATCATGTCGAAGTGCCGGGCGGCGCACTTCTTCAGGGCCTCCTCCACGGTGGAGACGTTGGTCACCCGGGGCGGGTTGCTCATGTTCAGCTGGTAGTAGCCGTCGAAGAGGATCTCCGTCAGCAGCCCGTCCTGCTCCAGGGTGAAGGCATCGAAGGGTGGCGCCACCAGCAGGATCTCGCGGGTGCGGAGGGGCATGAGGTCGTGGAAGACCTCCTTGTCCGAGGCGTACTTCCGGAAGATCTCGTTGAACTCGCGATTGATCACGGGGGGCCTCGGCTATTACGAAGTTTACTTCCCCAGGCATGAAAAGAGGGCCGCGTGCGGCCCTCTTTTCATGCCTTGAGGAAAAGCTGGAACGGTTACACCAATCCCTGGTCGATCATGGAGTCGGCCACTTTGAGGAAGCCGGCGATGTTGGCGCCGTTCACGTAGTTGCCGGGGGTGCCGAAGCGGTCCGCGGCGGAGACGCAGGACTGGTGGATGTTGATCATGATCTGGTGCAGGCGGGCGTCCACTTCCTGGGCAGTCCAGCCCAGGCGCATGGAGTTCTGGGACATCTCGAGGCCCGAGGTGGCCACTCCGCCGGCGTTGGAGGCCTTGCCGGGCGCGTAGAGGATCTTGTCCGTGTTGGCCTGGAAGAACTCCACGGCGTCCAGGGTGCTAGGCATGTTGGCGCCCTCGACCACGGCCTTGCAGCCGCAGGCCAGCAGGCCCTTGGCCTCGTCCAGGTTGAGCTCGTTCTGGATGGCGCAGGGCAGGGCCACGTCCACCACCTGCTCCCAGGGGCGCTTGCCCGCGAGGAACTGGGCGGTCTTGAACTTCTGGGCGAAGGGGGCCACGGACATGCGGTCAGTGCGGAGCATCTCTTCCATGTAGGCGATCTTCTCGCCGGAGATGCCGTCAGCGTCATAGATGTAGCCATCAGGGCCAGAAATGGTGACCACCTTGGCGCCCAACTGGGTGGCCTTGGTGACCGCGCCCCAGGCCACGTTCCCGAAGCCCGAGATGGCGACCTTCTTGCCCTGGAAGCTGTCGCCCTTGAGCTTCAGCATCTCTTCGGCGAAGTAGACTACTCCGAAGCCCGTGGCTTCCGGCCGCACGAGGCTGCCGCCCCAGTACTGGCCCTTGCCCGTGAGCACGCCGGTGAACTCATTGGCCAGCTTCTTGTACATCCCGAACAGGTAGCCGACCTCGCGGCCGCCCACGCCGATGTCGCCGGCGGGCACGTCTGTGTTGGGGCCGATGTGGCGGAACAGCTCCATCATGAAGGCCTGACAGAAGCGCATGACCTCAGCGTCAGACTTGCCGTTGGGGTCAAAGTTGGAGCCGCCCTTGCCGCCGCCCATGGGCAGACCGGTCAGGCTGTTCTTGAAGATCTGCTCAAAGCCCAGAAACTTAAGGGTGTCGAGGGTGACGTTGGGGTGGAAGCGGATGCCGCCCTTGTAGGGGCCGATGGCGCTGTTGAACTGCACACGCCAGCCTGGATTGATGCGAATCATGCCCTTGTCGTCCACCCAGGGCACCCGGAAACCGATGACGCGCTCGGGCTCCACCACCCGCTCCAGGATGGCGTGCTTCTTGTACTTCGGTTCCTTCTCAAGGACGGGGTCCAGGGAGTGCAGGATCTCGGTGGCGGCCTGGATGAACAGGCTCTCCCAGGGCGCCTTCTTCTTCAGGCCTTCAAGGACTTCATTGACGTACTGGCTCATGGGTTCTCCAGGGGATGGGGTTTGAGAAAGAGGGGCGCAAGCCCGGATGGCAACTGAGGTCGAGAGGCGGTCGCCGGAGAGCCCGTCCCGAGGCTGCGGCGGTATGCTTCAAGGGCCGGAAACAGGACGACATGACTCTAGCTCCAGCAGCCCGCTTGGGCACTGCCTCACCCTCAATAGGTGACCTGAAGCACTAAATTTCCGGCATTCCTGCCAAATCCTGAGAATGGCATTTACAGACTGTCAAGGCCTCAGCCGACCAAGACGGTCTGCGACCTCATCGCGGAACCGCGTCAGGAAGGCCAGGGCGAAGGCTGCGGGATCCAGGGCCTCGTCCTGCAGCAGCGGCGTCAGGTCCATGGCGAAGGTCAGGCCAGTGGTGGCGTCCAGACCGTGGCTGGCGTGGTAGGTGGCGTGGGCCTTGCGGCGGCCCAGGGTGGCCAGGTCATAGCGCTTGCCCCCGGCGATCTGGCTGTCGAAGACTGCGAGCAGGGCCGCCTGGAGGTCCTCCCGGGCGCTGACATCCAGGGCCACCTTGTCGGCGTCTGGCAACCAGTCGAGGTCGCGCCAGACCTCGCAGCCCAGGAGGCGTGCGGGCCGGTGCTCGAGGGGCAGACGGCGGAGCGCGGCGATGACCCGCAGAGCCACGGCCACATGGGTGTCGTGCTTGTCGGCCAGGTTGTGGGTGTAGACCACCTCGGGCCGTGCCGCCGCCAGCAGCGCCGCGAGATCCGCCACGGGTCGGGGGTCCGCGCCCTTCACGGCGGCGCTGGAGTAGTCCAGCTGGACGCAGGCGCCGAACTGCCCGAGCCGGGCCGCAGCCCGCTGCTCCTCGCGCCGGAT
>Ga0194053_10001900_pt1 | contig 12997 bp, 9 predicted proteins | sample SepL228m_MetaG_FD_161684 | JGI IMG/M metagenome (GOLD analysis project Ga0194053, IMG submission 161684) | Anoxic zone freshwater microbial communities from boreal shield lake in IISD Experimental Lakes Area, Ontario, Canada - Sep2016-L227-8m | ecosystem: Environmental > Aquatic > Freshwater >... | reverse complement strand
GACTTGGAGGGTGGGGGTAATCTCCGCCAACATGGCGCGACCCTGCCCAGGGGCACAAGCCTCTCAAAACTGGACAAAGGTGGTTGGAGGCTTTGTCCAGACTATTTCTACCAAGAAATCAGAGGCCCCAGCCGAGGGTCAGCTCCAGGCTGCCGGCCAGGCCACCGGTCCACCTGCGCAGGCACCAGGTCTCCAGCAGGATCTTGGCCCGGGCCGCGCCGGGGAAGCTGCGGTCGAAAGTCGCCACCAGCACCTTCCCGGTGGCATCGACCTTCAGTTCCAGGGTGGTCCCGGCCGGGAGGTCCACCAGGGCGGCGGCCAGCGCGGGCTCCAGGAGGCGGGTTTCCAGCTCCCGGCGCAGAGACCGGGGATCCGACGTACCGGTGATGCCCGAGAAGGCCCGGATGCGGAGGCTCGGGGTGGTCTTGACCTGCTCGAGCCGGGCGCTCGGGTCGGTTTCCTGGAGGGCGTGCTTGGCCACCATGGCTGGCGGTGGTGCGGCGACCCTGTGCGCGCCCACCAAGCCGCCAACCACCCCACCGGGGACGCCGCCCACGGCCGTATCGGCCACACCCTCGGGCAGCGGCAGGGGCTGGGTCACCGTGGTGCTGGGTCCGCCCGCGTGGCGCACCAGGGTGTCCACGGCCACGAAGGAGGTGTGGGCCGTCAGCAGGGAGTAGGCGAGGCCCAGCCGCGTGACCTCGGCCTTGCGGCCTTCGTCCTGGCCGAACTGGTCGTAGTCCGCCAGGGCCTGGATGCGCTGGCGGGCCCAGAGCCGCGGCAGGGCGGCGTGATTGCGGTCCTTCACCTTCCCCACCGCGAAGGTCTGGCTCCAGGGACCGGCGCCGCTCATGCCTGACAGCGTGAGGGTGCCCCGGGCCTCGCCCGTCCACTTGCCCAGGCAGACCACGGGCCGGTCCGCCAGCACGTCCGGCAGCTGCAGGGGCTCGAGGTCCTGCACCTGGAAGCCGCTCGCGGTGAGCTTGAGGTTGGTGAGCACGGGCGAGGAGACATAGGCCCGGAACCGCTCGGCCTCGGCGGCGGCCTGCTCGGGGCGGGTGATGACGAAGGCCTCACCCTGCCCTGCGTGGGCCATGCCCTCGATGAGGTGCCGGTTCACAGCGCTGCCGATGCCGAAGGCAAAGAGGTTGGCCGAGCCGAGGTTCTTCCGGATGAGGTCGAAGACCTGGCCGTCGGCGCTGATGTAGCCGTCCGTGGAGACCACAAAGGTGCGTGAGACGCCGGGCAGCCGGGGCAGGCCCAGGGCCTTCCGCAGAGCACTGGCCAGCTCCGTGCCCCCGCCGCCGTTCTGGGAGCGGACGAAGCCCAGGGCCTGCTTCAGGTTCTCGGGCGTGGCGGGCTGGGAGGCCCCGGGCGACCAGAAGGCCGAGCTGCCCTCGAAGACCATGACGTTGAAGAGGTCCTGGGGGCGCAGGCCCTGGATCATCTCCTGCATGAGCACCTTCGACACCTCGATGGGAAAGCCCATCTGGCTGCCGGAGACGTCCATGAGGAAGACGTATTCCCGGGGCGGCAGGTCCTTCGGCGCCACGCGCTTCGGCGGCTGGGCCAGCAGCAGGAAGGTGTTCTCACCCTGCCCCTGGTGCAGCAGCAGACCCGACTGCACGGCGTCGCCCGCCAGCTGGTACTGCACGATCACATCGCGGTTGCCCCCGCGGGCCTCGCCGGGCTCCAGCCGCAGGGTGGCGTCCGCCTTCCCGTCGTAGGCGATGGTGGTCTTGTGCGTGGCGCAGGCCATGCGCTGGATGGGCAGCCCCGCCGACAGACGGAGCTCGAAGTCGAAGGTGCTGGCAGGCAGCTCCCCGGCGTGGGTATAGGGGTTGGCCACCCAGCCTTCACCCGTGGCCGCCCCGGAGCCGGGTCGGCCCGCATAGCGCGGCCCCACCACCGTGGGATAGACGAAGCGGTACTGGCCGTCCTGGGGGACCAGCAGCTCGGTGTAGGCCAGCTCCACGCGGATCTCGTCCCCGGGCAGGATGTTGGCCACGCTCATCTGGAAGACGTTGGGCCGGTGCTGCTCCAGCAGCGAGGCGCTGCGCCCCTGCTGCTTCGCCTGCTCATAGTCGGCCCGGGCCTGGCTCCGCTCCTTGATCCGGGCCTTCAGCACCCGGTCGCCGAGGGTCATGGTCAGGCCGTGGACCGCAGCGCGGGTCGAGCCCGGGAACACGTAGATGGCCTCGAGGGGCTTCGTGCCGGTGTTTCGGTAGACCTGGGTCACCGTCACGTCGGCAATGACGCCCGCGATGGCCACCCGAGCCGAGGTGGCCTTCAGCGGCAGCTGGTCCAGGGCGGCGTCGGCGCCCTTAACAAAGAAGTAGGGGGAGAGGGTGGCGTCCGCGGCTTCTGCGCCGGGGGTCAGCGCCAACCGCCCGGGCAGGGGACGGCTCCGGGTCTGGGCCTCCCCCGGAATGAAGACGGCGAGGCCCGCGCAGGTGGCGAGCAGGGTGGCGAGGGACCGGCGCAGCGACATGAGAGCCTCCGAGGGGCCGCACCGGTATGGCGCGGTTCAGGAGGGAATGTCTCGAGGGCCGGGTTCCTTTCAGGGTTATCCGATCATTGGGCCGCACCGGTCTGAAGAAGCCCTGAATCCGTGAGGTCAGGGGACAAAAGACAAGCGCAAGGCGTGCAACTAGATCAAGAGAAAGGCAATCATTCTGCTGCACGGCTTCACAGCATCTGTGAGATCTGCCTTTATCAAAGGCCTGCACTCCTACTGGTCACCAGTGCTTGGCCCAAGGCATCACGAAGCTGCCGGTGGCTGAAGGGCTTGTTCAAGAATGCCTGCGGCCGATCAGGGTGCGTGCCCGCCAGAACCTGGGCCTGGTCGTAACCGCTGGCCAGTATCACAGGCAGGCGGGGACTGAGCTGGCGCAACGCTGTCAGCAACCCCCATCCATCCAGGCGTGGCATGGTCAAGTCGGTGAGCACGCAGCGGATTTCAGACTGGTGCTGGCGGTACAGCTCCAGAGCCTCGACACCATCCTTCGCCGTGAGCAGGGTGAACCCTAGTATTTGAAGCATGGCACCGGTCGCCGTGAGCAGCATATCGTCATCATCCACCAGCAGGAGGGTGCCTCCGCCTGTAAACTCTGGGGCTACAACCGCCGGTTCCGGAAGGCTGGGCAACGCTTCTGTTGATACCGGGAGATAGACCCGGAAGACGCTGCCCTGACCTTGCTGGCTGGACACCGTGAGGGCTCCGCCATGCGCCTGCACCAGGCCCAGCACTACGGGCAGGCCTAGGCCGCGACCCGTGAACTTCGTGGAGAAGAAGGGGTCGAACAGCTTTTCAATATCCACACTCGCAATCCCTGCGCCGGTGTCTGCAATCTCCAGGCAGGCGTAGTCAGGCCCCTGCGGTCGCCAACCTATCGGGAAGCGATGGTCTGTGGGGAGTTCGACCGCTGGGCAGTTGCTGAGGCTCAGGCGGACGCCCCCCCCAGCAGTGCCGATTGACTCCCCGGCATTGGTCACCAGGTTAGTCATTACCTGTTGGAGCTGCCCTGCGTTGGCTTTGATGATTGGTCCAGGCCTTGGGCAAGCCCCCTCCAGCCTGACCCCACCCGGAAGGGCCTGCTGGAGCAGCGGCAAGCTGGCCGTGCAAAGCTCGCCGAGCAACAGTGGCTCCCGCCCTCCAGGGCTGTCGCCTAGGTAGACGAGCAACTGTCTGCTTACCGCAGCTGCCTTTTCACAGGCCAGCCTGGCGAGAGCCAGGTGTTTGGTTGGGTCTCCCCCCTTTGGGAGGGCGATCAGCAGGTCCAGATTGGCCATTACGGCATGCAACTTGTTGTTGAAATGGTGGGCAATGGACGCCGCCATGAGGCTCAGGCTTTTGGCCTTCTGCAACTGGTAGTTATGTTCCTGCAATGTGGCCAGAGCTGCCTCTGCCGCTTTACGCCCCGTGATGTCGGAATAGACGATCAGCACGCCCAGGTCCGGGTCGTCAATGGGGGTGGCGGTTACATCGAGCCAGGAGGTTTGCCCGTCGGGCCGATGGACCCCCATCTCCACGTTTTGAACGATCCGGGACTCCTTCAGCGCTCGCACGCTGGCGTAATCCTCGGACGGCATGAGGCTACCGTCTGGCCGGATGATGTCCCAGTAGGGGCCCTGAAAGTCCCGCCGCAGGAGGTCGTCGGAGGGGATACCCAGCAGGGCCTCGCTGGCTGGATTGGTCATCAAAATTTGGCCAGAGGTATTGGTCAGCGTCGCCCCCACGGGCAGCACCTCGAATAGGGTGCGGAACCGGGCTTCGCTGTTCCGCAGGGCTGCTTCTGCCTGCTTACGGGATGAGATGTCGGCGTGGGTACCGAACATCATGAGGGGCTGGCCGTCCCCGGTGCGGCTGAGGAGGCGGCCCCGGTCATGCACCCAGACCCAGTGGCCGTCCTTGTGCTTCATGCGGCAATCGCAGTCGTAGTAAGGGAGTTCGCCTGCGAAGTGCCGCAATAGCAGGTCGCCAGACACCTTCAGGTCGTCAGGGTGGCACAGGGCCTCCCATGTCTTAATGCTGATCGGCGCGAGGTCGGCGAGGGTGTAACCCAGGAACTCCGCCCAGGTCTCGTTGAGGACGACAGCGCCGGTAGCGACATTCCATTCCCAGGTGCCGACGTGGGTACCTTCGAGGATGCCCTCCATGCGCCAGTTGGCCTGCTGCGCGGCCTCCTCAGACTGCTCGCGCTCGGTGATAAGAGTTGCGGTGACCATTCCAGAAGATGCCAGCGTGGCGAGGAAAAGCTGCAAGGCGAGGGCCTGCTCCCGGACCGACAATCCAGCCACGCTTATTTCGCTGAGGCCATTCATGGTGTTCCACGCCGCAATGACGGCTACAAAGAAGGTTCCCAAGGTGGCCAGGGGCAGTCCAAACCTGAAGGCACCAAACAGAACGGCGGGAATGGTCAGGTATAGGAGCGAAAAGTTGCGGTGCCATGGAACATAAAAGATAGCGAGAGAACCCAAGATGATGACCACGAGGTAGATCGCTTCCTCTGCCCGTTGCCTTGACCATTGCATCTGCCATGGCCGCCGGATCATGCCCCGCCAGGAGAAAATCAGTGGGGCTATCAGGAAAACCCCCAGCACATCGCCACTCCACCAGAGCAACCACGTGCTCCCGTAGGAACCAACCCTGAGGAGATACGAAACCACACCCGCCCCTAATGTGGCACCAAGCGCTGCGCTGAGCATGGTCAAGCCGAGGAGTCCAATCAACTCTCGCGTGGTTCTCAGGGTGGGCTGCTTGGCGACGAATCGTTGAACCAGCAAGGCTCCGATGACGGCGTCAAGTGCGTTGGCTGAAAAAAAGAGGAGGCTTATCTGTAGTGCCTGCCCGTTGTATAGATCAAACCCCGTGTTCGCCAGCAAACCGGCCAGCACGAAAATCGGCCAGTGGTTTCGTTCATGAATTAGAAGCGTGGCAACGAACAGGCCGCTGGGTAGCCAAAATGAAATGAAAGGCCCTGGTTTCAACGAGAGCGCAATTCCTATCGTGGCACAGACAAAATAAGCCACACCGAACACCACCGCACGCACCCATAGCGGAGGGTGGAGTGCAGATGTGTGTGAGTTGGATAGGGCGTGGTCCATGTCCAAAGGCTTTCTAGGATGTTCCAGTCGTGTGGGTTCCTTCGCCGATGTCGCAATGGTGGGCAATAAACCATCAAAATTCCGACAAGAATAGACCTGATCATTTCCAAATCACAACGAATCTTTTTATACGTAAAACAGCTTATTTGCTCAGCGCTTAAAAAGCCTTTTTTAACCACCGGTGATTGAAGGGATAGGTCGCGGCTCGCCCCCGCATGGGCCGGTGCCCATCTGCGCAAATCTGCGTCATCTGTGGTTCCACGCTGGGTCTTAAAGGGATCGGGCGACGCGTGGCTTATTTCGCGACGGGGTGGATCCGGGCCCGGAAGCCGTCCACGGCGCCGGTCTCCGGCAGGTTCGCGGGGTTGGCCGCGGGGGAGTTCAGCAGGTAGAGGTCCAGGACATCGCCGGCCTCGAGGCGGAGCAGGCAGCGCCACTGGGCCCGGCTGCCCCCAGGCTCCCCGAAGGCCTCAAGCCCCAGCACCGCGACGCCGGCGGGCCCCCGCTGGAGGAGCACCGCCCGCACGCCCCGGGGACCCGTCACGGTCACCAGGGTGGTGCCATCCGGCCGCGACTCCAGCGTCCAGTGGGGCTGGTTTACTGCGGAGCCCGCCTCCGCCAGGTCACGCTTGGCCTTGGCAGGGGGCGGCGCGGACGCGGCCGTTGCCCGAGCGCCGCCGATCACACCGCCCACCACGCCCCCGATCACACCTCCGGGCACACCGCCGGGGGCAACTCGCGAGCGGTCCTGGGCCGCTTCGGCCTTGGGCGGCGCATCGGCCTGCTTTCTGGCCAGCGCCGCAGGCAGGGCCACCGCGGCCGGCCGGGGGGCCTCGGCCCGCGGGGTCTCCTGCGCCTGGGTCATCGCCTGGACGTTCCGGCGCACCACCTCCTCGGGGCTGGGCGCCAGGACGGCCTTGGGTCGGGCTGGTGCCGGGGCCGGGAGAGCCTTCGGGGCCACGGGGGCGGGGACTTCCACCGGCTTCGGCGCGGCCTTGGGCGCCTCCTGCAGGGCCGGGACGCGGCCCGCCTCGGGGCTGCGCAGGTAGACGAGCCCGGCGGTGGTGCCCACGAGCAGGCTGGCCGCGGCGGCGAGCAGGCCCGGGCGGCGCCAGAGGGGCACGACCTTGGGCGCGATGGGAGCCAGGGCCGCCAGCAACTGGGCCCGGGCCGCGGGGTCCGCCAGCAGCTCGCGCAGGCCCTCCTGATCGGCCAGGGCGTCGAAGAGCTCCTGGTGCTCCAGGGCCGCCGCGAAGAGCAGGCTCCGCTCGGCCTCGGTGAGCGTCCCCGTGGCGTGGCCCCCCAGCAGCTGCTCGGCTTCGGCGCGGTTCATGGCGACCCCCTTCCGGCAGGAGCATCCCAGCTGCCGCCCAGCGCCTCGAGCAGCTGCTTGCGGCAGCGGTGGTCCCAGGTGTAGACGGTGTTGAGGCTGGCGGCGCCCAGGAGCTGCTGGATCTCCGCGAAGGTGCGCCCCTGCAGCTTGAGGCGGAACAGCTCCCGGCAGCGCTCGCCCATGCGCGCGATGCCGCCCAGCAGCCGCGCCAGCAGTTCTTTGCGCTCCAGCACCGCAGCCGGGTCCGGCGCGTCCGAGGCCGGCGGGAACATGTCCACGTCCACGGCGTCGTAGTCGCCGTGGCGATAGGCCTTGCGGCGGTGGGCGGCCAGCTTGAAGCGCAGGATCTGGAAGGCCAGGGGGACCAGGTCCTCCAGCCGGTAGAGGTGCCCGTACTTCTCATGGATCACCACCAGCACCTCCTGCGCCAGGTCCTCCGCATGGGCGCCTGCATACCGGGATGCCGCGAAGGCGACGATCCTTTCACGCAGGCGGGTCAGGATCCCAGTCCGGTCCGCGGCCAGGGCCTCCTCCTCCACGGACGGGAGCGACGGGGCGGTGCTCAGGGGGAGGTCGGAGTCCACGGGGGGCCTGGGTGGGTTCCATCCTGCCAGCGAATCCCAGTCCGGCCCACACGCTACACTGGTTGGATGTCTGAACGCCTGATCCTGCTCACCAACGACGACGGCCTCTGGTCCCCCGGCATCGCGGCCCTGGCCCGGGTGGCCGCCCGCTTCGGCCGGGTGGTGACCGTGGCGCCGGACCGTAACCGCTCGGCCATCTCCTCGGCCCTGAGCCTCCACAACATCCTGCGCCTGAACGAGGTGGGCCCCGGCCGCTACGCCTGCGACGGCACCCCCGTGGACTGCGTGCTGCTGGGGGTCTGCGAGGTGCTGGACCGCCGCCCGGACTGGGTGCTCTCGGGCATCAACCACGGCTTCAACCTGGGCGAGGACGTGTTCTACTCCGGCACCGTGGGCGCGGCCTTCGAGGGCCGCCTGCAGGGCGCCCGGGCTGCGGCCTTCTCCATCCACCCCGGCGGCAACCTGGAGGAGGGCGAGCCCTGGATCGGGCGCTTCCTCGAACGCTGGGAGGCCATGGAGCTGCCCGCCAACCGCATCTGGAATGTGAACCTGCCCAAGGGCGAGCCCCGGGGCTTCCGGCTCACGGGCCAGGACAGCCGGGCCTACCACGACCTGGTGGAGCGCCGCGCCGATCCCCGCAGCCTGCCCTACTACTGGATCGGCGGCGACGCGGGCCCCACCTACGCCAAGGGCGCCGGCAGCGATGCCGAGGCCGTGTTCGAGGGCTACGCCAGCGTGACGCCCCTGCGCTTGGATCTGGGCTGCCCCGAGACCCTGGCCCGGCAGGCCGACTTCCATGCCGCCTTCAACGGGTAGCACGCTACCGCGTGGGACCTGGCGTCCACGGCTGGACTGGGAGACCCCGGCCATGCGATCCTCGCTTCCCTTTCCCTTCGAGCTCCGCAGGTAACCATGACCCACGCCAACGTCTTCTCCTCCTATGTCCGGGACGTGCCCGACTTCCCCAAGGCCGGCATCCTGTTCCGTGACATCACCCCGCTGCTGGCCAATGCCGCGGTCTTTGGGGAGGCCGTGGCGGCCATGGCCGAGCCGGCGCTGATCCTGGAACCCACCCACGTGCTGGCCCTCGAGTCCCGGGGCTTCATCTTCGGCAGCGCCCTGGCGCAGAAGCTCGGCGTGGGCTTCGTGCCCGCCCGCAAGCCGGGCAAGCTGCCCATGGCCACGCACAAGGAACCCTACGGCCTGGAGTACGGCGAGGACGCCCTGGAGATCCACAAGGATGCCTTCAAGCCCGGCGACCGGGTGCTCATCGTGGATGACGTCATGGCCACCGGCGGCACCGCCGCCGCGGCCCAGCGGCTCGTCCGGCTCACGGGCGCCCACCCCGTGGCCCTCACCGTCTTCATCGAGCTCACCTCCCTGCCCGGCCGCGAAAAGGTCGAGGGCCTGCCGGTCTTCAGCGTGCTGCGGTACTGATGCTGCTGAGGGGGGACCGCCCGGGCCTGACGGCCCTCTGCGTCCCCCCTCGCCCCCGCGCATCGCGCGGGCAAAGCCCGCACCCTGCGCCTACCCCCAACCGCCGGGACGGCAGCTGATGTCACCCCTGCTGAAGGCCGTGCTCCTCGCCTGGCTGGTGCTGGGTCCGCTGGGGCTCTGGCTGCGGCGGCGGCGGCGGAACAGGCCCTGAGGGCGGGAAAACGGCACACCCCAGGGGTGCGACTCTGGGGAGACGCCTTATCCCCTTCATCCCCTTCATCCCTGTTTTCAAAAAAAGGCAAAGGAACAGGGATGAAGGGGATGAGGGGGATTCAAGAAAAAGCAAGGCTCTGACTTGGTTCCCATGCCGCCATCCTCCGCGCCCCTCCGCCTTCTCGTCCCTTCTCTGCGAGAGTGGTTTTCTTTCCCGCCCAGCGCCTGCAGCCTGAAGCTCGTCATACCCGTTTCAGCTCGCTGAAGGTGTCAGGCGCCCGCGGTCCAGGGCAGCAGCAGGCTGAAGCGGCTGCCGGGCTCCAGGGGCTCGTAGCGGGTGTCGCCCTGGTGGTCCTGGGCGATGCGGCGGACGATGGCCAGGCCCAGGCCCGTGCCCTTGCGCTTGGTGGAGAAGTAGGGCTCGAAGAGCCGCTCGCGGTCGCCCTCAGGCACGCCGCTGCCGGCGTCCTCGACGTCGTAGCGCAGGAAGCCGCCCTGGATGGCCAGGGAGAGACTTACCCGGCCCTTTCCCTCCACCGCCGCCACGGCGTTGTCCACGTAGTTGATGAGCGCCCGCTTCACCATGTCGCCGTCCCAGACCGCGGCCACAGGGGCTTCGGGCAGGCGCAGGTCCCACTGGATCTCGGGGTGGTTCGGGCCGTAGAGCGCCGCCACCTGGCGCAGCAGCTCCGCGGGGTCACAGGGCGCGAACTGGGGGACGGGCAGCCGCGCGAAGCGGGTGAAGCTGTCCACCAGGCGCGAGAGGCTGGCCACTTCCGTCAGGATGGTCTCGGCCCCCTCCTGCACGGCGGCGGCATCGAGCCGGCCGTCGCGGTGGCGGCGCAGCAGGCGCTGGGCCGTGAGCTGGATGGGCGTGAGCGGGTTCTTCACCTCGTGGGCCATGCGCCGGGCCACCTCCTGCCAGGCGGCGCGCTTCTCGGCCTGGGCCAGCAGCGACAGGTCCTCCAGCACTGCCAGCACGCCGCCGCCCTGCAGGGGCTCGAGGATGGCGCGCACAGGCCGACCCTCGCCCTCACCGCCCAGGCGGAACTCCTCCTGCACGCCGCGCCGGGCCTCGAGCACGGCCTGGAGCAGCTCCGGCAGCCGACCCAGACGGGGCAGGGTCGCCACGGCCGCCCAGCGGACCTCCGTGGGATCGACGGCATCCAGACCCAGCCAGGTGCGGGCCGCGGCGTTGAAGGTGCGCAGCTCGCCATCCGGCCGCCAGGTGATGACACCCACGGGCAGCGCCGCCAGGATCTGGTCCAGGTAGGCCCGCTGCTGCTCGATGCGGCTGGCCTGGGTCTCGATGGCCGCGCGGTTGGTCTTGAGGTCGCGGGTCATGGCGTTGAAGGTGCGGGCCAGGAAGGCCAGCTCATCCTCGCCCAGCTCCGGCAGCTGCACCTCCAGGTCACCGGAACCCACGCGCTGGGCGGCCTTGGCCAGGGCACGGATGGGCTCGCTGAGGGACTTGGCCAGGGCCAGGCCCGACCACACGGCGAAGAACAGTGTGAGCATGGTCAGGAAGAGGAAGGTGCTCTGGGGCAGGGTCTCGAGCGTGGCGCGGTTGGCGCGGATCTGCTGGCTCTCCTTGAAGCGCTGCTCCAGGGCCAGCACCCGGTCCAGGGTGTCCCGGGGCATGAAGACGCCCACGGCCCAGACCCCATCGCCCCGCGGCACGGCGCGCAGCAGCCAGAGGCCATCCCGGCTCTCCAGCTGGGTCTCGTCACTCAGAGCCGACAGGTCCGGCGGCGGCAGCCCGGCGCCCAGGTCCAGGGCGCGGAGACCGCTCTCCCCGCGCTTGCCCAGGAGGCCCACCAGGTCCAGTCCCGTGGCCTCACGGATGACCTGGGGCTCCGCTGAGACGGAAGCTTGGAGGCGCGAGACCCCGAAGGTGAGGCGCGCCTGGGCCGCATCCCGCAGATCCCCCGCGGCCTTGTGCCCATCCCGGATGGCCACCTCGGTCTCGGGACTGAACCAGCGCTGCACGTTCTTGTTGATGAAGTCCCGGCCCACCAGGAAGAGGATCAGGCTCGGCACGATACCCACCACGAAGAGCGTCAGCACCATGCGCGTGCGCAGGCGGGAGCCGAGGATGCCCATCTTCCGCTCGAAGTAGAGCTTCGCCAGGCTGCGGGCCACGATGAAGCAGAGGGAGCCGATGGCCAGGACGTTCAGCAGGCCCAGGGCCACCAGGGCCCAGCGGGTGGGCGCGTCCAGGCCGCCCTCGGCGATGCGGTTGCCCACAGTCTTGTAGAGCAGGATGATCATGATGATCAGCACGACCAGTCCCGCGGCCACATAGAGGCGCGTGAGCTCGGGGTGGCGCTTCGGCTGCGGGGAAGCCATGGTCAGCAGGCTATCCTGGAACGGCCCCCATGGGCAGGCGGAAGCGGATGGCGACCTTAAGCGCGGAGGCGGTACGGCGAACTTTCCTGGCGGGTTTCATCCCCGGCAGTGGGCTGCCCAGCTTCGATCCACCCCCACCTGAGGAGGCCTGGGACACGGTCGAGACGGACCAGGGCACCTACCCGCGCCTGGCCCTGGCGTTCTGGACCTCGAAGCAGCGCCAGGCTGCGAACCTGCACGAGATCAGCTACCGCGCCTGCTACAAACCCCAGCTGCCGCGCCACTTCATCGAGCGCCTTACCCGGCCCGGCGACCGGGTCTACGACCCCTTCAGCGGGCGCGGCACCACGATCCTCGAGGCGGCCCTGCTGGGGCGCCGGGTGGCGGCCAACGACGTCAATCCCCTGTCGCGGATGCTGGCGGAGCCGCGCCTCCAGCCCCCAGACCTTGCCGCCGTGGCGAAGCGGCTGCAGGAGATTCCCCGCACGGGCCAGGCCGACGGACTGGACCTGGCCATGTTCTTCCACCCGAACACGGAGGCCGAGATCCGCGGCCTCCGGGACTGGTGCCTGGACCGCGCCGTTGCGGGCAAGCTGGACGCCCTCGACACCTGGATCCGCATGGTGGCCACCAACCGCCTCACGGGCCACAGCCCTGGCTTCTTCTCGGTCTACACGCTGCCCCCCAACCAGGCCCTCACCGCCGAGAAGCAGCTGCAGATCAATGCCCAGCGGCAGCAGAACCCCACCTATCGGGACACCCACGCCCTCATCCTGAAGAAGACGAAGCAGCTGCTCTCCGGCCTGGAGCCCACGCAGTGGCGGCACCTGGCCCATGCCAGCCGGGACGCGGTCTTCAGCTCGACAGACGCCCGGCGGACGCCGGAGCTGGCCGATTCCAGCGTGGTCCTCACCGTCACCTCGCCACCCTTCCTGGACGTGGTGGACTACACCGGCGACAACTGGCTGCGCTGCTGGTTCGCCGGCCTGGATGCCGCCGCCATCGGCCGCGGCATCAGCACCCCCCGCACCGTGACCGCCTGGTCCGAGACCATGGCGGAGGTCTTCGCAGAGCTGCACCGCGTCACCCGGCCCGGCGGCTTCGTGGCCTTCGAGGTGGGCGAGGTCCGCCGCGGCAAGCTCCGACTCGATGAGGTGGTCCTGCCCCTGGGTCTGGCCGCGGGCTTCCGCGCCCACGGCGTGCTGGTGAATACCCAGACCTTCACCAAGACCGCCCACATCTGGGGCGTCGGCAACAACGACAAAGGCACCAACAGCAACCGCGTGGTGCTGTTCGAGCGGAGCTAATGGGGCCAGGCAAGATGCCCCCTGTTTCCCCAATTGCCGAATCGAGTAGTTGTAAAATTAGGGCATTAAATTTTATTTTTGAATCATTGACTCAGACTCAAAATGGGCCATGTTGAGGTACCGCCCCTTGGCCTCCGGTGCTTCTTTGCGCACCCCGCTCCCGGGAC
>Ga0194053_10001897_pt1 | contig 13015 bp, 5 predicted proteins | sample SepL228m_MetaG_FD_161684 | JGI IMG/M metagenome (GOLD analysis project Ga0194053, IMG submission 161684) | Anoxic zone freshwater microbial communities from boreal shield lake in IISD Experimental Lakes Area, Ontario, Canada - Sep2016-L227-8m | ecosystem: Environmental > Aquatic > Freshwater >... | reverse complement strand
GAGATTCAAGCTTCCCATTGTGGAAGAGCCGAATGTTCCCGCGCCGTAGATGTCAATCGTGCGGTAGCTGGAGAGCTTGAGGGAGTTCACCGACTGGACGTATGTCAGAAGCGAGCCGCTGAGCGTCAGGTGCGGGCTGATGACCGATCCGGTGAGTCCGCCGGCCGACGGGCTGAGAACAATGCTGATCTGACCACCTCCCAGAGTAAGCGCGGTCGCACTCAAAATGGCTGTCGGGCTCAACGAGGTCGCGTAGGAAGAATCCAAAATGACCCCGGCACCGGAAATCGACGCCCCGGCTCCGATGGTCATAAGCGGCAGCACCGAACCCGTCGTTGAAGAGCGGGCCATCGCCGCGCCCGTATCTCCGCTCACCCGGAGCAGGGTTCCATCACCGCTCAAAAGGAAGTCTTCGGAAGTCCGGCTCATGGTGCCAGAGGAGGCGATCTTTGAACCAGCCGTCACCGTGAGTGCGGCTTTCGAGACCAGCGTGATCTCCGGCGATGAGAGCTCGCCGCCCGGGTTGTCGAGCGTGACGGACGAGGTGCGGACGTCCACCGACACGCCCTCCGACGTTGTCCGCCTCAATCCTCCAATGAGGAGGCTTTCGGCTCCCCACGAGTTGAGAAGATCCGAATTCAAAACAACCGTGGCGCCGACGGGCGCACTGCCGGAGCCGCCGATGATGTGGATGTCCGCATCGCTGCTCACATCCACGCTGGCTCCCCGCCCGCCTGAAAAAGCTTTGGTAAGAACCGTGCCCTCGAGACGCAACGCGGAGTTCCCTTGAAACGATAGCGAGCCGGAATCGATCGGCAGCCGCTGCACCGCATCCACATTCAGCCGCTCGGCTGCGCGGGTGATAAATTCGTTCGCCCCAAGCACCTCGTATTCGGCGCGCCCAGCAATGACTGCGGGAGAGGCAATTTCAAAAAGCGAGCGGATCCCGGTCGCTTGCGACGGCTGGTTGAATGCGTTCACGAAGTAGCCGCTCGTGTAGGAGTTCCCTTCTCCGGTGCTGTATTTAGCGAAGGTGCCGCCGGATTTGGGAGTGACTAAGAATGCACCCGGCAGAATCGCGTAGCGCCTGGGCAGGAGGGTATAAGTGCCGGCATCCAAGCCGGGTGCACCGTCGAGAAAGATTCTGTCGCCCAGTTTGATCTTCGAACTGACAAGCCCAGGGTCTCCTCCAAGGACTTGGGCGTTCACTCCCGTGTTGTAAACCGACAAAGGCGCATATTCCGCCGTGTATCCCGGCACGATGGCATACGACGTGTCAACCTTAGACCAATAGATGCCGGACATCGTCGGAGAGGGAGCGGATTTCAAGCCCGCCGGATCAATCGCAACGCGGGCCGACCAGGTTTCGCCTTTATAGGTGACCAGATCCCCGGCCACATAGGTCCTCCCCGCGCCCCACTCGCTCCCCGCTTCCCCGAGCAGATCCATGCTGCCACCGGTCCCGGAGACCCAACGATAGGCCAGCAGGTCACCGCCGCCCCGGATGTCAATCACCGATCCGGCCTCGGCCACCACATTGTTGCCGGCGATCGCGATGCTCTTCTGCGGCAGCCCGCTCACCGTGACATTCACCCCCCGGGGATCAATCCACGAAAGCCCGTCGGCACTTAATCCGAAGGGGATGTTTAACCCGACGCCTGTGGTGGAATCCACTGCCGAAACCGATGTGACGCTGGCGGCCCCGAGGGTGACCGTTTGCGCCGTCGGAACGGGAAGCCCGGTTCCGACAACGGGATTCACCGGACTGTCGAATGCGGCGGTGGAAAGATCGAAGTCCGTGCCGTCCCATCCGAGCGTGATCGTGCCGAACGGCGCGCGTAGAGTTCCTCCCTGCGTGATCGTCGAGGCATAAATATTCAGGCTGCCACCCGCCGAATACGGTATCGGGCGGGAGCCGGAACCTTTGATCGTCACAGATCCTTTTCCGCCTGCGTGGTCATAGGCAAAAATATTAAACGCGGCCAGAGTATTAGGATAAATCTGTCCGGCCGTCAGAGTCAGGTCGCCAGCAATACTCAGCGTTCCCGCCCCGCGGATATCTCCGCCGACTGCGGTGAATGCGACCGCGCCCGTGTTTTGGAAGACCGTCGTCCCGATATCTATGAGCTTCGCATTCATGCTTACCGTGCCCGTCCCGTAGGTGGGCTGCGGGTAATACGTTGAGCCACCGACAGCGGGCGGAGGATCCTGTTGGAACGCGACAAAAGCCGGATCGGAAGGATTGAGCGGGGCGGGGTAATCCAGCCCGACTGCGTTGGCGCGCGCAATTTCCTGCCCGACCGCGATGTAGCTGGCGGAAAGATTCACAGAGGAATTCGCGAGGATGATTCCCCCGCCGGCCACCCGGAGGCTGCCGCTCGCCGAGATCGTGACCGGCCCGACAAACTCGACGTTTCCGCCGTAGGGAACCGGGCTCGCGTCCGGGAGGAACTTGAAGCCGAGATCCAGCGAAGCGAACCCTCCCTGCTGAAAACGGTCGGCCGCAAAATATCCCATGCCTGGAACCACGGCACCGAGTGAGTCCCGGACAGCGATGCCGACGCCTCTCGATCTGGGAGCTCCCGTGAGTGCCAGCCCGGATTGCGAAACGCTCAGATTAATATCGGCGCTCGTCCTTGACGCGCCCGGAACGTAGTAGCGCCCGGAGAAAACGGACAACGTGCCTCCCACGGCGGTGGGACCGCCTGCTTGTCCCAGCAATGTCGCATCGCTCAGGAGCATCTCGCCACCATGGAGTTTTAGTATTCCCCCATTGCTGTCCACGCGGGTTGCAACCGTTTGGAGTTTGTAGGGAAGAGTATTCAACCCGGAGTTGGCCGGAACCAACGTTTGACCCGCAGCGGTCAACTGGGAGGGGTGGATGTCGAAGATCGCGGAGGCTCCGGAAACGTCCAGTACCGATCCGGCTTCCGCGACGATGTTTCCATATAGGCTGATGGTTCCACCCGAATAGAGAGTGCCGATCCGGCGGCCGAAGGGATCCGGCTTGTATACGACGGTTCCCGCAGCAGAAATCCGGGCATCCGGCCCAATGTAAATTGTCGGCAATGCCGATAGGCCGACCGCTTCCACATCCGGCGCGAGGCGGAACTTGCTCCGGGTGAAAATGCCAATAGTTCCTCCGGGCGCATCAATCGTCCCATCAATCGAAACCGTGTCGGCGAGGGATTTTTTCAGATCCGCATCCGTCCCGATCAGCACACTCGCCCCCGGATCCGTGCGAATGACGGCACCTTTCCCAATCACAATATCCCCTCTTGCCTCGAGAATGTCTGTCGTAAAGGGATCGTCCGCCCCGGTCGCCGCCATCGTGATGCTCACAGAAGAACGCTCTCCAACCGGCTTCAAAATGGGGGTGAGGGAAAGCCCGGCGGCCGAGATCCGATCGGGCGACAGAACGAGGCTTTCGGCCACCGGCTCGATGATCGTATTTTCAACAACACGGATGGCTGGAATGTAGCCCGTTCCGCTGGCTTTGCCGATGCCGGTGAGCGAGTAGCTGGTGAACCCGCCGCTGCGGAAAAATTTCGGCGCGAGGACGAGCATCGTCGGGTCGCCCGCGCTGCCTCCGATCTGGATGAGATTGGCACGGAGCGTCAGGGATCCTCCCTGCTTCACCGAATAGGCGGCGAGGGTTCCCTCCAAATTCAATTGGCCGCCGATGAGCATCGAGGTCGGGGTGTTGGTCAACTGATTGGGATCTCTTCCCGCCAGGATGCTGATCGCGCCGCCGCCGCCATACTCAAATCCGCTGACCGGCTTGGCCCGGACACCTCCCGAAGCAGCCACCAGACTGCCTTTGAAAAGGTTGACCGTGTAGCCTTCCAGGGAAACCGTTCCCCCGCTCAAGATGCGGCGGCCCGTTTCGGTTTGCGTGGATGTCGGGCGATCGTCCACCAGCATGCCGGAAACATCCAACTTTCCGCCGCCGCCAAGCGTGATGCTTCCGCGCCCGGCTACCACCCCGAGTGCGGGCTTCGTGCTGAGGAGAGGATCAGTCGCAACCAGCTTCTGGTAATCGTAGGGCGAGTAGTTGTAAGCCGTCAGGGAGATCGCCCCGCCGGGGGCTGTGATCGCGCCGTCCACCGTGATATTCGATGCCTTGGCTGTCAGCGATCCGCCGGCCGGAATCCTGACATCCACCCCGGAAGGAATGACGAGCGATCCGTCCGGGTTATCCACCGAGACAGAACCGAACCCACCCTCATCCCACCACGTCGTGCTGACTGCAAATTGGGAGGTGAGGCTGGCTGGCAGGGATCCGCCCGCAGCGAGGACGAAAGCGGAAGCTCCCGGCTTGTCCGCCGTGACACGGATCTCCGGTGGAGTGGGAGACATTTCATAATAGTTGATCGTGCTGGCATCCTGCACGTATCTGGCGTCGGATTTGAATGTGAAGGAAAGGGAGGCCTGCGTCGCCGGATTGGCAGTCGAACCCGCCGAGGCGGCGAGTTGCTTCGGCCCGGTGATCGTCTGTCCGACAAGGGCTCCGCCGACAATGATCGAAGGCGCGGTAAAGTTGATCGCTCCTCCCGCAGCACCTTCGATGTATTCCTTCTCAGTGTATCCGCCCAAGGGGGCCAGCGCGTGGCCGAATGTTTTGCTGACGCCCCACTTCGATGATGTCTTGGTGGCCTTGCCATCATAAACCCCATCGTAAGTCACGTCGGGCGTGGCCTTGGAAATGTCCACCAGATAGCCATTGCGCAGCAGGCGGGAAGTCTGGATCACTCCCCCCTCGTTCCTGAAATATCCTCCCGACACATCCACCGTGGCCCCCGGCTGCACGACAATCGAGCCGCCGCTTTGGATGTTCACCTTGCCGCCGTCCGCAGTCAGTTGGGCGACATTGCGCTCGATAATTCCCGCCACCCCGGTGAGGTCGCCCAGCGGGCTCCCGAGCCATTGGCGTCCGCCGTATTGACCGGATCGCCGGATGTCGACCACCAGCTTCTGCCCGCGCAATATCGAGTTGCGCTGAAGCGGGGAGTCCGCGAGTTCCGATCCGCGGAACTGGACTGTCAGAACGTGCTGCGCGAGCGGGACGAAAACATCCGTGCTTCCGCTCACATCCAACAGGCTTCCGGAATCGAGAACGACCTGGCCGCCGGAGTAGAAAAATCGCTGGGCTCCGCCGGAGAAATTGCTGACCAGCGCGTCCTCGGGTGTGCCGTCGGCTTTGAAAATCGTGCGGTTGGCGTCCACATCCACATAGGTCCATGGCCCGGCGCGGAAGGAAACATCGGCATGGGGAGCCAGGAGGATCGAGGAGCCCTGCATCTGGATCGAAAGTCCCTGCACGTTGATCCGCGAGTTTTCCGGGAGGGACGTGCCGGGGATTTTTGCTGTGCTGGCATAGTCCGGCAGGATCCTCGTCACGCTCGCGGGACCGAACGCAACGGTTCCCGTGAACTGGTTGAGAAAGATCGGCCCGCCGCCGCCCGTGGCCGTTGAGCTGCTGTAGTTCGGATTCGCCGTCGCGCCGTAGCTGGCCATGAGGTCAATGCGTCCGTTGAGATTCACCGAGGTCGAGCTATCAATGATTCCCATTTGGTTCACCACCCGACCGGCCATCGTCACGCTTCCCGTATAGGACTCGATCAGCCCGTTGTTGTTGGCACTTCCATAGGCCCCCACGTCGCCAACCCAAACGTCCAACCCCCGCAGGCTGGGATCCGAGCTGTTATGCGCCTGGACGCCGACCTGGAGTCCGGCGGCAAGGATTGTCTGCCCGCTGGGAGTCGAGATCGTGCCTTCGTTCCGCACGTTTGCCCCCACGAGCATGACCCGGCCGCCGTTGCCGTCGCTGCTCACCGGACCCGAGATCGTCGCCCCCTTTTGGACGAGCACCCCGATGGCTTCCGTCGCAGCTGAAGGACGGGCGGGCGCGATGAACGCCTTGGTTCCGCTGGCCCCGCCGGGAACATCCAGCGCGGAAAATAAAAATTGGGCATCCTTGTTGTTCAGCAGCCCCTGCTCGACCAGCCTGTCATTGATCGGCAGCGACGAGGCGACGAGCGTGCGGGTGTTGACCTGGCTTCCGGCACCGAAAATGATGCCGTTCTGGTTGATGATATAGACTTGGCCGTCGGCCTTGATTTGACCGCGGATTTCGGAAGGTTTTCCAGACGGATCAAAAACCTTGTTGAAAGCGATCCATTTTCCGGAGTCGTTGCCGCCCGCGCTCTGGTCGAAAGCGACAGTGGTACCGCTGCCGACATTGAAGGTTTTCCAGTCGAGGAGCGCCTGCGAGGCGGTCTGTTTGATGTTGACGTTGTTGCCGGATTGGACCGGGGTATTTGCACCGGTCCATGTCCCGCCCGTGAGGCGCTCAAGCCCCCCGGGGACGAGCCCGTCGGGGACGCTGCCGCTCGCGGCCGAGCGCGCGGAGGCTTGCATCTGGCGCATCGCATTGATGGCCTGAGTCGTCCGCGCAAGCCGGTCGGAAGCCTTGATCCTCGCAAGCTCAGCGGCCTGCGCACCCGCGTTGGCCCTGGCGTCAGCGGCTTTGCGCCCGGCACCCGCACTCGCCCCGCCGCGCAGGATGTCCCCGGCCAGAATCGAAGGAGCGAAGCCGAAAAGAAGCAGACAGACGAAGAGAAATCTGAAACCGGAAACTGGAAACCGGAAAGCGGAAGGGCCACCCGCCCGCGATGCCGGGCCTTTCTGAACGCTGAAAACGGAATCACTGAAAACTCCCGTTCGCCTTTCCCGCTCGCCTGCAGCGCGCAGCCTGCCAGGGAAGGCTTGGCTTGGGGCGGCTTGGAGAACGGGCGGGCGCAATGGCGAAATCACCCAGAATTGTTCGCGAGATCACCCGCTCGGAAAAGCGGCCGAATGTCACAAATCCGTCACATGCCTTGTGCATCCAAAAGTAGAGGCTCCGCTTGCTCCCCTGAGGATTTTCCGTGCCGTCGAATGCTATCGGTTGCACTTGATTCCCGCACAATGAAACCCAGCACAGGCATCCCCGGCCAAATCATACCTCGCGATCAGATAGGCCACCGGCTGGGACCAGGACACCGAACCAACTCCCCTTCAAAAGAAAATCCTCGACCTCCTCGACTCCCTCACCAATCAGCAGCCAGTAGCGGGAAGTTCAAAATACCCGCAAACCCTGTATTGATGAGCCTCTCCGTTTTTTATCCCTCGAAGTTCAGTTTAAGCGACTTCATGAACGCGCCTCTCAACCGCACGAAGCCCATGAAAGGCGAACCCAACCTGTGCAGCACCATCTTCGCCGCCGCAGCTTGAACCAATCTCGAGTCACGGGCCGGACGCCCGTGCCCCCTGTTTTACGCGGGCCGCATATCGTATGTTTATTTCCAAGAGATGGAATAATCCCCTCCGGCGACAACCGGCTTTCCATCGGAAATTCTTCGCTCGCCCAACCGGCTTCCTGCTGCCATAGTTCGCGCCAATCAATGCAAAAGCCAAATTATCAGTTCGAGAAGCGCCGCAGGGAAATGGAAAAAAAGGCGAAGAAGGAAGAGAAGCTTCGCCAGAAGGCCGAGGCCGCGCGCACCCCTGACTCCGGGAACCCGGAGGCGACTCCTGCGGTGGCCGATCCGGCCTGACGCCGAACGCGTTCAGGATCGGCGGGCATCTTGCCCCTTTGCGGAGAAAACCTCCCCGGCAGGTTGCTGAGGAGCCTTTTTCGTCATCGTTTTTTCCGGTTCGGATCATTCTTCGCCGCTGATTTCGGACGCCGAGGCGGCCCACTTGGCGGTGGCATTTTCGAGGGCATGGGCGACGCCGGCGAGCTGGCGGTTGGTTTCCATGGCGAGGGACGGGTTCTCGTAGGTTGCGGGCGCTTCGAGGAGTGCGGCCAGCTCGCGCTGGCGTGCTTCGAGGGCGGCGATCTCGGCCTCGAGTGACGCGGCGAGTTTTTCGCGTTCGCGGCGTTCGCGGTTCACGGCGGCGCGGGCATCGGCCTCCGCCCGGCGCTGGGCGCGGATCTCTTTCATTCCCGGGCCGGATTCCTTGCGGGCGACCGGCTCGGCCTCCGGCTGGTGGTTGCCGAGCGAGGCGACGGTTCCCGCGCGGGCGCCCGAGGCGCGCGACTTGTCGAGGTAATACGCGAAGTCGCCCGCGTAGGGAGTCAGCCGGCCGGCCTGCACATGGATCACCGACGTCGCCACCGCCCGGATAAAATGGACGTCGTGGCTCACAAAAATGATCGTGCCTTCGTAGGGGCCGAGCGCCCGGATCAGGGCGTCGATGCTCGGCATGTCGAGGTGGGTCGTCGGCTCGTCGAGAAGCAGGAGGTTGGGCGGATCAAGGAGCAGCTTCACGAGGGCGAGGCGGCTTTTTTCACCGCCGCTCAAAATGCTGACGCGCTTGAACACATCGTCGCCCCGGAAGAGGAACGCCCCAAGAATATTGCGCGCGGCCTGCTCGGACACCGGGCGCGGGATGCTCTGCACCTCCTCCAGCACGGTCTTGCTCAGATCGAGCGTGTCCGCGCGGTGCTGCGCGAAGTAGCCGACCGTGACGTTGTGGCCGGGCGTCCGCTCGCCGGCTTCGATCGGCACCATCTCGGCAAGGATTTTCAGCAGCGTGGATTTCCCGGCACCGTTCGGGCCGACGAGGACAATCCTCTGCCCCCTCTCGACGCGGAGGTGGAGGTGGTCGTAAACGACGTGGTCGCCGTAGGCCTGGCGCACGCCCTCGAGGCTCATCACCCGCTGCCCGCTGCGCGGCGGCTGCGGAAACTTGAAATGCACGGTCGGCTCGTCGGACTCCGGCATTTCGATCCGCTCCAGCCGGGCGAGCTGTTTGACGCGATCCTGCGCCTGCGCGGCCTTACTGGCCTTCGCGCGGAACCGCGTGATGAACTGCTCGAGATGCTCGATTTCTTTTTGCTGGTTCCGGTAGGCGGCGAGGTGCTGATCCTCGCGGGCGCGCTTCTGCACGAGGCACGCGTCGAAATTCCCATGGTAGCGGACGAGCTTCCGGTGGCGGATCTCGACGATCCCGCGGCAGAGCGTGTTCAGGAACTCGCGGTCGTGCGAGATCGCGAGGATCGCGCCCGGATACCCGAGCAGGTGGTTTTGAAACCATCCGAGCGTCTCGAGGTCGAGGTGGTTGGTCGGCTCGTCGAGGAGAAGGAGATCCGGCTCCTCGACCAGCAGGCGGGCGAGGTGCGCGCGCATCACCCAGCCCCCGCTGAGCGCCCCCATCGGACGGTGGAAATCCTCCTCCCGGAACGCGAGCCCCGAGAGAATCCGCTTTGCGGAAGCCTCCGCGCGTCCGTCAGCCTCTTCTCCGCAGGCCAGTTCAAGCACCGTGGCGTCTGCCGCCGCAGAGGCCTCCTGCGGGAGGTATCCGCACCGCACGCCGCGCTGGAGGCTAATCGTCCCCTCGTCCGGCTCTTCCGATTTCAGGAGGAGAGAAAAAAGCGTGGTCTTCCCCGCGCCATTCGGGCCGATGAGCCCGATGCGGTCGCCCGTATTGATCTGCAGCGACGCCTCCTCGAAGAGGACGCGGCCGCCAAAAGATTTTGTAACACGGGATACGGTGAGCATGGCAAAGTGCGGGAGCCTCGTTCAGGAAGACCTTCCCGGCAAGCACGATCACACAGGATTATGTGGCGATGAGCTGGGGAGAGGGCTCCTCGCGAAGCGGGATGTTTTCCCCGGCCACGAGAAGCTTCCACCAGATGCGGACATTGGCGCCGACCACCAGCGTCACGAGCACAAGAAACGCGCCCGTCACCAGGACGTTGATGTTATTGTTGAGGATCTGGTGCTGCCATGCGGCGAGCTGCGAGGAGGTGCCTCCGCCGGCAACGCGCGTTTTCAGATCCGCCACCGCGCTGAGAAATCCCAACCGCGGATCCGCGCTGAAGATTTTCATCAGGCCGGCGGTCATGGTGACGCAGAGGAGCCAGGCCAGCGGCAGGAGAGGAACCCATGCGTATCGCGCCTTCCCCATCTTGATGAGCACGGTCGTGCCGAGCGAAAGCGCGATGACGGCGAGGAGCTGGTTTGCGACGCCGAAGATCGGCCAGAGCGAGTTGATCCCCCCGAGCGGATCGATGACCCCGGCATACAGGAAATACCCCCAGGCCCCGACAAACAGGATACTCGCCAGCCAGCTCCCCGGCAGAAAATCGGTGCGCCCGAGCGGCTTCCAGAGGTAGCCCAGAAGATCCTGGAAAAGGAACCGGCCGACCCGCGTGCCCGCGTCGATCGTGGTGAGGATGAACAGCGCCTCGAACATGATCGCGAAATGATACCAGAGCGAGAGGCTGGTTTTGCTGTTGAACACCTTGCCGAACATCACGGCCATGCCGACCGCAAATGTCGGCGCCCCGCCGGCGCGCCCGATCATGTTCTTCTCTCCCACGCGGTCCGCCAGATCGGCCATCTGTTGCTCGGTCACCGGGAACCCCTCGGCAGAAATTTTTTGGACGACGGTGGCCGGGTCGCCTTTCATATTGATGGCGAAGTATTCCCCGGGCGGCATCGAGGAGGCGGCGATCAGCGCCATGATGCCGACCAGCATTTCTGTGATCATCGCGCCGTAGCCGACAATCCGGATATCCTTTTCGCTCGCCAGAATCTTCGAGGTCGTTCCCGACGCGATCGTGGCATGGAAGCCCGAAACCGCCGCGCACGCGATCGTGATGAAGCAGAACGGAAAAACCGGGCCGGCGAAAACCGGGCCGTTCCCGGCGATGAACTTCGTGATCCCCGGCATCTGGAGGGCGGGCGAGATGCAGATGATCGCGACCGCCAGCCCGCCGACGACCCCGATTTTCATGAACGTGCTGAGATAGTCCCGGGGCGCCAGCAGCAGCCAGATCGGCAGCACCGAGGCGAGCAGGCCATAGATCATGATCGCCCAGGCGAGCGTGGTGGCGTTGAGCGTCAGCGCATGCTCGAGCAACGGGGACGCCTTGATCCATGGCCCTGCGGCGACCGAGAGCAGGAGCCCGACGACGCCCATCGCGCTGATGATGCCGATGGGAAGTTTTGTGAACCGCATGGCCAGCCCCATGACCATGGCGATCGGCACGGACGACGCGATGGTGAACAGCCCCCACGGGCTCTCGGCCAGCGCGTTCACCACGACAAGCGCCAGCACCGCCAGGATGATCACCATGATCAGGGTCACGCTGATCTGCGCGACCAGGCCGGCGAATGGCCCGACCTCCTCGCGCACCATCTGGCCAAGCGATTTCCCCCTCCTCCGGATCGAGCAAAAAAGGATGATGCTGTCATGCACCGCCCCGCCCAGCGTGGCGCCGACCAGAATCCACAGCATGCCGGGAAGGTATCCGAATTGCGCCGCCAGCACGGGCCCGACCAGCGGGCCCGGCCCCGCAATGGCCGCAAAGTGATGTCCGAACACGACCCAGCGGTTGGTCGGCACATAATCCCGTCCGTCGTCCTGAACGATGGCGGGCGTCGCGCGCGCCGGATCGAGGGTCAGCACCTTCGCCATCAGCCAGGAAGAATGGAAGCGATACGCGATGGCAAACGTGCAAAGCGAGGCCACCACCATCCACAACGCGCTGACGTGCTCGCCTCTCCCAACGGCCAGCACGGCCACTGCCACGCCGCCTGCCAGCGCGACAGATACCCAGCCCGCCATCCGAAACCCGCGTCGAAATTTCATCAGGGTCTCTGATCCACGCCATGAATTCCCGCGAAACTTTCGCTGATTCCGAGAGTGCGGCTCAGGCGCCGTAGCTCTTGGTGAACTTCTTGCGGCTCTCCAGATCACTGCCGGTCGGCTCGTCCGCGTGTGCCGCGTCTGCCACGGCTGCCGCGTCTGCCGGAGCTGCCGGGGCGGGCGTCGCCTCGGGTGCTACGGCCGCCTCGACGGCGGCGGGAGGATTTCCGGCTGCTTGGACGAACGTGAGCCGGAGGTCGCCGAGCACGCGGGTGAGGATTTCGGATTCCTCGGCGGTGAGGTTCCCGCGGGTTTTTTCGTGGATCATTTCGAGCTGGTCAATGAACATGCGGGCGATCTCGAGGTTGACCTCCGGCTTTCCGGTCTGCGGGTTCGGGATGCGTCCGAGGAACATCGCGGCCTGCTGGGCCTGCATCATCACGAATTCGATGAATTTCTGTGTCATTTCCCCAAGGGCTGTGGTGCGTTGGACTTCTGGCATAATAGTGATCAGGGTTGCTTGTCGGACGGGAGGACGGTGACCTCGACGCCGGCGGGTTGTTGGAAATACTTTGAGGCCACCCGGCGGGTGTCGTCGAGCGAGATTTTTTCGAGCACTTGTTTCCGGCGCGTGAACGCGTCGAACCCGTCGCCCAGGAGCTCGTCGACCGCGCAGGTCGCGGCGAGCGCGGCGTTGCTCTGGTTGCGGATCGCCTCGGCACCGAGCAGCTTTTTCTTCGCGCGCACAAGCTCCTCATCCGTGAGGCCGTCTTTCGCGAGCTGGGCGATCTCGTCGCGGAGCTCGATCGTGACCGGCCCGGCTTTTTTGGGATCGGTGCCGAGATAAAACAGGAAGGCACCCGGCGCGAGGCCGTAGAACTGGGAGGCTCCCACAAAATAGGCGAGCCCCATTTTTTCTCGGATGCGGTTGAAGAACCTCGAGCCGAGGTCGTTCGATGCCTCGGAGATCAGCTCCATGACCGGCCGGTCGGGGTCGTCCACCCTCATGCCTTGGAAGCCGACCATCACGATCGCCTGCTGCTTGTCGAGGTGAGCGGTCGCAGGAGGAAGCGATGAGACCGGAACGGGAGCGGGCGGGTTTTCAAACGCCAGCGCCCCGGACGGCATCGCGCCGAAATCTTTTTCGACAAGCTTGCGGACGGTCTCCGGATCCACATCCCCGAAGACGCTGAGGACGCCGTTGCGGGCGGTGGCGAGCTCCTTGTGAAACGCGCGGAGCTGATCCGGGGCCAGCGAGGCGACGGATCCGGCGGATCCGGAATTCCGCAGCGCGTAAGGATGCGAGCCGAAGAGCCGCTCGCGAACCAGGTTGCGGGCGACCGAGGTCGGCTGCTCGTCCTCGGCCTTGATC
>Ga0194053_10001895_pt1 | contig 13019 bp, 10 predicted proteins | sample SepL228m_MetaG_FD_161684 | JGI IMG/M metagenome (GOLD analysis project Ga0194053, IMG submission 161684) | Anoxic zone freshwater microbial communities from boreal shield lake in IISD Experimental Lakes Area, Ontario, Canada - Sep2016-L227-8m | ecosystem: Environmental > Aquatic > Freshwater >... | reverse complement strand
GTTCGATGGTGGCGACCCGGTGCTCGGACATTTTGTCTGTATTGCTCATAATTTTGTGACCCACAGGTGGCTGAACAAACCGGGCGCGCCTTTCTCGGCGACCCAGTCGTGAAGTTTCATTTTTTCCAGCGGGCTGATCCAGGCGCCGATGGACTTCCAAGCGAGGCATTCATCGGGGATCCGCACCGAGCAGAGCGCCTCGGGTTGCCATCGGCCGTCGAGGCCTTTTGGAAGCTCCCAATGCGAGGCCACGCACATCTCCCATCCGCTCCGCACGCCCGCCTGCTCATCTGGCAACGGGGCGACCGCCGAGGACTCGGGATTGAAAAAATGGATCCGCTGCGAAATATCGCGGGCCTCGGGATCGAACGCATGAATGTGAAGCACATGATTTCCCGGTCGCCCCTGAAGACCATCGATCCGGACCTTGAGATGCCGCCATTGCACCCAGGCAGTCACCCCCCAATCCCAGCCCTGCGGATAATCAGCGCAGAGTTCTTTGAACCCATAGCCCTCCGCACACCGCTCGACATCGAACTCGTGCCCCAGCACTTTTGTGATGGAACCGCACGGCAGATAGATGCCGGGGTGAACTTCGATCACGACTTCGCCCGAGCCGGGACGCTGCTGCCGGAACCACTCGTTCATGCGTTTCATTTCCGCATCGCCCGCCGCCCTGCCCACTTCGCGGTCCCATCGGCTTGTGTCGCGGATGTTTCCGAAAAGCTGATATCCCGGCTCCGGCAGGTTCACCTGCGGGGCAACGCGCTCCACCACCTCGGCAGTTTGTCGGCGCAGCCGCGCCTCGACTTCCCCGACGCCTTCGATCTCCAGCTCATCGGCACGAACGCCCCGGAACCGGTGCCAGCACGCCAGTCGCGTGCCGTCGAACTGCAATGCGAGCCCGTTGGCAGGCAGTTCACGCTCTTCGTAATCCATCCCGCACAGGCTCTCGACTAGGACGTGTCCGCTTTTCGAGCGCACGGATACCACGAACCGCTCCGGAGTCTGGGTGACGATGTAAGTGTAGGGTTGCCCTTGGTGCTCGAAGGTCTGCGCTTCGAGCAAGCTGCCCCAACTCTTGCGATGGGTGACGGGCATTGCCGCGCCAAAGCTTACTGTCAATTCCAATTTGGTTTCACCGGCCGGAACCATTCCCTCCAACAACACCGCTCCTGTCGTCCCTGCCGGATGTGGGAGGACGCTGGTCTGCCAGCCATCCGGCGATTCGACCGAAAATGGTCCGGCGCAATTTTCCAACAAATCCCAAAGCGCAAAGGGGACGATGCGCTTCGCGCCCGTATTCGTGACGGCTACTTCCACCCGCCGCGCAAGCCCGTCCGTGAAAAGAACCTTTGTTTTCACTTCGATCCCGGCAAACGGCTCCGAGGCCGGCGCAGTCCCGGTCGGTTCAAACTGGGGATAGCTCCATCTCTTCCCGTAGTCGTAGCAGCGCTGTGGGGTGGCGTGCGGGTATTTCCAGACGGCCTGCCGCACAAGGCTCTCGTCCACGATCACATCGGGGAAGCTGCCCGGACGATGACCGACATGCGATCCCATCATCTCGCCGCGCCAGTAAGTCGGCTGCCGGACGAATCCGCCCGCGGTCTGCATCCGCGCCGCCCATGTGGTGAGACTTCCAATGTCCATGCGGCCTTTGTCGCGCTGGTCGGCCAGCCATTCGAGCGCACGGCGGTTGTGGTCGTAACACCGTCCCGCAAAAAAATACTGGAGGTTGATGTGGAAGAACCGCGGCGTCCCGGTCATTTCGGCCTGGCGCAACCAGTCTTCCGCCATCTGAAGAAATGGCAGAGGTTCGGTACCCGGTTCCAGCCAGCGGTCTGCGGCCAACGCATTGAGCGGGCACCACGGGCCTTCGCTCCAGTGATTCAGGCAGACGAGCGGGTTGCGTAATTCCATGCTCGCCATCAGCACCGCGTCAGCGCGTCCGCCGGGGTTCTCGGGCTTCCGGAAATCCTCCGCCGAAATGAAATACGGCGAGAGCGGCGAGCCGTAATGGGAGATCGACCATCCACCATCTTCGATGACCGTCGGAGCACAGAATCCCAGGATATAGCGAATGCCGAGCTGGCGGCAGGCCGCAACAAATCCATTGCCGGGCGTGTAGGTATTCACCGCCACCATCTGGCCCAAGCCCAGAGTGGCAAAGCGTTCCTGAGCGATGCGCAGCAGCCGCACGCATTCCGCCTCGGAATACTTCCACCAGTTCGGATCGGGGCAGGCGGGATCAAAATCGACCGGATAAATATTAGGAGCGACCAGTCCGCCGCGCTGCTGCAATTTCCGCAGCGAGCCGTGGTGCTGCGCCGCCTGCTCAAAACTGAAGTCGGTATCGCAGACCAGACCCAGCTTGAGGAGATGGTCCAGCTCGGCGGAAAACCTGTCGGCCGTCTGCCCGAGCTGGGCGTAAATGTGGCAGTAGGATTTCGTTGTGATGCTCATATGACTGTCTGGCTTGGTTCCAATTCTTTCTGATCTGCCCGGCTCCGATCAGCCTTCAGGCAGGCCATGCGTCGCTGCGAAATGGCGGGGCGGGGAGACCTTCTTTGTTATAAAGATTGCAGCCTTCCGGACTATTGGCCCAGGCATACCGCACCGCAACCGGCTCTGGAACCGACGGGCTCCTGACAGTGATCGTTTCTCCCTCAACCCGGGCGTCCGCCCAATGAAACATCCGGTCCCTGCCAGCCACCGCAAAGTGACGCAACTCACCTCCCCGTGAATCAAGCCCGCTGCCGACGTGGCGGAACAAACAACAGATCCGTCCGCCCGGCTCGATTTGCATTCTTGAAAAGACCGGGCCCGAAGGAATTCCGCATCCGCCATAGGCGACGCTCAACGCCGATTGAGCGAGTCGCTTTCCCACATCAAGTTTGTTTGGCGGGTGAATATTGTAAGACTCGCCGATGTCGATGGCCACCGCCATGCCCGTGGCCGCTTCCTCCAGAACATCCGACTGGGCCTCGCGCAACTCCGCCCATCCGCTCGCGCCCGGCTGTCCTGGGGGCTCGCCGAAGTTTGCAAGTTGAACTTGCAGGAATGGAAAGTCGCCCTGTCCCCAGGCCCTGCGCCAGTCTTGAATCATCAGCGGCAACATGCGCCGGTAGAGCCCGGATTCGCCGACATTGGACTCGCCCTGATACCATACCACCCCCTTCAGCCCGTAAGGGACCAGCGGTGCCAGGCGATTGTCGAACAGGATATGCGGGGAGTTATGGTTGCCGGCTCCCCAGTCCGGCTCCGGCGGCACGACTTCACCCCAGTTATGCTCGACGCAGTAACGCCATTCCCCCGCCAGAGGCAGCGCATCTGAAGCATCATCCGCTCGATGCAGACGCATCACGCTCGCGGGCCCGGTCAGGCCGCCATCATAAACATGGGATCGGGCACGCACAGCGATCACTACCTGCCGGTCGGAGCCAATGAGGCGGCCCGGCACGGGATAGACCCGATGCTTGCACCAGGCGCCGGGAGTTTCCCAACTCATGGATCCGACGAGTTCGCCATTCACCCAGGTGTCATCATGCTTGTCGATGGCTCCCAGACAGAGGACGAGATCGCGTCCCAGCCAGGATTCCGGGACTTCCAATGTCCGGCGGAACCAAAAAATCCCGCTGTGGGGATGCCCTTGATTGCGCCAGTTGGACGGGACCGACATGCAAGGCCAATCGGGCTCGTCAAATCCGGCTCCGGCCCATCCGCGCTCCAAACCAAGGTTGCCCGGATCCTGCGGCGCGCCCGAGCGCTCCCACTCCTCGAATGTTTGATTCCGGACCTTGCTATCGGTTCGCCAGGCAAGCGATTCATAGAAGCTCACCTCCTCACGCCCAGAGGGATCGCGCATCAGGGCTTCCCGGCTGAGCCATGCCTGCAGGCGGGAACCTCCCCAGGCATTGCAAATCAATCCCACCGGAACCCCAAGAGCGCGGTGGATCTCCCGGCCAAAATAGCCGCCTACCGCTGAAAATTCCGCCAGCGACTCCGGGGTGCAAACCGTCCATCGTCCGTCCACCGCCTCCGCTCTGCCGGACATGGCCGGGGTTGTGACGGTGAGCATCCTCATTTGCGGAAGATCCGGAGCGTCCGCCATCCACTCCGACCCGCACTGTTGAAGTTTCCACTCCATGTTGGACTGGCCGGAGCAGAGCCAGACATCGCCCACCAGAAGGTCAGCTGTCTCCGCCTGGCCCGATGCGGCTTCAACCCTTAGCTCGTGTGGCCCCCCGGCCGGAAGAGGCGGCAGGCGCAGCATCCAGTGTCCTGCGGCGTCCACTTCGGTCCGGGCTTCACGCCCCGCCATGCGCACCGTAACACACTCCCCCGGTTCGCCCCGCCCCCAGATGGGCAGCGGAAGATCCCGTTGGAGGACACCGTGATTTTGAAAGAGTGACGCTAATTGCATGAAGTTTCTGCAATAATTAGATCGGGGTTCTCGGGGCCGAAATGTTTCAGCATGACCAAGGGATCAGTCGCCGATGGGTTCTTGATGACCACTCCTTCGCGGGCCGATTTTTCGCTCACGTAAAACTCATCCGACGTCTGCTGGCCGTAGCGTATGAGCGTCGGCGCCTCGGCCTGCCAAATGCCGAGCGTGCCGTGTCCCTGGACGAAAATGACCCCATAGGCGGCGCTGTCCTTGATCGTGACGGTCTGCCCTGGCAACACCGTCAGTTCCTTGGCGCTGAAATAGGTGGAGCGGTAGCAGACCCATTTTTCGACGTAGCCGGGCGTCTGCTCCGGTGGTTTGACCGGCTTGGGCCGCATAAAATGATGCGCAACAAAGTCGGTATCCACGTTGGCTTCCCAGTCCAGAACCTCGATCAGGTAGTCGAAATCGCCCTTGCGATCCGCGGGGCAGTCCTTCCAGAGCAATTCCTCCTGCACAAGCTGGTCGCCGACGAGCGATTGATACATGGCATAGACGTCGGAATTCCGTTGCGGCTCGTAGGTGCAAAAGCTCCCGGGCGCGTGGAGGATGCCTGGAGGGACATCCCATCCGGTCCCCGCCTCCAGCCGGTAGGCACGCGAGAGGTTCGTGATTTTGTTGTCGCCCTTGGTAAAGTTGACGAGAGTCTCACGGATCGCATCCTTCGTGGTTCCCGGCTCAACGCCGAAAAACGTGTAGGGGAAATCGCCTCCATGATTATTCATCTGTGGCGGAAAATAATACGCCTCGGGTTTTCCGTTCTGACCGACGAGCTTCGCATGCTTGTCCTGATGGTGAACGTGATGCGGCAATGCCCCCATATTGTCAAAGAACTTGGAATACATCGGCCAGCACCGGTGCGCGTTCCACAGCCTTTCGCCGATGAGCACCCCCTGCAATTCCTCCACCGCATCCCGGAAGAGAACTCTCTGCATGCCGCACCGATCCTCAAAGGTGATGTAGCTCAGCCCCTCGTCCGGCGCAGTCAGCGGCCCGTTGTCAGCAGGGGTGGCGGACGACAGCCAGCGCTCATCAAACCCACCCCGTGCACTACCGAGGGCATAGTAATCGTCTGGGTGCAATTTGATGCGCCGCCCTGGAACGCAGTAGAACCGGGGAACCCAGGTGGGAGCGAGGCGAACAATGCCATGGCCTTGTTCGAGGGCGAGTGATGCGAGGGATTTTGTATTCATAGTGTTGGTTGATTGTATTCGAGCTGAAACATGGAAAAGGTTTTGAAGTCAGAGAATGTGAATTCGATCCCGCCAGGGATGTCGCTGAACGGGTGATTGCGCCGGTCGGGCAGGGAACGCAACGCCGCAATGCTGCGGCTTTCTCCAAGCCGCACACGGACTTTCCCCTGGCAGGGGATCGGCTCTTCATGTTGACGCAAGGAGACGAGGCTCAGGTTGAGACGGTTCTCCGAAGGCTTGTCGAAAACGGTGAGCTCCACAAAGGCGGGGGCCTCGGCTTCGATAGGGATGGTCCCGCCGTGGAGCCGCCGGATCAGCCCCTCGAACACAACGCGGTTGATCTTCTGCGGTTCCGCTTCGATGGAGCCTGCGGCGTAGCATGCGCATCCGCGTCCATGCCGGTTCCAGGTAACCCCGGGCCCAACAGGGGCCAATCCCGGAGGGTTGCTGTGGATGCTGGAAAAAGACGGCTTCCATACTGTGCCTCCATTTTCAGGGCACCATGGCAATGTGAGGTCCGCGAGAACCGTTGCCGTGCGGTTCTGAATGGCGATCCAGCCACCGCGATGGATCAGGTGCTCCTGCGGCAACACGAAGCTGGAAAACTCTTTCTCCACCGGAGTGAAAAACGACAGGGCATGATCCATCATCGCATGGCCCGAAACACCAAAAACGTCCGCCAGCCCGAAATCTCCGCGCAGGGTGCCGTCGTCCGCCACCAGGCTCGAGTAGCCGCTGGCATACAGCGCCCCTCCCCCGGCGACATACGCGCGAAACGCTTCCACTTCCGCGTCTGACATCACCAGAACATTGGGCAGCACGATCACGCGATAGCCGCTGAGTCGATCGAGGTTTCTCCGGGTGACGACCGCATACGGGATGTGTGCTTCCTGAAGGCTCCGGGCAGCTCCGAAGACCGCCGCCATATGAGGCATGCCCAACTCGGTTGTCATGTTGTCCGCACGCTGCGACGATGCCCCGATCGGCGTCCCGTTTTCGCGAAAGTCGAATCGCGATTCGGAACTCACGTAGATCGCGACGTCGGCTGCGAGGTCGCCTCCCAGGAATTCCTCATAGGGAGCCAGCTTGGAAAAGATGCTTCCGATCCGGTCGTAAACGCGGGGAATGAGCGTGCCGTCCGGGTCAATGGCGTCGATGAACATAAAAGCCCCTGCATGCGCCGGTGCCAGAAATGCCTGCATCTCCATCTCCGTGATCCCCTTCATTGTCACATGATCCCTGAGATCGGTGCAGCGCGAGGTCATGAATTCAAACGGCTTCCGAACGCTGATCGCCTCGAAGATTTTGCAGACGACGCTCTGTTGGATCGGGGGGCCGTAAAAGTCGCCGCTCGCGTAATCGCAGTGTTCCGTGAGCGAATAGGGCATTGCCGTGCGCCAGCCGTGCAGGACCGGGCTGAGTTGGTGGGTCACCGTCATCGTCGACCGTGTGCGACGCACCGCCGAAGTCAGCAGCCCAGCCAGTTCGCTCATCCATCGTTCACGGGCACGCTGATACGCCATCCAGAGCGGGTTGTTCCAATCGATCACCGTGGGGATTGGCTGGCCCTCCTCTGCCAAAAACCGGGCGGTGCAGTGCGGGCAGTAGCAGGCGTAGGGCCAAAAAAGCATGTCAAAGAACACACCGTCGAACTCGAAGCGGCCGCAGAACTCTTCGGTCTGGGCCACCGCGAAATCGCGGTATGGAGAATTCGGACAGCACGTGCCATAGCGGCTTTCCAGGTAGGGCGACTCGCCCTGGTGCGGGAGAATCCGCCAATCGGGGTGTTCTAGAAATGCCGCGTTGTTGAATACCGCACTGTAATACGCAACGACAAAAAGATTTTTACGACGCGCGGCCTCAAGGACATCGGCGACAAAGCCACCATTTCCAATCGCCTTGTGGACAGGCCCGAGCTTCGATGGATACAGCGTCGGCCCGACATGGGAGTTGCAATACAGCATGATCCCGCCACTCTTCCCTTTCGCGACTGTCTTCACGTAGGCATCGGCATCCAGCTTCGATAGAAACCGCTCGTCCCAGTCGGGGATGTGCATATCCACAAGAATCCGGCGGAAACACTTTTGCGACCAATCGTTGAGTTCGGGAGTTTTCATAATTAAAAGGAAGCCGTGGTTGCTGCAGCCCAATAGAAGCGGTCGCAAAACTCGTCGTAGCACCAGAGCCGGTTCTGGACGGCGGAAGGCGTCTGGCGGAAGAAGATATTCCCTCCGTGCTTGAGCTGCACGACCGAGCTGCCTTCGCGAATTTCCAGCACGTCCAATGAGCGGAACCGCTCGATAACCGTAGGCTGTGTCACTCCTGAAACGGTCCTCACCACGACCACTTGTTGGAGATTTGGGATGCCTGCTGACTGTAAAGCCAAGCTCCGCCGACCCACGGGATGATGAGTTCTCATGGGTTCGCGGATTTCACTCCGAAGATCATCGTTTCCTTGCCGACAGGGAATCCTTCGACAGGGGGAATCGGGCCGGCCTTGAGCTGAAAGACTGGGAATCCGTCGGGGTATTGCACTCCATCCTCCTCAATGCAAAGGAAGATGTAAAATAAGCCGCCCGGACACTCTCCGATCACGACTTCCATTTTGATTGGGCTCCCCTTGTTCATATTGATCCATCTTCCGCCGGCGAAGTCGCTCCGAGACTTCGCTTGCACGGAGTTCACGTTCTTGCACAAATCCGAAAGCGATCCGTCGAAAACATTTTGCCCGTCGCATCGGACCAACAAGACATCGTCCCCGCAGCCACGGAAACGGAAGCGCCCGCTACGCGGAGGAATGATCGTGGCCGTATAGCAGGCGAGCCATCGTCTGGGCGCACATTCCTTTTCGACCCCATACGCGCTGGGGGCCGCGTTGGCATCCATCCGTGGGATGATAAACTGGTAGTTCACCAATTTCTGCGGGGCAGTGAAGAAATTCTCTAGCAGGCTTTTGCTCCAGCTTTTGGCTAACTTTTTGACCGTTTCGAGGTATTCGGCATTTGCGGGGCACGCGGCGGGTTTCTCGTCGGGAGAGAGAGCCATTTTTGTCGGGCTGCCGTTCGGCCTTTGCTTGAGATCGTAAAATGTTCCGACAAACCCATCCTTTCCAGTGCCTCCGCGCAATCCAAAGAACGTCATTTTTGAAAACCCATTGCCTGAGCCGCCGCCTTTTCCGCCGCCGCCGAGTCCTCCGGATGCCCCGAAGCCACCCGTGCCCATGGCTCCCGCGATCGACGGGCCCATGCTCATCGGGATGTCCGGCATATCCGGCAGGGCGACCCTGGCCATGCTGCTGGTGGTGGTGATGCGCTTGGCGGGGGCCGGCGCGCTCGTCGTTTTTCGCTTCATCTGGACCTTGTGCTGGATGTCGCCTTTAGGACCGGGTTCCCCGCCGCCAAAGGAGATTTTGCGCTCTTCGACGACCTGGCTCACCACGAGGAATGCCCCGACGCCAATAATGATCGCATGGAGCACGATGCTCAGGAGCAGGCTCCCGCCGCTGGCCTTCCGGTAGGCGCGCATGAAGCGCTTGAACAGGCCGGGCTTGTCCTGCGCCACGGCGGCGCCCGCTGAGAGCATTTCCCGGTCCGGCAGATTTTGGGGTCCGCTCATTCTTCTTCCCCGACGGTGAATGTCACGTTGTCCACCTTCGCGGCGGCGCAGGCATTGAGCACGTCGATCGTGCGCTGGTAGGGGGCGTTCAATTCGCTGACGATCGTCAGGACCACCGGCGACTTGGCCGCATCGCTCGATTGCTTGAGACGCATCATGGTATTGGTGAACTGCGGCAGGTCCTTGCTCTGCGGCGAATCCACCGGCTCATCGTTCAGCGTGATTTCCCCGTTCTCCGCGATGCCCACGATCTGCTCGTCGTAAAACTCGGTGGCCGTGCTCGTCTCCGCGCTGCCCGGAAGCTTCGTGTTCAATTCTTTTTCCACGCGGACGCTGCTGGCCATGACCATGAAGAAAAGCATGATGACAAATACGACGTCGATCATCGGGGCGATCTGGAAACCCAGCGACCCCTCGTTGTCCACGGGAAGCTTCATGGCGCGGCCTCCTTGTTGGCGACAGAGAACGCGATGTCCCCGATCCCAGCGCGGCCGCAGGCATCCATGGTATCCGCGACGTAGCGGGCGGGAAGCTTCTTGTCCCCGCGGATGACCGCGCGATATTTCGGGTCTTCCCCGCGGCGGGCTTTGAGGATGGCGATGAGATCATCGAGCTGCTCTTTCGGATACGCCCTGTCCTCGAAATTGATCTCGGCCCGCTTGGCCGTGTCGTCCCAGCGGACATTGATCACCGCCTCCGCACGCGTGTTTTCCTTCTTCTCGGAATTCGGGGCGACGGGAAGCGTGATTTCCTTGTCCACCCGAAGCACCTGCGTGGACGTGATAGTCATGAAAAAAATGAGCATGACCAGGAGCACGTCAATCATCGGAGCGATCTGGAACTCCGGTTCGCCGCTGTCTGTTGATCCTACTCCTCCGGCCATGGTCTTGTCCTTTTTTTGTTTGGGGGTTGGCTACGGTTGCGCCGGGTCGGCCGGGGACATCGCGGCTCCGCAATGCGCGCACGCGACGGCGTCCGGATAGTTCTGTCCGCCGCAGGACGGGCAGGCGACATACTGGGTCTGGGCATCCGACGGGGCGGCGGCATAGATCTCATCATCCCCGAATCTGTGGTCGGCGAGCTTTCCGTAGGGCATGGCCCGGAAAAGCATGTTCACCGCATCATTGATATCGTGGATCATTCCCGTCGCGCGGGCCTTCACAAAGTAGAACACGCCGAAGGCCGGGATGGCGACAAAAAGACCGCTCGCCGTGGCGACGAGCACCTCGCCGATGGCGGCCGACAGACCTGAGGGGTCGCCGATCCCCGAAGCCCCGAGGCTGGAAAACGCTTTGATCATGCCGGTGACTGTGCCGAGAAGCCCGATCATCGGCGCGCAGACGCCGATCACCGAGAGATAACTCATGCGCGTCTGGATGATGGAATTTTCCTTGGAGAGCTCCTCGGCCATACCGGTTTCGGCGATCAGCTTTCCCTCGCCGATCAGCGAAATCCCGACCCGCAGGACATTGTTCAGAGGCGATGCGTTCGCTTTGCAGTAGTCGTAGGCCCCCTGGTAATCGGCCGCGCGGAAGAACGCTTTGGCCGCGTCGAACTGCTCCTGCGGGATGGCCCGCTTTTTCATCGTGCGCAGGAACCCGTCCCCCGCGAGGTAAACCATGAGGATCGAGCAGAGGGCCAGGGGGATCATGACGATACCGCCCTCGGCGAGGGTTGTCACAAGCGTCTTTTTATGGACCTTGGGCGACGCCGAAGCATCCGGTTTTTCCTGGGCCATCGCGCAGGGAACCGCGCAGGCACCGAAAAAAACAATGAGGAGGAGCAGGCGGCGGATGGTGAGGAGCGGCATTTCGGGTTTCATAATAGACATTGGGTTGGAAACGGATTTCGGGTTGGAATGTTTGTTGGGGTCAGTTGGATGGCTGCTCCGCGGAGGCGTCAATGAGGCGTTTTTTGGCCGCGGCTTCGTCGTTGTCGAGCTCGGTTGCGAGAAGCGCGTAGCCGTCGCCGCCGGCCGCCATCATCTTGGCGGCCGCTTCCGCTTGGGGGCTTCCGGGGAAGGAGCTGGATATTTCCCTCAGAGTGCGCACGCAATTCTTTTTTTCGTCGAGAGCGGCCATGGCTTTTGCCGCGCCCAGCAACGACCTTGCCCCGAGCCATCGGTCGCCAGGACAAAAAATCACGACCCTCAGAAAGCGGGTCAGCGCCTCGTCGAAGCTCCTGTTGGCAAGGAGCACATCTCCGGCGACCGTGTTGGCCTCGGCCTCAACCCCCGCTCCCAACTTCGCGGCAATGGCCTGGTCGGCGATGCCCGTCACCGCTTGAAAGTCCTGCGGATTTTTCATCCCGGCCAGCCGAAGACGGGCTATTTCGCGGGCGGGCGAACCCTTCGGGGTGCTGGCTTCAAACTGGTCGAGGATCGCGACCGCCTCCGGAATTTGTCCTCCTGCCTGTAGGGCTGCCGCATACATCAGCGCCACCTCGTCCCAGTTGGAACCCGGAATCCCCCGCAGAGGGCTGATCTCGTCATACGCGGGTTTGATGGCCTTGGCCGCTTCGGCCGGCTTGCCCAGGAAAAGCAGGCTTCTTGCAGAATTCAGGGCCGGGGGCACCGGCATGTCCGCCTTCTCGATGTCGCCCAGCTTGTAACCCACTTCGGCGGAGCCGACCCCGCCCGGACCGACGACAGACAGGAAGAGCATGTCCCCCTGCCGGCGGGGATTTTTCACGGCGAACCGGCTGCCATTCTTCATAAAAAGCTCCTGCGCCGTGAGGCTGTCGGGAACGAAGATTGCGGCACAGAGGCAAAACAGGGGAAGTCGTTTCATGTGCGTCATGGGATCTGGTCAAACTGCTTTTGGGCCTCGGCGAGTTCCGGGGTGTTGGCGGTTCGCAATTTTTCGTTCCGGAGCATCTCGGCATACGTGTTTTTCGCCTCGACCGGCTTCCCGAGTTCCTTGAAGCATGCGGCGCTGTCCATGTAGGCTTGCGCGACGATCTTCGGGTATTTTTGATGCGTGAGGAAGATTCTTTGATAGTAGGCGATCGCCTTGGGGTAGTCTTTGTTTTCCTGGGCGATCCGCCCGAGGCAAAGCAGGCTTTCGGCGGTGGCCTCGCCTCTCCATTCCTTGAGGCCCGCGATCATCTCAAAGATCTTTTCCGCCTCGGGGTATTTTTTCAGGGCGAGGAGAGCCTTGGCCTTTCCGAGAGTCGCCTCTTTGAGCTTTGAGGAGGCGGCCATTTCGTCCGCGGCGAACGAGAAGCACTTGAGTGCCTCCTCGAACTTCCCCTTGCGCATGGCCAGTTCGCCCCGTCCGACGTAGCCGTAATCCGCAAACTCGCTCCGGCTGAAACCGCCGATGATCTGGTCATACATTTCACGGGCTCTCGCTTCGTCGCCGCGGGCGAGCAGCATGTCGCCCACCTTGCCCAGAAGCATCGGGCTGAGGTCCTCCGGCGGCACCGTGTCCACGAGCTGGTCGAGATATTTGGCGCTTTCATCCGGCTTGCGCCGCATGGTCGCGAGTTCCGACCTGACAAAGAGTTTGCGGGCTTTGGCCGCAGGAGTATCCGGGAACGTCACCAGAAACTCCTCCAGCTCGATCGAAGGATCGGGCTTGGGGCGTGCCGTCGGCGCGGGCGACGGCAAGCCAGTTGCCGGAGCCGGCGAGGTGGGCTCAGACGCGGGCGGTGACGCGGGCTCCGGGGGCATTTTTGGCTTTTTGGCACAAAGCTGGGCGAGCTGGGTCAAGAGGCGTTCGACCGCTTCCTTGTGCGGGTCGGAGATGGAGCCGCGGATCTTC
>Ga0194053_10001893_pt1 | contig 13037 bp, 14 predicted proteins | sample SepL228m_MetaG_FD_161684 | JGI IMG/M metagenome (GOLD analysis project Ga0194053, IMG submission 161684) | Anoxic zone freshwater microbial communities from boreal shield lake in IISD Experimental Lakes Area, Ontario, Canada - Sep2016-L227-8m | ecosystem: Environmental > Aquatic > Freshwater >... | reverse complement strand
CATATAAAGTGTCTAATAAATATACTAAATACAATATGTATAATATTTATACTTGCTAGTAGCTACTAAATAAATAGTATAAGTATAATATATATACTAAATGCAAAGTCTATAGTATGTACTATAAACACAATATGTATAAGCAATATATTAAATAGTATATCTAGTAAAACTGAAACTAAGTAAGGTTTCTATTTTGAAGTGGAAGTTTTTTATTTTGACCCTTTAGCCTGAAAGATGAACTTTTTAATAGTATTTCTGAAAGCAGGGTAGGGTAGCAGAGTTATTTATAATGTTATATGTAGTATATGCATAATGCATATACTTAATATAGTCCGCAGTAGCTTATTTCAATATTTTTCACTAGTATCCTATAAGAATGCGAGGTAATCGTTTTTAAAACTTTGCACGCCTCATTTTATCCTGAAATTTCAAAAAGTGGAATCTGCAAATTTATAATTTCGTGGTTTCACGGACTTCATACTGTCCCATATCTTTTCCACTGTAATCCAGGCAAATAAGCCTGATCAGGAGTCCCTACCGTCCTGAACTTGTTTGATGCTGTCCCACAGCTTTCTATTAGTTTCTTTAAGTCTGTATAGCTCCAGAGCATAGCCTTGAGTTCTTACCGTCCCAGAACTATAATGCTCACATCATGAAATCAAAAGTCCTATCATTTGGCGTGGCCGACAGGCCGGCTTGCATATCCCGGCTAAGAGAACTGTTCCGGTCCCACCCCCCATCGACCATATACGAAGAGAAGCGCAAGAATGCCTTCCTCGAGATCGATTCCATGATCCTGACCCCGAGAAGCACCGACGAGGGAGGCCTCTTCGACATAGGAGGGCCGGGGAGGAACCTGCCGGACAACCCGCTGAAGCTGCTGTACGAGGACATGGTGAGGGACGCCGTCAAGACGGTCAGGCACACCGTTGTCAAGGAGGGAGTCCTCCTTGTTCAGCTCTACAACATGGGATACTTGGTCAAGACTCCGACATGCACCTTCGGGTTCGATGTGACCAGGGGGCCCATGCACCACAACTGGAAGTGGGAGGTATCGCCCAAGATAGTCGAATCCCTGGCCGACTCCATGGACTTCATGTGCATCACTCATGCCCGCGACGCCTTCCACGGCCACGCACCGAGCATCTGGCTCCACACCGACCACTTCGACCACGGCCTTACCAAGAGGATGCTCGACAGGGGAAAGAAGGTGCTTGTGCCAGATGGTCTGCGCGAGCACCTGGGAGACAACAGGTTCACCTACTGCGAGGACTCGCTCTCCTTCGACCTCAGCGGAATACACATTACTCCCTACTGCGGGACCCACTGCTACCAGGACAATCCCTACGAGACACCGCTCATGCTCTTCGAGGCGATCACGAGCGACGGGATCAAGCTGTTCTTCACGGGCGACCACGACTACACGAGGCTCGACAGCTTCCCGTTCAAGGACGACATCGACATCCTGATACTCCACATCGGGGGCATCTCACCCTTCTTCGAGGGTCGGAACCCAAACGACCTCGGGGACGATGTGGACGCTCTGATGCGCGGGCTTGGCGTCTTCAGCTCGAAGCTCGTGGTGGCGGGTCACCTTGCAGAACTGACCCACCCTATAGGCGGCGGCAGGGAGGGATACTTCATAGCATGGACGGCCTTTGTTAGGAACAATTTAGAACGGCGATTTTCTAACAAAATAGAATGCCGATAGATTTGACCAAGGCAGTAAACTCCCATGCCGATAGATGATAAAAATATCGGTTAAAACAGGAGCAAAATTTGAAGATTTATAAGGTCAGTTCCTCAGGTGGGATGAAGAACTGTTGTTTCCTTACATTCAGGATAGGATGCTGTCATGGTTGCCATCCAGCTTTTCCGCTGATCAAGCGGCGCTTTTGTTGGCAGATGAAGCAGCATTAATCATCACTGAATCATAGCTTTGAACAGTTCTTCAGTTAATAAAAATAAGGTTTAGTTTTCTGTTTTATCTTTCATTCTGTAGCTTTTACCTTCAATAATAACAACTTCGCTATGATGCAGAAGTCTGTCAAGAACAGCGCTTGTGACAGTGCTGTCGTTATCAAAAATCTTAGGCCACTCTTTAAAGGCTCTATTTCCTGTGAGCAGAATTGAACCTGTTTCGTACCTCTTTGATATGATCTGAAAAAGGAGGTTTGCTCCGAGTTTATCAATGGGCAGATAACCCAACTCGTCTATCACAAGAAGCTTTGGAAGGGTATATTTTCTGATAGCTTTATCAAGGGTGTTTTCGCTGGCAGCTCCTGAGAGGTTATTGATGATATCAATTGCAGGAGTGAACAATACACTGAACCCTTTGGAACAGGCCCGTTCAGCAATGGCGATGGAGAGGTGAGTTTTGCCTACGCCGCATCCGCCGAGGAATATTATGTTCTTCTTCTGCTCTATAAAATCGAGCCTGAAGATATTTTCTATCTGCATCCTGTTTATTTTTATAGGATGGTTCCAATTATACTGCTCAAGCGTTTTAGTGTAAGGGAGCCTGGCATTCTTGATTTTGTTTTTAATGCTGATTTCATGCTTAAGGGCTGTTTCTCCTTCTATAAGACCTTCAAGGTAGGCTGTGTGGTCAAGGTTTTTAGCTGCGGCATGAACAGCCGATTGTTTGAAGTTTTCGGCTATAAATGTCAGTCTTAAGTTGTTCAGGTTTTCCAGAAGTTTTGTGTAATCGTTTTTCATGGTTTTAATTTCCTTCCAATGAACTGTAAAAGTTTAAATCAGGCTGTTCGAGTTCTATCTCAAGGCAATCGTTGTTTCTTGTCAGATGAAGAGGAGAGAGCAACTGCTTAAAGCGTCCTCTTTGTTCGAGCAAATTGGCTATGTATTCGCTGCTGAACGCTTCAAGTTCAATAGCGTCATTTATAGCATCTGAGATCTTTTCTCTGCCGTATCTTTCGGCCAGAGCCATTATTTTCCTTATATGGTCTTTGGTATTAAAACGCTTCTGCTTCAGCCCCGCATAATAGATTTCGGCATTGGGGGATATCAGAAGAAAGTTCTGCATCATCTTCTGATCTTTTGCGTTCTTCTTGTATTCAAGGATCTTTCTGAGATGTTCAGGATTTTCAAAATCCTGGTTTTTATCATAAGAACGGCGATGCTCGGCTATGAGGTTATTATCAAGGTCAGAGCTCACTGTTTTGAGGCTAACTTCGTTTTTAAACAATCGCAAGTTAAATGAACTGCTTCTGATAATCATACTGTCTCCATCTGTTTTATTGAAGTCTTTCATTTTTTATCAAACAGCAACAAATCTTTAATCGATTCTGTTGATATTTATTTCAGAGATTTAGCTGAATTATGGATAAAGCAAATTTTAATTTGAGACCGAATACTTGCGGATGTTTTCTATTTTTACACTCAATTAATTTTTACAATCGCAACATATCGACTCCATTTTATAAATTAACACTTAAAAAGTGTATAGGTTTTTTGAGTGAAATTAATCGTTCTCTGTAAAGTGGATGAGATCATTTAACTTGCGATTGTTTTTACCCTTCATGGGGAGCTCTGCAAGGTAGAACAGCAATCTGTCCGGATATATCTTTGCAGTAAGCACAGTTGATGCAAAATCCGACGGAACGGAGTAACGGTTTGCCTCAAAAGTCACTCTGAATTTGTTGTCCGCTCTTATGGGTCTTATATCAGCGCAGTCGTAAGGCGCCATATTCACTGCCTGGAGTTCCTTCTTCTCGGACTCGAACAACTCAACGGGCTTTTTCTGTGTGGTTTTATGCTTTCTGACATTGGCTGTGTTTTCCATCCACTGCCTTATAGCGTTATTTACAGCCTCAAGGCTCGTTATATCTTTTCTGCCATTAAGAAAGTTCCTCTTTAAATAGTCCACAGCTTTTTCAACCTGCCCCTTCTCATTAGGGCACCTGACTTTGCAGGCCTTGATTTTAAACCCATAGTGTTGCGAAAAATCAAGATAACTTGGATTAAGCTTTATATCCCCGTAATAGCTGTGTTCAAGGACTGCCACCTTGCAGTTGTCAACCATTACACTTTTCGGGACTCCTCCGAAATATTCAAATGCGTTTCGGTGGCACTGCAGAAAATGCTCCTTATTCTGACGGTATATGAATTCTACGAACATCATCCTGCTGTGGCATAATGTCATAATGAATGCGTAAAACTTCCTTCTTGTATGTTCCAGCTGTATGTACCCGCAATAGGCAAAATCCACCTGAGCAGCTTCGCCAACTTCAAAATTGAGCGTAAGATAAGCTGTCCTGGAAGGAGGTCTCATCGTGCTGACATAATTAGACAGCACACTGTAAGAACCCTTAAACCCTTCCTCTTTGAGCATATTGAACACCTGTTGGGCAGTATAAGAATGCATGTCAAGAAGCGCCTGTATGCGCTTTTTGTATGCAGCCAGAACCGATATCCGGGGGTTCCCCCTGCTTTTTACGAACCTCTCCCGTCTTATCCATCTTGCAGCTGTCTTCTGGTCTATTCCCAGAACTTTGCCTATCTGGCTGAAATTAAGTTTTTCCTCAGATATAGAGCCTCTTTATTTCACAGAACATATGGTAATCAACCATTTTTCATCCCTCCGAGTATGCTCGATAAAACATCGCTCACTTTACAGACAGATGTAAAAGTTCCTTTGTGCTCTTCTTTTATTTCATGCTGCAGCCCAAGAACCTGATAGATGCCGTCCTTGTATGCTATAAGCCCCGCAGAAATAAGCTCATTGCGTAAAGGCGAAACAGTCGCTCTGGTGTTGAGCTCTTCTGCTATCCGTTTGTCCCCATAGTAACTTAATCCTTCAGAGTCGGATACTCCCGAAGAAAAAGATAGAAGCCCAGAGCCTCTACGGAACATTTCCTGACATACCCGTCTCTGACAACGCGGTGGTCAACCCATGTAAAGTGCGAAGGGATGGTGCGCCTTCGGCTATGATCGATTAGTACTTTGTGTTTCATATGCGCCTTTATTTTTTTGATGATATTATCTTTCTGGCATTACTGTGCCGGAAACTTCTCTGCCCCTATCATAAAGGCGTTTTATTACAGCTCCAATGTTATCCCGTAAGACCTCTCCTGTCATATATGAGATAAGTCCATTAATAACAGTATTATGTGAAATAGCGAAATCCCGTAAGACTCTTATGTCTTCAGCCTTGCTTCCTACCTGAGCGAGATCCCGTAAGACTTCTGTTGCAACATCTTTTTTTCTGCTTTTTTTATACTTCTTCCAGTAATCGGGATTATTTTTCTGGTATTGCTTTACGCGTTCGCTCTCTTTTCTGCGGAATTCCAGATTGAGGGACTGCTTCCTATTGTGCTTGGCTTTAGATGCTTTTCTGCTTGCTCTCCGGCACTCAGATTCGCTGCAATAATATTGATGGTAATGGTTGTAGTTGTCCGGCATAAACTGCCTGCCGCAGTTCCGGCATTTCCTCTTCTTCCTTTTCATAGGCTCTATATCAAATTGTTAAGAAAAAAGGAAGAAGATAGTTTTATTGAACTATTTTCGGAAGAAAATGAAGAAAATTATCTCAAAAGAACTTTTAAGAAGATCAGGGAAGAATATTCCCCGGCATTTCAACTTGTTACGCTAACGCCGTTTAAAATTGCTGCCGTCACGGCCTTCGACAGGCTCCTGACCGAGCGCTTCCCGGCGAGGTTTCTCATTATGTTCTGGGGCGAGCATTTCCACTACGGCAGGAACGGGAAGAACGAAGTTGTCGCCTCGCTGCCCAAAACAGAAAAGATCGCAGATTTGCCTCCTAACGAGATGATAGATATTCCTAGCACAACTGTGACCGGACCCGACCAGGGCGATACAACAGACACTCCCACAACAACCACAACTAAGACAATGGCAACAATACCTTCGGTCTCGTCAAAAATAGCGGGCCGAAAATCCGGCTGGCTGAACCTTTTTCACAAAATTGTTAATAAACCGTCCAAAAAATAAAAAAGCCTTTGATGAAGTAATGGATATTATTTAACGCTTTTCCAAGTTTCTGAATGAATCATCAAATCTATTTCATTATCCATAATATTTACACCATGAGAATAAGGTTTATCTAAAGTAAAATGTATCAACCCAAGTGATATATCCTCAGCGTAATAACACTCTAATAGAAGCAGTTTACGGTAGGCATTTAGCTGCAATGAATATTGAGTGTAGTTATTATCGGGGAGATGAGTAACTGGATGATAAGCAAATTTGCCAAACTTGTTCTCTTTGCTTATTTCACTGCTCGTTTTGAAGTCAAGTAAATAGAGGCGATTTGTTTTCTTGTGCCGTAGTATAATATCAGCTGTCCCGCAAAGTTTAAGTCTTTCCGAAAATATTATTTTTTCAGATGCTTCTAGATTAAAAACCTTTACCAGTTCTTCAAGTTTTGCTTTTGCGACTGTTATATAACTTTCGGCCTTTTTATTTATCGGAGCAGGGAGGGGGTTCCCTAAAAAGAATGCTTCGCAGTATTCATGTATATTGCTTCCTAGTTCCTGACTGTTGGTTTTCTTCCTGTCCCAATCTGCCAGGACTTCTTTTTGTGAAAGATTATATTTTCTGGCATAGGCAAGGCTTATTTTTTCGGAATCAAAAGCTTCAAAGAACTTTTGAACAAAATTAGTGACGGATGTAAAATCCTTAACTTTATCAGTGAAATATTCATGTTTGATATCATCAAAATATATTCTGACTCCTTTAGGATTAGTGTCAGATTTCAATTTTTCCATTAATGATCCTTTGTGTTCTCAACTATTAATTTATATGAGTAATGCGTTTTTTGAAGGGATGTATTTTATAGGAGGCTTTGGTGGGTTTGTTTGATATAAGGGTTTTAGCTATTACAAAAATTGTCCCAACTTCCGCCGATTAAAAACTTACCTTCTTCAGGTTCTTTCTTTCCAATAATCAGGATCTCTATGAAGATTCATCAAAGCAACGATAAATTATTCATCAGATTACATGAAACTTCTTCAAGTGGAATGGCCTTAACTTTTCCAGATTTTATTTCTTCTAATCTTTTTTTTGCTAATTTTAGCCATTTAATTTGGATGTCTATTTTTGAAGAATACATACTCATGAGAATGGAATCAATAAATTTTGCTTTCCCATCTATTGGAAGTGATATCGCCTCATTAATAAGCTCTTTAGTTGTAATCATGAAAATCCTTTTTGATGCTTAAAAATAATAAATTTAGTCACTTAGTCGCATTTACATTGTATATCATCTTACAGGACGATAACTGTCCCATATACAAGATATTATAGTTCATCATCTGTAGATTTTCTCTGGTGCAAATTCTTTAGGATAAATTAGGGCAGGGGATGTTCCTTAAATTATTGCTCTCGGTAAGCAAAACATCAACAAATGTTTGCTATGATAAAATCTTTTCCGGCATAGAGACATATCTGTAAAAAGTAGCACGGGAAATATTCAAAGAGCCGCATATCTTTTCAATGCTCATGCCATGATCTTTGTGCATACGCTTTGCCATTTGAACTTTTGGAGCAGAGCAGGGGATAGGGCGTCGACCACCACTTCTACCTCTTGCCCTTGCAGCTTTTAGTCCGGCTATTGTCCTTTCCTGTATCAGCCGCCTTTCAAATTGTGCCAGCGATGAAAAGATATTAAAAATTAATTCTCCTGATGCAGTTGTGGTATCAATAACACCGTCACAGAGAGACCTGAACTTAATTCCCCTTTTAAAAAGATCTTCAATTAACCTGACAAGGTGAACCATTGATCTGCCTAACCTGTCAAGCCTCCATACCAGTAAAGTATCTCCCGGAACAAGAGTTTTTAAACATTCATCCAGTCCGGGCCTTTCCTCTTTTGATCCGGAGATTTTATCAATATAAATAGATTTTTCACGACATCCAGCTTTCTTCAATGCGTCGAGCTGCATTCTGATATCCTGTTCGGTAGTGCTTACCCTGGCATAGCCGATTAAAGTACTCATTTTGAAAAAATCTCATTAAATGTTGATATTTTTAATTAATAATACTATAATTGATGAGACGGTCAAATGATATATATAAAGGATTTAAATTTTAAACTTTTTAATTGTCTTATCAAACGACCGTATAATGAGACTTTACACTTATGCAGGAAATTCTTAAATACTGGGAAACGGACAAAAGGTTTTACAAAGCTTTTCTTTGCCAGGATCTTTTCGGCGACTGGATCGTTGAAAGAAATTGGGGAAGCAAATATTCCCGCAGGGCAGGGGGCAAGTCGGATTTTTGTTCTTCCTATCAGGAAGGTTTGGAAAAACTAAAGGATATTCACAAGATAAGGATAAGACATAGCTATAAGGACATTCCTTAATTTTCCCATTTTAATAAACTTACCAATTATACAGTTCAGACCTTATGCGACATTTTTTCTTTAGCTTCATTTCGCAACCCTCTATTTCACCCCAACATTCTCTGAGGTAGCTCGTGCGATATCTAAACTATTGCTCCAAAATGATTTTTATGGGCGTTGCACTTCGTGCCGCTATGTTGTCCTGGCGGACGGAGCCATAGTCTCCACCCTGATGGGCTTCCAGCGCTAACGCAAAAGGCGTGATTTCCCTCCGGTCGGTTTTCTAGTTTTAAATTATAATTGTCGCTTGGCACATGTATGGAGACAAGGTGATTTTACCCGAAAACAGCGAGCAAATATCGCTTTGAGAGCTGCAAAATTTGATATTTTTTCCTAGTTAGCCCAGGCAAGGACGCATTTTGTCCCTGTGGCAAAGGTATTAGTATTGCATACAATATTAATAAACAGGAGAGGAAACTATGGAAATGAACAAAATGACGCTTGCCGAATTCATCGAAAACTATGACAAGGAAGGTTCGATAGTCCTGCTTGAGGGCAAGAGGGAAGTCTGGGAGGGACACAAGGCAAAATGTGTCGCCCTTGGTAAACTTCTTGCTGAAAAAACTAAGCATATCATGTTTCGTAGCGGAAATGCCGAGGGTTCGGACGCTCTCTTTTCTGAGGGAGTTGTCTCTGTTGACCCGAAGAAACTTCAAGTAATAACTCCATATTCCGGACACAGAAAGAAGAATAATATTGCCTATGAGACATATTCGCTTGACGATATGAACTTGAACTTAAAATCTGAGGCTGTTATACAATCTGAGAAACACGGTTCCATGCCGGGACTTGTCTCTGGTTATATAAAAGGTCAGAAAAACAAAAACACCATGAAAGCTCCCTATATCATCAGAGATACTGTCAAGGTGATTGGCGGCGGTGCTATCAAAGGTGCTACATTTGCGATTTTCTATGTTGATCCGTTAAAACCAGATTCCGGCGGGACTGGCCATACTAGGAATATCTGCATCGTGAACAATGTATCCTTCCTTGACCAGCGCTGCTGGCTCAAGTGGCTTGTTTGAAATTAGAAGAACTTTATATTGTTATTTTTATTCACTCTCTTAAAGTGAGCTTTGGTTATGAATAACTAAACTTGAGAAGGTATTGTGCCAATCGTCAAAAGCATTAAATAAGAACTCTTTCAATTCACGACCGCATTGCCCTTTTAAATCAATATCTGAACTAGAGGTATCAAATTTTGCTTCAACATATACTTCAAGTGCTGGAAACCTTTGAATTCTTCTGGTGTTATCTGGATAGGTAAATTCTTGCCAGCAACATTTTTTATTACTTCCTTTATATAGTAACTTACAGATTCTCTGAGACACTTTGTTTGTTATTCCAGAACCGACAGTTATTAAGGAAAATGTTTTTACAACAATAGAAATTGGTTCGTGATATTTAGAATCACTCCATTTGCTAAAATTACGAATAAGTGTGCCGTTAACTTCAATATGAAAAGAAGGTATTGCAGGATAAAAATTGGTGCTTTTTCCTGTAGATCGCTCAAATATTGTTGGATAAATATCATAACTGAAAAAACCTTGTCCTCCTGCTGGATTTTTCTTTAATTTGTACTGAGGATGTTGTGTACGAATCTCCTCAGCAATATCCCCTATAAAGTAATAAAATTTATCTCGGTTCAGTTTCCTGTCATTGGCATCTAACCTGTCAAGAATTGCACCATCGAGCTCAAATGAGTGAAAACATTCGCAAACTTCCTCGCGTATTTTGCATGGTAGCTCATCCAGAATTTTATAAATGTCTTTCCAGTAAAAATGCTTTAATGTAATTCCATTTGGAATCTCAAATGATTTCTTTTCTTTTTCTTCTTCAAATTTATATCTGGTTATGACTATCAAATAGCCTTTTTCTCTTAATTGGTTAGCGTAGTTTTTTAATTGGTTAGGGGGGAAATCTGCTGCAATCTTATTTTCGACTATCATAAAATACGGTTTTTTGAAATCATCGTTATTTTCTCCAGCAATCATATCATATCGTTCTTCTCCGTTTTCTACTTCTGCTTGAAACCTTAAATTCGTCGAAATATCCCTGCTAATTTCTGAGAGGAACTTTTTTTTAAATGCAGTACATTTTGAGCTATTTAATAACCAGCAAAATACTTGAGTAATAAACTCTTCTTCTGAACGCAAATGACTGGTCATTGGAGCATTTTTATCGTTAGACCGTTCGTCGCGAAAATATTCTGGAACAGGGTTAATTAATCTTTGAAACTTTTCATTGTAGCCGTAAAGATTTAGATTATTAAGCGCCCATACTTTTTCCAACCAATGCTCACTCATGATTCTCTCCTATGATAGTTTTTCTACTCTTTATTATAAACTTTCAATATATTCTCAGCCATTTTGATTATATCTACTCTAAGAGATTCCGGCTTGATAACTTTGATATTTCCGGCTTCTCCTAAAATCCAGCGAGTCAGAGTGAACGAGGTCAAAGATTTGATATAGAGATTGAGCGAACCGTCAGGATTAAGCTTGTAAGTCTGGTTATCTGGGCAATTTCTTTCCATTATGTAGCATGCTATTTCAGGGGAGCACCAGAGTTCGATGTCCTTAATTCCTTCATCATTGAATGGGACTCCCTGAGGATTTTTCAGCACTTCTTTTGGGACTTCATAAGTATAATCTGTAAGCTCGGCACTTTTAATTCTATGAACGGCAAAAGTCCTAATGCCGTCTCTAAGATGGCAGAAGGCTTTTACATACCATGCGCCTCCATAGAAGCTTATAATGTAAGGATCAACTACTCTTATAGTTTTTTCTACTTTGGGATCAGGCTGATAAGTTATCTTTACACTTCTATGTTTCTGCCATGCAGTAAAGATAGCCTTAAATACATCAGGGTTGATTTTAACCTTTGTATGCGAATAAGTCATAAAGGTATTCAGCGCTGCAGTCTCCAGGAATTCAGGATTATTTGCGGTTAATTGCATGTTGACAGCTTTTCTTATTTCGGACTTGAGAGGTTCAGGAAAGGTGTCTTCAGCTATTTTTGCGCCGAAAATAGATGGCATAAGCATATTGTCAGGGATAACCGGATAATTGAAATCCCATCCGTGATGTTTGAGATAATAGCCTTGCCTCTCAAAGTCATAACCGATAGGGGCGCCAAACTCTTCTTTCAGAGCTTTGATATCTCTTTGGATGGTTTTGTAACAGCATTCTATGCTTGTTTCTTCATAGAGATCAGATTCTTTGAGTTTCTTGGCAAAAGTTTTACTATTGGGATATCTGTTCTCCTTTAGCTCCCCGACAAGTTTTATAAGTCTAAGCAACCTGTTCTTATTTAGTCCCATGGCATTTCCTTTTGTTGATTAATTGATAATTAAATTCCTTATACCTCAAATCTAGCCTGATAACAAGGACAAAATATGTTCCTGTTAAAAATCTCTCTTTTTATTTTGCTAGAAACAACAGGAACACTCCATGTCCCTGTCTCGGGTATATCAAGTATAGAAAGCGAATGAATATGTGAAAATGACAAGGCAATAAGAATTTGAAAAATAGAAATTCCTGACTGATATAGGAAACAAAGCATAAAGATGACTACAAGCTTGCTTCAAGGATTTACAATTTATTTTTTTGATAATGAAATAGGAGGATTTTAGTTATGAGAAGGCACGGCACTAGTAAACTGCTCAATATAGACAGTTATCTTCAGTCCAAAGCATACGAGTATATAGCGAACTTCATGGACAGTAGATTTTTCAAGGATGGGATGTATGACTGCGAAGAAATGATGAACTTCCTCTATAGCTACATCAGCGAATCCAAGTTGGAAAAGATTTTGGGCCCTGTTAGTTCTGAAGACAACGACTCATTAGATCCTTATAGCTGCAGAATAAAATTTGGAAAACACAATAAGCCGTCCAATTTTAGCGCGTTGTATGAATCGAAAGATAAAATTCAGACAATTCTTTTTGAAGAATCTAGACTTTCCAGGAAGTTGGACGAGTCATCTATACTCAATAACCTAATGGAACTCTCTGTTACATTCTCGTTGAATGATAATGACCTTGAAGTGATTACTTTTTTCTATATTTACGAAACATGTAGCCCGATTAAATCAATTTGGAATGATTTTGACAATCCTCAGGGACATGTGGCTCTAATGAAGAGCATATTTGGAAACAATCCAAAGTTATCGAATAGTTTTCCAAGAAGCATCCAGACATTAAAGAAATTAAGGCTGTTAGATGACTACTTTAACCTTGAGAACAACATTAAGCATTTTATCTGCGGACTTTCCGGGCAATCTCTGTCTGCCAACTATTTCAGTATATCAGATAAAGAACCGCTTCCTCTAGAATACTTTGATTCTTATCAGAAGCACATCGAAACACTTAAAGCATTGATTCTGAAAAGAAAACCAGGAGAAGGAGTGAATATCCTTTTCTACGGGATTCCTGGCACAGGGAAGACTGAATTTACCAGGCTTCTATCCAAGTCCCTAAATTATAAACTTTATGATATAAAAAGCCTTGATGACGAAGGAAATCCAAATTATATCCATAAGAGATTTACAGGAATTAAAGCCGCTATGAATCTATCCAATCCTGATTCATCAATAATAATGATTGATGAAGCTGATGAAATGCTAAATGGAAGCATAAGTTTTTTCGGAT
>Ga0194053_10001890_pt1 | contig 13055 bp, 9 predicted proteins | sample SepL228m_MetaG_FD_161684 | JGI IMG/M metagenome (GOLD analysis project Ga0194053, IMG submission 161684) | Anoxic zone freshwater microbial communities from boreal shield lake in IISD Experimental Lakes Area, Ontario, Canada - Sep2016-L227-8m | ecosystem: Environmental > Aquatic > Freshwater >... | reverse complement strand
CGCCTTGGGCATTGTGACTTAGCACGGCATGAGCGCGTTCCGGATTTTGATTGGCCAGTTGGTTACCCAATACGCCGCTAATGCGCTTGGCCCAAACTGCATCCGGCAATAGATAAACACCCACGGTATCTGTTTGATAGTCAGGTTTGATCGTCTCTGCCTTGATCATATCTTCAGCATATCCGCTTGCTAATTGTTCGTAGACACTATAATTATCGGCGATAAAATCAAAAGGTGACAAGTAACGCGCCAATTCACGGTAAAGTGCATCCGGTGCAAAATGCAGGTCGGTGATGCTGTTACCGTAACCGTTATAATTGATGCACACCCCCAAGTCTTTGAGTTGTTTAAGTTGATTTACAGATAAAGACAGGGTTTTGGCCGCTTGTTCTGCGCAGTCAAGCAGATTGTCGCCAAACGCCGCAGTGACCGCCCAGGCACGATATTTTCCACCAAGATAGTGATCAACCAAAAGACTGGTGCAGGTATTGGCAGCGGTATTGATAAGCGCTTGTAGCTTGGGATGTTGCGGAATATCGCCGGATTCATGATGATCCACATAAAATACCGAGGCACCTTGTATGAGAATTTTATCCAGAGCCGTACGATTTTTTTTTAAGGAAATATCCAGTACCGTGACAATATCATTTTTTTGGACGTGTAAATGTTCCAATAAATGGATGTCTCTTTTTACACCGGTAACCAGTTTGGCTTGCACAGGCTTTGCCAAACGTAACTGCACAAGCGCACAAATACCATCGGCATCACCGTTAAACACATCAATTTGCATGGCTTGTCCCTGATTTTTTCATGTTATGTTTTATTTTACGCGATGAATAGGGCTTATGAAAAACATCTTGCCTGTAAAAACAGTATTGCCTGTAGAATGCTACCAATAAAAACAACTATTCTGTTATTGATGACAACTCAAACCCACTCTTCAAATTTACGTTTTTTTTCTGAGTCCTTTAAACGTTTTTTGCCTAATTCCCAAGCTGTTTCGCTGGCCATTATTTTAATTGTCAGTTTTGTGCTGATTTATTCTTTGTCCGGTATATTGATGCCTGTTTTTGCTTCAATTGTGCTGGCTTATTTACTGGAAGGGTTGGTGGGTAAGTCTGAAAAGTTGGGAATGCCGCGTTTGCCAGCGGTTTATCTGGTGTTTTCCGGCTTTATGGCTTGTTTGGGATTTTTACTGTTTTATTTGATGCCGCTGGTTTCGCAGCAAGCGGTCGAGCTGATTCAAAATATTCCCGAGATTATTAGCCGTGCTCAAACCGGTATTCTGCGCTTGCCGGAAATGTACCCAAAAATGATTTCAGAGAGCAAAATTCAACAGATGATGTTTGCTGTTCAGCAAGAATTGCTAACCTATGGTCAAAACGTATTGTCGCTTTCTGCGGCCTCCGTGGTGGGTATCGTCAGTGCCTTGATTTATCTGTTTTTGGTACCAATGATGGTGTTTTTCTTTTTAAAAGATAAAGCGTCGTTAATTTCCTGGTTTTTGCAGTTTATGCCCCAAAACAGAAACTTAACCGTGCGGGTCTGGGAAGAAGTCGATATACAGTTGGGTAATTATGTACGCGGTAAATTTGCTGAAATATTTATTCTCTGGTTTGTCAGTTACGCAACCTTTGCCACAATGGACTTAAATTATGCCATGTTGTTGGCGGTATTGATGGGCGTGCAGGTAATTATTCCTTATATAGGCGCAACATTGGTTACTTTTCCGGTCCTGGGTGTCGCTTATTTTCAGTGGGGCTTAAGTGGTGATGATTTTATGTATATGGTTGTCGCGTATTCCATTATCCAAGCTTTGGATGGGGTTGTCCTGGTGCCGGTATTATTTTCAGAAGCCGTCAATTTACATGCGGTCGCAATTATCGTCGCTATTTTATTTTTTGGCGGCTTGTGGGGTTTTTGGGGCGTATTTTTTGCCATTCCTTTGGCAACCGTTGTTAAAGCCGTTTTAACGGCCTGGCCTCGATTGGGTGATAAAGAACTTGAGACTCAAGGTTGATATTTTGATTGTGGCTAACCCGCAAACAATACTCCCTGCAAAAGTTGCCACATTAAAAAACCGGAGTGCAATCGCTTCAGCTATTGCCTGTAAAAACAGCTAAAGCGGTTTTACTCCAGTTGAATGCTTAATTTAACGACATTGGAGAAGGGACAGTTCATCCGCAACTGTGGGCAGTGGGGCTGGGGTTATTTATTGCGAGTTGCTTAAAGGTCGGAGTACAAACCTAGGTTTGCACTCCAAATCGTCAAAGTGTCGGGTACGTCACTGCCATTAAGTGGGGGCTTATTTATCGCGAGTTACCTTACAAGCGGGCCAATAATTCCGCTTTTTTGGCACTGTACTCGGAATCCGTCAAAATGCCTTTATCTTTTAGATTGGCCAATTTTTCAAGTGCGCCAAAAATATCCGAGTCCTGAATGAGTTCCTGGGTATTGACAGGGCTGGGTTGAACGAAGACCGGTGCAGGTTGGACGTAGGCAGGTTCTGGTTGGAATTGAACCGGTGCTTGATAGGGTACGTTGTCGATAGAAATAATGGGTAGCGTGCTAACATCGACAAGTCCGTATTGACTCGTAAAGGTAATCGAACCCCCTACTGATTGCTGCTGGGAAAAACCGCCAATCTGATGATCCAGGGTGTCGTATAGCGTTACTTGTCCATTGACGTCGATAGCCAGTCTGTGAATATTGGCGAAATAAGCATAACGCACGTTATTTTGAGAACCGGTGCTGGTTGGAAATTGCAGGCCGACGGGCCACCAGTTACCTGAACTACCGGCCGGTGGCGGTACAAACAAGCTAACCGGACCGGTGGGGCCAGAGCTGTTTTGTTGCTGTCCGCCACCAAAGTTGTTTTGTTGTTGATTGCCTTGGCTCTGTGACTGAAAGCTGCCTGTTTGAATGAGATCCGGTTGATTGGCAATTAGATTCGCGAGCTCTTGACACAGTCCACTGACTGAGTTTTTTAAGCCATTATTGAACATATCGCCCAACATAATCATGCCGCCCCTCATCCATTGGCCGGAACCGCCAAACTCACGATGATTAAACTGGGCCATGGAACCGTTGCCGTTGATGACCGACAGCAACATGCTGAAGACGGCATCGGGACTAAAATTATAGCGTTGTGCAATGTTGTTGATTATTTGCTGGCCTTCCGGCGTAAGCTGTTTCATTGGAAATATCCGTTTGGTTAAGATGAGGGGAGGGGGTACAAAGGATTAATCAGCAGCGGTAGCGCTTACATTATTGATTGTCGACTGATTTTAATAGACCATACTCGGTGCGGTCATATTTTCGGCTTTGTGATCGGCCATTTTATCCGATAGCGGCGTTGCAAAAACAGTTACATAGCCAGGCTATGCGCCTGTCTTTTCGCCTTGCTCTCGAATAAAATAACCCGATCATAAATTCCGTAAACATTACCGCCAAGTATGGCAGTGTAAATGAAGTGCCTGTTAAAAGCACTTTAAATCTGAAATTGCCAGACGAGTAGCCGTTAAAGAACCGGTGCTGCCACTTTTTAAGCCCTCCTTGTTTAGCACTCTTTCAGTGCAAGGGTTTCAGTTAAAACCAACTTGGTGCAACTAATACCGGCATAAGTCCCTTTTTTAGCCTTTGTTGGCTTTTTATGCGGGCAAACTACCGGATAGACTCATCGTAAGCCAAGCAGATAGCCGCTAAAAATAAGGCATTATTTGCCGAATAAAAGACAAATAAGTCAGTATCAAGCGGCAACTGTTGTTAATATCATTAATGGCATAATATCTGCTTGATAGTTTTCCTATAATACTAATAGATCACTAAAAATAGACGCCTTGCAGCCCATGAAACTAAATGATTCACACGACAAACTTGATGCTTACTACCAGCAGGTGCAGGGCATTATCCTTAACAGACAGGATTGGGTGAGTGGTTTGCTGCCTGCCAGTACCGCCGTTACTGTACATGGCAATTACACCGATGCTTGGGTAAGGGATAATGTTTACAGTATTCTTGCGGCATGGGGTTTGGCGCTGGCTTATCGGCGCGTGGATGAACAACAGGGACGCACTTACGTTTTGGAGCAAAGCGTAGTCAAGTTGATGCGCGGCTTGTTAACGGCAATGATGCGGCAGGCACCGAAAGTTGAAAAATTTAAGCAATCCCAGAATCCGTTGGATGCCTTGCATGCCAAATATGACACCAAATCTGGCGGGATTGTGGTGGGCGATAATGAATGGGGGCATTTACAGCTGGATGCGACCTCTTTATTTTTGTTGATGTTGGCGCAAATGACGGCCTCCGGTTTGCGTATTGTCTTTACCATTGATGAAGTCAATTTTGTGCAAAATCTGGTTCACTATATCAGTCGCACTTACCGAACCCCCGATTATGGTATCTGGGAGCGTGGCCACAAGATTAATCATGGCATTGCCGAGTTAAATGCCAGTTCCATTGGTATGGCTAAAGCGGCGCTGGAAGCATTGTCCGGTTTTAATTTGTTTGGCAAAGACGGTGGGCAAGCGTCTGTTGTCCATGTCATTAGTGACGACATTGCCCGAACCCGCATTACCCTGGAGTCGCTGTTACCCAGAGAATCCATTTCTAAAGAGGTGGATTCGGCAGTTCTTAGTATCACCGGATTTCCCGCTTTTGCAGTTGATAATCAGGCCATCCGTGCAAAAACAGAAGCGCTGGTTTGCGAAAAACTGGAAGGCCGCTATGGTTGTAAACGCTTTTTGTTGGATGGTCATCAAACCGTGATAGAAGACAGTCAGCGTCTCCATTACGACCCGCATGAACTTAAACAATTTATGGCTATTGAATCTGAATGGCCGTTGTTTTTTACTTATTTACTGCTTAATAATTTATGCACAGGCGATGACGAAGCGGCTTTGCTTTATCGTCAGAAACTGGAAGCTTTACTGGTTGAGCAAAATGGACAGTATTTATTACCCGAACTGTATGTGGTGCCGCTAGATTTGATTGCCGCAGAAAAAGCCGATCCACACAGTCAGGAGCGGGTTCCCAACGAAAATATACCGTTGGTTTGGGCACAAAGTCTGTTTATGCTGGGTTGTCTTATTCAGGACGGTCTGCTCAGTTGTGACGATATCGATCCGTTGGGACGACACAAAGTCGTTAAGAAAAATCAGGATTGCAAGTTGCAAATTCAGTTATTGGCTCAGGATGAAAGCGTACAGAACCACTTAACGGACTATGGAATTGCCACGCAAACCCTTGCTGAAATAGCCCCCATTCAGATAAGGGAAGCCAGCGAACTGGCCGAGGCTTATACGCATGTCGGCAGAAATGACCGTATTGGCTTAAGCGGTCGGCCACTGAGGCAGTTGCGGACCTTGGCAACCTCTAAAATGTATAATTTGGCAGGCGAGCCACTGCTTTTTTTACCGCAATGCCTCAATCAAAAAGGTTTTTATCTGGCGTTGGATAACCGCTTGCTTATCCAGCGGTTGCGTCTGGAATTGTCGTATATTTATAAGCATTGGGACCGACAGGGTAATCCTTTGCTGGTGATGACGATAAAACAAAATATGTTGGACAGTCATCATTGTGAAGTGCTGATTGAATTTATCAAGGAACTGCAACAAGGATTATCGCAAGGTATCGCTTTACAACTGGGGACACTGTTGGATTTTGCAGAAACGGCCAGTCATGAAAAAATTAACTATTTGCATGATTTTCAATTCTCCAAGGCCTCTTGGGAAGAAAGCATTAGACCCTTTTTTGAGGCATTACCTGTAAATACCGCGCTATCAGCACCGTTGGATACGCTATTATTAACAGAATGGGAAATTGCACCCGATGAAGTGCTTATCGCGCAACTAAAAACCAACACCAATCTTTATGCCCAACTTGAAGCATTAACATTACTAAGCCTTCGGCATGGGTTGGATTACCAACCCGTCTTAATGGCGATGCCGGACACGGTTGCTTGTGTGGGTGACTTGCTTGAAGAAGTTTATGAGCGGGCTGGCGATCAACATGAATGGACGATTGTTAGACGCTGTGCCGGTTTACTGGGTAAATATGATATTAATCTGGAACAGGCCGCCACCGAAATACTGGTTCGTCAACACTCACTCACTTTAGGACGCGCTTACAGTGGTAAGGCAACGTTGACGCGCCCCGCCGATTCTTCAGAAATTTTGCAGCTTATCCGTACTTATAATACGGAGGCCAGTGAGCGTATTATTATTCAGGAATTGATTCTTTATTTAGGGATGTTAATCAAAGCCAACCCGGAATTATTCACTGATATGCACACGATAAGAGTGGGGCATATTCTGCAATTGCTTATCGTCAGACAAAAACGTGAATCGGGTTGCGGCACCTTGGATCAGGCTTTTAACGAAATTCTTTCTTTGCCGCCTTATCAAGTGTCCAAAAAATTAAAGGAAACCCTGCAAGACTACAGTAATACAGAAGATCAATTGGGCTTGGCTGAAACGCTGCACTATGAAGGTGATTGCCGTAAACTGACCAGTGCCCGTTTTTTAAACAGCATGAACCCCAAAGACTCCGGAGACATTGTTGATTGGTATCAATGGCGTGAACAGCAGGGCAGTGTCGGCCGGGAAAACAAGGCTTTTTATGCCAGTGTTTGGGATATACTGCATCATTGCAAAGGCTTGATGATGGGTGGCAAACTCAACAGCAAAAACAGGCTGGATAGCGAGAATACCCTGTCGCAGATGACCGCAGGTGAACAAAGCTTTAAGTTACACGTCAATCATTTGCTTAACAAAATTCAGGCACCCGTTTATCGACAACTAACGGTAGAAGCTTTAAAAGCAATGGCGTCTATTTTTAGGGATAATAAATCCTTACATATTGACGATACCTTATTAACCGATATTATTATCGGCCATGCCGTCAGAATTAGCTGGTTACAAGCTCATCCAGAAGCCCTGGAAAATTATGAAGAAGTTACGTCCCTGGCATGGCAGGCTTTTTATCAATTACCACCCCATAAAGTTGCCAATGGCATTCTTGATGCTTTAATACATTTACTTGACCCTAATTAAAGGACTTTACCGTGATACTAGCAGGCGATATAGGCGGAACAAAGACGGTATTATCCCTCTTGCTCAGAGAGACTGGCGGCTTGTTGACCTGCGTGCAGGAAAAAACCTACCCAAGCCAACAATACCCCAAATTTGATGATATTCTAACGGCCTTTTTACCGGCCGACGTTGCTATCGAATCGGCCTGTTTTGGTGTAGCCGGTCCGGTTGTTAAGCAACGCTGTCACACGACCAATTTACCGTGGTTACTGGATGCCTCGGCACTAAAAATAAAACTGGGCACCTCAAAAGTAAAACTGTTAAATGATTTGGAAGCCATGGCACTGGGCATGTTGTATCTGCCTGAAGACGATTTAATTGAGTTAAATCCCAGGGCAGAAACCCAAACGGGCAATATTGCAGTGATAGCCGCTGGCACCGGCTTGGGTGAAGCCATTCTTTATTGGGATGGGTGCAAGCATCACCCAATGGCTACCGAAGGCGGTCATTCTGACTTTGCCGCGCAAAATAGTCAGCAGGATTTGTTATTGGCTTATCTTAGAAAACAAACGCCTGAGCATGTGAGTTACGAGCGCGTTTTGTCCGGTATTGGTTTTAGCCATTTATATGATTTTCTTTGTGACCAGGGTTTTGCACCTTGCCCTGATGTGCCCGATAACAACAGCGACATTGATAGAAATGCGGTTATTTCCAAATTGGGTGTTGCCGGTGAAGACCCTTGTTGTGCCGAAGCAGTCAAACTGTTCGTTGCGCTTTATGGCGCAGAAGCCGGCAATTTGGCATTAAAATCAATGGCTACCGGCGGGGTTTATATCGGCGGGGGTATTGGTCCAAAAATATTGCCGGCACTACAAAATGGACACTTTATGGACACATTTAAAGCCAAAGGCCGCTTTGCACCTTTGTTGTGTAAATTATCAGTAAAATTGTCGTTAAACCCGCGTACACCTTTAATTGGCGCTATTAATTATTTTGAAATAGAGTGAATTGTATAGAGACCTTCCTTGATTAAGCGACATTATTTTCTGTAGGGCGTGCGTGCGTGCCTTGAAAAATAAGGCGCGCACGGCACGCCCTACATACATACATACATACATACATACATACATACTTAATTAATTCAGGATCCTATAGCTTTTTAGAGGTGGTCAGGGCATGTATTTATTGACGTGGCTTTAGCTATTCTTTTTGGTAGGTGCCAATCAGCTCGGCCTGCCCCAAGATATGTCCGGTCATGGCTTTTTCCAGTTGGGTTTTAGTGGGGTGATGCAGATCCGGCAGTTCAATATCCAGTGCGTAAAGTTTATGAAAGTACCGATGCCGGCCAATGGGCGGGCAGGGGCCTTTATACCCGGTTTCTTTCCAGTCATTTTTGCCTTGTTGTGTTCCCAAGGGTAAGTCACTTTCAGTGATGGCTTTAGGTAATTCCATAGCAGTGGCTGGAATGTTATAAAGAATCCAATGTACCCAGGTCATTTTGGGTGCAGCAGGATCAGGTGCGTCAGGATCATCAACAATTAATGCCAGACTTTTAGTGTTTTGTGGAAGCTGCGACCAGCTTAACGCGGGCGAACTATCATTACCCTGACAGGTAAAAATTGTTGGGATTTCACCCTGATGAACAAAATCAGGTGATTTTAGGTTTAAAGTCATGGCTTGTTCTCCTTCAGCGGCCAAGGCTGCCGTTATAGTAAAAAAGCTAAAAATCAAACAAATTAACCGGATAATAGAGCGCTGATAAATTAAATGCATAGATCACCTGAAAATTAATGTCATACAAGCTACGAAAATACCACGAAGAAACGAAGAAAAAAATAGTTTGCAAACGGGTTGGTTTTCGAATTTAGTGTTTGTTCGGTGTCAGGACATACTGCGATTATAAAGTTTTATCAAGCAGAATATTTCCTGTCTGATGTGTCTTCTAAAAATAATAACATTATTTAAAACCGTCTTGTTTAATTTTTTCCAGCCACTTGTTAAAGCCTTTTCTATCCAACAGGAAATATAAAAATAAAAGTAAAAAAGGCCATAACAATAAGGCCATAATTTTAAATCCGGTTCCCATATCCATGATTATCTCCTCGTTTAAAAAATATTTTATTTACCACGAAGGATACAAAGAAAAATGGGTGTCCTTTGTGGTGATGATATTTTAAGATTTTTTTGTAGAATTAGCTGTTCATAAAGTCACAATAGGGCTTAGGAACTGCACGACAACATGGAGCAACCAGCCCGTTGCCTCGCCCAATCGGGGCGTTTAGCGGCAAATTCTTCTTGGCCGGGTTGTTCGTCATAAGGGTGGCGCAATAATTCCAATAACTCGTTAATCATTGAAAAATCGCCTTGATCAGCTTTGTCAATGGCGAGCTGGGCAAGATAGTTCCGCAGGACATATTTAGGATTGACAGCGTTCATTCGCTGTCTTCTCAAGTCATCCGCTGTACCGTCAATTTTCAAACGGTTAATATAACGCTCAAGCCACACAGTTAAACGGGATTTATACTCCGGCGTTATTTGTTCTGGAACGTAATAAGCGGGAGCCAAGAGATCAAGCACCGCTTCATAATCAACCGGCTTTACAATAATATTTATCTTGGCCAACTGGCGATAAAAAATAGACATATCGGTTTCAATCAACGCCAGTAGTTCCAACAATTCAGTGCATAATTCGCCGTCGGTTGCCGGATAAAAGGCATTTAGACCCAGTTTACCCGCCATCATGGTTTGCCAGTTCCGTTCAAAGGTCAGCTTATAAACAGCCAACGCCTCTTGCAACGGCTCTACTTGCTCAATGAGCGGATAAATGGCATTAGCCAGTTGCCCCAGATTCCAGAAAGCGATTTGCGGCTGGTTGCCGAAACGATAACGGCGCTGCTCGACATCAGTCGTGTTAGGCGTCCAGTTAAGATCAAAATTTTCCAGCCAGCCGTAAGGCCCGTAATCAATGGTCAAACCCAATATCGACATATTATCGGTATTCATGACCCCATGAACAAAACCGACGCGCTGCCAGTGCACAATCATTTCCGCCGTTCTTCGGCAAACTTCCGCAAACCAGGCGATATAAACTTCCTTTGAAGGTTCGCCCAAATGCGGAAAATCAGTGCGAATTGTGTAGTCCGCCAATTTTTTTAGCAAAACAACATCGCCGCGTGCGGTTAAAATTTGAAAGTTGCCAAAGCGGGTAAAAGAGGGCGCTACCCGACAAACAATAGCACCCGGTTCCGCTTTGGGATTGCCGTCGTAAAACATATCCCGAATAACGGTTTCACCGGTCAGCACTAAACTTAACGCCCGCGTGGTGGGTACGCCTAAATGATACATGGCCTCGCTGCATAAAAATTCACGCACGGATGATCGTAACACGGCCAAACCATCGGCTGTTCTGGAATAAGGTGTAGGCCCCGCACCTTTAAGTTGTAAGGCCCAGCGTTCACCTTTTTGATTGACTATCTCGCCTAAATTAATGGCGCGGCCATCACCCAGTTGACCCGCCCAATTACCAAACTGATGGCCGCCGTAACAGGTCGCATAAGATTCCATGCCGGAAGTCAGACTGTTACCGGCAAATATTTGCGTAAAATTATCCGCTTCACAGGCATCCGGGGTCAAATCCAGTAATTCGGCGACTTCCCTCGAATAAGCCACCCGTAGCGGGTTTACAACCGGGGTTGGTTTTACTCGCGAGTAACATGCGCCGAAAACCTGACGACGATTGTTGAGGGTTTCTTCATCTGCCGGTAATTCGCGGATAAAGCGGTTATCGAAAATTAAATCATCAAGATTGGCTGGTTTCTGTTGGGCATTCATGGGCGGCACGACTAGGTTGTATTAATGGGCGATAAATCTAAAAACAGTTCGAGAACAGATTAACACAGTTTTTGAGCTATCAATGCAGTTGATTTATGAAGGGTACGGTTAATTATACACTCAACACGGACATCTCTGGCTGTAGATGCCTGAGAATCCGACATGAGAAACAGATTAATTAATATTGAACAGGTTTCCCGCTTTTGTTACCCTAACCAAAAATACTGGGAAGCAACCGTTATTATCATGAAATACCATAAAATTAGCACACTAGATAAGCTTGGTCAGCTTCAGACGGCGTTTGTTTATTCGACAAAGATGTCGGAAGCGCTTGGCGTTTCAAGGCGAACGCTTCTCAACTGGCGACAGAAGCCTGAGTCGATCTCCGCCAAGTATCGTCTGGATATTGATGTTTTGTATTGCCGGCACTTTTTGATTCCTGAATGGGACGTTCCCAAGCAAAGTTTTGAAGATGTTTTGTTACCGGATGACATGCTTCACAACGAGGCGCTGTTTCTGCCTTTTCTACGTCGTATAAGTTATGGCACGATTGAAATCGAAACCGATATGGCGAAAGCGGATTTCGATAACATTATTGATGAAAAGAAGCTGCCCAAGGCTATGGACAGGCAGACCTTTCTTGAAGGCTTTAATATGTTTATTACGCACAAGCAACTTTGGCAAAAGATTGTGGAGCATGGTGAACCGATGCCGATTACTGTAGAAAGTATTAGGACATTACATGCCGATTTTATGCGGGGTATTTATGAAAATGCCGGTTTCTTTTCCACCAAAATTCGTGTGATGGGGCAACTGGAAGGCGTGCAAACAACTGAACCGGAAGATATTGACGAAGAAATGCACAGGTGGGTTTATAAAGAGGCCAAGTCCGCTACGCTGGCAGCGATTGCCAAGGCACATGCTTATTTTATTTTAATTCATCCGTTTGTTGATGGTAATGGCCGTGTGGGGCGGGCTTTAGTTATGGCGCAGTGCTTGAATGCCCGCTTAATGCCGCCGGTATTTGATGGTGAAAACAGGGCGATGTATTACGCCGCGATGCAACATGCCATGAAACATGGCCGCTATGCGCCATTGGTTCGACTTTTTTATGAGGCCGCCCAACGGCATTAATCTGACAAAATCTTCATTTAATCTTAATCAAACCTACAGGTTTCCTCTCATCTTGTTTGTGTAATCTTTACACAGTCGTAACGAATTGTTTATAACGCTGGTCGCGATGACTTTCGGGATGAGCGGTTTTCACGATTTATTATTACTACCGGATTTTAAGGGAACCTCTATTAATTCAATTTTAAAAATGGGTGCTTATACATTTCAATGACTTAGATTCGTCAATATTATGAAAAAGCAATTTTTGAGGTCATCCTAAGTTTCAATTAACTTTACCGCGTTAGAATTTGTACAAAGGCTTTTATGAATAGACATACTATTAACCTAACGGAGAAATAACGATGAATAGAGAATCAACCTCGAAAAAAGATATCTACAAAGCAGTAGGATACACCGCACTGTTAGTGGCCTTAGCAATTCCTTTATCTATTTTAGGTTTGCAGATGCTTAGCTTTGTTTTAGGTAATGTCAAGGTATAACCTTTCAACAGCTTATCCATGCGTTTTCGGTGCTTATGTTGCCGGAACTATCCACGTACCCTTGAGTTAAACTCGTGCTTTTTACCGTCAAAGAACTATGGGCTTTGGGCAATGAAAAAATCCTTACGCTTGAAAGCGCGAAAAAATTGGCGATATGTCAATTCAGCAACTTGCTTTGTGTGCGTCAACTTCCGCTATGCTGACTCGATTGAATATTTTATGGGGTGACTCAATTTCTTCATGATCGTTGGGTTAACAACCCTGTAAATGGTTGTTAACCCAAAAATTGAATCACTTAGAGAATTGTCCTGCGCTGAAAGATTGATTAATGTTCAACATCACTTGAAGCTGTCAGCAGGTGCATCAACTTGCGATCACAAATCGGTACGAAAAATAGTTAATAACGAATTAATACATTTGTCCATATAGCACTTTTACAGGAACATAATATGAAAAAATTAACTTTTATTACTGCTGCTGTGGCCTTGGTTGCTGCCCAGCAAGCAAATGCTGCCCAAACCGCCATCCATACCAATCTGGGTACAAGCTGTGGCTATTCCAGTTCATCACGCGCTGCCGA
>Ga0194053_10001884_pt1 | contig 13070 bp, 15 predicted proteins | sample SepL228m_MetaG_FD_161684 | JGI IMG/M metagenome (GOLD analysis project Ga0194053, IMG submission 161684) | Anoxic zone freshwater microbial communities from boreal shield lake in IISD Experimental Lakes Area, Ontario, Canada - Sep2016-L227-8m | ecosystem: Environmental > Aquatic > Freshwater >... | reverse complement strand
ATGCCAAACTGGGCTGGCTCTTCTTGGTATTACCTTCGCTACATGGATCCAAAAAACAACAAAGCTTTGGCAGATCCGAAAAAAATGGACTATTGGAAACAAGTCGATCTCTACAACGGTGGCAACGAGCATATCACTCTTCACCTTCTCTACTCAAGATTTTGGAATATTTTCCTTCACGACCTCGGCGTCGTCCCTTTTTCTGAGCCTTATGCAAAGCGCATCAATCACGGTATGATTTTGGGCCCTGACGGTCAGAAGATGAGTAAGTCCAAAGGCAACGTCATCAATCCTGATGATATGGTCAAGCAATACGGCGCAGATACGCTAAGAACTTATATGATGTTTATCGGGCCTTACGATCAAGATTCGTCTTGGAGTAACGCCAGCATTCAGGGCGTGCATCGCTTCATGAAAAGAGTTTGGAAAAACATTGACCTTGTCTCAGATCAAGCAGACACGAAAGAACTACTAATCAAGCTCAATCAAACGATCAAAGGTGTTGGCGAAGATATCGAAAAATTCCAGATCAACACTATCATTTCGAAGTTGATGGAGATGAACAACATGATCGAAAGTACTGGCCACATTTCTCTCGAATCATTCTCAAAATATTTACGGCTTCTCTTCGTCACCGCTCCATTTATCGCTTCAGAGATGTGGGAAATGTTGAAAATCGAGACCAATATCGGCGACGCTTGGCCAGAAGTGGATGAAAACTATCTCGAAAATGACGAGCTAGAGATTGTCGTCCAGATAAACGGCAAGGTTCGGGAGAAAATTCAGGTTGCCTCTTCTATTAGCGATGATGAGCTGAAGAAGGTTGCTCTGGAAAATCCAAAGATTATCGAATTTATCGGCGAAAAGAAGATTATAAAAACCATTGTTGTGCCAAAGAAACTTGTCAGCATCGTAATAAGCTAGGAGAATTATGGAACCAACAGGTGCTGGAATAAACTTTGAGCCGAGTATAGAAATAAACAACAGATATTCAAGCTCATATAATTTGCTGACTGCCGAACCAATACAAGACGATCCGATTCCACCAGACAAAACTTATCTGACTGGGAAAGTCACGCGCAGCGGAACAGAAACTATTATCGACATTGACGCAAACTCGCCAATCGCAACTTTCCCGAATATCAAACAAGATCCAAGATACTCAGAAATCTTGAAAGATGCGGTGACGACGACTCAGCTGCGAAAGCCACTCGAGCAAAGAGAAGCTGAGATTCCTGAATTTGCAGAGCTATCGCTGATTTCTGCCGGTTGCTTTTTGCGTGTTATGAAAGATGGGATTCCAAGCATCATAGTGCATAAGCGAAGCAAAAATGCGCCAACTGACAAAGAAGCGTTGACAGGCCCTGCCGGACGCTGCGGCGAAAGGCCAAGCGAGACAATCATGAATGAGCTCAATCAGGAAGAGATGGTCATAGTGAGAACGGCGGAAGGACCAAAAGTAATTGGCTTCGTTCAAGATGAAACAGGTATTACCTCTGCAAAAGCTGAAAAATTGACTCAGCTAGCGCATGGAATTGTTTTTTTGCAAAAAGAGATCGAGACTACAGACGATGATACTGATCGCAACGACCTAGCCGTCCTCCAGCAAATCTACGAGAAGGGTGAAAGTGCGATCGAAATAGTCAACATTTCCAAAAATGTTCCAAAAAGCTTGAACCCACAACAAGTCAAGCTCACCTCAAATAGTCAAACCCTAGACAGCATCGACAATTGTCTCGCCTACAAAGACGAGGTGAACAATACGCTCGAGATCAAGCAAAATATTTTTCTGCCCTCTGACTACGAGATTATGTTCATCCGCGGTGGCGACTATGACGACACCGAAGGATACTATTATCGCCGTGCTGAATATATCGCTGATGCTGAGACTGATCCAGCGCTATATAAGCAAAATAAGGATGACCAGACAGGTCGCCCAGTCCATCCATCATTTCGAAATGAGATTGACGAAGCCACCGAAAAACGACAAGCTCATACAGATTATTAATTTTATTCCCAAATGGCTTGAATTTATGAGCAAATTGTGCAATAATAATACAAGAAAAATAAATTTATATTAATTGACTAAGGAAGTGATATGGCTGAACCAAAGAAACGCACAAATAACTCGAAGCAGGGTATGCGCAGAATGCATGACCATGTGAACAGTGGTGCGATCGTATCTTGCGAAAAATGCCACGAACCAAAAGAAGCTCACAAGGTTTGCTATGCTTGTGGAACTTTTAATAACGTTCAAGTGCTAGACCTCAAAAAATAAACATAACGAATTAGGAGAAAATGAATCGGCACTTATCGAGAATGATTACAATGCAAACATTGTACGAGTGGGAATTCCGAGAAGGATCTGATCTCAACGAGATCGAGGACCGTAACATTGCAGAGTACGAAGACAAATGTGAAGCTGATTTTATTCGCGAACTTGTCAAAAACGTCTCAACAAACAAAGATGAGCTAGATGGAATCGTCCGAGTTGCTGCTCCAGAGTGGCCTGTCGAACAGATTTCTCTCATCGACAAAGCAATTCTCCGCATCGCAATCTACGAGATGATGAACGTCAAAGATGTTCCACCAAAGGTTGCAATCAACGAAGCAGTCGAGCTGTCCAAGGAATTTGGCGGTGAAAACTCATCGAAGTTCGTAAACGGTGTGCTTGGCACAGTGTATACGAAGTATGAAAAACAAATATTAGCGCTCAGAGAAAATAGCTAGTCCTAGACTAGCTATTTGACTAGAAGCGATCAACATCAAAGGATTAAATGACAACATTGAAAGAATTTGAAGAATCACTTGGGATCCAATTTAAGGATAAATTACTACTCGAAAACGTATTTATTCACAGATCGTATCTCAACGAACATAAAGGACTAGAACTTGAGCACAATGAGCGCTTAGAGTTTTTGGGTGATGCAGTCCTTGAGCTTGCCGTAACTCGTTATTTGTATGACAACTACAACAAACCAGAAGGCGAACTGACAAACTGGCGCAGTGCGCTGGTAAAAGGCGAATCTCTCTCGGTCGAAGCAAAACGCATCGGCATGGATCAGTTTTTGAAAACATCCCGTGGTGAAGCAAAAAACGTCGGAAAAGCTAGAGACATTTTGCTTGCAAATGCCTTTGAGGCACTTATCGGCGCGATGTACCTCGACCAGGGCCTCGACGTTGCGACCAACTTCATTATCAACAACATTGCATACAAACTCGAAGATATCCTCTCAAAAGGCCTCCACTACGACGCAAAGAGCAAATTTCAGGAGATGTCACAAGAACATTACGGAATTACGCCAACTTATGAGGTTGCTAGTGAGTCTGGACCTGATCATGCCAAGAACTTTATCGTTGCTGCATATCTAAAGGATCGAAAAGTCGGCGAAGGCGTCGGACCATCCAAGCAAAGAGCTCAAACTGCTGCCGCACAAAATGCCCTAGAAAAGTGGGATGAAACAGAAAAAATGATGAAGTAATTCATCATTTTTTTTAATAAATATTCGACACGATCTCGCTAATAATTTTGTCATTCCCGCGCAGGCGGGAATCTTGTGATAAATTAAATAGCCTGGATCCTCGGGCTATGGCTCGCTTTTCTATCAGATTTGATATGTAATAGCTCGTCCTCCCTAAGGATGACAAGGAGATTGTGGGTCTCGAAGCGATTACTCTTCCCAGCTTACATTTTGCCATCCCCAATCGAGCAATTTACGTGCTTCTTCGGCTGATGCCGAAGCCGTATCGTTTAGCGTATAGAGGATTATCGCGATAAGTGTATGGCCGTCTCTCTTAGCGGCTGCCACAAGGCAGTGGCTAGCTTCAGGCATGTAGCCTGTTTTGACCCCAAGAATTCCAGAATAGTTCCACTCAGAGACCAATCTATTTGAATTTTTCAGATCATGTGAAATTCTGCCAGAGACACTCGAGACCGTTGTCTGTGGAGTTCGGACGATCTCAGCAAAAAGCGGCAGTTTCATTGCATACTTCGTAATAATCGAGAGATCACTGGCAGTTGACCAGCCTGTTGTATCTAAGCCAGCGGGATCATGATACTCAGTGGAGTTCATACCAAGCGACTTCGCTTTCTCGTTCATCAGAGCAACAAATTTATCAACGCCTGTCTCGTTCCCCGTATTCATGTGCTCGGCCATCGCATAGGCTGCACGATTTGAGGAAATGATGAGCATGACTTTCAGCAGATTCTGTACGGTAATCTGCTCATTTGTCGTGGTTGTGTAGTCGAGACCGACTTGATTAGCTGCCTTATTAGAAATTGTGACTATATCATCAAGCTTATAATTTTCCAGAGCGATCACCGACGTCATAATCTTCGTCGTCGAGGCAATAGGTACTTTTTCGTTTTCATTTTGCATCGCAAGATATGTGTTGCTATCGGAATCCAAAAGCAAGTAATTCTTTGCGTAAATATTTGGCTCAATCGCACTAGCTTTCACGCGAGGAGGTATTTTGATCTCTGGGAGATCAATCGCCGTATTGAAAGAAGCTGCAGCAATGGACTCATTTCCCGCTCGAGATGACAATATCTGTCGATCAAGGTCGAGCGACTTTGCGGACATACCAAAAGTATTAAAAAATATCGATAAAATCAGCAAAAACTTTGCAATCATTTTATTTGTTCGTTTAGACTATTTGTTCTTTGGAAATCTTTTTAAATTCGCCAGGGGCCAAATTCAAATCATCAAGGCTAAGCTTGCCGATTCTGATTCGAACAAGTTTTAGCACTTCTAGGCCTATTTTATCAGACATCTTACGTATTTGTCGATTGTAGCCGGTGTGGAGAACTAAATTGAGATGCCAAATTTTGTTTGGCGCGTCTGGACTTGGAATGATGCTAACCTCGTCAGCTTTCATCAAATGTCCATCGATCTCAAGACCACGGGTAAGTCGTTTGATCGCATCATCGACATTTTTCACAACGCGACCGCTGTTTACGGCATCAACATCATACTCTTTCTCATGTTTGAAACTTGGATGTGTGATTAGCTGAGTAAGTTCGCCATCGTTTGTCAGCAACATCAAGCCTTCAGAGTCAGCATCAAGCCGACCAACTGGATAGACTGCTGCATCCTTCGGAATTATATCCATCACAGTTGGACGCTCAAATTCGTCGCTAACAGTAGACAGATAGCCTTTTGGTTTATAAATTGCATAGTATTGCAACTCACCAGTAGGCGCGACTTTTTCACCTTTGAATATGACAATATCACACGAGTCATCAATAGTTGTACCGAGCTTATCGATCACAACATTGTTGACCATGACATCGCCTGCAAGGATATGCTCTTCGGCCTTACGCCGAGAGCATACACCTGCATTTGCTAAATATTTGTTTAGTCTGATTTGCATTAGTCTCCTATGACCGTTTCTGCGCCCTGAAGCTCTTTGCCTTCAGCTTCTTTCGCTAGACGAACATGAACATCCTTGAGCTGTTGCTCAGAGATTTGGCTTGGAGCGCCCATCATCACGTCTCTTGCATCACCAGTTTTTGGGAAAGCCATGACTTCGCGAATATTTTTCTCACCAGCGAGAAGCATAACCAAACGATCGATTCCAGGAGCGATGCCGGCATGAGGCGGAGCACCATACTCAAATGCTTCGAGGATATGACCAAAACGTCGGTGCTTTTCTTCAGCAGATACACCAAGAAGATCGAAGATTTTATCTTGGATATCTCTTTGGTGAATTCTGACTGAGCCACCGCCAACCTCATAGCCGTTTAGAACTAAGTCATAAGCATAAGCACGTGCTTCCCCTGGCTTGGTATCAAGAAGAGCGATATCCTCTTTCTGAGGCATCGTAAATGGATGGTGAGAAGAGACAAGTTTCTTATCAGCGGCTGAGTATTTGAAAAGTGGTGGATCGGTTACCCAACAAAAAGCGAGCTCGTTGTCATCCTCTTTGTCTTCGCGAAGATCTGGTTTATCGTTTCCATATTTTTCCATTGAATCTTTATAAACAATTCTTGGAAATGGTGTCGACTTGATATGCTTCTCTGGAGCTACAGCCTTGACCATCTCAATCATCATTTTTTCAACTAGTTGAAGGACTTCCTCTTGATCAACAAAGCTCATCTCCATATCAAGCTGAGTGAACTCAGGCTGCCTGTCACCTCGTTGATCTTCATCACGAAAACATCGCGCAACTTGGAAATAGCGCTCAATGCCAGCGACCATAAGAAGCTGCTTGAACTGCTGAGGACTCTGAGGTAGTACGTAAAACGAGCCAGGATAAACGCGTGAAGGAACGATAAATTCACGTGCGCCTTCTGGGGTAGATTTGGTGAGAAATGGCGTTTCGATTTCGCGAAAACCCTCTTTCCAAAGATATTCTCGGAAGAAACGAACCATGTTATGACGAAGTGTGATGTTTTTGTTCATTCTCTCACTTCGAATGTCGAGATATCGGTATTTCAAACGAAGCTCTTCGTCTATCCCTACTGTATTTTTGTCGACTTCAAAAGGAGGCGTTTTGGCTTGATTTAGGACTTCGATGTCGATAGCTTCCATCTCAACAGTCCCTGTAACCATCTTTGGATTAATCATCTTCTCTGGTCGAGTATTGATCTTGCCAGTGACTGAGATGACCCATTCAGGACGAACATCTGTGATTTTGTCATACGCCTTGCTTCCTGGGACAAAGACAATCTGAATCAGACCAGATCTATCTCTGAGATCGACAAAAACAATCTTGCCGTGATCACGACGAGTGTTCACCCAGCCAGAAATTTTTACCTCTTCTCCAGCCTTACTTGCGGTCTCTTCGATTAGAATTCTTTTCATATATAGTCCTTTTAATTTATTATTTATCTCTAAACTTTGCTTCAAACTTCTCTTCTACAGCATCAACAACCTTCTTGATGATATCGTTTGCGTCAGCGTCTACCATTGTCTTATTCATATCCTGAAGATAAAGATGGTAAGCAATATTTTTCTTGCCAGCACCGAGCTTATCAGATGCAAATTCGTCGAAAAGCTCAACTCGGTTTATATGATCTGAAATGCTATAAATAAGATCACCAACTTCGCTGGAAGATATATCTGCATTTACCAAGAACGCTAAATCTCGAGTAAGAGACGGGTATTTCGAAAGCGGACGATAATGAATATTTTTTGTGTACTCCTTGATCTCAGGATTCAGATCTGTCTTTTTCATTGCTTCAACGAGGACGTCCATGTCAATCTCAGCGACACATGTGACTAGCTTCTTGATCTTGAACCGTTCAACTTCAGCGGCGGTAAGCTCACGGACATTAAACAGTTTTGCATCGATTTTGGCAGTATCAGCAATTTTCATTACTGCAGCTTCGATCTCTTTCTTGGCTTGTTTCCCTGATGTCGCTATTGTGAGATAAACATTTTCTTCTTTTTTCGTAAAAGCATGGCCAACTTCGAAGATCAAAACCTGATCAAAAGTTGGATTCTTGGCAACTGCCTTGAGTATTCCAGGAATTAGAGATTTTCGAAGATATTTGATTTCAGGCTGAACTGGATTCGCGACCTCTATGAGATCGTCAGCAGAGTCGCCCAAAACTTTGAGATCCTGCTCGCTCATGAAAGCGTAGCCGTAAACCTCAGAAAAGCCTTCATCGACAAGAATATCTTTGATAAATTCTTTGAAGTAGTATGGACTCTTTGCAGGCGCCGCAGTGACTGGGATAGAAGCTTTCGGAATATTGTTCAGACCGTAGATACGAGAAACTTCCTCGGCGAGGTCCTGCCAGATAGAAACATCGTGACGCCAAGATGGCACAACAACATGATCTTTTTCTATTGCAAAACCGAGGCCAAGTAATATTTTGTCAATTTCTTCATTCTTCAGCTTCAAACCACATAATGCATTGATTTTCTCGTAGTTTAATTCAGCTATTTCAACAACTCTAGGCGATGCAACAGAAACTAAGTCGGAGCTGACTTCTCCACCTGCCAATTCAAGAATAAGGCTTGTTGCTTTTGAAATCGCCTTTACTAGCGCGCCAGAATCAATTCCACGTTCATATCGGTAGCTTGCGTCAGTTGATAGATTTAGAGTTTTTGCCGTTTTTCTGATGCTTCTTCTCTCAAACTCAGCACACTCAAGTATGATCTCCGTGGTATCTGCCTCAATCTCAGAGTTTGCACCGCCCATGACGCCTGCTAAGGCGATTGCATCGTGTTCGTCGGCAATCACGAGCATATCCTCGTTTAGCGCACGCACGCTGCCGTCTAGGGTCACGAGATCCTCGTTCTCATGTGCTTTGCGGACGATAATCCCCTCTTTTACCTTCTTCGCATCAAAAGCGTGCATTGGCTGGCCCATATCGAGCATGATGTAGTTTGTGATATCAACAATATTATTGATAGAGCGAGAGCCACAAGCCTCTACTCGTTTCTTTAGCCACTCTGGCGATTCGCCGATCTTGATGTTTTTGATCTTGATTCCATGATATTGCATGCAGAGCTCTGGATTTTCTATTTTGATAGACAACCCTTCATTTCCAGCTTTTAGCTCAGGTAAAACTTTCTCTGCTTTTAGCTCTTTCTTCAACAGAGCTCTAAGCTCGCGAGCAACGCCAAGATGAGAGAGCTCATCACCTCTGTTTGGAGTGATTTCGACATCGAAAACAGTATCAGATTCAATATATGAATTTAGAGTTTTCCCGACAGTCCAGCTAGCATCTAGAATCATGATTCCAGCATGATCAGCGCCAAGTCCGAGTTCATCAGCAGCGCAGAGCATACCAAAAGACTCGACACCACGAATTTCCGCTTTTTTGATTACGAAATCTTCGCCAAGATTGGCACCGACAAGAGCGAGAGGAACAATTTGGCCAGCTTCGATATTTGGTGCGCCACAGACAATCTGTAGCTCTTCCTCGCCAGTCCAAACTTTCGCGATGCGTAGCCGATCAGCATTTGGATGAGGACTGACTTCACGGATTTCAGCTATGATGACTTTGTCATCAAGAGTAGACTGAAAATCGTCAACGGCTGTACCAGAGAGGCTAAGTGCGTCTGCCAATTCTTGATCAGTGAGATCGAAATCTATGTATTCTTTTAACCAACTTTTTAGTATTTTCATATATATCCTAGTTTTGATTTATGCTGTTAGAACTGCTTCAGGAAACGAAGATCGCCAAGGCGAAATGGCCTGATATCTTGAATGCCGTACTTGACCATGATCGGGCGCTCAATTCCTGGACCAAAAGCGAAGCCAGAGTAGATCTTTGGATCTAGGCCCATATTCTCAATAACCTTTGGATGGACCATGCCGGCGCCGCCAAGCTCAAACCACTTATTTTTGAATCTAGCATAAAACTCAACACTTGGCTCAGTAAATGGAAAATGTCCAGTCTGAAAGCGGATTTTGACATCGTCACCGTATGTGTATTTGTAGAAATCTTCCAGAATCTTGATAAGCTGACCCAAATGAACACCTTTGTCGATGTATAGGCCTTCAAGCTGCAAAAAAGTAGTTTCATGGCCAGCATCGGTTGACTCGTTTCTGTAGCAAACTCCTGGGACGATCACTTTGATCGGCGGAGTCTTGCCTTCACCATAACGAACCTGCGAATTTGATGTCTGCGTGCGAAGAAGTCGCCCATCTTTGAGCCAGAAAGTGTCTTGTGTGTCGCGAGAAGGATGGTCGGAAGCAACATTTAGCGCATCGAAATTGTACCATTCAGTATCGACTTCTGGGCCTTCAAAAACGTCAAAGCCAAGCTTTTCGAAAAACATTACAGCTTTTCTGACTGTCTGAGTGACTGGATGAAGTGTACCTTGTGATTTCATATGACTTCCTTCTTAAAATATTGCGAACTTGTATGTAAAATTATTTGACTTTTGTCTTCTTGGTTTGAAAAAAAAGCTCGAGTAACGCTGTGACTATAAGCAGAGAAATACCGGTAAGCCAATCGAGGATATGCATACTGGCAAGGAAAAGTGCAGCGGTCGCTGCAAGTGAAAAAAGTGAAGCCTGACGGACTGATGGCCAGAAATGATTGTAGATTGTTTTCTCTTTGCTGACACGCGATTTGATGAAGTAAAGAGCTATCGCAACAATTCCAGCAAGAGCCATAAAAAATGATACGTAAAAATTTACGAAGATTGTACGACCCGCTTGATATGGATCGTAGTTGAATATGCTAATAACAGTCGATGCGACTGCGAGGACTGTCAGCGAAAATAGAAAAAATAAATTTCTAAGCAAGGCCATTATTTCTCTTTGATTTCGTTTAATATTTTCTCGATTTTGGATGCTTTTTCTTCAGTCAGGTCGCTCACGAAGTAGAGGCTAGGAACACGTCTTGCCACGATTCTCTTGGCCAAAACAGTACGAATTCTTGGTGCTTCGATGCGGCAGGTATTTATCACCTTTTCGATATTGTTTATCGCACTTACCCAGACCTTCGCAAAGGACAAATCCTTCGAGATGTGGACTTGGGTTACTGTCACGATTTGATCAGGAAAAAGCAGTCTTAGCTCTTCTGAGACTTCTCGCAAAATCAACTCATCAAATTTTTGCATTCTATTTGTTACCATATCTATTTTATAGCACAAAAATCACTTCTTTACTACATCTGTGAATAAGAGACTAGGTGTTTACATTGTCATCCTGAACTTGATTCAGGATCTTCTAACCGTTTAAATAGCGACGGGATCCTGAAACAAGTTCAGGATGACACGCGCTTAAGCATTATTTCTGTTTGAACTCAACCTGCAGAATGTTAGAATCGAGAATTTCGGTGCTAACAATCTCAAAAGAGCTGTTTTCTGAAATATTTTTGAATAATGGAGTTCCGTTGTCTACAATGACCGAATTATAATTGATAATCATCCTGTTTATCATATTTTTCTCAAGAAAATCAGAGTAGAGAGATGTACCGCCTGAGACCAAGCCAACTTTTATGCCATTTTCTTCAAGCTTAGCATTCAAATCATTGATATCTTTACAGAATACGACATTCTTAAATTCGCTTTTGGTCTCCTCGCCGGATGGGACAAAGATCATTTCGTCCTTGAAATCGGAGATATACTCCTCGCCCCAGGAAAGGACTTTTTCGTATGTTTTTCGTCCCCAGATCAGATTGCCGTGATCGCTCACGATTTTCTTGAACTCTTCCCAATTTTGTTCTGGAAAACAATCCTCAGTACCATCGGCGCTTGCAATATAGCCATTCATCGAAACAGTTGCATACAAATCAAACTTCATAATATTTCCTCTGTCTAATTACATCTTTATACAAGTATTCTAGAGTATTTTGCAATAAAAAAATACCTCGATTCATTTATTGAGATCGAGGTATCACGATTAATTGGTTGTTTGTCTTTTCTTGCCTGCAGAAAGGAAAGTAAGGCATAGGCCTATAATAACTGCCACAAAAGACAGAACAATCAGCAGAGCTAAAATTGATTTCATGCCTATCCAGATCAATACGATCAGAACATTCACAACGATCAAGGAGAGCGTAAACCAACCGAGCCATGGTCTTGGTTTACGCTCCTTTAGCAGTTCAAAAGATTCCAGGCCATATGGGTCAAATACGCTTAGCCCCGCACAAAGCCAATAGAACATAAGAGAGAAACAGACTAGCCCGATATCAGGATGATTGTTTGGAGCAAGTAGACACAACGTGGCATACCACGTCGGAGCAAGGATAAAAAATATTACCTTTGCAACCCGGATAAGATTGGCACAAGTTTCATCATTCTTTCTTTCGTAAGCCTTTGCGGCCAGAAATAAGAAAAATATAGTTGCAAGTACACAACCGAGTGAAATATACGATGCGATGATTATCATCAGCACTCCCCCTTTTTTACATTGCCGGCCCTTGCCTTAGTTAATGTATTGCGCATAATATAACACTTTTTTGAACGTTTTGTCAAGACAGGTTTTGGCGAATAAAAAATACCTCAGCGATGTTTTGCCAAGGTATCTGTGATATTCACTTTTTTCTCGTTGTGATCCACACAACGGATGGGATAGGTTTTGCCGGCTTTTCCGGTGGGACTGGCGGACAGATGTCCGCGGTTGACATCGGTGTATAACGCTCGACTATCGTCCAGCCAATAATCTGCCGATTGGGACACTCTCGATCAAATGTCGCCATGTCTTGCTCAAAGGTAGAGACAATTTCCCTTTTATCTGTCAGCCGAAGCTTCCAAACATAGGTATCTTCGCTCATCTTCGTAAAGTTAGGACCTGCAAATTGAGTAGCATTTTCGCTCTCAAACGCCAATTTTTTGGCTGATGCTGCTTTTGCATCGTATGCCGCGCCAAATACTGCGCAAAGTACAAATACTACTGTGAGTATAAGCAACAGTTTGAGAATCCCCGAGCGGTCATCTTTCTGACTCATTTCGCTCACCTCCGAAATTTCGTTCTGATCTGAGAGTACTATCTTCTTCTCGAATATGCAAGATAAAAAAATATGGCTGGTAGAATAAATTCCACCAGCCACTAACTTACTTACGATACGTTACCGCTGCCTTAGGTGATAGAGGATAGACATCATGAATATAATTCAGGGCGTCCTTCTCTTTGTTAAAGGCCAAAGTAACTTTTTCATCAGGAACTTCAAAGGTATCATTTACGTTACCATATTGAATAATCCAGATGTTATGCTGACGATCAGTCAACATCCCAGTAGAGACCAATGCTGCTAATGCGATTTTCAGCACCTTTGCATGAGTAACCCCAGAATCTCTCAAAGTCCTCAGGAAATTCCATGAGACTCTGATCTGATCTTCAACAATCGTTGGCCATAAATTTGCCAAAAATGGTGCTGTTTCGAAGGCTTTTGATTGATAGCTAAAGATTCCTTCGATCTCGTCACGATCGGCATCAGAACAATTATAAAGTGCCTGATTTTGCCAATCTTTACTCGTAGGGTTATATTGAAATACAACTCCACTGATAGGTTTGGGCATGCTTGGACTTGCTGGCATAATATACCTCCTTATGCCATTTTGATTCGCTAAATACTTTATACAACTTTATTATAATATTGTCAATAGTTACTGACAAAGCAATCTTTTATAAGATGCTTTCCCTACAACAAAAGCGCT
>Ga0194053_10001882_pt1 | contig 13072 bp, 17 predicted proteins | sample SepL228m_MetaG_FD_161684 | JGI IMG/M metagenome (GOLD analysis project Ga0194053, IMG submission 161684) | Anoxic zone freshwater microbial communities from boreal shield lake in IISD Experimental Lakes Area, Ontario, Canada - Sep2016-L227-8m | ecosystem: Environmental > Aquatic > Freshwater >... | reverse complement strand
GGGTTACCTGGAAGCGGGGGGCGGCGGGTCGAGCTGCTTGAGGAGGGCCTTGAGCTCGTCGGGGCTGAGCGACTGGACCCGGGCGGCATCCTCTTCCCGGTCATGGAAGGGCGTATCCGACACCGAGGTGGCGGCTTCCACGGGCTCCGCGGGTCGGGGCAGGGCGGCCTCCACCAGGGGGGTGCGGTTGGCCCGGCCCGCCCAGAAGGCGCCGGCGCTGACGGCCATGAGCAGCGCCGCGGCGGCGGCCCAGGTCAGGGGGGCCAGCCGACGGTGCAGGGGCGCCCGGGCGGGCAGCTTGGCCAGGATACGGTCCGGGAGGCGCTCGTGATACCCGGCCGGGGCCAGGATCTCGGGAGCCTCCTCCTGGGCCAGGAAGGCCACCCGGGCCTCCGCGCAGGCGCGGCAGGTCCGCAGGTGCCGCTCGGTCTCGGCCCCGGGCTTGATGGGATCCGCCTGGAGCGCGTCGAGCGCCCGGGAGCAGCTGTCGGGGAGGGGAAGAAGGGCCTCGGTCATACGCGGCCTCCTTTCACGTGGCGGGTCAGGTTCTGGATGGCGTGGAAGATGTGCGCCTTCACGCTGCCTACGGTGGTGCCCATCTCCTGGGCAATCCGCTCGTACTTCCAGTCGTGCTGCAGCTTCAGCGTCAGGGCCTGCTTCTGGCGCCGGGGCAGCTTGGGCAGGGCCTCCCGGAGGAGGCGGCGGGCTTCCTCGTCCATGAGCGTGGCGATCTGGGTCTCCTCGACTCGCAGGGCCGGGTGCTCGAAGGTGCCTTCCGGTCCGTCGAGGCTGTCGAAGTCCCGGGCCACACGCTCCCGGTAGTTGAGGGCCTGGCGGGTGGCGATGGTGATGAGCCAGGTGCGGAACGAGGACTCGAACCGGAAGCCGGGCAGGGCGCGGAAGACCCGGATGAAGGTCTCCTGCACCACGTCGTCGGCGTCCTGGTGGTTCTTCAGGATGGAGTAGGCCTTGCCGTAGACATCCCGGGAGAACAGCCTGACCAGCGCGCCGAAGGCCACCTGATCGCCCCCCTGGGCAGCCTCCACCCAGGCCAGCACCTCGGGGGTGTGGTAGGGCGAGACCGGATCGGGGGTCCGATGGGCGGTCTGCTGGGCCGTCTGGATCATGAATGGCTCGCTCAAGGTGGCTGTCGCCATCATGTTAGGCTCCGGCGGCAGGGATCAACAAGAAACCACCGTCAGCGGATGGACCCGGCAAGCCTTCCCGGGGTTGAATGGATACGGCACTATCTTCAGTCTTCAGGAGTTTTCATGCGTGACCGTATCACCCCGTTGTTGACCGAGGCCCAGATCCGGATCCGGGTCCAGGAACTCGGCGCCCAGTTGACGCAGGACTATGCCGGGAAGGACCTGGTGGTCATCGGCCTGCTGAACGGGGTGTTCCCCTTCATCGCGGACCTGGTGCGAGCCATGGACATGGACCTGAACGTCAGCTTCATGCAGGTGGCCAGCTACGGCGGGGGCACTGAGAGCACCGGCGAGGTCCACATCCTCAAGGACCTGGACCGCGGCATCCGGGGGCGCCACGCCCTGGTCGTGGAGGACATCGTGGATACCGGCCTGACGCTCTTCAAGGTGGGGAACCTGCTGAAGGACCGCGAACCCGCCAGCCTGAAGGTCTGCACGCTGCTCGACAAGCCCAGCCGCCGGAAGGTGCAGGTGCCCGTGGACTATGTGGGCTTCACCATCGAGGACCACTTCGTCGTGGGCTACGGACTCGACCTCGACGACAAGCTCCGCAACCTGCCCTTCGTGGGGGTCTATCACCCATGACCCGGATCCGGTGGACCTGTCTCCCGCTGGCTCTGCTGCTGCTCGCGGGCTGCGGCTACCACCGCCTGGACCGGCAGCAGCGAGTCGGGGCCTGGGCCAAGAAGGGCGAGACCATCCGCCTGGCGCGGTTCCGCAACCTCACGCCGCGCCTGGGGCTCGAGGACCGCTTCACCAAGGCCCTGGAGAACCGCGTGGTGGCCGCGAGTCCCTGGCGCCTGGTGGCCCAGGGCGAACCCTCCCGCTGGGTGCTCCAGGGCACCCTCGAGAGCTATGCCTCCCGGCCCATCGGGCTCACCCTGGGCAATGACCGCATGAAGGCCAGCGCGGGCTCCGCCTCCCGGGTGGAGGTGGTGGTGGTGGCCAGTGTGGAGCTGCTGGATGGCCAGACCGGGGCCGTGGTGCTGGCCCGCCGGGGCCTGACTTTCTCGAACCAGTACCGGGTGGATCAGAACTTCGCCAGCTTCGAGAGCCGCGAGCTGCAGGTGGTGGAGAGCCTGGCTGATGACTTCGCCGAGAGCTTCCTCACCCAGCTGCTGGAGGGCAGCGACTGATGGCCACCCCCGCCGTCTGGCTGGAGCACCGGTTCGCGCTGATCCATGGCGAGGACGGCGATGCCCGCCGGGAGGCCGTGGCGCAGTGGAAGCGCAAGCACGTCGACCCCGAGTGGGCCGACTTCTCGCTCACCGTCTGCGCCGAAGGCTGCCCCTGGCCGGAGGTCATGGCCGCGCTGCAGGAGGCCTCGCCCCTGGGCGCCGAGGATCGCACGGTGGTCGCCCCCGCCGCCGACAACCTGTTCCTGCGCGCCAAGGAGCTGCCGCCCGCGGTGAAGGCCCTGCTGGACAAGCCCCCCGTCGGCGTGAAGCTGCTGCTGGTGGCCTGGACCACCCTGCCGGCGGCGCCGGGCAAGGCCCTGGGGGCCAAGCCCTGGACCGACTGGGCCAAGGCCGGACGGATCCTGAAGGTGGGCGCCCTGGACGCCCTCGAGGTGCCTTCCTTCATCGAGGCCGAGGCCCGGCGCCTGGGTCTGACGCTGCAGGGTGCCGCCGCCAGCCTGCTGGCCCAGCGCCAGGGCGGCAACCCCGGCCTGCTGAAGCGGGCCCTGGAGGTGCTGGACCTGCTGGCGGAGGACCGCCGGGTCACCGAGGCCATGGTGGATCAGGTCACGTTCCGGCTGGCGGACCAGAAGGCCTTCGCCTGGTCCGGGGCCTGGCAGAAGGGCGATGCGGCCGGGGCCCTGCGGGCGCTCCGCACGGCCCTGGAGGACGGCGATGAGCCGCTCATGATGCTGGGTCAGGCGCGCCGCGAGGTGGACCGCCTGCTGCGGCTGGCGGAGGCCGAGGCCGCCGGCCTGAAGGGCGGCGAGGTGCTGGCGGCCCTGGGCCTGTCTCCCAAGCAGGCCTTCCTGCTGGACGGCTACCGCACCACCCTGGCGAAGCTGAAGTTCCGCGGCGCGAAGGCCCTGCTGACGCGCGTGAACCAGTGCGAGCGGGACCTAAAGGGCCTGGCCCTGTCCCGCAGCGAAGCGACCCTGCTGGACCTGACCCTGGCCCTCTGCCGGGCCTGGGGCCGCTGATCCAGCAGGGCACTGGCAGGGGAACCGGGCATTGGTCACTTGAGCGGGGGGCCCTGCGGGCGGAAGATGGACCTCTGCATCCCGGAGGGCTCATGTCTGAATGCGTCGTTCCCACCCTGACCTCAGCCGAGGTGGTGGCATCCAAGTCTTTGCTGCCCCAAGGCTGGAAGGCGGACATGTCCAACCTGGCCGGGCTGGACCTGACCCTCTGCGCCACGGAGCTGCTGCGGCGCACCACCAGCCGCCTGCCCCAGGATGTCATCGACGCCCTGGTGAAGGGCCGCGACGCCGAGGAGCCGGGCAGTCGCGCCTTCAACACGCTTAACGACATGGTGCGCAACATCATCCTCGCGGACGGCAACGTCTCCCCCCTCTGCCAGGACACGGGCTCGATCATCTTCTGGGTGCGCCACCCCTTCGGCTTCAGCCAGCGGGCCGCCCGCAAGCAGCTGCGCGCCGCCGTCATGGAAGCCACCAAGCGGTCCTGGCTCCGGCCCAACTGCGTGGAGTCGCTCAGCGGCAAGAACAGCGGCACCAACATGGATCCCTTCCACGACCACCATCCCGCCTTCCACTTTGAGGAGTGGGACCAGGCCCACATCGAGGTCTCCGTTATGCAGAAGGGCGGGGGCAGCGAGAACGTGGGCGCCCAGTACCGCCTGCCGGACGCCGCCCTGGGTGCGGGCCGCGACATCAAGGGCGTGCGCAAGTGCATTATCGACGCCGTGGTGAAGGCCCAGGGCCAGGGCTGCAGCCCCGGCATCCTCGGCGTGTCCATCGGCGGCGACCGGGTCACGGGCTGGGAGCGGGCCAAGGAGCTGGTCCTGCGCAAGCTGGGCACCGCCAACCCGGATCCCAAGATGGATGCCTTCGAGAAGGAGCTCACCCGGGACCTGAACACCCTCGGCATCGGGCCCATGGGCTACGGCGGCGCCACCACGGTGCTGGGCGTCTCCGCCGAGGAGATGTACCGCCACCCCGCCAGCTTCTACGTGTCCATCGCCTACATGTGCTGGAGCAGTCGCCGCGGCACCCTCACCCTGGCGGCCGACGGCCAGCCTTCCTACGATCTGTGAGGCTCCCATGATCCGACTCACCACCCCCCTCACTGAAGAAGCCATCCGGCAGCTCAAGGTCGGCGACGAAGTCCTGCTGAACGGCAACGTCGTCCTCAGCCGCGACATGGGCCACAAGTTCATGAAGGAACAGAAGCCCGAGTGGCTGAAGCCCATCCTCGAGAACATGGTCATCTACCACTGCGGCCCCGTGGTGCGCAAGAACGCCGACGGCAGCTGGACCTTCGTGGCCGCGGGTCCCACCACCAGCATCCGCGAAGAGCCCTACCAGGCGGACGTCATCGAGACCTACAAGGTCCGCGGCGTCATCGGCAAGGGCGGCATGGGCAAGAAGACCAGCGAGGGCCTGCAGAAGACCGGCGCGGTCTACCTCCACGCCACCGGCGGTGCCGGCAGCCTGCTGGCGGAGCGCGTCAAGCGGGTCGTGGACGTCAAGATGCTGGAGGAGTTCGGCAGTCCCGAGGCCTTCTGGATCATCGAGGTGGAGGACTTCCCCCTAGTGGTCACCATGGACAGCCACGGCGGCAGTCTCCACGAGATCGTCGCCCAGCAGAGCCAGGACCGCGCCAAGGCACTCATGGCCTGAGAGGCATGCCCGGGACCCACCACCGACTCCGCCGCGACCTGGCCTCGGCCCTGGCCGAGTTCCTGGAGCCTGAGGAGGCCCAGGCGGAGTGTGTCCGCTGGTTCGAAGACGGGCTCGGCCTCTCCCGGGCCTGGCTGGCAACGCATGGCACCGAGCCGGTGCCCGCGGCCCGGGCGCAGCAGGTGGCCACCTGGCTCCAGCGACGCCGGGCCGGGGAGCCTTGGGCCTACCTCCTGGGCTGGACACTCTTTCGGGATCGGCGCTTCGAGGTCAAGCCCGCGACCCTGATCCCCCGCCCGGAGACTGAATTGCTCGTGGAGGCCGCCCTGGACATCGGCCAGCGGCTCAGGGTGGACCGCTGCGTGGACGTGGGCACGGGCAGCGGGATCATCGCGGTCAGCCTGGCGCTGGAGACCTCCTGGCAGGTCTCGGCCACGGACCTGAGCCCCGGCGCCCTGGCGGTGGCCCGGGCGAACGCAGAGCAGCTCGGCGCACGCCTCCAGTTCTACGAGGGCAGCCTGCTGGAGCCGGTGCCGGAGCCCCTGGGCCTCGTGGTGGCGAATCTGCCCTACGTGGATCCCGCCGACCAGCCGACCCTGCAGCGGGAGCTGGCCTTCGAGCCGGCCTCGGCCCTGTTCGCCCCGGAGCGGGGCCTGGCCCTCTCGAAGATCCTCCTCAGCCAGGCCCGGGCTCGGCAGGCGCCTGCCTGTCTCCTGGAGATCGGAGCCCACCAGGGCGGCGAGTTGTGCCGGTGGGCCGTGGGCCTCGGTTGGGCAAAAGCCCTTGTGCATCAGGATTTTGCGGGGCATGACCGGATCCTGATCGCCCTGGCCTGAAACCTTGGCACCATCTTCGCCCTAAGGAAGAGCGGAGGTGTTTCATGAGGAAAATGCTGCCTATCATCCTGCTCTTTCTGGGGATCGGCTGCTCCATTCCCAAGCGCCACGATCCGAATCTTGTGAAAAAACCGGCTATTCCCCTGGTGGAGGAAGCTCCGGCCACGGCGCCGATCAGCGAAGGCAGCCTCTGGCGGGACCGGCCCTTCGTGGCCGACCTTAGGGCCTACCGGGTCAATGACCTGGTGACGGTGAAGATCAGTGAGAGCACCAACGCCATCAGCAAGGCCGATGTGACCACGAACCGGGCCGGCAGCAACAAGCTGAGCAGCCCGACCCTCTTCGGGGCCCTGACAGGCTTCGGCATCGCCAGCAACTCCGCGGACAAGGCCACCTCCAACACCAACAAGTTCGCCGGTACCGGCACCACGGGCCGCAGCGCTACCTTCACCACGACCATCACCGCCCGGGTCGTGAAGGTGATCGGCAACGGCAACCTGATCGTCGAGGGCTACCGCGACATCCAGCTGAACAACGAGACCCAGCGCCTCTACGTGGCCGGCATGATCGATCCCAACCGGCTCGATGGCACCAACACCATCACCTCGGGCCAGGTGGCCGAGCTCCGCATCGGCTACGGCGGCGAGGGCATCGTGGACGAGACCCTGAAGCCCGGCTACATCAGCCGCCTCCTCAACTACATCTGGCCCTTCTAGGAGGCTTCCATGCGCGTCGCAGCCCTGTTTCTCGCGGCCATGACCCTCCTGGGGGCGGACGCGGCCAAGGCCGAGAAGAAGGTCGAAGTGCACCTCCGGGAAGTGGCCCGGCTCCAGGGCGTCCGGGGCAACCAGCTGCTGGGCTACGGCATGGTGGTGGGCCTGGACGGCACCGGCGACAAGGACCAGACCAAGTTCACCGTGCAGTCCCTCACGAACCTGATGTCTCGGCAGGGACTCACCGTCAACCCCACGACCGTGAAGGTGAAGAACGTGGCCGCTGTCATGGTGACGGCGGAGCTGCCGGCTTTTGCCCGAACGGGCTCGCGGCTGGATGTGACCGTCTCGAGCACCGGTGACGCCAAGTCCCTGGCCGGGGGCATCCTCCTGATGACGGCCCTGCAGGGACCCGATGGGCAGACCTACGCCGTGGCACAGGGGCCGCTGCTGGTGGGGGGCTTCAGCGCTTCCGCCGGGGGCGCCTCGGTCACCAAGAACCATCCGACCGTGGGCCGCGTCCCCGAAGGCGCCCTCATCGAGCGCGAGCTGGGCGGGAACTTCAACGCCCGCGCCACGCTGCGCTACAGCCTGCTGGAAGAGGACTTCACGACGGCCATGCGGGTGGTGCATGCCATCAACGAGGAACTGGGTGAGAAGCTGGCCCAGCCCCTGGATGCAAGAACGATTGAACTGCAGATTCCGAAGGAGTTCCTTGGTCGTGCTGTGGAGCTGGTGGCGCGTCTGGAGAACCTCAACATCCAGCTGCAGCCCAAGGCCCGGGTGGTGGTGAACGAGCGCACGGGCACGGTGATCATGGGCTCGGATGTCCGCATCGGGGCCGTGAGCATCGTGCAGGGCGGCCTCAGCATCATGGTGAGCTCCACCCCGCTGGTGAGCCAGCCGGCCCCCTTCAGCCAGGGCAAGACCGTTCAGGCCACCAAGAAGGATGTCGCGGCGGTGGAGGAGAAGGCCAAGACCATCACCGTGGAGCCGGGCATCAGCGTGGGCAAGCTGGCCGAGATGCTCAACGGCATGGGGGTCAGCTCCCGCGACCTGGTGGCTATCCTCCAGGCCATCAAGGAAGCCGGCGCTCTGCAGGCCGAGCTGAGGATCCTGTGATCAGCCCGGCCGGTCTTCCCTTGGTGGATCCCCTGGCCCAGGCCCAGGCAGGGCAGGCGCTACCCGGTTCCTCCGAGAAGACTGAGAAGGCTGCGCGGCAGTTTGAAGGCCTCCTGATGAACCTGCTGTTCCAGACCATGCGGAAGACCGTGCAGCCTTCGGGCCTGTTCGGGGACTCCGGGCAGTCCCGCTCCACCTACGAGTATCTGATGGACCAGGCAGTGGTGGACCGGGCCGTGGCCGGGGGCCGGGGCTGGGGGCTGGCCGACCGGCTGAAGGCGGCCTGGGACCAGTCCGGAAAAAAAATCTCCGAAAAAGAATTCCCAGCAAGTTGAGGGTTCTTGGCAAACTGCCGATACAGGCTTGTCGAGGTGGCTATGCGTATCAGCAGTAAATCGGGCAGCGTCAGCAGCACTCAGGGGGTAGCGGGAGCCAAGCCTGCGGCTTCTTCCGCCTCGGCCCCCGTCGCGCCTGCTGCCGCCACCGATGCCGTCCAAGTCTCCTCCGCTGCACGTCTGGTCGCCGTGGCCCAGCAGGCCCTGGCGGCGGTCCCTGACATTCGGACGGAGAAGGTGGACGCCATCAAGAGCCAGATGGATGCAGACTCCTACCACCCCGATGGAGAGGCCGTGGCCGAAGGGCTCATCAAGGAACACATGGCGCACCATCGCCGGTCCTAGCCCTGGAGCCCTTCACGTGAGGGCATGATCAGTCCCCTGACCCAGCGCCAGATCCTCCAGACCGCCGCGGTCGAGGCTGTCCGACTCTCCATGGAGGGCGGCGCCCAGGTGCAGCGGGAGCAGGCCCGCAAGCAGGCCTTCGACGCCAAACTGGCGGAGACCCTGCTCGATGTGGCGGACGTGTCGGAGTCGGACAAGATGAACCTGGCGGACCAGGAGGCCCAGGAGAAAGAGGCCCGGAAGCGGCATGGCACCGGGGCCTCTGAGGAGCTTCCCGCCGTAGCGCCGGAGGGCACCCCGGCAGAGGGTGCCGGGCCACACCTGGATCTCTTGGCCTGAGGTTTGCCGGAAGACAGCCTGGGAGGTCTTCCATGCTGCATGCCGTGCCCGAACTCCTGGACGCGCTTGAGACCAGGCTGATCGCCGGCGAGGATCCCGCGGTGCTCCTGTCGGGCATCCGTTGGTCGGAGCTGGTCGGTTGGCCCGAGGACGCTGAGGGTGCCCAGGCCCTGCGGCGGCGCATCACGTCAGTCCACACACTGCTGATGGGGCTCCAGTCCCCCCTGCGGGCGGCCCTCATCGGCTTGTCCGGTCTGCAGGGCTACGGCCGAGACGGCCTCGCCGCGGAAATTCCGGGTCTCGCCCCCCGGCTGCGCGGAAAGGTCTAGCCATGCCCGGACTGAATTCAAGCCTCAATATCGCCCTCTCAGGCCTCCAGGCGCAACAGTCGGCCCTGAACGTGGTGGGTCACAACATCGCCAATGTGAACACCCCGGGGTACACCCGCCAACGGGCCAACATCAGCTCGGGCCAGGCCCTGATCCAAGGGGATGTCTACTACGGCTCCGGCGCCAACGTGACCTCCGTGCAGGGAATCCGGGACCGGTTCCTGAACCTCCAGATCACCCGGGAGACAGCTAAGCAGAGCGGGGCAGATACGCGCTACACCACCGTGAGCGCGGTCTCCTCCAGCCTGGGCGACACGGGGGCCACCGGCATCTCGGCGAAGCTCCAGGCGTTCTTCCAGAGCTTCCAGGACCTCGCGGCCCGGCCTGAGGACACCTCGCTCCGGACCAACGTCGTGGGCAAGGCCCAGAACCTGGTCTCGAGCCTCCAGACGCAATACCAGATGCTGGATGACCAGCGGAGCAATGCAGACCAGACCGTGGGTTCCCTGGTGGGCCAGGTCAACACCCTCGCCAACCAGATCGCCCAGCTGAACCAGCGCATCACCTCGGCAACGACCGCCGGTGCCGACAACGACGCCATCGACCAGCGGCAGGCCTTGACGGACAAGCTGGCGGGGCTGGTGGGCATCAACGTGGTCGAGGGCTCCAAGGGTGAGTTCCAGATCACCCTGGACTCCGGGGCCGCTGTGCTGGTGAGCGGTAGCAGCTCCTACGACCTGACGGCCAAGCGGGCCGGCACCCTCACGGACAACTACCTCCAGGTGGCCTCCAACATGGGCGGGACCTTGGTGGATGTGACCGCCGGCATCAAGGAAGGCCAGCTTGGCGCGAACCTGGACCTCCGCGACAACCTCCTGGTGGGCTTCCAGGCCCAGCTGGACCAGATCGCTGCGGGTGTGGCCAGTTCGGTGAACCTGACTCAGAAGGCAATGCTCGCCGTTAATGGCTTGGTTGGGCAGGACTTCTTCCAGAACGCCTCCGTCCTCAACAGTGCCAGCGACGGGCTGCCGACCAGCATTACCGCGAATCCGACCCTGAAGAGCGGCTCGGGCTGGACCGACCACTACAAGGGGATGGTGAAGCTCCTGACGGTGAACGCGGCCCTGGTCGCGAACCCCTCCCTCATCGCCGCCAGTGCCAACGGAGTCGCGGGCGACAACAGCATCGCCCTGGCCATGGCCCAGCTGGGATCGGCCAACGCCACCGTGGACACCGGCCCCGGGGGGACCACAGGGTTCACCGGCGCCATGGGTGCCCTGATCACGGACCTGGGCACCCAGACCCAGAACTACGCGGCCCAGAACACCACGCAGCAGAACCTCGTGAGCGCCCTCCAGACCCAGCGGGACAGCCTCTCCGGCGTGAACCTGGACGAGGAGGCGTCAAACATGATGATGCTGCAGCGGGGCTACCAGGCCTCGGCGCGCTTCCTCAGCGTGATCAGCTCGCTCGCCGATCAGCTGATGAGGCAGTTCGGCAACTGATCCTGAAAGCAGGTGACCCATGAGCTTCCGCACCAGCAGCACCACCCAGCAGCGCCAGAACCTCCTGGACCTTCAGGCGACCCAGGAGCGCCTGGCCTTGAACCAGTCCCGGATTGCCTCCGGGAAACGCATCACCCAGCCCGGGGAAGATCCCGCCGGCGCCGCCCTCATCCTCGATTTCGGCACCTCGATTGACACGAACACCCAGTTCCTCAAGCAGGTGGACTCGGCGAGTTCCTTCTTGCAGTACGCCGAGGACGCGGTGGCGACCACCATCAACGACACCACGCGGCTCCAGGAATTGGCCCAGCAGGGGCTCTCTTCGACCAATGCGGGCAGCGGCCGGGCTGCCCTGGCCCAGGAGGTGGCCGCGATCCGCGCCAACCTCCTCGCCATGGGGAACACCCAGGTCCAGGGGAAGTACATCTTTGCGGGCACCATGACCACGACCCCGCCCTTCGCTGACGATGGGACCGGGACTGGGACCTTGGCATACAACGGTGATAACAGCACGATCAATCTGACCGTCTCGGCGGGCTCCGCTCCTGTGGCCACCAACGTGACCGGTCGGCAGGTGTTCCAGGGGGGGGCCCCCGCGGCTGGCTCCGCCACGGACATCTTCCAGGTGACCTTGGACCTGCAGGCGGCGCTCGCCACCAACAACGAAGCCGCCATCCAACTGGCCTCCACGCGGTTGCAGACCATCCAGGACAATCTGAATCAGGTCCAGGCGGACCTGGGCGGGCGGCAGGCGGGGCTGGCCGATGTCAAGTCCACTCTGACCAGCTTCAACGCCACCCTGCAGGGGATGCAGTCGGGCCAGGAAGACACGGACTTCGCCCAGGCCATCACCCAGTACTCCAGCGATCAGACCATTCAGTCCGCCACCCTCAGCATCATGGCCAAGACCAGCAAGGTGAACCTCTTCGACTACCTGGCCTGATCCAGCCTCCGGAGGTGCTCCTCTAGCGCGGCGAGGGAGCGGGTCCGGTGGGCCTGGCCCTTGGCGGACTTGACGGCGCGGAGGCCGCCCGAGCGCTTCAGCCCCCGCGTGTCGATCTCGCCTTCCGGCAGGGGGGGCAGCAACCCCAGCATGGCGTTGGTGGGGCCGAAGTCCTTGCTTGAGGCATGGGCCAGGTAGTGCAGCAGGCTGCCCAGGACCGTCTCCCGGGGGAAGGGCACAGCCGCGGCGCCGCGGAGGGTCTGGTCCACGGAAACGGCCGCGGCGAGCCCGCCCGCGGCGGACTCCAGATAGCCTTCGACCCCCGAAAGCTGACCTGCGAGCCAGAGGCCCGGGACGGATTTGACAGCCAGTGTCGCATCGAGGAGCGACGGTGCCTGGACGTAGGTGTTCCGGTGGATACTCCCGAAGCGCGCGAACTCGGCGTGCCCCAGTCCCGGAATCAGACGGAAGACTTCCTTCTGGGGGCCCCACTTCAGGCGGGTCTGGAAGCCCACTAGGTTGAAGTGGTCCCCCGCGAGAGTGTCCTGGCGCAGCTGGACCACGGCGTGGGGCCAGCGCCCGGTCTTGGGATCGTCCAGGCCCACAGGCTTCATGGGGCCGTGCCGGAGGGTCTCGCGGCCCCGGTCCGCCATGACCTCGAGGGGCAGACAGGCCTCGAAGTAGGGGGTCTCTGCGTGCAGGAGTGGCACGCGCTCCGCGGCGAGGAGGGCGTCCAGGAACTGCTCGTATTGGGGCTTGTCGAGGGGGCAGTTGATGAAGTCGGCGCCGCCCCGGTCGTAGCGTGCGGCCATCCAGGCGATGTCCATGTCGATGCTGTCCCGATCGACGATGGGCGCGATCGCATCGTAGAAATGGAGGCGGCCGCTGCCCGTGAGCGCGGAGAGCCAGTCGGCCAGGGGATCGGTGGTCAGGGGACCCGTGGCCAGGATGGTGGGCTCCAGTAGGGTCGGCGCCGTGACCTGCTCCTCCACCCACTGGATGTTCGGGTGCGCCTGGAGCGCCTGGGTGACCGTCGCGGAGAAGGCTTCCCGGTCCACGGCCAGGCTGTTGGCGGCGGGCACACGGGTGCTCTCGGCGCAGCGCAGGATGAGGGAGTCCATTCGCCGCAACTCCGCCTTCAGGATGCCCGTGGCCGAAGCCTGGTCATCACTCTTGAAGGAGTTCGAGCAGACCATCTCCGCGGCCTTGCCCGTGGTGTGGGCGGGGGTCATGCAGCCGGGGCGCATCTCCGAGAGGCGCACCTGATGCCCCCTGGAAGCCAGCTGCCAGGCAGCCTCAGATCCTGCGAGACCTGCCCCGATGATATGAATCACGCCCACCCCCAGGGGGTGATTCTATGCCTGCCATGGGCGCGCCGTGGGCGGCATTACAGGCGATCCATGGGGAAGAGGGTGCCTCCCGACTTTTTCGCTTGCCATTGAGGACCTGCGTGTTAGTCTGATTGTCCTGCGCAGTTGAGGCTGCGGGGTGCAAGAAGGTGCCGAAAGGCAGTTTCGACCATGTGGAAGCATGGGGGCGTCTTTGAAAACCGGATAGAAGATAGGAAGCCTTTGAGG
>Ga0194053_10001880_pt1 | contig 13099 bp, 9 predicted proteins | sample SepL228m_MetaG_FD_161684 | JGI IMG/M metagenome (GOLD analysis project Ga0194053, IMG submission 161684) | Anoxic zone freshwater microbial communities from boreal shield lake in IISD Experimental Lakes Area, Ontario, Canada - Sep2016-L227-8m | ecosystem: Environmental > Aquatic > Freshwater >... | reverse complement strand
GTCCTTGAGAATCTCAGGAATCCCGTCCCTCCCGCCCGTAGGGTCGTGGGGAAAAATGCCCGCGCCCTCTGGCTCCTCGCCCGGTTCGCCCCGGCCCCGCTGCGAGAACGGCTGCTCCGGGCGATGTTTCTGAAGTGACCGCGACCTGCTCTACTTTACCTCCCCTTGATTTCGCTGTCGTTTCGACCCCAAGTGAAACCGATCATCAACCTGGAGGCCCCGATCGGGAAGACCATGCGGCGGCGCTTGGCTCCGCCGGGATAGAAATCAACTGTCGAGGGTGATCGCCAGAGACGGCCCCGATGGATCAGCCTGCATTCGCCGCTTGAGGCGGAGGCTTGCAGGCGATATAGCCATTCGAGCGAATGAGCGTGTTTCCCAAAGAATGGTCGTTTCTGGCCGAGGCGTGGAAGTTTGCCCTGGTGCTCACCGGGAGAGAGGCGGCTGCGACCGCTCTGGTATCCGGGGCTCTCGGCGCGGTTTCGAAACGCGCGGATCTGCACGAAACCGAGAGGACCAGGCGCCTGCTCTTTTCAATTCTCTGCCGCGAGGGAGCCAAAGCGGCTGTCGTTGCCGCTCCGGAAACACCGGCGGAGGAGGCGGTTATTTTCCTACACCAACTGCCCGAACCCTCGCGCCAAGCTGTCACGTTACTCTGTCTCGGTGCATTTTCCGGGGAGCAACTTGCCGGGCTTCTCGGGAAATCCGAACCGGAACTCGCGCGATGCATTGACGATGCGCGTTCCCTCCTGAGGGCGCGCCCGGCACCCCTTTCATGAGCCCGAAATCCGCCCGCCAGTTTTTGGCCATCCACCTGCCCGAAGTGCCGGAATCGCGCGCGGTGGCCAAGGCCCGCGAGGCGCTGGCAAAATCGCCGGCGCTCCTTGCGGAATACGAGGCGCAGGTTGCCCTGGACAAGACGGTCGGCTCCATCCTGACGGGAGTGGACTTGCCTCCGGAGGTTGTCGGGGACATCGGCGCGCAGGCGGTAGCGATCTCCGCTGCCCGAAGCAGGCGGCGCTTCAATCTGCGGGACCCGGCCATGCTGGCGGTCGCCATCGGTTTTCTTCTGCTGGTCGCCATTCTCGCGTGGCACTTCTTCGGGCGCGCCGGCGTCTTCCCCGAAGAGGCTCTGACAATCGCCACCGAAGGGGCCAAGCTTCGCGCGGAGCAATTCGAGGTCGTCGAAGACAAGGCCGGCGCCCTCGAGGATTGGTTCGTCCTCAAAGGGTTCGACCGGTTCCATGTCCCCGCAAAATTTGCAGATTACCAGGTGGCGGGAGCCCGGATTTTTAAAATCGAAAACCGCCAGGTCGCCGTGCTCGCGGTTCCGGAAGATCACATGTTTTTCCTGATTTTCGACCCGGCGCCTCTCGGGGTGGAGATCCGTCCCGAAGGATCTTGGCGGATCGCGGAATTTGACTACAAATTCGCTGCCGCCATCCGCGAGGAAAAAGGCATGTGCTTCATGGTGGTCATCAAGGGGACCAAGAAGGATCTCTCTCGTCTCATCGAAAAACGCTGACCACACGCCGGCACTTTGTGGTTGCATCCCTGCCGCGGCTTGGTATCCTACCTGACTTTTCCCATGCCAAAACCAATCGCCCGCAGCAAAACCCGCAAGTCCGTGGCCAAACGATTCAAGATCACGGGCACCGGCAAAATCAAGCGCTCGAAGAGCAGCCGCCGCCACCTTCTTGCCAGCAAGAGTTCCAAGAAAAAGCGCCACATGGCGAAATCCACGCTCGTGCATAGTTCCGACGTGGCCCGCATCAAGGCGAACCTGCCGTTCAGCCACTGAAAATTTTCGATCCCCCGGTCTGCCCCGGAGTTAATCCGGGGATCACGGAGCCGGCGAGTCCGGGGATCACAACCAAACGAACAGCCGCTCCAAGGAGACCCTGTGAAAGCAGGGTGACACAACATGCCAAGAGCAACCAATGCTCCCGCCAGCCGCGCCCGCCGGAAACGCGTCATCGACGCTTCCAAGGGCTACCGTGGCCGCCGTTCCAAACTCTTCCGCTACGCCAAAGATGCGCAGATGAAGGGGAAATACTGGGCCTACCGTGACCGGAAGACCCGCAAGCGCAACTTCCGCGCCCTCTGGATCACCCGCCTGAGCGCCGCCGTCCGCGCCCAAGGCCTGACCTACAGCCGGTTCATCGAAGGGCTTAAAGCCGCCAACATCCTGATCGACCGGAAAGTCCTTTCCGACATCGCCATCCAGGACGTGGAGGTCTTCAACCAGATCGCCGACAAGGCGAAAGCCGCCCTCGAGGCCAAGCCGGCGAAGCCGACGAAAAAGAAGGCCGCCTGATTCATTCATTGCTCGCGGCATGGGCTCACGGCCCGTGCCGCGAGCCGTGCGGCTGATTTTTACCGAGCAAATGATGGAGCGATGAGGATCAAAAACCATCAGCACAAAGGCGGCGCAAAGACCGTCGGTCGTGGCATGGGCATCCTGCCCATGCGTTGCTGGCCTTCTTCGCATGGGCAGGATGCCCATGCCACGGATTAATCCATGGAGCAACAAATCGAAGTCCTGCGCACCGAGGCGCTGAGCGTCATCGGGGCGGTCAACGACCGGGCCTCGCTCGACGCGGCGCGCGTGCGTTTTCTGGGAAAAAGCGGTGCGGTCACCACCCTCAGTGAAGGCATGCGCCATGTCGCGAAGGAAGACCGCCCGCGTTTCGGCAAGCTGCTCAACGACCTGCGCCAGTCGGTCACCTCCGCGCTGGAAGCGCAGGAGATCCGCCTGCTCGAGGAAGCGGACGCCGCGGCGGCGTCCTCGCTCGACCTGACCCTGCCCGGAACATTTGGTGCGACCGGCACGCTGCACCCGCTCACCCAGTTGATGGACCGTGCGGTGCGGTGCTTCCGACGCATGGGATTCGCCATTGCTGACGGCCCGGATATCGAGACCGAATGGCATTGCTTCGACGCGCTCAACACCCCGCCCGACCATCCGGCCCGGAACGAGCAGGATACGTTTTATTTGCCCGACGGACGCCTCCTGCGATCGCACACTTCCTCCGTGCAGATCCGCGTGATGGAGAACACGCCGCCACCGGTGCGGATCATCGCCCCGGGCGCGGCCTACCGGCGCGACGAAGTCGATGCCACGCACCTCGCCCAATTCACCCAGATGGAGGGGCTCTACGTGGCGGAAAACGTGAGCCTCGCCGACCTTAAGGGAACGCTCGAATTTTTCTTCCGCGAGCTTTTCGGCCCGGGCACTGACCTCCAGTTCCGCCCCCACTTTTTCCCGTTCACCGAACCGAGCTACGAGATCGACATCCGGACCGAGGCGCTCGGCAACCAGTGGATGGAGCTCGCCGGCTGCGGCATGGTCGATCCTGCCGTCTTCGAGGCGATCTGCGAACGCCGTGGCGACCGGGTTTACGATCCCGAAGTGGTCACCGGCTTCGCCTTCGGGTTCGGCCTCGACCGCCTCGCCATGAACCTCGCCAAAATCCCCGACATCCGGATGCTCGTCGAAAACGACCTGCGGTTTTTGAGGCAATTTTAGCCGATGAAAGTTTCGCTCAACTGGCTCCGGGAATTTGTGGACTGTCAGCTCTCCGCTGACGAGTTGGAGGCGCTGTTCCGCCGGGCCGGCCTCGAGGTGGCCTCGGTCGAGACGCGGGGTGCGGACTTCGACAAGGTCGTCGTGGCACAGGTGCTCGAATCCGCCCAGCATCCAAACGCCGACCGGTTGAGCGTCTGCAAAGTGGACGATGGTTCCGGGACGCCGCGGCAGATTGTTTGTGGGGCGAAGAATTACAAGGTCGGCGACAAGGTGCCGCTGGCATTGCCCGGCGCGGTGCTGCCCGGTGATTTCAAGATCAAGACCGGAAAGCTGCGCGGGGTCGAGAGCGAGGGGATGCTGTGCAGCGCGAAGGAATTGAAGCTGGCCGAGGAGGCTGACGGGCTGCTGATTTTGCCGAAGGATGCGGCTGTCGGATCGCCGATCGGGAACTGTTTTCCGCCGGATGTTCTTTTTGAGTTGGAGATCACGCCGAACCGTCCGGACTGGCTCAACCATCTCGGCGTGGCGCGCGAGATCACGGTCTTTACCGGCCTTCCGCTCGCGGATCCGGGGATTCCAGCGCCGTCCACCGCGCCCGCCGGCGCGGCGGTGGAGATCGAGGCCAAAGAATGCTCTTACTACACACTGCGTCGGATTCGCGGAGTGAAGGTCGGGAAGAGCCCGCAATGGCTGGCAGACCGCCTCGCCGCGGTCGGCCTGCGCCCGGTCAACAACGTGGTCGATATCACGAACTACGTGCTCTTCGAGCTGGGCCAACCGCTGCATGCGTTCGATGCCGCAAAAATCGAAGGATCGCTTCATGTGCGGCGAGCGGCCGAAGGCGAGAACTTCCGCGCGCTCGATGGCCGGGATTACAAGCTGCGCGAAGATTTACTCGTGATCGCCGACGACAAGCGGACGGTCGCGCTGGCCGGGGTGATGGGCGGCGAGGATTCCGGCGTCACCGCCGCGACGACCGACATACTGCTTGAGAGCGCGGTGTTCGATCCGGGCTTTGTGCGCCGCGCGTCACGGACGCTCGGGCTGATCAGCGATTCCAGCTACCGGTTCGAGCGCGGCGTCGATCCCGAGATGGTCGCCTCCGCCTCCGCGCGCGCCGCGGAGTTGATTGTTCAAATTGCCGGCGGGATGGCAGAAGACGTGGTGCTCGAAGCCGGCAGCCACTGGGCCCGGACCGAGATCGCCTTGCGGCATGCCCATGTCCGCTCGTTCCTTGGCCTTGATATTTCTGATCAGGAAATCGAGGAGTCCCTCTCGAAAGTCGGCTTGGAAAAATCGTCCGGCGGAGGGGATTCCACGTGGTCCGTTCCCGGATTCCGGCACGAGTTGACCCGCGAGGTCGATCTCATCGAGGAGATCGCCCGCGTGATCGGGATCGAAAGGATTCCCTCGCAGACCACGGGGCCTTTCGCGGCTTCATCCGCCCCGGATGCCGCCTACGATTTTGTGATGGCACGGCGGCATTCGCTTGTCGGGACGGGCTTCTCGGAAGCCCGCACGAGCACGCTCGTTTCGCCCGCCGATGCGGCATGGTTCGGCCCTGCCGTCGAACTCAAAAACCCGTTTGGCGACGACCAGTCACGGCTGCGCACAAGCCTGCTTCCTGGCTTGCTGGCCGCGTTGAAGCGGAATGCAGACCTCGGTGCGCCGGCGATCCGTCTCTTCGAATGCGGCAGAGTTTTTTCTGTTTCCGGCGAGGCCTCGCGGATCGCGCTCGTCGCGACCGGGGCGCTTGCACAACCCGACTGGCGCGGCACGGCCGGAAGGAACTGGGATATTTTCGATCTCAAAGGTGCCGTGACCGGACTCGCGGGATTGCGCGATGAGGACTTTGCCCCAATTCCGAATCCTCCGCTCCCGTTCGGCGCAGCCATCGAAGTTTTTAAAAATGGAATCCGCATCGGCCTGCTCGGAACCCTTCATCCCGCCGAGGCGCGGAAGCTCGATGCGGCCGCAGCGGTCGTTGCCGCGGAATTCGATGCCGCCGCCTGGCAGGGTGCCGTGAATCCGATCGAGGCGGTCAAGCCGCTCCCGAAGTTCCCGGCTTCGTCGCGCGACATCGCGCTGACCGCTTCGCTGCAGCTTTCCTACGGGGATGTCCGCGCCGCCGTGCTCGCGCAAAACGAGCCGCTCCTCGAGTCGGTTTCGCTCTTCGATTTGTTCACTGATCCCTCCGGAAAAAACCTTTCTACCGACAAGAAATCGCTCGCAATCTCCTTGACATTCCGGTCGGGCGGGAGGACGCTAACGACAGAGGAAGTCAACGCCACCACGGACCGCTTGAAGGCCGGATTGAAAGAGCGCTTGGGGGTAGATTTCCGAGAGTAGTTCTTTCCAATTTTTTGGGTTTCGCGGTGGGAGGACACGAAAATTGTCCGTCCGCCGCATCAGATTTGCCCTTCTGTGTTCGCGATTAAACGAGGCAAACTCCCGAACCGATAATTAAATCAAACCCGGAGGCTAGGCCCCCGGCGCCATGACAGGCCTTCACTGGAAGTCAGAGCGCAGGGCAGGCGGTCATCCACCCTATAACTGGGGAACGGGAAATGTTTCGGAACGGCACGAGCGGGGCAAAATTTTCAAGGGGGCGATCCTTCGCAAGAGGGGTCGCCCTTCTTGTTTTGTCCCGGTCAGACTTTCCAGAGCTGGAGGACGCGGAGGTAGTTCGCGCGCTCGAAGGCGGCGGGGTCCGGAGAATTCCTGTGGCTCAGGCAGCCGCGCATCTCGGAGATGTCGTTGTAGTCGTGTTCCTTCATCCATGCGGTGAAGTCCGCGATCAGCGAGACCAGTGCCTGCGGCCCTTGCCGGAGGAGGAGCGAGACGGTCTGGAGCGTGTCGGCTCCGGCCATGATTCCCTTGATGGCGTCGTGCACCTTGTGGACTCCGCCGCTGAGCGAGAGCGACAGCGGGGTTTTCCCGTGCAGGACAGCCATCCAGCGGAGCCGCAGAAGGAGTTCCGACGAGGTCGAAAGGAAAATTTTCGGTTCCACGTTGAGGTCCTCGATATCGAGGTCCGGCTGGTAGAAGCGGTTGAAGAGCACGAGCCCGTTCGCCCCGGCGAGATCGATGCTTTTGGCCATGTGCGGGAGCGAGGAATAAAATGGAGCGAGCTTCACCGCGAGCGGGATCGTGAGTTTTTCACGGACTCCCGCCACGACCTCGAGCACCCGCGCCTCGATCTCCGCACCGCTTTCATTCGCGTCGGTCGGCACCTCGTAGATATTGAGTTCGAGGGCATCGGCACCGGCTTCCTGCATGAGCTTCGCATGGGCGACCCATCCGCCCGGAGTCCGGCCGTTGAGCGAAGCGATGACAGGAATCGAGAGGCGGCTTTTCAGCAACGCGATGTGATTCAAGTAATCCTCCGGCCCGAAAGAATAGTCCGCGGATTCCGGAAAATAGCTCAAGCCCTCCGCGTTCGATTCTTCAACCGACTCCGTGAATGCGGCCATGGCCGAGGATTCGCTGGTGAGCTGCTCCTCGAAAAGCGAATGCATGACGATCGCGGATGCGCCGCTGTCCTCCAGCCGCCTGGCCATGTCGATGTCATCGCCGAGGGGCGAGGCGCCGACGATAAACGGCGAGCTGAGTTCGATGCCGAGGTATTTGGTTTTCAGATTCATAGTGTTTTTTCAGGATTTCCGCTGGTGGCCATGCGGCGGTAGAGATCGTAGCGCGAGGTGATTTGTTCTTGGGCGACGTGGGCGAGCGCCGAGGCGCGTTCCTTGTTCGTGGCCTCGAGGAAGCGGTAGCGGATTTCGTTTTCCGTGAAGCGCGCCAGCGGGAGCTTCGGTGCCGGCGAGTCCAGAACCAGCGGCGTGAGGCCATTTTCGCAGCGGCGCGGATCGTGGCGGAAGAGCGGCCAGTAGCCGGTATCCACCGCGAGCTTCTGCTGTTCGAGCCCGTTCGCGAGGTTGTATCCGTGCGCGATGCAATGGCTGTAGGCGATGATCAGCGAGGTGCCGGGGTAGGACTCCGCTTCGGCAAACGCCTTGACCGTCTGGGAATCCTTTCCGCCCAGCGCCACGCGGGCGACATAAACGCCCCCGTAGCTCATCGCGTAGAGGCCGAGATCCTTCTTCGCGTTGGATTTTCCGGAAGAGGCAAATTTCGCCACGGCACCCATCGGGGTCGATTTCGACTGCTGGCCGCCGGTGTTCGAATAGACCTCGGTGTCGAGGACGAGGATGTTGACGTTTTCGCCGAGCGACAGCACGTGGTCCAGCCCGCCGAACCCGATGTCGTAGGCCCATCCGTCGCCGCCCATGATCCAGACGGACTTTTTGACGAGGTAATCGGCGAGGCCGGCGAGCCGGGCGCGGAGATGTTCGGGAACCAGAGAGATCCTGGTCTTCAGCTCGGCAACGCGCGCTCTTTGCTCGGCGATCCCCGCTTCCGTGGACTGGTCGGCGTCCAGGATCGGCGCGATAAATTCCGCACCGAGCGCATCCTTTGACGCGAGCAGGATTTCCTTCGCCTGGGTGGCCTTGTCCGAGACGGACAGCCGGAGTCCGAGACCGAATTCCGCGTTGTCCTCGAAGAGCGAATTTCCCCAGGCCGGTCCGCGGCCGTCGGAATTCACCGTGTATGGGGTCGTCGGGAGGTTGCCCCCGTAGATCGAAGAGCAGCCGGTCGCGTTGGCGATGATCGCCCGGTCGCCGAAGAGCTGGGTGAGGAGCTTGACGTAGGGGGTTTCTCCGCAACCCACGCAGGCGCCGGAATACTCGAACAGCGGCGTCAGGAACTGGCTGTCCTTCACGAGATCGGTTTTCAGGCGCGTCCGGTCCGGGGCGGGCAGCGATTCGAAGAATGCGAAATTGATGCGCTCCTGCTCGCGCAGCGGCTCCTGCGGGGCGGCGTCGAGCGCCTTGTGCTTCGCATTCGTCTTGTCCTTCGCGGGGCAGACATTGATGCAGAGCCGGCATCCGGTGCAATCCTCCGGCGCGACCTGGATCGTGTATCGCTGGCCGGTGAGTTCCGGCGAACGGAATGCCACCGACTGGAAAGCCGCCGGGGCGTTCGCCAGCTCGGATTCCGGATAATATTTCGCGCGGATGGCGGCGTGCGGGCAGACGATCACGCATTTGTTACACTGGATGCAAAGCGCGGAATCCCAGACGGGAAGCTCCAGGGCGAGATTGCGTTTTTCCCATTTGCTGGTGCCGGTCGGCCAGACACCGTCGGGAGGAAACGCGCTCACTGGCAACTCGTCGCCGCGGCCGGCCAGAAGCGCTCCGGAGATGTTCCGCACAAACTCAGGGGCCTCGACCGGGATCGGGAACGGCCGCGGGCGCGTGGCGGTGACAGTGGCCGGGACAACGACCTCGTGGACGCCCGCCACGGATTTGTCCACGGCGTTGCAGTTCCGCTGCACGAGATCGGCCCCCTTGCGGGCGTAGCTCTTCTCGATCGCGCTTTTGATTTCAGCGATCGCCACGTCGAGAGGAAGGATGTCGCTCAGCGCAAAGTAGGCCACCTGCATGATCGTGTTGATGCGGGCGCCCATGCCGGTCTCCTTCGCGATGCGGTAGGCATCGATGACGTAAAACTTCAGCTTCTTCGAGATGATGAGTTCCTGGGTCTCGTGCGAAAGGTGGTCCCATGCGGTGTCCGCGCCGTGCGGCGTGTTCAGAAGGAAGATCGCCCCGTCCCGCGCGGCTTCGAGAACCGGCTGCTGCTCGAGCAGGTGGTATTGGTGGCACCCGACAAAATCCGCCGAAGCGATCAGATACGGTGCGTGGATCGGCTCTTTTCCAAATCGCAAATGCGAGACGGTGACCGCCCCGGCCTTCTTGGAATCGTAAACAAAATACGCCTGCGCATGGAGGCCGAGCTTCTTGGCGATGATCTTGATCGTGTTCTTGTTTGCGCCGACCGTGCCGTCGGATCCGAGACCGAAAAAGACAGCCTGGCTGAATGTCTGCCCGGGCAGGTGGAACGACGGATCGTATCTGAGAGACAGCCCGCTGACGTCGTCCTCGATCCCGACGGTGAACTCCTCGCGCGGAGCCTCCGCCTGCATGTCGGCGTAGATCGCCATGGCCATCGCCGGGGTGAATTCCTTGGAGGCGAGGCCGAAGCGGCCGCCGCTGACCTTCGGCAATTCTTTCCAGCGGGTGTGTCCTTTGGCCCGCATCGTCGAGGAAACATCGAGGAAGAGCGGCTCGCCCGGCGCGCCCGGCTCCTTCGTCCTGTCCAGAACCGTGATCTGCTTCACCGTGGCCGGCAGGGCGTTCAAAAATGCCCAGGCGTCGAACGGCCGGTAGAGCCGGATCTGAAGAACCCCGGTCCGCTGGCCGGTGCTGTTCAAATGCTTCGAGGTCTCGCGGAGCGTTTCGGCGCCGGAACCCATCACCACCACCACGCGGTCGGCTTCCGGATCGCCGGAGTAGTCGAAGAGGTGATAAGTGCGGCCGGTCAGCGAGGCAAATCGGAACATCGCCTCCTGCACGATCCCCGGCAGGGCGGTATAAAAAGGATTGGCCGCTTCGCGGGCCTGGAAGAAGGCGTCGGGGTTCTGTGCGGTTCCGCGGATGGTCGGGTGATCCGGGGTCATCGCCCGTTTCGCGTGGGCCTGGATCGCGCCCTCGTCGATCATCGCGCGAAGCACGTCGTCGGAGAGCAGTTCAAGATCGTTGATCTCGTGCGAGGTGCGGAACCCGTCGAAGAAATGGAGGAAAGGCACGCGCGAAGGGAGCGTCGCCGCGTGGGCGATACAAGCCATGTCGTGGGCTTCCTGGACGCTGGCCGAGGCCAGCAGGGCAAAGCCGGTCTGCCTCACGGCCATGACATCCGAGTGGTCGCCGAAAATCGAAAGCGCGTGCGTGGCCAGCGAGCGGGCGGTCACGTGCATGCAAAACGGGATCAACTGCCCGGCCAGCTTATACATGATCGGGATCATGAGCAGGAGGCCCTGCGAGGCGGTGAATGTGGTGGCGAGCGACCCGCCCTGCAGCATGCCGTGGATGGTCCCGGCCGCGCCCGCCTCGGATTGCATCTCCACGATTTTCGGGACATGCCCCCATAAATTGCCCTGCCCCTTGGACGCCCATTCGTCCGAAAGTTCACCCATCGGGGTCGAGGGCGTGATCGGGTAAAGTGCGATCGTTTCACTGAGCCGGTAAGCGATGTTTGCCGCCGCTTCGTTTCCATCCATGCTCCGTCTTGCCGCACCGTTTTGAGTCTGCATAGAAGTATAAGCTATGCTAATACATGGTCCTGTAAAGAGAAAAACAAGGTAATGCACGGCCCCGTTTTCCCGCTGGCACCGGGGCGTGTGCGCTGATCTAATCGGGGCATGCTTGAGGTGACTGTGCTGGCCAGCGGGAGTTCCGGGAATGCGCTTTTGGCGCGTTCCGGAGACTGCTCCGTGCTGGTGGATGCGGGACTGAGCGCGCGCAGGCTCGCCGCCGGCCTGGAGGCATGCGGGGTCGCTCCGGGGTCGCTCTCCGGCATCCTCCTCACCCACGAGCACGGCGACCACACCAAGGGGCTGAAGGTGTTTGTGGAAAAATTCGACGTGCCCGTGTTCGCCAACCCGCTCACCGCCGACCATCTCAAGCGGCAGGGGCTCGCCGCGCGGTGGAATTTCTTTTCGAGCGGCGCGGAATTTTTCCTGGAGAACATCGGGGTTCTTCCGTTCTCGGTCCCTCACGACGCGGCGGACCCGGTCGGTTTTGTTCTGCGTTCGAACGGGACAGGCTTTGCGGTGCTCACCGACCTCGGCTACGCCACGCGCCAGGTCGTGGAAGCGGTCCGAGGAGTGCACGCGCTCCTGATCGAGACGAACCACGACGAGGCGCTGCTGCAGGGCGACACCAAGCGCCCCTGGTCGGTGAAACAGCGGATCCTCTCCCGACACGGCCACCTGTCCAACTCGGCCGCCGCGGAAATCGTGGCCGAAGTGGCCACCGAAGCCCTCCGGCACGTGCTCCTCGGGCACCTGAGCCGCGACTGCAATTCCCCCGAGCTCGCCGTCCATGCGGTGGGGTCCCGCCTCCGGGGAGGAGGGTCTTCGTCAGTCCAAATCCAGTGCGCGCGGGTGGACGAGGAATCGCCGATGCTCAGTCTTGTGATCTGAGATCGCCGTCGCCGAACAGCTGCCTGTAGCCCTGGCCCCAGATCAGATAGGCCAAAGGCGCGCTGGCGAGTATCCCCACACAACACGCGAGCACGCCGACGACCGCGACAAGCGCGACCAGAACCAATAGCCCGAATGCGCGAAACCACTGTCGGTGGACGGTTTTCAGGCTGGTCAGAATCGCCGCCTTGAACCCGATCTTTTTGTCAACGATCAGCGGGAACACAAAACCGATCCCGACGGAGAAATAGACGACAGGGATCACCAGCAGCACCGCCGACGCGATGGCCGGGACCTGTGTTTTCAACATGACGGCGAGGAAAATCCCCGGTGTCAGGATCACGGCGACGACGACGAAGATCCCAACCAGCCAGGCGAGCATCGCCAGCAGGAGCTGGATCCAATTCGAACTCCGGAATCCGGCGAACAGGTTGTCGATATTCGCTTTTTTAGTCCTGAGGGCCTCGATGAAAAAATACATGAACCCCGCCCCAAGGATCGACGAGAGGCCTGTCGCCAGGACGTAGAAAAAGAGAAACACGACCCCCACCGCGACGAGGATCCAGATTTGATCCGCCGACCCGTGACCGGTAAAGCGCCTGAGCACCGCCTCCGCGAACTGCATCGGGATTTGCACGACGGCCGAGATCGCAAAAAATATCAGTGTCGCCACCACGGAGACGCCCCAGTTCAACTTGAAGCATTCCCACGCGCCGCTCAGGCATTCGTCGAAGCGGATCTGCCCGGGCTGCTGGAAATCGCGCGGCGCGCTTTCGGGCACAGTCGGCGTTGGACGGATCGGGGGCGCCACGGCGCCTGGAGCCGGAAGATTCGTGAAGGCGGAAAGCGGCTGCCAGGTTTCCATCCCTTCCTGCCAGCCCAGATCCGCGGGAAGAAATTGGCCGCTCTGCAGCCCGTTTGAGATTTCCTGGTCGGTGAATTGCCCGAGGCTTTGGCTATCGCGGTTGACGAAGATCATGGCCATGTCCGCATGCCTACACGAACTCCCCCGCCCCGGTCAAATCTTCCCTCGCCCCCGGCTGTCAGACCGGAGTGACAAAAAGCGGGCGCGATCGATGTCACGTTCGCAACGCTCCCTGGCTCGGCCGATTCTCAGGCCGCGTCTTTTTCCTGCTTTTTGCGGATCAGGGGGGAGCGCTTGCCTTCGACGACGGCGCGGTTGATCGTGACCTCGGCGATGTCGTCGCGGCCCGGGGAATCGAACATGATGTCGAGCATGATGCGCTCGAGCATGGCGCGGAGCGCGCGGGCGCCGGTGCCTTTTTTCAAGGCTTCGGACGCGAGGGCCCGCAGGGCGTCCTTGGTCATGTTGAGGCCGACGCCGTCCATGCCGAGCAGTTTGGTGAACTGCTTGACCATGGCGTTCTTCGGCTCGGTGAGGATAGTGACCAGCTCGTCTTCGGTCAGCTCGTCGAGGGTGGCGACGACCGGGAGGCGGCCGGGCGATG
>Ga0194053_10001879_pt1 | contig 13099 bp, 9 predicted proteins | sample SepL228m_MetaG_FD_161684 | JGI IMG/M metagenome (GOLD analysis project Ga0194053, IMG submission 161684) | Anoxic zone freshwater microbial communities from boreal shield lake in IISD Experimental Lakes Area, Ontario, Canada - Sep2016-L227-8m | ecosystem: Environmental > Aquatic > Freshwater >... | reverse complement strand
TCCTGGGGCTCGGGGGCGTCGCTGGGCTTCACGCCGTAGAGCTTGGCGGGATCCTCCAGCTCGAACTTCTTGATGGGGCCCTCGTGGGCGGGCCGCAGGCCGTAGGGCTCGGGGCAGGCGTCCATGCAGAGGCCGCAGGCGTTGCAGTTGGTCAGGTCCAGCTCGACGGGAACCAGGCCCGTGAGGGGGTTGATCTGGTGGCCGGCGGTGATGCAGTCCTTGGCGCAGGCGTCGATGCAGCGGCCGCAGCCCTTGCAATACTCCGGCAGCAGGAAGGGTTTAGGTCGTTCTTTGAGGGCCATGGGGCCTCCGCGGCGGGACTTTGGTCCCTCTTGCGCTGAAGTGTCGAGCCCGTTCCGTGTGCCTGGGATCACAAGCGACCATCGACGCAGACCACCGAAGACCGATGGGCACAGAAGTCACCCCTGGCAGGGCGGTCTGTGCCTGTCTCCGCCCGGACCCCTACTCGGCTCCCATAGAAACCCAGAAAAGGAGGCCTGGACTGCCACAGAGGGGCAGGCCCAAGGCACCTACCGGAGGCTTGCTGATGTCATCCCCTTCATCCCCTTCATCCCTGTCAAAAAAAGCTTTGAAACAGGGATGCAGGGGATGAAGGGGATAACTGCAAAAGCCTGAGCAGTGTCCCTGGGTGTCGCCTAGGTCTTACCGGTCGCCCCAGTGCAGTTTCTGGCGGAGGAGGGCAAAAAAGTCCAGGCCGGGCTTCTGGAGGAGGGTGATGCGGCTTCCGGCCTGGTAGAGCCGGACCTCGTCGCCGGGCAGCACCCGGTGGCCCACCTGGCCGTCCAGGGTGAGGTGCGCGTCCTCGGCGTCCATGAGGGTGATGCTGATGGGCCAGCGGGCCGGCACCACCGAGGGGCGCAGGGTCAGGGTGTGCGGGCAGATGGGGGCGATGACGAAGGCTTCCAGGCTGGGGTGCATGATGGGCCCGCCCGCAGACAGGGCGTAGGCCGTGGAGCCCGTGGGCGTGGCGACGATGAGCCCATCGGCTTTCATGGGGCCCGCATCCTGGTCCCCCACCCGCAGGCGCATGTCCATGATCCGGGCCAGGGCGCCCTTGGCCAGGACGGCGTCGTTGAGCACGGGCTGGCGAGCCAGACGGGAGCCGTTCCGCCAGAGTTCGGCCTCCAGCATGGGCCGCACGTCTGGCACCAGCTGGCCCGCCAGGAAGGCCTCCACGGCCTCCACGGCGCCGGACACGGGATGGGCGGTGAGGAAGCCCAGGGAGCCGAGGTTGATGCCCAGGATCGGGGTGCCGCGCAGGCCCACGCGGCGGGCGGCGTAGAGCAGGGTGCCATCCCCGCCGAGGACCAGGCAGAGGTCCGCGGGGGGCTCGCCGGAGCCCAGGTCCGGATCCACGCGCAGCCGCGCCGGATCCAGGCCCGCGAGGGCCCAGGCCTCTTCGATGCCGGGCTCTCCGACGATCTCCCAGCCGGCCTGGAGGAATTTCGGCAGGGCGTCCCGCAGGGTAGAGGCCAGGTGCTGGGATTTGACCTTGGCCACGAGAATCAGTCGCTGGAGCATGCCCACACTCTAGCCGCATCCAACGCTATCCTTGATCACATGGTCTCAAAAATGGCATCCCTCTCTCAGACGGCCCGTCGCTGGCTCCGTCGCAGCCTCCTGATCGTTGCCATCCTCTCGGGCGTGGGAGCCCTCGCCATGGCGGTGTCCTGGTCCTTCATGTCCCGGGACGCTGACAGCTTCCTCACGATGTTCGCGCTGCGGGTGCCGAAGACCATCACCAAGGTCCTCGATCAAAGCGGCAACGTCATCGGCATCTTCGCCGAGGAGCACCGCGTGGTGATCCCCTATGGCGACATCCCCAAAGCCTTCGTCAACGCGCTGGTGGCCACGGAGGACACGGACTTCTGGGACCACAGCGGCATCTCGCCCCGGGGCTTCCTCCGCTCGGGCGTGAACTTCGTCACCAGCTTCGGCCGGCGCCGGGAGGGCGGCTCCACCCTCACCATGCAGCTCATCCGCACCGTGACGGCCAAGCGGCAGAAACGCCTGGACCGCAAGCTCAAGGAGATCATCCTGGCCCGCAAGCTGGAGAAGGCCTACTCGAAGAAGCAGATCATGGAGATGTACGCCAATGAGGTCTACTTCGGCGGCGGCCGCTACGGCATCGAGGCCGCGGCGGAGTTCTACTTCGGCAAGAGCGCTCCGCAGCTCAATGTGGAGGAGTGCGCGCTGCTGGCGGGCCTAGTCCAGAATCCGAACTGGTACAACCCCTACAACCCAGATCCCAAGGCCCGGGCCGCGGCCAAGTCCCGCCGGAACCACGTGCTGATCCGCATGGTGAAGGAGGACTACCTCAAGGCCGCCGAGGCCGGGCCACTCATCGAGAAGCCCATCCGCCTCGCCCGGGAGAACGCCCGGGAAGAAGCGATCGCACCCTACGTGGTCGAAGAGGTCCGCAAGTACCTCTATGAGAAGTACGGCCGCGACCAGGCCCTGAACGGCGGCCTGGAAGTCACGACCACCGTGAACAGCCTGTGGCAGGAGACGGCCAACGAGGCGATCCGGGTGGGGCTCAAGGCCGTGGACCGCCGCCGCGGCTTCCGCAAGGAGGCCGTGCAGTTCGTGGGCGACCCCGAGACGACCCAGCTCAATGGCTGGAAGCGCTACTTCGAGAACGGCGACAGCATCCGCGGCGTGATCCTCGGTTGGAAGGGCGGCAAGGCCCTGGTGCGCATCGGCAAGACCGAACTGGAGGTGCCCGAGGCCGCCTTCGCGTGGGCTGGCAAGGACATCCAGAAGCTGCTGCCCCGGGGCGCCGCGCCCCTGTTCAGCGTCAAGTCCGCCCAGGACGGGACGCCGAGAAGCCTGGAGCTGGACCAGGAACCCCAGGTCGAGGGGGCCCTCATGGCCGTGGATCCCTTCACCGGCGAGATCCGCGCCATGGTTGGCGGCTATGACTTCAACCGCTCGAAGTTCAACCGCTCCACCCAGGCGTTGCGCCAGGTGGGCTCGACCATGAAGGCCTACGTCTACGGCGCGGCCCTCACCGGCGGCAAGACGCCCGCCACCATGCTCCAGGATGTGCCCACGCGCTTCCTGGACACCGTGGACTTCCTCACGGTGACCCACCCGGATGGCAGCTCCGAGTTCAAGCCGCTGCGAGCCGGGGTGAAGCCCTACGAGCCCCGTAACTACGAGCGGGACTTCTGGGGACCCATCATCCTCTGGGAGGCCCTGCGGGACTCCCGCAACGTCCCGGCGGTGCGTACCCTCGAAGAGACTGGCGTCATGAATGTCATCGACTTCGCCCGGAAGTGCGGCCTCACCGGCACCATCCCGCCCTATCCCAGCATGGCCCTGGGCTCCGCGGACCTGACGTTGCGGGAGATGGTGCGCGGCTACGCCACCATCGCCAACGGCGGCCTGCAGTCGCCCGCCCCCTTCTTCATCAAAAAGATCACGGACCGCACCGGCAAGGTGCTGGAGAGCCACGGCAGCACCGCCAGCGAGCAGGTGCTGGATCCCCAGAGCACCTTCCAGCTCATCCAGTGCCTCCAGGGCGTGGCCAACGCGGGCACGGGCGCCCGGGCCGGCGCCGAGCTGCAGTGGCCCGTCGCTGGCAAGACCGGCACCACGGACGAGCACACGGACGGCTGGTTCATCGGCTTCTCCACCAAGGTCGTCTGCGGCGTCTGGGTGGGGCTCGACGAAAAGAAGATGATCTTCAAGGGCGCGGACGGCGCCAAGGTGGCGCTGCCCATCTGGATCGACTTCATGAAGGTGGCGCTGCCCACCACCGAGCGGGAGGACTTCAAGGCGCCGGACGGCATGGAGTGGGCGGACATCGACCGCTACACGGGCCTGCTGGCCACCTCCGCCACCAGTGACCGGGTGATCCGCCTAGCCTTCAAGCCCGGCACCGTGCCCCGTTCCGGCAGCGACGCGGACAGCATCCGCCAGGTCCGCGAGGCTCGGGACAAAGCCAACGCCCTGCCTTCGGAGAACCGCATCTGGGGTCGACCGCCGGCGATCCCGGAGCCCAAGCCCGTGGATCTGAATGCGGCGGATCCGAATGGGTGAGCTCAAAAACCAAGGGCGCCCATCGGCGCCCTTGGTCTTGGAGCTAGGGAAAGACTACTGCTTGTTGCACCCTTTCCGGTGCCCTGCGCCGGTGTGGCGAAGAGCTCGATCACGTCCGCCTTTCAGCATCAGTGATCCAGGGCCGTGCCAAGGTTGACCACGTTCAGGGTGCCCAGCCCGGAAGCGGGATTGTAGTGCGCCCCGGCCTGCCAGTAGAGGTTGGTGCCGGTGGTGATGGCATGGAAGGGGCTCCTGGAGTTGTAGCCGTACTTCTGGAAGGCGCGGTAGAGCTGAGGGTTCAGGAAGCCAAGCCGCCCTTCATTGGCCTGGGTGAGCAGGGCCGCGATGCCATTGAGCTGGGGTGCCACGAAGCTGGTGCCCCCCCAGCCGGCGGAGAAGGAACCTGCAAAGTAGGTGAGGTAGCCCGTGAAGGGATCCGCATTCAGGGAGACGTCGGGGACGTTGCGGCCCACATAGCCAGGCGGCAGCACGGCCCAGACCTCCGCTCCGGATTGGTCAGGGTTGCCCGGTCCGTAGTTGGGATAGTAGTAGAGGGTGTTGAAGTTGGCCGGCGTGGCCTGGGTGCCGGATAGCCGGCCCTGCCAGGAGGGCATCGGGAAGGCCGAGCTCACTCCGCCCCCCCCCCCGACCGGGAAGTAGTTAGCGTCGTAGAAAAACTGGCCGTAGTTGGTCACCAGATAGCTTTCCAGGTAGTCCCAGCCCCAGGGGCGTTCCTTGGGCACCACGACGGTGCCGTGCGCGAAGTTGCGGGTGAAGGGCAAGGTGGTCCCACCGGCCGCTGTCACGAAGGGATCGCTGGCCGGATGATCGACCGAATTGGTGGGCGAGAAGTACGGCGTGGGGAAGCTGCGGTTGAGATCAAAGGCGCCAGAATCCCCTGAGGAGGCGAACACGGGAATGCCCTGGACTGCCGCCTGGAGGAAGACCTGGTGGTAGGCGGCCAGCGTGGCGTCATCATAGAAGGCTTCCGCTGAGCCCCAGCTCACCGACAGGGTGTCCACCTTGTTGTCCGAGACGGCTCGGCTGAACAGGTCCAGAAAACCGGCATCCGTGTTGGGGGCCTGGTAGACCATGATCTTCGCGTCGTAGGCCACGCCGCCGGACTGCTGGACATCCAGCGTGGTCTCCTCGGCACCATCGGTTCCAGAGCCTCCGTCCACCAGCACCTGGGTGATGCGGTTGGGGTCCACCGTCAGCCCAACCGCTTTCCAGTAAGCAAAGGCGTCGGCGGGGTCGAAGGAGGCCAGGGTGGCGATGCCCAGGGTGCGGCCCCTGCCGGTGATGCGGTGGCTGTAAAGCGGGTTGATGTTGTACAGGTTAGCTACATCACCGACGGTGTAGCTGCCGGGAACCCCCGTGGCAACAGCCCCCGCAGCGGGGAGCACGACCGCCGGTATCCCTTCCCCCGTCTGTCCGTTCGCGGCCCTCTGGGCCTTGACCACGTGGGGATGGAAGGCGGCCTTGGTGTTCAGGCCAACAGCGGCCAGGACATGGCTGGCAAGATGGGCTGGGACCTGAGGCGTCCGGGACGGTTGCTGGTAGGCGCGCCCGCGTTCGTCGGTGTGCTGCATGACCTGGGTATTGAGCAGGGCATTGAACTGGGCCGTAGTGCCCGAGGCTCGGATCAGCAGGTGATTGGCGTGGATCTCATCCACCTTGAGGCCCTGGCCTTCCAGGAACGCCGTCACAGTGCGGAGGTCAGCGGGCGAAGGGCCGAACGTGGAGGCGAACGCCTCCGTGGTCATGAACTTGTGGTATGACCCACTGGACGGATCGACCGTCTGGGCAATGTAGGCTTCCAGGGCTGGTTGGTTCCTCAGCTTCAGGACCAGGGAGATGGTCTGGGGCTGGTCCGCTGCGACCACCGCAGGGGCTGCGGCCTGGCCGCTGGTTCCTCCGGCGATCCCCAGAAGAAAGGTGAAGGCCAGGACTGAATGCCCCCAGCTTGCATGGTTCGGATGGTGCATGGTTACCCTCCACGGGTGGATGAGTATAAGAAAAACAAGGCATGCCGAACGGCATGGATGAGGAAACGCAGTTGCCAATATAGCGACTCAGTCTCCCGGCAACCAATCTTTTCGAAATCTATTTCTATGGCAGTGGTGAGGGTGCTCCTGGCTGGAATCCAGTGGCGCTCGCTCCAAAACAAAAGGGCGCCCTTCGGCGCCCTTTTGTTTCGGAGATACGAAAAGCTATTTCTTCTTCCACACCTTCACGGGCCGGTCGTCGGCGAACTTGGCCGCGGGCTTGGCGGTGGGCTTCTTCCAGGGGCGGGGGGTGTCCGAGGCGGCGGTCTTGGGGGCGCTGCGGTCCTCCCAGACCTTGCGCGGCGGCTTGTCCCCGCCCTCGAGCTTGGGCTTGGCGTAGGGGGCGCGGGGCTTGGCGTCGAGCTCGGTGCGGGGCTTGAAGCTGCCGTCGGGCCGGGTCTTGGAGATCGGCCCGTCGGTGCGCGGGGCGGCGGTGCGCTCGGCGTAGGTGCGCTGGGGACGGGGGCTGCCTTCCTTGCGCTCGCGGGGGTTGTCGAAGCGGGCCTTGGGCTTGCGGTCGGCCTCGACGGCCAGCTCGAAGCCCGCGGACTGGTCGGCCAGGACCAGGCCCAGCAGGCCGGCGACCAGGTGCTCGGGATCCGTGTCCTTGAGCAGCTGGCGGGCCTGGGCCAGGGTGGCGGCGCTGGCCGATCCCGTGATGCCCTCGATCAGGCGGGCGGCCTGGGTCTCGCGGATCTCGGCCGTGGTGGGGATGGCGCGCCAGTCCAGCTTGAGCCCGCCGCGGCGGCTCCAGGCCATCAGGATGCGGCTCTCCTTGAGGTTGACCAGGGCGAGGCTGCTGCCCTTGGATCCGGCGCGGCCCGTGCGGCCGCTGCGGTGGATGTAGCTCTCCAGCTGCGTGGGGATGCCCATGTGCACGACGAGGGGCAGACCGCCGATGTCGAGGCCCCGGGCCGCCACGTCCGTGGCCACCAGGTAACGCAGCTTGCCATCCTTGAACTGGCCCAGAATGCGGGTCCGGGTGGCCTGAGCGAGGTCGCCGTGGAGGAAGGCCGCGGGCAGGCCGGAGACGGTCATCTCCTCGGCCACTTCCTCGCTCTGGGCCTTGGTCTTGGTGAAGATCAGCGCCGCGCTGGGCTCGTCCTTCAGCAGCAGGTTCACCAGGGCGCGCACGTGCTGGTGGTCCGGCACCTGCACGGGCGTGTGGGCGATGTCGGCATGCACCGCGTGCTCACCGGCCTCGGCCAGCTGGATCTGCACGGGGTCCTTCAGGAAGCGCTTCGCCAGCTTGGCGATGGGGGCGGGCAGGGTGGCGGAGAACAGGTACGTCTGCGGTCCCGCGGGCACCTTGGCCAGGATGGTCTCCACGTCCTCGAGGAAGCCCATGTTCAGCATCTCGTCGCACTCGTCGAGGACGATCATGCTGACGCGGCTGAGGTCCAGGGTGCTGCGCTGGAGGTGATCCATGACGCGGCCGGGGGTGCCCACGACCACCTGGGCGCCGAGGCTCAGGGCGCGCAGCTGCGGGGGGTAGCTCACGCCACCGACCAGCAGGGCGATGGGCAGCTTGGGCACCAGGGTGTGCAGCTCGGCGGCGACCTGCTGGGCCAGCTCACGCGTGGGCAGCAGGACCAGGGCCTGAGTGTGCCGCTCGTCAGAGAGGCGCTGGAGCAGGGGCAGGCCGTAGGCCAGCGTCTTGCCCGAGCCCGTGCGGCTCTGCACCAGCAGGTCGCGACCTTCGATGCCGGGCCGGATGGTCTGGGCCTGGACGGCCATGGGGGTTTCGAAACCGCGCTTGGCCAGGGCGGCCAACAGCGCTTCGCTGCAGCCTAGGGCTGCGAAAGTCAGGTCGTTCAAGGTAGCTCCCGGGGCTTTCCCTGCGCGAGTGTGCCGAATGGCAGTCTCTGTTTGGCGAAAAGCGCCAGCCGGGAGGGGCCCAAACAGCTATCATCCCCCAAAAAGCCTTGAAATACAAGGAAAATTGCTGATCGGCAGTCCTCCGCTTACACCGTCTTTTTGGGAATTATCCGGGGGGAGGGGGGCTAGGATGGGGGCATGGCCACGCTCTTACTCATTCGCCACGGCATCGCTGAGGACCCCCGTCCCGGGCAGCAGGATGCGGACCGCGCCCTGACGCCGGAGGGCTGGAAGCGGACCCGCCTGGCCATGCTGGGCCTCGTCGCCCGGGGCTTTCGCCCGCAGCGGGGCTTCAACAGCCCCTACCGCCGCGCTGCGGAGACCATGGTCTGCCTGCAGGAGGCGGCCGGTGCTTTTCCGCTGGAGACGTCCCTGGAACTGACCCCGGGCGGCCGGCCCGGCCAGGCGGACCTCTGGCTGCGGAGCCTGCTGGCGGAGGCGGCCCCCGACCACATCCTGGCCATCATCAGCCACGAGCCTTTCCTGAGCAGCCTGGTCTTCCAGCTCACGGGCCGCAGCCTCGAGCTCAAGAAGGCGGCCTGCGTCGTCATCCGCTGGGACAATGGCAGCTGGAGCTTCGAGCGCCACTTCCAGCCCACGGAACTCCGGGGCTGAGGTGCGGGCTCAGCCGACCTTGGCCACCCTCGCCTCGGGCCTGAAGCTGCACTACCGCGTGCAGGGCAATCCCGAGGGCCCCTGGCTGGTGCTGCTCAACGGCCTGCTTTCGGACACCACCATGTGGGCAGGGGTGCTGCCGGGCCTCGTGGACCGGTTCCGGGTGCTCACCTTCGACAGCCGCGGGCAGGGCCGGTCCGATGCGCCTCTGGAAGGACCCTATCCCACGGCGCTGCTCGCCGCCGACGCCTGGGAGCTGTTCCAGCTCATGGGCATCTCGCAGCCCTGGCTGGTGGGCCTCTCCAACGGCAGCGCCATGAGCCTGGAGCTGCTCTGTGACCACCCCGGAGCCTTCCCCGGGGCCGTGCTGACCAGTGCCATGCCCCACTTCGACTTCGCGATGGGCCTCAAGGCCGAGCACTGGGCGCACTGCCTAGAAGTGGGGGGGCCGCTCCTGCAGTTCGACGCGGTGGCGCCCTTCCTCTGGGGGGACCGCTTCCTGGAGGCCCGGCACGGGGTGCTGCGGGCCTACCACCACACGGTCACCGGCAGAGACCGCCCCCAGCATGGGAGCCTGCACCAGATCCGGGGCACCCTGGGCTGGGACATCCGGGACCGGCTGGAGCGCATCCAGGCGCCGGTCCTGCTGCTCTGCGGCGCCGAGGACCTGCTGACCCCCCCCTGGAAGTGCCTGGAGACCGCCCAGGGCATCCCCGGCAGCCGCTTCGAGGTGGTGCCGGGCATCGGCCACGCCTACCCGGTGGAGGACCCCAAGGGATTCGTCGCCCGGGTGCGGAATTTTACCGATGTCATGGGCTCCCGTTTGGCTGAACGGGAAAACTGACCTATCCTGTCAGCATCCCCGAGCCACTTCTGACTCCCTAACCCCCCCCAGGTGACCTATGGCCACCCCAACCCAGCCACCGGCCGCCCTGAGTTTGCAGGAGCTCAAGGAGCTCTCCATCGGCAAGCTCGCCGAGCTGTCAAAGGAGCTGGCCATCGAGAACCCCCTCTCCATGCGGAAGCAGGAGCTGGTGTTCCGGGTGCTGCAGGCCCAGGCCGAGCGGGAAGGGCAGTTCTTCTCCGAGGGCGTGCTGGAGGTGCTGCCCGAGGGGTTCGGCTTCCTCCGCAGCCCGGACCAGAACTACCTCGCGGGCCCCGAGGACATCTACATCTCGCCCAGCCAGATCCGCAAGTTCAACCTGCGCACCGGCGACACGCTCTCGGGCATGATCCGCCCGCCCAAGGAGGGCGAGAAGTTCTTTGCCATGCTGCGCGTGGACGCCGTGAACTTCGATCCCCCGGGCATGGCGAAGGAGCGGGTGCACTTCGATGACCTGGTGCCTCTCTACCCCAAGCACCACCTGCGCATGGAGCGGGACGCCCAGGAGCTGAGCACCCGCGTCATGGACCTGATGACGCCCCTGGGCAAGGGCCAGCGCGCCCTCATCGTGGCCCCGCCCCGCACGGGCAAGACCGTGCTGCTGCAGAACATCGCCAACTCCATCACCGCCAACCATCCCGAGGTCTTCCTCATCGTGCTGCTCATCGACGAGCGCCCCGAGGAAGTCACGGACATGGAGCGCAGCGTCAAGGGTGAGGTGGTCTCCAGCACCTTCGACGAGCCCGCCACCCGCCACGTCCAGGTGGCCGAGATGGTCATCGAGAAGGCCAAGCGGCTGGTGGAACACAAGAAGGACGTGGTGATCCTGCTGGACTCCATCACGCGCCTGGGTCGGGCCTACAACACCGTGGTGCCGCCCAGCGGCAAGGTCCTCTCAGGCGGCGTGGACAGCAACGCGCTGCAGCGGCCCAAGCGGTTCTTCGGTGCCGCCCGCAACATCGAGGCCGGGGGCAGCCTGACCATCGTGGCCACGGCCCTCATCGAGACCGGCAGCCGCATGGACGACGTGATTTTCGAGGAGTTCAAGGGCACCGGCAACAGCGAGATCGTCCTGGACCGCAAGCTCAGCGACAAGCGCATCTTCCCCGCCATGGACATCCAGAAGTCCGGCACCCGCAAGGAAGACCTCCTCCTGGACCCGGCCAAGCTGGCGAAGATCTGGGTGCTGCGCAAGATCCTCAGCGCCAGCGGCCCCAGCGAGAGCATGGAACTCCTCGTGGACCGCCTGGGCAAGACCAAGACCAACGATGAGTTTTTGGCGAATCTCCAGGAGCCGCCGCCGCGGAGGTAGCTCTGCTCGGAATCCGGCTGCGCCGAATTCCGAGACAGGAAACGCTGCGCGTTTCCGAACGGCCTGGATCTGGCTTGGCCAGAACCTGAGATTGCAGTGGTTTTGGGAGGCGCCAGCCTCCCTATCTCGGAAAATGGCCGCAGGCCATTTTCCGAGCAGAGGTAAACTGATGGGTCGCAAGCGAGCCCACCCGTGACCTTTCCCCACAGCCCCTTCCACATTGGACCTGTCGAGGTGCCCAACCGCCTCGTGATGGCACCGCTGCATGAGATCACCGATCAGCCTTTCCGCAAGTTCATCCGGGAGGTGGGTGGCGTCGGGCTCGTGGTGTCGGAGATGATCAGCAGCGAAGCGCTGGTGCGCCACGCGGTGAAGGCCGAGAAGATGATGGCCGCCACGGGCGAGCGGCCGCTGTCCATGCAGGTCTCCGGGGGGCGGCCCGAGGCCCTGGCCGAGAGCGCCCGGCTCTGCGAGGCCGCGGGCGCGGACCTGGTGGACCTCAACATGGGCTGCCCTGCCAGCAATGTCACCAAGGGCGGTGCGGGCTCGGCGCTGCTGCGGGATATGCGCCTGGCGGAGCGTTGTGTCACGGCCATGGTGCAGGCCGTGAAGATCCCCGTGACGGTGAAGATGCGTGCCGGGTGGGATGCCTCGCAGAAGGACCGGGGCGAGTTCCTGGATTTCCTGCGCATGTTCGAGAACGCCGGCATCCAGGCCCTGGCCATCCACCCCCGCACCCGGGTCCAGCAGTACACCGGCCATGCGGACTGGAGCATCATCGCCCGGGCCGTGGCGGCGGGCGTGCCCTATCCCATCATCGGCAACGGCGATGTGAACACCCGGGAGGACGCCTTTCGCATGATCGAAGAGACGGGCTGTGCGGCGGTGATGATCGGCCGGGGCGCCCTCACCAATCCCTACCTGTTCCGGCAGATCCTGGAGCCCGACCTGGTCGTGACCACGCCCATGCGCATCGACGCCACGCTGCGGCTGTTCCAGATCCTCCTGGACCTGCTGGAGCCCCGCGAGGCCCTGCACAAGATCAAGAAGATCGGCGCCTGGTTCACCAAGGGCGTGCCCGGCGGCCACGGCTTCCGCCAGAACCTCCACGCCGCCAGCGACCCCGTCGCCCTCATGGAAGCCATCGACGCCCTGCGGCACCAGACCGTGGCCTGATTCAGGTCGGTCCCATGGCGGTGGCGTCTTCGAGGGTGAAGGTGCCGTCGGCGGTCTTGGGGGTGCGGCGGATGGGGCAGGGCTCGACGGGGCAGCGGTCGCAGTAGAGGCGGGCACAGGGATCCACGTGGGTGTGAACCTCGCCCTCGATGCCGCCGGCCATGAGGGACTTCCGGCCGAACTCTTCGCAGAGGTCGTGGGCCTGGCGTACCGGATAGAACTCGGGCACGACCATGTGCACGTCCACGTGGGTGTAGCGGCCGCTGCGGAAGGTGCGGAGCTCATGGAGGGCGATGATGTCCCCGGGGCGGGTATCGTTCATGGCCGTCAGCACCTTGCCGAGGGTGTCCGGGTCTTCCATGTCCAGCAGGGCCTGGGAGGACTCCTTCACCAGCCGGAAGCCCGTGCGGGCCAGCAGGAGGCCCACGATCATGGCCATGACCGGATCCAGCCAGGTGATGCCCGTCAGCTTCACGCCCAGCAGGCCCGTCGCGATGCCCATGGTGGTCCAGAAGTCCGAGAGGATGTGGTGCCCGTCAGCTTCCAGGGCCTTGGAGCGGGTCTTGCGGCCCTGGGTCAGGAGGAACCAGCCCAGCAGGCCATTGAGGCCGCCCGCGAGGAGGTTCACGATGAGGCCCCGGCCCAGGTCCTTCAGCTCGACGCCGTAGAGGAGCCCCTTGCCAGCCTCGATGAGGATGAACACCGCCGCCAGGGAGATGAGGCCGCCTTCGAAGGCCGCGCTGAAGTGCTCGATCTTGCCGTGGCCGTAAGGATGTTCCTTGTCTGCGGGCTGGCCCGCAAAGATCACGGCACCCAGGGCGAAGGTGGCTGCCACGATGTTGACGATGCTCTCGATGGCGTCGGACTTCAACGCCACGGAGCCGGACAGCACGTAGGACCAGAACTTCAAGCCCAGGATCACGGCCCCGGCCACGATGGAGAGGCTCGCGACCCGGATTCGGAATTTCTGTTCGGCGTGCTCGGCAGATGTCATGGGTGCTCGCTTTCAGGCCTCAGGCGTCGAAGTCTTCGAAGAGGCCGCGCTGGACGCCGGTACCGGGGTCCGCGGGAAAAGGATAGGCTGCGGCGGGCGCCCAGGGGCCGCCCGCCGCAGCCTATCCT
>Ga0194053_10001875_pt1 | contig 13103 bp, 12 predicted proteins | sample SepL228m_MetaG_FD_161684 | JGI IMG/M metagenome (GOLD analysis project Ga0194053, IMG submission 161684) | Anoxic zone freshwater microbial communities from boreal shield lake in IISD Experimental Lakes Area, Ontario, Canada - Sep2016-L227-8m | ecosystem: Environmental > Aquatic > Freshwater >... | reverse complement strand
GCCCACCGTTCCTGTAGGAACATGGGTAATGCGGATGGCGGACTCAGTTTTGTTGATATGCTGTCCACCGGCTCCTGATGCGCGGTAAGTATCCACTTTAAGGTCGGCGGGGTTGATGTCAATGGCATCGACTTCTTCGACTTCGGGCATGATGGCGACAGTACAGGCGGATGTGTGAATCCGTCCTTGTGATTCTGTTTCAGGTACGCGTTGTACGCGATGCGCACCGGATTCAAATTTTAATTGGGAATAAACATCCCGTCCGGTAATGCGCAAAATAACTTCTTTATAGCCGCCGTGGTCACCTTGGTTTTCGCTAATGATTTCTGTTTGCCAGCCCTTTCTTTCGGCGTAGCGTTGATACATGCGGCTTAGGTCACCTGAAAAAATAGCTGCTTCATCACCGCCGGTGCCTGCACGTACTTCCAGAAAAATATTGCGATTGTCGTTGGGATCTTTGGGTAATAACAAGACTTGTAATTCAAGATCCAGTGTTTCTATCAGGTCTTCTGCTTCATTAACTTCTTCTTTGGCCATTTCCCTGAGCTCGGGGTCGGAATCATTAGCCATTTCTTTTGCTGATTCCAGCATTTTTAATGCCAGTTCATATCTTTTATAGCAATCAACCAGGGGGGCAATTTGGGCGTATTCCTGGCTTAGCGTGCGAAATTTGTTTTGATTGCTTTGTATTTCAGGTTCTGAAAGTAAGGCGGCGATTTCGTCATAACGTTCGCACAAGTTTTCTAGTTTAAGTTGTATGGATTGTTTCATGTAGATTGGGTTAATTTAAAAATTTCGCGGGCAGCGGTAATTAAGTCGTGGCGTTCGTTTTCGGCGGCCGCTCTGATTTGGGTGCTGGGCGTATGAATCAGTTTATTGGTCAGGCTATAAGCGAGACGATTAAGAGCTTCTTCAGGGGAAACGCCACTTTTTAGTAGCGTCAGGGCTTTTTGTAATGCTTCATCACGGGATTGTTCGGCTTGGTCGCGGTAATCCCGAATGGTTGATTGTGCGCCTTGAGCGCGTAACCAGGCTGAAAAATAATCAACCTGAGTATCGATTATTTCTTCAGCTTGTTCAGCCGCCAGTCGGCGCGAGTTCATGTTCTGGTCTATAGTGTGCTGCAGGTCGTCTACGGTGTAAAGATAGACATCTCTAAGTTGTTCAACTTCAGCTTCAATATCGCGAGGTACCGCCAAATCTACCATGAACATTGGTTTATGTTTACGCTTTTTAAGAGCGCTTTCCACGCGACCTTTGCCCAGAATCGGCAATTGACTGGCGGTTGACGAAATAACAATATCTGCTTCAGCCAGATGCATGGGAAGTTCCGACAAGGCAATGGCATAGCCGTTAAATTGTGCAGCCAAAGTGTGGGCTTTGTCGTAGGTGCGATTGGCGATAATGATGCGGCCTATGCCTTGCTGGGATAAATGCCGCGCAGCCAATTCTATGGTTTCACCTGCGCCTATTAGCAATGCGGTCTGTTCGCTGAGTTTGTCGAAAATTTGTTGGGCCAATTGAACAGCAGCGAAGGCAACCGAGACCGGACTGGAACCAATAGCGGTGTCGGTACGCACTTTTTTTGCAGCGGTAAACGTGTGCTGAAAAAGTTTACCTAGACGTTTACCTAAAGTACCGGCATCGTAAGCTGCCTGATAGGCTGTTTTCATTTGTCCGAGAATTTGTGGTTCGCCTAAAATCATGGAGTCCAGGCCACAAGCGACCCGAAATATATGGCGATACACGGAGCTGTCAGTATGGCAATACAGATAAGGCGCGAAATCCGCCTCCTTGATTTGTTTGCTTTGTGCAACCCAATCAATCAGAATTTGTTGATTGGCTGTGCTTGATAAGCAGTAAAACTCGGTGCGGTTACAGGTTGAAAGAATGGCGGCTTCACTGATTTCTTTGACGCGCCATAACTCCTTTAACGATGGTTCGAGCATGTCGGCAGGGAATGACAGGCGCTCACGGATCGAAACCGGTGCGGTATTATAATTAATCCCTACTGCAAGAAAAGTCATGGCGTTTTGGTTAGATTTAAGTTAAATGTTAAGCATTAGGCGATTTCCTGAGAAGAATATACCCAACTTGCTGGTATTTTTGCCCATTTTTTGCGTTGTAAAAATAGTTGCGTAGCTTGCTATGCTCCTGTTTTTACGCCATAAAAATGAACAAAAATCCTGCGCCATTCGGGTATATTCATTCTCGGATATCGACTTAAGCTCAAGATACAAGGTTCAAGATAATATTTTTTTGCTTTTTGTCCGGCATTTTGTGCCTTAACGTCATGGCTTTTAGTAGAAACCTCGGTATATTATGTCTTCGTATTTTAAGAAATATAATAACTTTGTCCAAATGGAATAAATCAGCTGTCTAAATCGACGGCTTTTTTATGATAATCTATTATGATTGTATATTGAGTAATAAATAGGATTGCGTGTGTTAATTTTTAGATTGCTTTCAGTAGTAGCCCTTGTTGCACTTAACAGTTGCGCCGATTCACCTGCAAAGCCGAGTGCTTCAGAAGGGGCCGTTGAGCCAGTTAAAATCGCCGAGACTAAGGGAGAAGCTCGGCAAAAAGCACCAAAAACATCAATTGATCCTGATGTGCTTTTTACGCTATTGACGGCAGAGCTTGCCGGACAAAGGGGGCAATACGATATTGCCTTGGAAGGTTATATGGAAGCTGCCAGGCGTGTGCATGACCCAAGGTTTGCTGAAAGGGCGGCAATGATTGCCATGTACATGAAAAATAGTAACAAGACCAACGAGGCTGTGGCGTTATGGCTGCATCAAGATCCCAAAAACCAGACAGCAAGAAAAATTGCTGCCTTATTGGCATTAAGGGCTGGCGATAAGAAGGCCGCCGCTGAGCATTTAAATGTCTTGCTGGCCGTTGATCCGGCCGGTTTTGAAGGTGCCTTGCTTGAGTTGGCAGGTGTGCTGCAAAAGGAAGGCAAGATAAATGCTGTTTATGAGGCGCTTGATGCTTTGTCAGTAGAGCATCCAGATCAGGCGGATATTTATTATATTCAGTCCTTGTTGGCTATGCAGAAAAAAGATAAAAATCTGGCTGAAGCAAAAATACAACAGGCTTTGAAATTGCGGCCGGCTGGGATAATGCATTGATTTTTCAAGCCCAGATCGCCGTATTTTCAGGTGATTTAAACAAGGCCAAAGAGCGATTAAAAGATGCGACTGTTAAGTATCCTGACAATAGCAAAATTAACAAGATGTATGCGCAAGTGTTAATTAAAGCAGAAAACTACTCAGAAGCGCTTGAAGTTTATCAAAAGATTATATCAGCTGATTCCAAGGATTTGGAAAGTCAGTTTGCAGTTGGCTTGGTGTATTTGCAATTGGATCAGGATCAGCGAGCTGAAGACGTCTTTAAAAAGTTGTTGGAGCAGCCTGAGTGGCAGTATCAGTCGCGTTTTTATTTGGGAAAGATAGAAGAAAAGCAGGGGCATGCAAAAAAGGCACTGTCCTGGTTCGACAAGGTAACGGAGGGTCCGTTTGTTTTCGATGCATCCCTTTCAGCAATTGCATTGCTTCAGAAAGATAAGCAATACGATGATGCCAGTGCACGATTAAGTTTTTTGCAGACGAAGTTTCCAAAACAAAGGTTACGATTAATTTTGGTGCAAGCCGAGTTACACAGTCAGCAAAAGCAATATGAGAAATCATTTAATTTATTGACCAAGGCTTTGATTGATTTCCCTGATCAAAAAGAGTTGTTATATACCCGGGCATTAATGGCGGAGCGTGTCAATAAGCCAGAGATAGTTGAAGCAGATCTAAAGAAAATATTAGCCGTTGAGCCGAATAATGTCGAGGCTTTAAATGCCTTGGGTTATACCTTGCTTAACAAATCAAACCGTTATGCGGACGCAGAAAAATATCTCCAGAAAGCACTTAACCTTGAGCCGAATGAGGCGGTCATTATTGATAGTTATGGCTGGTTACAGTTTAAGCTGGGAAATACTGAAAGAGCCTTGGATTATTTGCAACAAGCTTATGAAAAGCAGCAAGAAAATGAAATAGCGGCGCATCTCGCCGAGGTTTTGTGGGCTTTGGGTAAAAAAGATGAGGCAAGAAAATTATTTAATAAAGCGATTAAAGAGTCACCAGATGATGAATATTTGCGGGATTTTCAAAGAAGAATATTGAAGGGTGCACAATAAGCAATGTTAAGTAGTCAAGCGAAGTGGCTGGGTTGTTGGTTAATTATATTAATGCTGCCTGCCTGTACTACGGCTCCAGTGGTGCCGGAAACTCATTATGTAAAGATGGCAAGAGAGCATCTTTACAAGCTGGAGCGCTGGACATTTGAAGGCCGGTTGGCGCTAACCGGAAAAAATGATAATTGGCAGGCCGCTATAAATTGGGAGCATGAGTCTGATCATGAGGAAATAAAGCTATCCGGGCCATTAGGGCAGGGTGCAACGGTTATTAAGTTAACTGGTGATTTGGTCACTATAGATCGTGGGGATGGGCAGGCGCAGTCATCAACACAGCCAGAAGCATTTATAAATCAACAGTTGGGCATGTTTGTGCCGGTATGCTCCCTACGTTATTGGGTGGCAGGTTTGCCTGAGCCAACCAGTGCCTTTGTAGCGACTGCTGATGGTTTTATACAGGCTGGATGGCTTATTGAATACAAACAAATGCAATCCGTGAATGATCAGTCTATGCCGCGTAAAATCTCAGTCAGCAATGAGCAAGTCAAATTAAAATTAGTAATAGATCAGTGGGTTTTGAATGTTGCAAAAGCAAAATAACCAGTCTGCATGGGCTGAAAATTGGCCGGCACCTGCTAAATTAAATTTAATGTTGCGGATTGTCGGGCAACGGCCTGATGGTTATCATTTATTGCAAACGGTGTTTCAATTTATAGATTTGTGTGACTGGATTACCTTTTATCCAGTTGATGGGGGGCGGGTAAGCCTGCAAAAAACGATCCCAGGCGTCCCGGAGGCAGATGATTTAACAATTAGAGCCGCTAATTTGTTAAAGGCAGAAACAGGATGCCAGTCGGGTGTGCGCATCGAAGTTGAAAAAAACCTGCCCATGGGCGGCGGTCTTGGCGGTGGCAGTTCTGATGCCGCAACTACTTTGGTGGTGTTAAATAAATTGTGGGACTTACAGTTATCAGTAGAAAAGTTGATGGCGCTTGGTTTGACGTTGGGTGCAGATGTGCCGGTCTTTGTCTATGGTTATTCAGCGTGGGCAGAAGGTGTTGGTGAGAAATTAGAGGCAATAAGTGTTCCCGAGCAATGGGTTGTCGTTATTAAGCCCGAGTGTCATGTGAATACAAAAGAAATATTTTCATCTAAAAGTTTGACACGGAATAGTAAATCAATCAAAATAGCCGACTTTATAGCAGGCCAACACCAAAACGATTGTGTTAAAGTAGTTTGTCAGCGATACCCATCTGTAAAAGATGCTTTGGTTGCCTTGTCTGAGTTTTCAGAGGCAAGATTAACCGGAACAGGGGCTTGTGTTTTTGCACAGTTTGATTCAAAAGAAGCCGCAGTTAATGCCTATCAGACGCTTAAAATTAATAAGTGGCAGGTTTATTTGGCTAAGGGTTTGAATGAGTCACCTTTGTTTTCAAAGTTGAAGATAGGTAAATAGATATCCTAATTATTGGGTCGTCGCCAAGCGGTAAGGCACGGGGTTTTGATCTCCGCATACCAAGGTTCGAATCCTTGCGACCCAGCCATTTTTATTCATTAAGTTAAAATTCGTGTGGGAGTGCTTGAATGAATGACACCTCTATGATGGTGTTTTCTGGAAACGCTAACCTGGCTTTGTCTGACGGTATAGTTAAGAAGCTTAATATGCGCTTAGGGATGGCGACTGTCGGTAGATTTAGTGATGGAGAAATCGCGGTAGAAATTGAAGAAAATGTCCGTGGTAAGGATGTCTTCATAATTCAACCGACCTGTTCCCCAACTAATGAAAACTTAATGGAATTGTTGGTAATGACTGACGCTCTCAAGCGTGCGTCGGCATCACGAATCACTGCGGTATTGCCTTATTATGGCTATGCACGGCAAGATAGACGATCGCGATCAGCGCGGGTGCCAATTAGTGCCAAGCTGGTTGCTAAAATGATTGAGCAGGCAGGCGCGAATCGTCTTTTGACGGTTGATTTACATGCCGACCAGATCCAGGGGTTTTTTGATATCCCTGTGGACAATGTTTATTCGTCACCCATTCTTTTAGGGGATGTGTGGCGTCAACAATATAAAGATCTGATTGTTGTTTCGCCGGACGTTGGTGGTGTGGTCAGGGCGCGTGCGCTTGCCAAGCGACTTGATGATGCCGATCTTGCCATTATAGACAAGCGTAGACCGAAAGCTAACGTATCGGAGATAATGCATATCATTGGTGATGTTGATGGGCGTACCTGCGTGTTAATCGATGATTTGGTCGATACTGCGGGCACTTTATGCCATGCCGCTGCCGCATTGAAAAAACACGGCGCAATAAAAGTGGTTGCGTATTGTACGCATGCTGTGTTGTCTGGTTCGGCCATGAAAAACTTGAATAACTCCGAACTTGATGAGTTGGTTGTTACGGATACCATACCACTGAATCAAGATGCGGTTGAGTCAGGGAAAATAAGGCAGCTTAGTGTTGCAGAAATGCTGGCTGAGACTATAAGACGCATTGCAGTGGGCGAGTCGGTCAGTTCGCTTTACGTGGATTGACAGTGCGTAAATTATAGTCGATTGATAGAATTTAATGTTAGTGCCCTTAGGGTGCGGACTTCATAAAAATGGTGAGGAAAAATGTCGAAAGTATTTGAATTTGTTGCCGAAAGTCGTGGGCAATCAGGTAAGAGCGTAGCAAAGCGCGTGCGTCGTCAAGGTAATGTGCCCGCAGTGATTTACGGTGGTCACAGAGAGCCTCAAATGCTGTTGCTAAACCATAATGAAGTGATTAAGCATCTTGAGCATGAAGCGGTTTATTCGCATGTTCTTGATATTACTGTTGATGGAAAAACAGAGCAAGCGATCCTTAAAGGTGTCCAGCGTCACCCCGCAAAAGTTCAGATTTTACATTTGGATTTTTTCCGGGTCAGTATGTCCGAGATTGTAAAGGTGCATGTCCCGTTACATTTTATCAATGAGCATACTTCGGTCGGTGGAAAAAAAGGCGGCATTGCAACTCATTCCCTGGTTGATGTAGAAGTGTCATGCTTGCCTTCAGTATTGCCTGAATTTATTGAGGTTGATCTGGCGGGTCTGGATATCGGCGGAACCATCCATCTTTCAGATGTTATATTGCCGGCAGGTATCGAAATTGTAGTTTTGGCTCAAGGTCCAGAGCATGATTTGCCTGTAGTCTCCATGATGGCTTCAAAAGCCAGTAAGGACGATAGTGCGGCTGTCTAAATCATCATTTATAGATTAAAGATGATTAAGCTTATCGTTGGCTTGGGTAATCCAGGTCAGCAGTACGAAAAAACCCGGCATAATGCCGGGTTTTTGTTTTTAGACGCTTTGGCGCAAGAGCTGGGGTGTGCTTGGTCTAATCAGACCCGGTTTCAAGGATTTTTTACAGAAGTCAGCATTGCAAGCAGTAAAGTCATGCTGTTAAAGCCGGATACTTTTATGAATAGAAGTGGCCAATCTGTAGGGAAAGTCGTGCGGTATTACAAATTACTTCCTGAAGAGATCCTCGTTGTTCATGATGAGCTGGATTTTAATCCGGGTGTCGTAAAGCTCAAAAAAGACGGCGGTCATGCGGGGCATAACGGCTTAAGAGATATTATTGCGCATTTGGGTTCAAAAGAATTTTATCGGCTAAGGGTAGGTATTGGTCGTCCTCCGGCCGGAAAAGTAGTTGCGGATTTTGTATTGTCCTCGCCGTCGAAGCCGGAATGGGAAATGTTGCTTAACGCTTTCGATTTTAGTAGAAGTTTTGTGGGGCAAATGGTTGTCGGTGATATGGCCGCTGCAATGAATAAATTAAATTCTTAATTGCCCCAAGATCAAGCATCCTTCATAGAAGCTACAAAAATAGTTGGCGCTTTTTTCTCAGAAAAAATGATAATATTCACGTAGATTTGTCAGGTTACGCTGTCGCTAACCCGATCTACGTGACTGTATTGCAAAAAGTGTAAATCGAGAAATGAAGGATGGTTCAATATCGGCATATTAAGTTCTTTATCTGTGAATTAATCTGGTTTAAGGGGATATCCGAGAATGAATATACCCGAATGGCGCAGGATTTTTGTTCATTTTTATGGCGTAAAAATAGGAGCATAGCAAGCTACGTAACTATTTTTACAACGCAAAAAATGGGCAAAAATACCAGCAAGTTGGGTATATTCTTCTCAGGAAATCGCCTAATTGACACGAACCGGACAAGATAGTTGACGCCAGACAATGGTGTTACCGACAACAGCCAAGGGATCAACGCCAACTTTTATGAAGTGCGGGGATGCTTTACAAATGGCTGAATCGGAGAGGTAAACGGGGATGTTATAGTTGGGAGAAATTTACCAAATTGCTAATGCGTTATCCTCTGCCGACACCACGAATCATGGTTAATCTATTCTAACTTGGTAAAATGGTTCTAACTAAGAGCCGTGTGCGTAAATAGCGCAAGCACGGTTCTGTGAGGGACTTGGTAACAATAAACGATATACAGCGAAACTATTTGCGATCATGTAGTAACCGCGAGCGGTGGGGTGTACCAACAAAAGTATCAGTAGATGAATGGAGCTGACTTCATTGAGAGGAACCGGTCTACTCGACCCTATGCCTTAATGGGGGGTTATTGGTTGGTGTTCGTGGCTTGTCTCAAAGGCATTAGTGGTTATTGCCAATGATTTCCAATATCCTGTGTTATTTGGCAAAGGATGTTGATTTTTATGGATTTTGTTTGTATTTTAGGTTGTGTCTATTTGCTATAGTGGCATTGAAAATAATAAGTTGAATCTTTTTCTGGTAAAGTTAAGTAAATAATTCGTTGACAGACGTTTCCTGATAAAAGATAATAGTCAGCTTACCCGATATAGGAGGGGTTCCCGAGCGGCCAAAGGGATCAGACTGTAAATCTGCCGGCTCTGCCTTCGGAGGTTCGAATCCTCCCCCCTCCACCATCATCATCTTGAATTTAAAAAATCTGCGGGTGTAGTTCAATGGTAGAACTCCAGCCTTCCAAGCTGATCACGTGGGTTCGATTCCCATCACCCGCTCCAAATTTCTGAGATTAAGCTCATATAGCTCAGTTGGTAGAGCACTTCCTTGGTAAGGAAGAGGTCACCGGTTCAAATCCGGTTATGAGCTCCAAGTTTTATTGCGATTGTTATTAGGTGTGTGAATCATGGCCAAAGAAAAATTTTCACGAAGTAAGCCTCACGTAAACGTAGGCACAATCGGTCACGTTGACCACGGTAAAACAACACTAACTGCTGCATTAACAACAGTCATGGCAAAATTGCACGGTGGTGCAGTTAAAGCTTTTGATCAAATTGATAATGCACCTGAAGAGCGGGCTCGCGGAATCACAATTGCTACGTCACACGTAGAATATGAATCTGCAAATCGTCACTATGCCCACGTTGACTGTCCAGGCCATGCTGATTATGTAAAAAACATGATCACAGGTGCGGCACAAATGGATGGCGCAATACTTGTCTGTTCAGCCGCTGACGGCCCAATGCCACAAACCAGAGAGCATATTCTGCTATCAAGACAGGTTGGTGTTCCTTATGTGGTTGTGTTCCTGAATAAAGCTGATATGGTTGACGATGAAGAGTTGATCGAATTGGTAGAGATGGAGCTCAGAGAATTACTGGACATGTATGAATTTCCAGGTGATGACACGCCAATCATTCGAGGTTCTGCCTTACTGGCATTGCAAGGCGATGAAAGCGAAATCGGCATGCCTTCAGTTATTAAATTGGTAGAAGCGCTAGACAGCTACATTCCGTTGCCGGAAAGAGCAGTTGATGGTGCATTCTTGATGCCTATTGAAGATGTGTTCTCGATCTCGGGTCGTGGTACCGTAGTTACCGGACGAATTGAACGTGGTATTGTCAAAGTCGGGCAGGAAGTTGAGATTGTTGGTATCAGGCCAACAGTAACTACAACTGTTACCGGCGTTGAAATGTTCCGTAAGTTGCTGGATCAAGGTGAAGCTGGCGATAACGTAGGCTTGCTGTTGAGAGGCACAAAAAGAGACGACGTAGAACGTGGTCAAGTTTTGGCGCACAAAGGCACCATTAAGCCACACGCTTTCTTTAACGCAGAAATTTATATATTATCAAAAGAAGAAGGCGGCCGTCATACACCATTCTTTAATGGTTATCGTCCACAATTCTATTTTAGAACAACTGACGTAACCGGTGCGGTTGATTTGCCTGAAGGCGTAGAAATGGTGATGCCTGGTGATAATATATCAGTAAAAGTTAAATTGATATCGCCGATTGCTATGGAAGATGGTTTGCGTTTCGCAATTCGTGAAGGCGGTCGTACAGTAGGTGCGGGTGTTGTTGCATCAATACTTGAATAATGATTTGGATTAGTATAATATAGCAAGTTCTGTAAAGTTTGTCTGAATAGGTCAGTAGTTCAATTGGTAGAATGGCGGTCTCCAAAACCGCTGGTTGGGGGTTCGAGCCCCTCCTGGCCTGCCAGTCAGATTAAACAAATCAATATTATCTACAATAAAAAATAACACATGAATACTCAAGCAGAGCCAGTAACATCAGTTGCTGATATTGTCAAGCAGGTTTTTTCTGTCATCTTAGTGATTGCTGGTGTAGCCGCATTCTACTACTTCTCAGCGGATCACCCTTATTTCAAAGAAGTTCGGCTTTTGTATCGAGTCCTCGGATTGGTCGTTGTCATGTTGATGGTATTGGGCATGGTGTTAACAACTGGTTTGGGCCGCACTGTTTGGAGTTTCGCGTTAGAATCCCGACAAGAAGTCAGAAAAGTCGTATGGCCTACTCGTGACGAGACAGTCCGCACCACGTTACTGGTGTTCGCAATGGTTTTTATAGTGGGCTTGATTCTGTGGTTGCTGGATATGTTCCTCTTTTGGGGTGTTCGCTATTTAACTGGACAGGGCGGGTAAAGGAATGTCGTTACGCTGGTATGTTGTTCACGCTTATTCAAACTTTGAAAATAAAGTTAAGCAAGCCTTAGAGGAAAGAATTGAGAGGGAAGGTCTTCAGCAGTATTTCGGAAAGATTCTCGTTCCTACCGAAGAAATTGTTGAGATGCGCATGGGTCAGCAGCGCAAAAGTGAAAGAAAATTTTTCCCTGGCTATGTGCTTGTGCAAATGGAATTGACTGACGAGACATGGCATTTAGTTAAGGATGTGCCTAGGGTTTTGGGCTTTATAGGTGGTACGTCAGATCGTCCAGCTCCTATTTCTGAAAAAGAAGCGATGTCTATTCTTAATAGAGTTGAAGAGGGCGTTAATAAGCCTCGTCCGAAAACCTTATTTGAGGCTGGAGAGGTTATTAGAGTCATTGACGGACCATTTAAAGATTTTAATGGTGTAGTCGAAGAAGTTAACTACGAGAAAAGTAAATTGAAAATATCAGTGCTCATTTTTGGCCGGTCAACCTCTGTTGAATTAGGTTTTGGGCAGGTTGAAAAAGGCTGATAGCAAAAACGTAAACTTTGCGTTTCTGTTGTTCTACCAGATCTCTGCCTTAATAAGGTAGGGATTTTTGTGTCTAGGGGGAGCTGAAAAGCGTTTGTACCCATATTTGGAGTAAAAAATGGCAAAAAAAATAACGGCATACATTAAGCTGCAAGTAAAAGCAGGTGAAGCAAATCCAAGTCCACCAGTAGGTCCGGCATTGGGTCAGCGTGGTGTTAACATTATGGAGTTTTGTAAAGCATTTAATGCGAAAACACAAGACGTAGAAAAAGGCTTGCCTTTGCCTGTAGTTATTACCGTTTATAGTGATCGTAGCTTTACTTTTATCACTAAAACACCCCCTGCTTCAATTCTTTTGAAGAAAGCAACCGGGATAAAAAGTGGTAGCAGTAATCCAAATACCAAAAAAGTCGGCACAGTGACCTTGGCACAATTGGAAGAAATTGCTAAAACAAAAATGGAAGATTTGAATGCAGCAAATATTGAGGGAGCTATAAAAACAATTGCAGGCAGTGCGCGTAGCATGGGTCTGAATGTGGAGGGGTTATAATGGCTAAGTTATCAAAAAAAGCAAAATTAGTTAAAAGCAAAGTCGATAGAACCAAGCAATATTCAGTGATTGAAGCTGTAAACATATTAAAAGAACTGGGTACAGCTAAATTTAACGAAGCTATAGATGTTAGTGTTAATTTGGGTGTTGATCCACGTAAATCAGATCAAAACGTACGCGGCGCGACTGTTTTACCTAATGGTACCGGTAAAACAGTTCGGGTAGCTGTGTTTACTCAAGGCCCTAACGCAGATGCAGCAAAGGCAGCAGGCGCTGATATTGTTGGCATGGAAGATCTGGCTGAGCTTGTTAAAAAAGGCGAGATGAACTTTGATGTCGTTATAGCGTCACCTGACGCAATGAGAGTTGTCGGGCAGTTAGGTCAGATTTTAGGCCCAAGAGGCTTAATGCCAAATCCTAAAGTTGGCACTGTAACTGCTGATGTTGCAACAGCAGTAAAAAATGCCAAGTCCGGACAGGTGCGTTACCGTACTGATAAAGGCGGTATTATTCACTGTACACTAGGAAAAGTGACTTTTGAAGCGACAGATATACAGGGAAATTTAGAGGCATTGCTTTCTGATTTACGTAAAGCAAAACCAACTGCTGCGAAAGGCATTTATATTAAAAAAATAACCTTATCTTCAACGATGGGTCCAGGTCTGTGGCTTGATGCAAGCAGCATTGCAAGCTAAAAAGATATAAAAACTTTGGGTTGCCGTTTAATTCGGTAACCGTCAAAGACCGCAGGGGTTGAAAAACTTAATACCAGCATGATTGAAAAATTATGTTTCCTGCGCAGATGGTAGTGGAACCTAAAACAGGGGAAAAATACCGTAAGGGGCATTCGAAAGAATGTGTTTTATTAATTCTGGAAAAATATTCCAGAAAATACCGGAGCTAAGC
>Ga0194053_10001873_pt1 | contig 13111 bp, 6 predicted proteins | sample SepL228m_MetaG_FD_161684 | JGI IMG/M metagenome (GOLD analysis project Ga0194053, IMG submission 161684) | Anoxic zone freshwater microbial communities from boreal shield lake in IISD Experimental Lakes Area, Ontario, Canada - Sep2016-L227-8m | ecosystem: Environmental > Aquatic > Freshwater >... | reverse complement strand
CGCGGAGGGCTTGCTCCTGCAATCCCCAGGTCCCAAGACCGATTACCGCCGCACCGATCAGGTCGTCCGCCTGGTCATCCGCTGTCGCTTCCTCGATCCCGATAGTTCCCCTGCCGTCATCGCTCAAAAAATCCGCCAACAGTCTCATACCATTGGTCAGCGCAGCATCGAACGGATCATCGCCGATTACGGCCTTCAAAAAAAACTCTACGCCCTTAATCCCGCCAACCCGCCCCAGTTTGTCCAAACCCAGCGCACCCGCAAAAAACAGCGCGCGGTGCTGGCCGATCCCAAGAGTCTGGAGCGGCAGGTTCGCCAAGCATTGGCCGACAAAATCTCGGGCAACCAAATCGGCATTTGGCTGCTGCTGCCGGAACACTTGCGCCTGGGCACCTGGGATCTCATGCGCTCCTGGTCCGGCCTGCCGACCGACCGCGTCGAGCCGCGCCTAGCCTTGCACCTGGTCAACGAAGCCGCCATGTGCCTGTGCTCTTACCGTCAAGGGCGCACACTTTCTCAGAAAGGTTTTGAGCTGGCCAACGGCCTGTCCTTCGTCTCATACCGACCTGGCGATCCACGATCTGTTGCAAAGTCACACCTTCCAACAGGCCCAACAACTCCAAATCGCCTTGGGTAAATTGCGTCGTGCGGGAGGACATTTCCAAGGCACGCTCCTGGCGTTGGACCCGCGCCGCATGACCAGCTACAGCCAGCGCCAGATGCGCCGACACCGCTTCAGCGCCGAAGCCAAACCCGCCAAAATGGCCCAAACCTTTTTCCTGTTGGATTGTCACACCGGTCAGTCCGTCTGTTTTAGCCTCAGTTCTTCCGCCCAGTCCGTAGCGCAGGCCAGCCCCGAATTGTTGCACCTGGCCGGCCAAATCTTGGGGGCGGCTCCCGCGGCGACCGCCAAGCCCTTGATCCTCGCCGACAAGGAACACTATTGCCAGGAACTCTGCTCCACCGTGCGTCAGGAACAGGTCTTCGACTTGCTCTGCGCACAGCCGGCTTATTCCAATTCGATCGAGCGCTGGAGCCAAGTTCCCGCCGCTCAACTTACCGAGCACTGGCCCGGCTACGCGACGGCCATCCAGCCTTACCATTTAAAGGCCCAGCCCGAGGCCCTGTACCACGAGTGCGTTCAGCGCAGCGGCCTGCGCCAGCAAGATTATCATTACCGGGGGTTCTTAGGCACGGCCGAGCTTGCGCGAGTTCCCGCTTTGACTAAGGACTATCCGTAACGCTGGCATGTCGAGGAGTTCTTTAAATTCAATCAAGCCCTGGGCTGGCACCGCGCCGGAACGCTCAACTTGAATATCCGCTGGCCGTTGGTGGAATAGGCATACCGGACCGCCAGCTTGCCGGCGTAGTTTTTGGTTTGACCGACGTCCTCGGTCAGCTCCTCATCCAGCGCCTTTGGACCACGGCCATCTTGCGGTTGCGATAGACCAGCATGCGGCGATCTATGGGATTCATGGGACCGAGGCGACGGATGGGGTTGAGCTATTGGCGGGAGGCTGGGGGCGCCACCACTCTCATTCGTCGCCTGATTTCGATTCCGGTAAGCGATTCAGGTGCGGGTCATGCGTTCACGCAGGCCGCCCTCTTTCAGAAAATCCTGCTTCAGGCGGCGCAGTTGCTGGTCAATGAGGTGGTTGGCCTGGTGAACCAGGCTAATTCCTGCGCCAGGCTCTGCCGATTTCCTCGAGCGTTCGGCCTTTGGTTTCGGGCAGCATTTTCCAGCCAAACAGCACGGCGCAAATGCAGACAATGGTGAATATCCAAAAAGCGCCTGCGGGGGAGCCGATGTGACGTTGGGAGAACCCGATGAGCATGGGAAAGAGTTGTGCGGCGGTGTAGATGACGAGCCAGAGCCAGGTGGTGGTCACGGCGACCGCTTTGGCGCGAATCCGAGTGGGAAAGATTTCTGACATCATCAGCCAGGGCAGGGGACCCAACGCCAGGCCGTGAGGCAGCGCGCAGAGGAGGATAACGAGCAAGACCGGCCAGCCATGGAGTTGGTAATGGAAGACGACACCGGTGCCGGCGGTGATCAGGGCCATAAACACCGAGGCAAAGAGCCACAAGGGCCGCCGTCCGAGACGATCGATGAGTCCCATCGAGATGATAGTCAACACGGCCATCGCGAGGTAAGTAAAGGAGAACTGGAGCAGCGCGACGTGGCGCTGATGCACACCGGCCATTTCAAAGAGCATGGGGATATAGCCGCCGATGGCCGACCAACCGGTCCAGTTGTTAAACACACCCAGGAGCAGACCGATGAGCAATGCGTAGCGCATCCCCGGTTGCAGCAACTCCTTGAAACCGCCGCTCTCTTCTGTGAGCGATTGTTGGATTTCGCGCAATTCGAGTTCGGCCGTCTCAGCGCCGTGCAAACGCACCAGCACCAGGCGCGCTTCCTCGACTCGACCCCGTTGAGCAAGCCAGCGCGGGCTGTGCGGGAGGAGGAAAAGGAATCCAGTGAAGAAGACGACAACGGCGATTTGCGAGGCGAACATCCAGCGCCAGGAAACTGAATCAGGCAGGTTGCGAACCAGCAGATAAGCCACGAGCGGCGCGGCGGTCGAGCCGACGACAATCGCAAGCTGGTACATCACTCCGAGCCCGCCTCGCTGCTTGGGCGGGGCGACCTCGGCGATGTACATGGGCGAGGCAACCGAGCAAAGCCCGACGCCGACGCCGCCGATGATTCGGAAGGTGTTAAACAGGTTAATGGTTGGAGCGATTGCGGTCATGAAAGCACTGATACCAAGCAGGCCCGCGGCCAGCATCGTCGTGCGCTCCCGTCCAACGGCATCGCAAAGCCAGGCTCCGAGGAAAGGCCCAAAAACACAACCGAGCGCGGCGCTGGCAGTGGTGAAGCCCAACATTTGTTCCGACAGATGGAATTGGTCTTTGAGAAAGACGTTGGCAGCGCCAATGAGCGATAGATCGTAGCCGAAGAGGAAGCCACCGACGGCGGCGGTAAAGACGACCCCGAGCATGTAAAGGCGGCGTCGGGAATCAAGCCCGGCATCGGGGGAGGGTGGATAGACAGGCTGCTGCTGTTTTGGCAGAGGGTTCGGGGTCGGGCTGCCGGTGCTGGAAAGGCTCATTAGGCGGTGACGACCTCAGCATTGGACATGAGCGTTGCGGGATGCTCGAGCAAATTGACGAGTCGGCCCAACATTGTGGCGGCGGGACCTCCATCCATTACCCGATGGTCGGCCGACAGGCAAAGCCGCAAGGTGGTGCGGATAGTTAGTTGGTTCCGGACCACGAATGGGCGCGGCGCGGCTCGTCCGATTGCCAGCATGCTGCTTTGGCCCGGAGCAATCACGGCGGCGAATTCATCGACTGGGCTGTTGCCGAGGTTCGAAAGGCTCATGGCACCGCCTTGTGTTTGGGTGGCTGCAAGTTTGCCTGCACGGGCCGCTGCGGTGATCTCAGAGCGCAGCTTCGCCAAAGCTGACAAACTCAGTTTGTCCACGTTGCGCAGCACCGGAATGAGCAACCCGTCTGGCAGCCCGACAACAAGTCCCAAATCCACGGTCGGCAATGTCAGAATTGAGTTATCGCGCCAAACCTGGTTGGCAAATGGGAACTCCGTGACAGTTCGGGCCATTGCGCGCAGGAGGAAATCCGTCAAGGTGAGTTTCACGCCGGCTTCGCGTTGGACCTGCGGTATCAACACCTCACGCAGTTCGAGCAGCGGCGTGACATCCGCCTCGACCCGCAAATAGAAGTGGGGCACGGTGGCAAAGCTGGCAGCAGTCTTCTCGGCAATCGCGCGGCGCATGACCGATATGCCGACCGAGGGGGTCGCAGTGCGGACGGTGGCCGGCTGGGTGGACTGGGCGGCGGCGGCGGCTCGCACATCCCCTTCGAGAATGCGCCCGCCTGGACCGCTGCCGGAGGTTTGATGAGGCTCGATGCCGAGTTGGCGCATCAAGCGGCGTGCCCGGGGCGAGGCCGCCACGCGGTTTATCCGGTGAGGCGCTATGGCTGGTGGTGTGGACATAAGGCCTGACTCAGTCGGGTTGAAGAATCCCCATTGGTTGAGACATCTGGATGACGACTCCTTCCCGGGCCAGAATCTGGGTCAGATTGCCACTGGCGGGTGACTCGACCGAAACGACGGCTTTGGCGGTTTCGACTTCAACAATCACCTCGTTGAGTTTAACGGAGTCGCCGACTTGCTTCAGCCAACGGACGACTGTGCCTTCAGTCACAGTGAGGTCCTGATTGGGCATAACGATCGGAAGCCCTGGGGCTAGAGCAGCCAGCGGCTGGAGCGGGGCGGAAGCAGAGCCATCGCCGGGACCATTGTTTGCCGGGAGATTAGTCAGCGCAGTCTTTTCCAACTGAACCGGGCCTTTCGGCCGGCGAGGGACTGGTGGTTTGCCCCCGATGACCGCCTTGGCCGCGGACACGATTTTTTCGATGGTGACCACGATTTCATTTTCGAGTGACGGAGCGAACGGTTGCGTGACGGGATCGGGATGCAACCTGCCGACCGGGGCATCGAGTTCATCGAAACCTTCCTCCATCAATACGGCGGCGATTTCCGCGCCGATGCCGCACATGGGGTGAGCTTCATCAACAACCAGCAGGCGCCCGGTTTTGCGGACGCTATCCAGGATAGTGGCGGTATCGAGCGGGACGATCGTGCGCAGATCAATGACTTCGCAGGAGATGCCTTCTGTTTCGAGCAGTCGGGCAGCGGCAACACAACGGTTCACATACTCGCCGCAGCTCACGATAGTCAACTGCGTGCCGGTTCGCAGGATATTGGCTTTGCCGAATGGGATGTAATACTCGCGGCTGGGCACCGGTCCTTTGCCGCTGAAGAGGAGTTTGTGTTCGAGAAACAAGACCGGGTCTGACGCGTGCAGGGCGGTCTTCATCAGGCCCTTGGCGTCGGCCGGATTAGAGGGCACGACCACAATGATGCCCGGACAATGCGCATAGACCGGATAATAGCAGCCACTGTGATGGGGGCCGGCATTCTTGATGGCGCCCATGCTGGCGCGAATGATGACCGGCGCGGAGATTTGTCCGCCGCTCATGTAGCGCCATTTAGCGGCTTGGATGATTATCTGCGAAGCGGCGTCGAACAGGAAATCAATGAACATCAGGTCGGACACGGCGCGGCAGCCGGTGGCGGAGGCGCCGGCGGCAGCGCCGGTGAAGCCCAGTTCGCAGATCGGTGTATCAACGACCCGAACACCTCCAAACTCTTTCCACAAGCCCTTGGTGTGGGCGAAACTGCCGCCACGCTCGCCAATACCTTCACCAAAATAGATAATATGGGGATTGCGCCGCATTTCTTCGGCAATGCCGTCGCGAACGGCCTCCAGATAAGTCGTCTCGACGACCTTGCCATTGTCCTGCGCTTCGGAGGTCAGGGCCACAGCCGGGTTGAGCGGACGGGCGAGGACATGGTCATTGGCTGTGGCCGGGTCGGGGGCGGGAGATGCTTCGGCGAAGACCACGGATTCTTCGACCTCGTGATGAACGCGCGCGTCGATTTGTGACAAGTCTGCCTCGGTGGCGAAACCTTCGGCAACAAGCCATTTTCGGAAGCGTCCGATGGGGTCCCGGTCTTTCCATTTATCGAGTTCCTCCTGGGTGCGGTACGTGCCGACCAGCGGGTCGCCTTCATGATGGCCGACCACCCGGTAAGTTTTTGCCTCGATGAGCGTGGGTCCGTTCCCGCTGCGGGCTCGCTCTACGGCCTGCCGCGCGATTTGGTGAACCGCCAGCACATCGTTTCCGTCCACCTCGATGCCCGGCAATCCATAAGCCGCCGCACGGCTGGCAACGGAGGGGTTCCGGGTCGCGACCGAAAAGGGCGTAGCTGTCGCATAAAGATTATTTTCGCAGACAAAGATCACCGGGGCCGCCTGGGCCGTGGCGAAGTTGAGGCTTTCATGAAACGCGCCGTGGTTGACCGCGCCGTCTCCGAAAAAGGCAACGGCCACTTGGCCCGTCCCGCGCACTTTGGCGCTGAGACCGGCGCCGACGGCTGCAGGAATGCCCCCGCCGACGAACCCGTTGGTGCCGAATAAGCCGACGGATGGGTCGAATAAGTGCATACTACCGCCGCGTCCGCCGCAGCAGCCGGAGGCTCGCCCGTACAATTCGGCCATGAGTTTTTTGGCTGAAAGACCTTTGGCCAGCGCGTGGCCATGTCCGCGATGGGTGCTGGTAATCCAATCGTCCTTGCGCAAAGTCGAGATGACACCAACGCCGGCGGCCTCCTCGCCGATGTAGAGGTGAATAAAGCCGGGCATGCGACCCGCTTTATAATTCTTCTGCGCCGCCAATTCAAATTGTCGGAGCAGCACCATCTTCTCGTAAATGCCCAGGCATTCCGTTCGGCCAGGCAACGCCTGCGCCGTCTTAAGATCTGCACCTTTAATCATAGTTTTGTCCGCAACATATCTAGGCGTTTTCGGGGGTGGCGGCTTCTCTTTTTCGCCATTATTCAATTGTTTTTGGGTCTTTCCTTTTGGGTCTTTTTCGTTAGCGTGTACGATTCAGGCCGGCTGGAAGACAGCAATTTTTGCTTTGGGGAGCAGCCTGGGGCAGATCTCTTGCTCCTGCTCTTGCTCTGGCTCTGGCCCTGCACGGAGTCGGAGACTCCGTGGACTGGCAGGTCGGAGACCTACCCTACCCCCGGGAGCAGCGTGGGGCAGATGTCTTGCTCTTGCTCCTGCTCTTGCTCCTGCTCTTGCTCTGGCCCGGCACGGAGTCGGAGACTCCGTGGACTGGCAGGTCGGAGACCTACCCTACGACCTGTCACGATGAGGTTTCTGACTTCAGGGACTTGGTGGTGACGACAGTTCCTGCCACAGGTACGCGCTCATCAACTGGCCCTTGGCAAAGCAATCGAGGTCGAATTTCTCGTTTGGTGAGTGGGCGTTGTCGTCAGGCAGGGCAAGTCCAAGGAGCAGGGCGTCAGCGCCCAGGATTTTCTTGAAATCATTGACGATGGGAATCGAGCCGCCTTCGCGGAGCAAGACCGGTTTACAGCCAAACGCGGACTTCAACGCTCGCAAAGCTGCCTGGGCTTGCGGGCCGGTTGGTGAAACCAAATAGGCTTCAGCGCCATGGCCGGATTTGATTTCCAGCCGCACTGTTGGCGGAGACAGTTTCTCCAAGTGCTGACGCACCAGTTTGAGGATGCGGGTTGGATTCTGGTTGGGGACGAGGCGCACGGTGATTTTGGCGGCGGCCCAGGCGGGCACGATGGTTTTGCTGCCTTCACCCTGGTAGCCGCTGGTGAGGCCGTTGATCTCGAGTGTCGGGCGGGAGGAGCGCTGCTCGATGGGTGTGCAGCCTCGTTCGCCAAACAACTTGGGCACGCCGAGGAACTTCTGATAGTCACGGGCGTTGAACGGCAGCCGGGCGAATTGTTTTCGCTCGTAGGTCGATAACGGCTGGACGTCGGCGTAGAATCCGGGAATCGCCACGCGCCCGTTCTTGTCGCGGAGCTTTCCGAGCAACTGGCACAGGGCCATTGCGGGGTTATCGACGGTGCCGCCGAAGCTTCCCGAATGCAAATCTCGGGCAGGGCCGCGGAGCGTCACTTCAAAGGCTGCGATACCGCGCAGCGCATAGGTGAGCGCCGGATGTTTCGGCGTCGGCATCCCGGTGTCTGAAATGACAATGCCGTCGCAGATCATCTCAGCGCGGTGCTCCCTCAGGAAGGCCGCGAGACTGTTGCTGCCGACCTCCTCTTCGCCTTCTATAACAAAAGTAATATCGCAGGGCAATTCGGTTCCGGTCTCGAGATAAGCCTGGACGGCTTTAAGGTGGGCGAGGTTCTGGCCTTTATTGTCGCTGGCTCCGCGTCCGAAGAGAGAGCGGCCTTCGATGCGCGGCTCGAAGGGGGGCGATTTCCACAGGTCGAGCGGTTCCGGCGGCTGCACATCGTAATGGCCGTAAACGAGAAAATGCGGACGGCGCGCAACTACCGATTTTGGGCGTGGGGTTTTGGCGACGACGATGGGGTTGCCCGGGGTGGTGCAGAGCCTGGCTTCCAGGCCGATTGCCTGGCAATGCTTCACCACCCATTCCGCACAATCGCGCAAATCGCCGCGGTGTTGGGGTTGGGCGGAAACGCTGGGGAACCGAACGTAATCGCACAGTTCATCGATTGCGCGCGACTCGTTCTGTTTCAAGTAATCAATGACAGATTGCATTGCGAGTTATGTAGCAAGGAACCGTCGAAAAGCCAAGGGAACTTCGCCAGCGGCAGAGCGGGCGAGGTTTATTTATTTCTTTTTTGGTCCGAACAGCCCGTTGATCAGATCGTTTACCGGCGATTGATTGGTCGCGGGCTGATTTGTCTGCGAGTTTGCGGGAGCCGTGCTATCCCTAAGAATGCCCCCGAGGCTTTGGAGCAGGCTGCCGGTTTTGCTTCCCCCCTGGTTGGTCTGGGTGTTGGCTGGCGCATTGGTGGCTCCGGGGGTCAGACCGGTCAACAGATCACTCACTTGCTGAAGGGTACCTCCGGTGTTTGAATTCGTGCCTCCGATGCCTTTGAGCGCCGCCCCCGCCAGCACCAGCTTGTTAATATCTGCCTTGGGATTGCCAATCGTGCCCTTGATTGTCAGGAAATCGGGCAGCTTGGCATAGGCGGCGTTGGTGGGCGTGTTGGCTGGAACAAGATTCATCTGCTGCGCGCGCGGTAGGCTAAGGGAAATCGACACGGGGATTTGGAGTGCTGAATTGGTCATTACTGCGGCGAGAGTAATTGTCCCCTGAGCGTCGGACTTGAACGCAGCACTCTGCACCGTCGCTTGCTGCAAATTGACGCGGCCAGAGCTGATCGTGCCGCGAGCGAGGATCGCATCGATGGGTGATTTCTGGAGTTCATCGGCCAACCCACCGGTGCTGCCGGGTTTGCCGGCGAGTCCCTGGAGCAGCGAAGCGGCGACGCTGACGGGGTTGCGCAGCAACTCGGGTATCCGCGAGACCACATTGACGAGGGTCTTGAGCATCGGGTTCTTGAGGTCCACCACGGAAAGGTTGAGGTTGGTGCAACTGACATCGAACTGACCGGCCAGGTTTTTCTGGAGGCTGGCGCCGGTGACACCTGCGCCGCTTGCTTGCAGCTTGGCTGTCACCGAACCGCCAATCTGATCTTTGCGTTCGGGTTGGAATGAGTTTATCAGCGGCGCCAGCGGAGCCCGTTGCGCGTTGAAGGCCAGATCGTATTTGTAGCCCGGCATACTCAGGTCCATATCGAGCGTAATGTCTGCCGGCGCGCCGTTTAGCGTGAACTTGAACGGATTCAAAACCACGTGCCCTCCGTCAATCTTGAGCGTCGTCTGGAAGTCCGCGACTTCGACCTCGCGCAGATAGAACCGGCGGAGGTTGGCCTCAGTGGTGAAGTTGCGGAAAGGCAGGATTGTGGCTGCCGGTTCCTTCTCGGAGGCTGTTGGCGTCGAGGCGGGTTTTGTCCCGCTGCGCCCGGAGCTCGACTCCGAGGGTTTCTTTTCTCCGGCAAAGAGGTCGTAATAGCTTGTCACATCCAGCGAGTCCGCGGCGAGCTTGAGTTTGCCCTGGATTGCGTTGGTTTGGGACATATCCACCTGGCCGCTGAGTTGCAGTTCATTTTTTGCGCGCGATGTGGGGGTTAACGTGATTTGGAATTGGCGAACATCGGCCACTTGCTTGAGGATCGAAGCATCGACTTGCAGCTTCGCCTCGAGTGGTGTGGCCGGGAACGAGTTCTTAGTATCTTTCACCAGCAGGTTGGCTACCTGCACATCCGCCTTCAGCGCCGAAGCGCCCTGGGGATCGTATTGGGCGGAGGCCTTGGCATTGATGGCAACCGAGACGAGCGTCTTGTCCGTCAGCAGCGGTTCGAGGAACGGGCGGAGCCCATTTTGGTTAAACCCCGCCAGCGTGGCGGTAAGTTGGGTGGCCTTGGTCGCCGGGTCGAGGGTTCCGGCAAGATCGAAGCCGCCTCCTGCGTTTGCGCCCTCAGTCAGCTTGCCCGAGACTTTGCGAATCTGAATTTGCTGGGGAGTCCTGCCCACGTCGAGGCCCAAGGCGACGCCGAAGCTCCGGAATTCGTTCTTGCCGAACCGGCCGGTGAAATCCGCCAGCGCAAGATTGCCGGTGATGGATTGGGACGTTTGGTTTTGAGTGACGCGGCCCTTGAACTCGACGGTGCCGGAAGAGACGTTCGCGTCAGGTTGCGGCATTACCTCGAGCAGTTGCGGCAGGGCGGTCTGAACCTTAACTTGCATGTCCGCGTTGGTGGTTGCGAGGTCATAGGTGCCGGAGCCGGAAACGCTGAGCATCGGCTGGTTTCGGAGCGAGACGGAGAGCGAGTATTGGCTCAAGTTGAATTGCTTGAGACCGGCGGCTTTGCCGTTCGCTTGCAGGCTAACGCTCGCCTGGGTGATTTGGTTGGAGCCAAACGCGACGGTGAGGTTATCGACTTGCGAATTGAGATCGAAAGTGAGTTGCTGCCCGCCTTGCTGCGAGAGCACCTTTGCCTGAGCGTTGACAGTTCCCGCCGGCGCAAGGCTGCCCAGGAACGTTTTCCAGTCCGCGAGATTGAAACCGGTGACGGCGAGATTGAACGCCGAGTCCCCGACGCCGTTTGCGACGTTGCCCCAGGAGATTGGCATGGGGCTGGTCAGTTGCGCGTGGAGCAGCGGGTTGCCGCGTTGGGTGCCGACAAGTGTGAGCCCGCGCACGAGCGAGTTGCTTTGCGCGAGGTCAACGGTGACGTCGTATTGCGCCTGGAAATCGAGCGGCGGGGTGGTTTCGTTGGCGCGTGTGACCTCGAACTTGCTCACGTTCAATTGGCCGACGGCGGTGATCAACGACCCGGACTTCGCCAACAGAATCTCATTAGTCGAGTTGAGGGTGGTCGAGCCGAAGCCGATGCCCGTCTTGGCGCCGGCGAGGTTCAGTAGTTGCTTATCGATGGAAAGGACCGCCACCGACAAGCGCCCCTCGGTTTTCTTAATATCGAACGGTCCGCTGACGCGCAGTTCACCCAGGCGCGTGCCGCCTTTTTGGAAGCGCAGCGCGAGTTGATTGATGTCCGAGGGCGTGACTTCGCAATCGAGGTCAGCCCCGAGGGCGCTCAACTCCGCCAACGCACCCTCAGCGCGGCTGACATCCAGGTGTGTGTTGCCTTTGATCGAACCCGGTTTCAAATCCCCGGTGAGTGTGAAACTAAAACTGCCGTTGAGCTTCGCCGCCAAAAACCCGCTGACGCCCGGCGCGGGAGGGTTGTTCTCGACTTTAACGTCGGCATTCAGCCCGAGTTTGCCCGACTGCCCGTTCTTGAGGTCCTCGAGTGTGATGCCGAGGTGCGAGAGTTCGGCGACATCGCGGTTTCCGTTCTTGTAAACTTTCACTTTTCGGACGGTCGCCTCGATCAAGGTGAGCTTCCTTAAGTCAATCTGCGCCGGCTTGGAAGGTTGGGCGGGCTTTTCCGCTGGTGTTGACTGCGATGATTTCTTAATGGGATCGAGATTTGTGCTATTGTCGGGGTTCTCAACCAGCACGATTGTCGGCGAAGACAGCGCGACTTCGTCCACGTGGATATTGCCGCCAAGGATGTCCATCAGACTGTAGCGCACCCGCACCTCGGGTGCGGTGAGCAGAGGCTCGGCGCCGGTCGTTTGCACTTTTAGATTCTGCAAAACGATTTGGCTGAAAGGGCTGATGGAGGCGTCGGTTACGGTGATCTCGGCATTCAGCATCTTGCTGACGCGCGGGAGAATGACGCTTTTGAAAACGGCGGAACTCGTGGCCACAAAATAAGTGACGACGAGCAAAACGATCAAAATTACCGCAAGCCAGAGCAACTTCCGAAGCCAGCGGCCGCCTTTCCTGGGCGCTGGCGTATCAAGTATTGTATTCGTCATAAAAATAGTGCGTTAAATTCCTGTTGGATGGTCCGCGAGAAACGATGCCGGCAGACAGCTTAATCAACCTGCTTCCTGGAAGCAATATAGATCAGAGTTGGACTTTGCGCGCAACGCATCGTTCAACCAGGACGCCATTTCGTGTTTCCCAGGCGCTTGCTTTCCGTTAAAAGAAAGGCGTGAGCTGGTTTTACCATCACTTGATACGCCCGGTTCTATTCACCCAGGACGCCGAGCAGATTCACAACCGCATGATGCGCGCGTTGGGCTGGGTGGGCCGGCACGAACTGGCTTGCGACGCCACCGAATCATTTTTCGGCGCGCCGCAGTTGCCGATCGAAGCCTTGGGCTTGAAGTTTCCCAACCCGGTGGGACTGGCCGCCGGCATGGACAAACATGCCGAGGCGCTGCCAACGTGGGCCGCACTCGGTTTCGGCTTTACGGAACTCGGCGCAGTGACCTGGCACGCGCAGCCGGGGAATCCTGCGCCGCGCGTGTTTCGCGCGATTCCGGACGCGGCGATTGTTAATCGGATGGGGTTCAACAATCCGGGCGCGCAAGCCGTCGCCCGGGCGCTCGAGGAATGGAAGGCGCTCGGACGCTGGCCCCGGCACCCGGTCGGCATCAATCTTGGCAAATCGAAGATCACGCCGATCGAGGGAGCGGCCGAAGATTACGCCAGGTCATTTGGCGTGTTGTGGCCGCACCTCGACTTTTTCGTGGTCAACGTCAGTTCCCCCAACACCCCGAATCTGCGCAAATTGCAGGACAAAGCGGCACTGGATGAAATACTGGCAGAGATTCAGAAGGCGCAAACGCTTGTCATCCGGCAGGCGTCAGCCGCCACTCCGCACGAGCCCAAGCCGATCCTGGTGAAAGTCGCGCCCGATCTCTCGTTCGAGGCCCTGGATGAAATACTCGAATTAGCCGGTCCTCGGCAGATCGCGGGCATTGTGGCAACGAACACGACCCTTGCCCGGCCGCAGACCGGCGATCCCGCTCGGAGACGCATCTACGCCGAAGCGGGCGGGTTAAGCGGGCGGCCGTTGCGCGCGCGAAGCACGGAAGTGGTTCGCCACATCTATCGGCAGACGCGCGGAACACTGCCCATCATTGGCGTCGGGGGGATTTTTGACGCCGCCGACGCATGGGAGAAGATTACAGCCGGCGCCTCGCTGGCGCAGGTTTACACCGGCATGGTC